>Ga0213866_10000191_pt1 | contig 51451 bp, 46 predicted proteins | sample PICome_11_FD_160079 | JGI IMG/M metagenome (GOLD analysis project Ga0213866, IMG submission 160079) | Coastal seawater microbial communities near Pivers Island, North Carolina, United States - PICO284 | ecosystem: Environmental > Aquatic > Marine > Coastal | place: USA: North Carolina...
GCCGGTTCGCCGACACGTTACCGAGGGCCGGGCCTGCGTGAGACGACCGAAGCTCCACAAGACGACTTATTTTGCCCATCTTCGCACGATCGGTGCGTCAACGTGCGGCAGGCGAAGCAAGCGGCATCCCCAGAAAGATGTATTTTTGAGGTCATCCACAGAAAATGGATTGAACCCGACCGGGGGGGCTATATTTTGTGGCCGGCAAACAGACCCCGGAGCGGCTTCTGGCTGCTCCATATGGGAAATGTCAGATCATTATCAGTCGTAGGCGATTGCCACTGCAATGCCTCCATCACCCATCACACGTGTGCTGGGGCTGCGCCGAGTGGCGGTGGTCACCCATGCTGTGGACTCAAGGAACGTCATGGTCTCAGGGACCTTCAACCATTCGCACAATACTCCATCGCGCACGTGCCTAACTTTCGTAGGAGGATGCTTCATGCGCCGTCTGCTTCCACCCACGGTGGGCCTCGACATCACCGCCCTCGCTTCTCAGCCACCCACTCCACCTTCCATCAACACAGCACCGCAGGAGTACCTCCGCGCGAGCGGCCTGGCGGCACCGAGCCTGTCGGCACGTCTCCAAACACTCTCCTGGCTCGTCCGTGGCGTGCTCGCCTGCGGACTGCTGGCATCAATAGGAACGCCCACGCCCGTTGCGGCTACCGTGATCGCGACCGATGCCGACGTCCCAGCTATGATGAACGTCATAGGCACATCCGGCGACTATGCGCAGTATGTGATTGGCAATACCGCGGGCTACACCCACACGTTTACCAACGCCTTCATCGATGTCGGCAATTTGTCCGGCGGCAACAGCACGACTCCAAACTATATCCAGCTGTTGATCCAAAACGGTGGTACTGCAGCGTTCACGCAGAGTTATACCAGCTTGGGAAATGTCGCTCCCTTCACCACAACCACTGTCACTGGCTCAGGTTCGCAGTTGCTCCTCAACAGCAGTGCGACTCAAGAGTTTGTGTTTTTTGCCAATGGGGGCGTCGGTGATCGTGTGTTGGAAGTCCTCGCCGGCGGCTTCGCAGACCTTAGAGAGCTCGAGACCCAAGTGGCGGGCACGCTGACGATCGACGGCAGCGGATCCACTGTCTACGTCGAAGACACGCTCGTCTTTTCAAACACCCCCACGCTCGATGTGTCGCTCACTGGGGGAGGGCTTTGGAATCTCTCCAGTCTTGGCACCGATGCTGCCGCCATCAATGTGACGATCGACGGCAGCAGCAGCATGCGTGTTCGCGGGGCCCTCGACCTCGGCCGTTTCAACTCCTTGAGCCTGGCAACGGGCGGCACGCTCCAAGTCGACGGTGCTCTGACCAACGGAACGGTTTCTTCAGGCACGATCGACCTCACAAGCGGTGGATCGATCGGCAGCGGGGTGACCCTCAACGGTGGCGACATCAGCGCCGCCGCGTTTTCAGCCGCGAACCTCACGTTCACTTCTGGCACGCTCACAGCCACGGGCGCCGTCACCGACCTCAACACCTTGGGAGCGGGAGCGAGTGTGATTCTCGACGGTGGCAGTTGGGCTCCCACTGGGAGCATCAATGCGGGCAACCTCACGATTCAAAATGGCGGCTCAGCCACCGTGCCTGCGGGCTTTGACGGCACAAACCTGACCTTCACCAACGGCTCACTGACCGTCAGCGGAGATGTTAGCAACCTTCCTACCATCGGCAGCGGTCAGCAGGTCACCCTCACCGGTGGTGGAGCACTGCTCACCTCCACAACACTCAACGGTGGCACGCTGATCGGCAACAACTTCGACCTGGCCGACAAACTGACGTTCACGTCCGGCACCCTGACGGTCTCGGGAACCCTCCAGAATCTGACGGCTCTCCCGGCTGGCACCACCGTCAACATGAGTGGTGCCTCCGCGGATTTATTGCTCTCCAACACGCTCACCATCACCGGGGGCACGATCAACGTGACCAATGGTGCGTCGATCACCGTGCTCGACAACGTGTCTCTCGGCGCGGGCTCCATCACCTTCGCCGCAGCCGGTGGTTCGATTGCGCTGAGTGGAGGTGTGTTCAACGTGGCGTCGATGGACACACCTCTCGCACTCAATGCCAACGCCAGTCTTACCGGCTACGGCACGATGTATGGCGGGGTCAACCTGGGTACCTCGGGCGATGCCGGGGCGATCACTGGCGACGCAGGCAACGGCGGCATGACGATCTTTGGTGATGTCAGCGGCACGGGCTCGATCTCAAACGCCACGATCTATGGCAATGTGTCGGTGGGCAACAGCCCTGGATCGATCACGCTCACCGACGTCGACCTGGGCAACACCTACATCACGATGGAGATCGAGGGAACCGCCGACGGGCAGTACGACACCCTGATCTTCAATAGCGGCACCGACCCCTCGTCGGCCAATCTCACGATCGGATTCGCTTCCTCTTTCACGCCCTCAACTGCCGACTCGTGGCAGCTGATGAGCGGGGGCGGTGACTACACCGGCTTCAACACCATCTCGACCCCCGACGGTTGGTCGTTGACGTCCACAGGCATGCTCGTGGCCGTCGTTCCCGAACCCTCTTCCCTAGCCTTGCTGGGGCTAGGCGGCCTGCACATCGCACGCCGACGACGCGCATAGCCGCAATCAAAAAGAATCTTCTTTCAACGAAGCAACTTTTTTTGTTGGTTTGAACCCCTCGGGATCTTTGGTCCAGTTGTTACGAGAGAACGGGGGTGGTGTGATCGGATGCCGATTCGGACGAAGGGGCGTAGGTACACAGATCGGTCATGACCACGCCGGGCGTTTTTGTGATTAAAAAACCCCGCATCGCTGCGGGGCTTGTTGTTGGTTAGATGTGATGCCTATTACCGTCGCCTGCGGGCGACGAGCAGGCCGCCGAGACCGAGCAGGGCTAGCGAGGTCGGCTCCGGGACGACGGTGTAGCCGGCAAAGATGGCGCCACCAAAACCTCCGCCGCTGGTATCACCATGGGTGAGGGTCAGGTCGGCGCCAGCAGTGGTCGTCGTGACCGTGATGTCGTAGGTGAAGGCCGCGCCGGATGAGCCATACGCTGCAACGGTACTTCCAAGCCCGCTGATCGCGCCGACGTTCGTCGTTTTTGTAACAGGTGCGCCACCATCGGCGAGGCTGACATCCATATCGAAGGACCGCCCACTGGTCGAATGTCCCATGTAAAGCGTGATCGTAAACGTGCCCACACCCAAGTCATTGAAGGTCATCCTCCAGACATCTTGTTCACCAGGCGCGTAGTTGCCGTAAGACCCGTAAGCGGTAGTTCCGTCAAAGGTGAAATTGCTCGTATTATTCTGAGGACTGATTTTATCTGTGCCGGTCGTCCCCTCGGTGAGCGTGACAGCACCGATCGAAGAGGAACCGCTGACGGTGGTGAGCACAGCCCCGGAGTCCTTTTCGATGCTGCCGTACAAGGTGTTGTTGTACGACAGGCCTAAACCATCCAGGTTGCTGCTAAAGAAACCACCCGAGACGCTGACGTAGCCCCAATCCAAGGCGCCTGTCGTGTCCACGGCACCATCCGTCACGGCGTTAAACGAATCTGAGTCGATCGTGCCCGCATGGGTAGCGCCAACCAGAGCAGCCGAGGCAGTCATCGCGGTAAATAGCATCTTGGCTTGGTTCATTGTCATGAGATTTCTCCGAAGCAGTTCATTGAGATGAGTTGAGTAACGGTCTAAATCTTGGCGGTGAGCAGGCGATCAAGTCTCATGCAACACGAGTAGTACTGGCTGCTGGGCTTCACTGCGTATCACTCATCCTCCAAGCCTTGTACGAGATCTGATTGGTCAGGCTGACAATTGCGAAAAGGGATATGGATTAAAAACTATACGAATAAGTAACGTGCTAATACTAGCCCGGACGGAGTATATGGCAAGGGGTTTAAGATCAAACTCTATAAAATACCCACTTGGAGGTAGTCGCTTGGCGACTGCTCCGATCCTGGCAAGCTGCTGCAATTTTCTTTGGGGAGGGCAAGGCGAGGGTGATTTTTCAGAATTTTTAGAAAGAGATCAGCCAACCTCCAGAAAGACGCTAATAATTAAGAGCACACATCGCTCGTAATACATTGCCCGTATTCATTGACTTATTCGCTTTCTTTTAAATTCTCAATCAACTATGACATCAGCCTTCACTTAAAGCACCCGAATTGAGGGACGCGCTCAACGTATCACTGTGACCTGACCCGCCTTTGAATAATCTTATGGAGCGTTACGGCATGCGTAAGGCCTTTACCCTCATCGAACTGCTAGTGGTCATCAGTATCATCGCGCTGCTTGTCGCAATTCTTCTTCCGGCGTTGGGCGAGGCGCGACGATCCGCTCGACAACTCCAGAGCTCGACCCAGTTGAGAGGCATCCATCAGGGTTTCATCGTCTACGGCGGAGACAATAAAGAGAACTATCCAGGCGTTAATGGGCGACAAGGCTCGTATAACGACATCTTTACCCATGAGAATGAAGTCGACACGATCGTCGGCGGCGGCGATCGGTCCGGAAGATCGACGACGACACGTACCGCTTTTGCCCTTGAGTACGACCTGTTCACCCCCGAGTACGCAATAAGTCCCGCCGAGGGCAACCCCGATGTACAGCTTTGGCAGGGCGATCGGACCTATCAATACATCGATGAACACCTGACGTCCTATGCGTTCAGTAAATTTCTAGAAGGTGCCAGGATCCCACCGCAGAACAATGGCCGACTCATCGAATGGCACGCAACAGGCAACGGCCGTGCGGTTGTCATTGGAGATCGTGCGACCGAGATGGTTTGGCGTTCCCCTGAGACTTACGAAAGTCTATGGAGTAAGGGCGAGCCAGGATGGCTTGGCACGGTCGTCTACAACGACAACTCCACCTTCTTTTCTGATGACGAGACCATTGAAAACACCAAGTACGGCAAACACAGTAATGTCGAACAAGACGACCTGTTTCTGGGAGCCTACGACGACAATGTCGGTGTCAATGGTGGGGATGAAACGGACAATTGCGACCTCGCTGTCGCCGCCGACGGCAACTGGTTGTCGGCCGAGTAAGAGACCACCTTGTTCTTGCCACCCAAAAACCAGTCAGGCGATTGATCTCGATCGATGATGTAAATCTTGGCGGCGCGCACAAGCGTGCACGTTCTGCCTCACGCCACAGAGCAAACGCATCAGGGTTAATCGAGCTGCTCCCCGCCGCGGGTGTAGGCGTCGCCCTTCGTTTTAATGAGCTGGGTTTCGACGGGTTTCTCCGCGTAGCGTTCGACGACGAAGATGGCGGGCTTACTGGTGTTCACGTCGATGCGCGTGAAGGCGACGAACTTCGTGCCGTTGATGTGGACGGGGTCTAGGTCACGGTGGGTCTTGCCGGGGCTGGAGAGGCGGGTCTGTCGGCTGTTGGCGTCGATGAGCCAGACGGCTTCGTTGCGTCGGCTGTAGGGCTGTGTCGTGTAGAGGATGGATGTGCCGCGCTGGAGGTTTCTAAAGCCGTTGCCGCGGAGCGACAGGGACTGGTTGAGCCCGGATTTGAGTTCGTGGACCATGAGATTGCCGACCTTGGCTTCGGTCGTGTCGCATGAGTTGTAGAAGAGCGCGCGGTCGTCGGACCGCCAGCTCGGTTCGGAGCCGAAGCCGACGGTCTTCGCAGGCTTGTCGGTGCCCGGCTCGAAAATGTCGATCTGCAGCTTGCCTTCGCGCTGTACGACGTAGGCGATCTTTTCGCCGTTGTTGGACCAGACGGGGCTGCGCAGTAGGGTCTTCGATTGGAGGACGTCCTGGATCAGTCCGGTCTCCAGGTCGTAGGTCTTCAAGGTATAGCTTGCGGCGACGGGCGAGTCGGCGGCGCTTTGCGCGATGTAGGCCACACGCTTGCCCGCAGCATCGAGGTCGGGATCGTATTCGTGATGGCTGGCTGTCTGTACCAGCGAACGGGATTGGCCCATCTCCAAGTCGTAGAGATGCAGATCGAGGCTTGCTTCGCCACCGTTCGGGCCGGCCCCACGCATCACATAAGGGAGCACCTCACGCGGAGCGGTCTCGCAGCCGACCAGCAGGCCCATGACGATCAGTCCAAGCAGTGCTTTCATAAGGGTTTACATCCCGTTTAGACTAGAACACCTGATTCTCGATGCCGCCCATCTTACGCTTCCAAGGCCTTCGACGCTGGCCAGCGGCCAAAAAGGCTGTTTTCTCGTAAACCACTGTCAATAAACTATTTAGGCCTCGTAAATTGACCTGAAAGGCTGGTTTTGGTACGATCTCCTTTCTATGCCAAGCACCAAAACCAAGCAACATTCCCGATCCGGCGGGCGAAAACCCAAGTCTGCGGCCGCGTCGATCACCAACTACACGACCGGGCTCAAGTGGCTCTACGGCCACACGGACAACGAACGCCTACGTCTGGTCAAGTACGACGACAAGGCCTTCTCCCTCAACCGGATGAAGCAACTCCTCAAGCTGCTGGGCAACCCGCAGGAGGGGCTCAAGTGCGTCCAGGTCGCCGGCACCAAAGGCAAGGGTTCGACGTGCTCGATGATCGCGTCGATGCTCCAGGGCTGTGGCTACACCGTCGGCTCGTTCTCGTCGCCACACCTGATCGACCTGCGTGAACGGATCACGATCAATGGCAGCATGATCCCGTACAACGAGTGCGCCGACATCTTCCGCGAAATCGCGAAAGTCGAGCCGAAGCTCACGGGCGGACAGCCGACGTTCTTTGAAATCATGACCGCCGCGGCGCTGAAGTACTTCGCCGATCAGGCGGTCGATATCGTTGTGCTCGAGACCGGGCTGGGTGGTCGGCTGGACTGCACCACCGTCGTCGAGCCGCTCGTCACCGCGGTCACCGCGATCTCGATGGACCACACGCACCTGCTGGGGAACACCCTCGACGCAATCGCGCGTGAAAAAGGCGGCATCTTCAAACCCAACGTCCCCGCGCTGACTATCAAGCAGGAAGACGAAGCCGGCGAGGCCCTGGCCCAGTGCGCCGCGGACACCGGCACGCTGCTCGAAACGACTGGCGATCAGATCGATTTCTCCTACCGCTTTGAAGCGAACAAAGAGCTCGGCCCGCACTGCCGTGTCTGCGTCAACACCGAAACTTCTAAGTTCGAACACTTGGCTGTTCCCCTGAAGGGCGAGCACCAGGCGCACAACTGCGCGTTGGCGTTGGCGGTGCTCGACAAGCTCAAGCAGCACGGCTTCCACTTCGAGGAGCAGGCCCTTATCAGGGGCCTGGCCGCGACCGAGTTGCCCGGGCGCATGGAGTTCGTCCACGAGAAGCCTCGCGTCCTGATCGACGGCGCGCACAACGCCTCCTCGATCCACGCGCTGATCAAGTCGCTGGGCGCCCACATCCAGTATGACTCGCTGGTCATGGTCTTCGGCTGTGGCCAAGACAAAGACGTCGACGGCATGCTCGAGCAGGTCGCCCTCGGTGCCGACAAAATCATTTTCACCGAAGCGAAGAACAACCCCCGCGCGGTCGAGACGGCGGACCTGCTCGCTAAGTTCGGACAGAACTCGGGCAAGATGGCACAGGTCGCCGGCAACCTGCCCGACGCGCTCAAACTCGCCGCGCGTGCCGTGTCGCGTGAGGACCTGATCGTCGTCACCGGCAGCTTCTACCTCGCCGGCGAGGCACGCAAGTTCTTCCTCGACGCTTCAGGCAAGTCCCGGCCACGGCGGTAAGAACCCAATCCAACTAAAAAATAAAACCCCGCGGTATGTCGCGGGGTTTTTTGTTGGCTTTCATTGTGTGAACACTCATCCGACGCGGGGGAGGTCTTCGATCTGGATAAGCTTGGGCTTGTGATTGGAGTTCTTGATCTTCTCGATCGCTTCGCGGACCTTCTTGTCATCGTGTCGCCGGGCACGCTCGCGGCGTTTCGCGTCTTCGAGGGCCATAAGCTCGGCGATGGCTTCGAGTTGCGGGATGGCTCGCTGGGCGTTGGCGCCGTAGGCGACGAGGTGCTTGAGGATCGTCGGCGTACGACCGCCGGCCCCCCATTCGCTCCAGGTCTCCGCGAGGTAATCCACGCCCGCCTGGATGCCTTCCTCGACGTTGTGCTTGGCCATCAAACGCAAGCCCTCGTTGCGGATGCCGCTGGCGAACATGATGCCGCTGGGCGCGGACTTGGTCACCGACGCGTGGATCGCCGGCAGCAGCGGGCGGATCTCTTCAAGCGAGAGCTTGTCGTACACCGAGCCGAGTGAACCGCGTGATCGTCCGTCCTCGTTGGTGAGTCCCTCGCGCACTGCGTCGAGCAGCAGGTCGCGGTCCACACCCTCGATCGATCGGCTGAGCATCCCGCCACGCCGATTAAACAGGGCGAAGCTCAGGTAGCGCTGCTCCATCCGGCGCGGATCGTCTTTCGCGTTGGCATTCGCCAGCCGCTTGAGCATCGCGGGGATGGCGGGCCGGGCCTGATCACCGATCCCCGCCAGCGCATTGGCGGCGAGGATGCGCAGCCACATATCGTCGTCTTCAAATGTTTCGACCAGCACGGGGACCGCTGCCGCGTTGTCGCCCTTCACATGCTTGAATGCGGTGCACGCGCCGTACCGCGCATAGAGGTCATCGGACTTGAGCAGGTCGATCAACTGCGGTTGCACCTGCGCTTTGCGTCGACCAAGGGCCATCGACGCGCGGTCGCGTACGACGGGCGACCAGCTTTTCAATCGCTCGAGCAATTGCTCGTCGGTCAGCGCGTCATAGAAGCTGTTGCGGTCGAGGTTGTTCCAGCCCCGGCCGTCTTGGACGATCGCCTGGGCCTGCTTCGCGCTGAGTTGCGGGGCCACCTGCTTGCCCTTGCCGGTGATGCGCAATTTTTTGAGCGGCATCGCGTAGGCCAGCAAGTTCGCGCCGGTGGTGTCCCAGTTTCGGAACTTGTCGGTCTTCATCGCCGGCGGGCCCTGGTGCAGGTGCGTGCCGTCCCACTGCCGCGCCAGGTCGTAGTACCAGCCGCCGAACTCGGCCATCCAGGCGCCGGTCGCGTTCGGGCCGGAGGGATTGACGCCGGGCATGGCCCAGGTCATGTTCGTGAAGTTGCCGGTGTGGCCGGTATCGCGTTCGTTGCCGTGGGTCGCGAGGCTCATGCGGGAGAAGTACTCGGTCGCTTCCTTGTCCCCCAGCAGGTTGAACAGCACCGCCGCCATGCCGTTCTTGCCGTTGTCGTCGTGGGTCTGGATCCAAGGCGTGTGGTCGCCGTAGGGGATCGACCCTTTGCCGATATAGAAGCGAATCAGGCGGACACTTCTTTCAATCGCCACACTGAGTTTGGGGTCCTTGACACCCGCTTCACGCGCGAGGACAAGGCCGGTCGTCAGCGGCACGCCCGGCGCGTTCATCATGCCGTAGCCCATGAGGATGCCATTGGGTTTGGCGAAGCGGTGGCCCCAAGACCCGACGATGCTCTGACCATCGGCGGACTCCATCGCCAGGCGTTCCAGGCCGTCCATCACGGATGCGTCACCGGTCTCGATGACGTACTCGGCGAGGAAGATCAGCGTGTAGCCGTACCACCAGGTCGCGAAGCCCTCGGCCTTATACTCGGCGGCCCATTCGGCCTCGCGCTTGATCAGCGGCAGATATTCTTCTTTGCCGCTCGCGAGCAACGCCATCGCATTAAGCGAACGCGTCATCGGGTTGCCGCGGTACTTGGGGTCGGCCATCTTCTTTGCCAGCGCTTCGCAGCCCTGTTCGAAGATGCGTTTTGATTTCGCGCAGTTGTAAGGTGCCGTCGCGCTGTAGGTGCCGAGCTTGGGCAGCTTAATCGTGACCTTTTCGGTTTTGCCTTCGCGCCAGCGAGTCAGTTCGAGTTGGCCGGTTGCCTCGGCCTTGCCCAGCGCCTTGCCGAACTCGGTGCGCGGGTCGTAGGAGAAGGCTTTGCCGTTAACACCTAGGACAACGTCTCCGACTTGCAGGACGCCGTCGGCGGGCGAATCGGGGTGGACCTTGGTGATGGCGACCTGCCGGGCCTTGACCGTGGTCAGCCGTTCGCTGTACATCCAGCCACGTGCGCCGGTCGCGCCGAGGTTCCAGTCGTGATTCGCGTCCTTGGGGATAACGCCGCCTTTGGTCAGGTCGATGTTGTCCATCTTGCCACCCGGGGCGGCGATCGCGCTCGAAGCGGATAAAGTCACGAGGACCAGCCCGGCCAACGCGCCCAACAAGTAGTTCTTGATTTGCATGATTCCTCTATCGTTTGAATGAGTGACGTCACTTGCATGACGGGGACCGCGGACGGTCATTTCCCTAGTCCGGACACATCTTAGGAAGATTGGCGTGCTGAGCGGCTCGCCCCGTCGTTTCCCGGGGGTGAGGCGGTATGGCGGCCTAAAACGCTCTGAGTACAATGTCTCGGCACTTATGAAACGGCCTGCTCGGCCTCGGCAACGCGGGGCCTGTATGCAAGCAGGCGGGACCGCGTCTTGGATAGTGAATCGCAAACCCTGGAATATTAAAGATGAGACACGTACGGACCACCGCCCTTTCCTGCCTTCTTGCCCTGGTGATTGGCCTGCCCGCCCTTGCCGCGGACAAGCCCAACATCGTGCTGATCATCTCCGATGACCACTCCTTTACCGACTATGGCTTCATGGGCCACGACGTCATCCAAACGCCGAACCTCGATAAGCTCGCGTCTCAGAGCGTGCTCTTCCGCCGGGGCTACGTGCCGACCGCGCTGTGCCGACCCGCGCTGATGACCCTGGCGACCGGCACCTACTCGCACGCCAACCTGATCACCGGCAACGACCCGGCCAGGAACGAAATCAACGAGGGCTACGTCAAAACCAAAAACACGACGGCCAAGGAACAGCTCATCGAAAACGTCGACCGCTTCAAGACCCTGCCCAAGGCCCTCGGCGAGTTGGGCTACCTCAGCCACCAGAGCGGCAAGTGGTGGGAAGGCAGCTACCAGCGCGGCGGCTTCACCCACGGCATGACACGCGGCTACCCCAAGCCCGGCGGGCGGCACGGCGACGATGGGCTCAACATCGGCCGACGCCCCGGTGATGCCCCGCGTGCGAGTGAGGGGACGGACATCCCAGCCGCGATGAAACCGATCGATGACTTCATCGACATGGCCGTTGAGAAGGACAAGCCGTTCTTCATCTGGTACGCGCCGTTCCTGCCGCACACCCCGCACAACCCGCCGGCTCGGCTGCTGGACAAGTACAAGCAGGAAGGCCGACCGCTCTCGATCGCCAAGTATTACGCGATGGTCGAATGGCTCGACGACAGCTGCGGCCACCTGATGGGCAAGCTCAAAGACGCGGGGATCGACGACAACACGCTGGTCATCTACGTCACCGACAACGGCTGGGTTCAGAACCCCAAGGGCGGGGGCTACGTTGAACGCTCCAAGCGCAGCCCCAACGAAGGCGGCACCCGAAACCCGATCATGTACCGCTGGTCCGGCAAGTTCAAGCCCGCCGACCGCAAAGAGCTGGCGACCAGCATCGATATCTACCCGACCATCCTCGCCGCCGCCGGCGGGGACATCCCCGACGATCGGCCCGGGCTGAACCTGCTGCCGAATCTGACGACCGCAAAAGCGATCGACCGCGACACGATCTTCGGCGAGTCGTTCGCACACGACATCTATGACATCCAGAACCCCGAGGCGTCGCTGCTCTACCGCTGGGTGATCCAGGGGGACATGAAGCTGCTGCTGACGTACGACGGCGTGCCCGGCAAGATGAAGTACCCGCCGAAAAAATTCGTGCCCCAGCTCTACGACCTCAAGGCCGACCCGCTGGAAAACAAGAACCTTGCAAGCGACCACCCGGACAAGGTCAAGGCGATGACCGCCCTGCTCGACGGCTGGTACAAGCCCAAGCAGGCCAAGCACAGCGGCAATGCCAAGCCGTAAGCCCTTGCGGGCTCGCCCAACAGAAACCAACGGCTCGGACAACCCCGCCCCCGCGCGGGGCTTTGTCATTTGCCCTGCTGCCATACAATAGAAGTAACTCTTATCTCAGTGAGACCGCCATGCTCATCATCCGCAAGATCGGCAAGACCCTGAGGGGCCAGGCCAAACCCTACCAGATCATCTCCGCCGCGATCCTCGGCTGCCTCATCGGCTTCGCCCCGCCCATCGGCAATGCGCCGCTCTACATGATCGGCGTCATCCTGCTGCTGGCGATCCTCAACGCCAACTTCTTCATCGCGACCTTCACCGCGGGCATCGCCAAGCTGCTCGCACTCGCGCTGATGCCCGTGTCCTTCGAGCTCGGCCTGCTGCTGGTCGATGGGCCGCTGCAGGGCCTCTTCAAGACGGTCATCAACGCGCCCGTTACCGCGCTCATGGGCTTTGACTACTACGTCACTGCGGGCGGCACCCTGCTCGCGATCGTGCTCGGCACACTGATCGGCTTCGGCTACATCAAGCTGATCAGTTCCTTCCGTAAGAAGATGGCCAAGGTCGAGGCCGACAGCGAGAAGTATGCGACCTATACCAGCAAGCGCGGCGTCCGCATCGTCATGTGGGTCCTCTTCGGCGGCAAAGCCAAGGTCTCCTACGCCGAGCTCATGGAGCAGAAGAAGATCGGCAACCCGATTCGCCCGCTCGGCCTCGTCTTCGCCGTGCTCGTCGTCGGCCTGCTCTTCCTCGTGCAGCAATTCTTCTCCGGCCCGATGATCACCACCCTGCTCAAGGGTCAGCTCGAAGAGTTCCACGGCGCGACGGTTGACGTCGAGGGCGTTGACCTCGATCTCGCCAACGGCAAGCTCACGATCGACCAGCTCGCAATGGCCGACCCGGACGACCTCGCGACCGATCTGATCCGTGCCAACCAGGTGCAGGCCAAGCTCTCCACCGCCGACCTGCTCCGCAAGCGCATCGTAATCGACAGCGTTGTGATCGATGATGCGGTCCAGGGCGCGAAGCGCGACAAGCCGGGCGTCCTCATCGGCAAGCGCCCCGAGCCCAGCACGCCCGCGGAAGGCACGCCCATCGAAGAGTGGCTCGCCAAGGCGAAGACTTGGAAGGAACGGCTCGACACCTTCCGCTACTGGCTCGAAAAGCTGCAGGGCCCCGGCGATGACGGCGCGGCCGATGATGAAGAGAAAGGCCGGCTGCGGAAGTGGGCCGACGACTACGGCCACGCGGATGTTCGTGCCGCGCACCTCGTCGTGGGCAGCCCGACCGTGCTGGTCAAAGACACGAAGATCAACAAGCTCCGCGCTCAGTGGCCGGATGAGGAGACGCTGGACATCCACGCGACCAACCTCTCGACCCACCCCGAGCTCGCGCCGGACAAGCCAACCATCACCGTCGTATCGAGCGGCGACACGTTCGACATGAACCTCGGCATCGCGCCGCGTGCGCTGGCCGACCAGCAGAGCACGCTCAAGCTCACGCTGCGCAACCAGTCGATCGACGAGACGCTCGACGGCTTGGACCTGGGCAGCGACGCCGTCTTTACCGGTGGAAACTGGCAGGCGGGGATCGATGGCAACTGGTCGGACCTCAGCGGCCTGGACCTGCCCCTGACCCTCGTCCTCGAGAACACGACCGCGACGATCTCCAGCTTCAAGCAGCCGCTCGAGCGCCTGCCCATCGCGTTCGGCATCGTCGGCGAGATGGACAACCCCGGCATCACGCTGGACACCAAACAACTCACCGATTCGCTGATGGAGAACGGCGGCAAGGCCATGCTCAACCAGTTCCTCGGCAGCGCCACCGACGACTTCAAAGACCAACTGGGCGAAGAACTCGGCGGCGACCTGGGCGGCGAAGTCGGCAACATCCTCGGCGGCCTGCTCGGCGGCGACAAGAACGACGACGAAGACAAGCCTGACGATGAGAAAGACGACGATGGCGACAACGGCATCGAAGGCACGATCCGCGATGGGCTCGACGGCTTGCTGAATCGGGATTGACCAATAGCAGTGCAAAGATGAAGCTGACCATCGGCGGCGTCGAGCTGCCTACCAACCTGCTGCTCGCGCCCGTGGCCGGGTACTACGACCTGGCCAACCGGTTGGTTGTGCGCAGCGTCAAGGGCGTGCCTTGCGAAGGCGAGCACCTCGGCGATCCGGAATACGACATTGGCGATGGCACGTACGGCGCGGTCGGGCTGACGTGCACGGAGCTGCTCTGTCCGCAGGCGATTTTGAACGAATCGCACAAGACGCAGTGGCTCGCGGCGACGTCGCCGGAGGATCGGCCGGTCGCGATGCAGCTGTACGGGGCGGAGCCTGGCATCCTCGCCGAGGCGGCGCGGTGGGCGGAAGCGCAGGGCGCGGCGATCATCGACATCAACATGGGCTGCCCCGTGGACAAGGTCACCAAGAAGAACGGCGGGAGCAAACTTTTGTGCGACCCCGACTTCGCAGTGACGATCACGAAGACGGTGGTGGACGCCGTGAACACGCCGGTGACGTGCAAGATCCGGCTGGGCTGGGATGAGGACCAGATCATCGCGGACACGCTGCCGGCAAAGCTCTGCGACGCCGGGGCGCAGGCCATCACCGTGCACGGCCGAACGACCGCAATGAAATTCCGGCCATCCGTCCGGCTCGAGGGCATCGCCATGACCGTGCAGGGCGTTAAGAAGCACCACCCCGACATCCCCGTCATCGGCAACGGCGACATCAAGACCCCGGAAGATGCCATGCGCATGATCGACGCGACGGGCTGCGACGGCGTCATGGTCGCCCGCGGCGCGTTCGGCCAGCCCTGGCTGTTCCGCGATATCGCCTACCACCTGAAGACCGGCAAACTCGCCGAGCCACTACCCCGCCACGAGCGCGCCCAGCTCGTGCTCGACCACTTCGAGCACCTGCTCAAGCACCGCGGCGAACGCGTGGCCGTCAATACGATCCGCTTTAGAACGAGCAAGTACTCCGCCCACGTCCAGCCCTGGCCGGGGTTGCGACGTAATGTCCAGCCGATGAAGACGGCCGAGGAGTTTCGCGACTACTGGCAAGCGGGGATCGAGCGGATTAAGGAAGAGGATGCGTCGTACGCCGGGGCCTAAGCATGTACCAACCCATCACCGGCTACCACTTAGATGGCGAAGGCCACTGGGCTGCACAATTGGCTTGCGGGCACAACCAGCATGTTCGGCACAATCTGCCGCTGGAATCTCGGCCATGGGTGTTGGACGAAGCCGGGCGAGCTTCGATGTTGGGGAAGAAGTTGGATTGTTTGAAGTGTGATGCGGGCGATCCGGAAGATGAACGCCCTGCCGACAGAACGGTGTAGCGGGTGACGAGCAGCGTCCCGTTCTCGAATCGTGGTAGATCGCTTAATGTAGTCACGCGAGCGTGACCGCTAAACGTATTCTATTGTTCGCGCCTTAAGACCAGCACGACGCCGAGGTCGTCGCCGTCGATGGACGTCTTCTTGTTGATTTCGTGGTGGAAGTCGTAGGTCGCGACATGCTTGAAGCGTGGGGCTTTGCGGAGTAGTGATCGGAGTTGGGCCGGGCTGTAGGTGCGGAAGGTCCAGTTGGATTCGTAGCGCTTCGGATCGGCCTTGGGTTTCTTCAAATTGCGGACGACGATGCGGCTGCGGAGGTCTTCGGTGCGGGCCTTGTGGTTGGGTGGGTTGGTGCGGACGGTGCAGATGACGTCCGTGTTGCCGCGTTGGGCCCGCCAGCGTTCGAGGTAGCGGTTGTCGTCGTCGGGTTCGGTGAGGTGGATGCCCAACAGGAAGACGCCGCCGATGCGCAGGTGGTCGCAGATCGTATTGAGGCAGTCGGCCGCGTCTTCTTCGGTCTGCAGGTATTTGAATGAGCTGACGAGGATGTGGGCGAGGTCGAAACTGCCACCGGAAGCTTGCGCGGCGGAGCCGCGGCGCTTCATGGGGAAGTCACGCAGATCGAAGTCTTGCATGGGGCCGTGAACGAGCTCGCCATTGACGCCATGTTGTTTGAAACGTTTGCGTGCGTAATCGAGCATGCCCTTGGAGAGGTCGACCCCGGCGACGCGGTGACCGCGCGAGGCGAGTTCGGCCATGGTGCGGCCGGTGCCGCAGGCGGGTTCGAGGATGTTGAGCGGGGTTGATCCCACGGCGTTTGACCCCACGGCGTCGCTGCGCGCAGCCGTGGGCTTCGGTGCGAATGTTGATGCGTGCAAGGCATAACACTGCTCGAGGAAGGTCGCATCCTTTTTCGTATCAACATCGTAGATGATGTCGTAGTAGACCGGCGTCTCGTACCAGTCGAAGGGCTCGTAGGTGGGCATGGAGGTCCGTTGATTGCGCGGCGGAGCCGCGGCGCTTCATGATTCACGATCGGCGTGGTTTGGGATTGTCCTCTTCCATTGCCTCAAGCATCTCGGCGGACTGTTGCTCGGTCACCGCATCGTCTTCGAGTAGCCGTTCGACCGTTTTCGCGTTGTTTCGGCCGTACTTGAAGAGCACGACCTCGCAGCGCTTGCAGCGCCAGGCGAGCAGCCGGTTGGAACGCATCACGGCGTGCGTGCCGGGCAGGTCCTCGGCGAACTGGGATGCGGCCTTGCCGTCCCCACGGATGAAGTGCATGCCTTTGGAGACCGGCAGAAAACCCGTCTGCATCGTCGCGTGGCACTTCGGGCACCGGGTTGGGTCGTGGGTCTCGGGCATTTGTTTTGCCGCAGATTTCACAGATGGCGCAGATTCAATCTTGATGATTGTAAACAAGCCTTCGATGGGAAAGCGAGGGCGTTCCAAAATTTAGGAGCAAACCTACTGCTTTACCCGTTGCTTTCAGGTAGTTAATGAGCTGTGCCTCGTGAGCATCAATGGTTTTGTTAACCGCTTTGATTTCAATTAGTACACGATCGAAGCATACCAAGTCAGCCCGATAGGATGATTGCAGGGGATGGCCCTTGTAATGAATCGAAATCGCAGGCTGGCTGACATAGGCGATATCGCGAGCTTGCAGCTCTAACTCCAAAGCTTCCTGATAAACAGCCTCTAAGAAACCTGGGCCAAGCTCCGTGTGGACCGACATTGCTGCGCCAATAATCGCGTAAGTTTGCGAACACGCTGATCCATTCTGCATACCCCCGATTCAAATCTGCGTTATCTGCGAAATCTGCGGCGAAACATCCTACTTCGCGAACTCGACGGTGCGCATCTCGCGGAGGACGGTGACCTTGATCTCGCCGGGGAAGGTCATCTCTTCGCTGACGCGTTTGGCGATGTCGCGGGCGATGAAGTTGCAGTTCGTGTCGTCCACACGTTCGGGGTCGACGATAACGCGGACCTCGCGGCCGGCCTGGATGGCAAACGCTTCACGCACGCCCTTCATGTCCTTGGCGATGCCCTCGAGCTGCTCGAGCCGTTTGACGTAGCGGTCCAGCGTCTCGCGTCGGGCGCCGGGTCGGGCGCCGCTGATCGCGTCGGCGGCCATGACGATCGCGGTGTAGGGCGTGGTGTGGGGGATGTCGTCGTGGTGGCCGCCGATGGCGTTGAGCACGGCTTCCTTCTCGCCGAACTTTCGGCAGTACTCCATGCCGATCGCGGGGTGGCCGCCCTCCATCTCGTGGTCCATGGCCTTGCCGATGTCGTGCAGCAGGCCGCAGCGCCGTGCGACGTTGCCGTCGAGCCCGATCTCTTCGGCGATGACCTGGCAGAGGTAGGCGCACTCCATGGAGTGCTTGAGGATGTTCTGGCCGTAGGACGTGCGGTAGTGCAGCCGGCCGACCATCTCGGAGATACGCGGGTGCAGGCCCTGGATATTCGCTTCGATGCAGGCGTCCTTGCCGAACTTGAGGATGCGCTGCTGCACGTCCTCGCGGACCTGCTCGGTGAGCTCTTCAATGCGTGCGGGGTGGATGCGGCCGTCGTCGAGCAGCTTGTGCAGCGTCTCGGACGCCACGGCCCGGCGGATCGGGTCGAAGCAGGACACGACAATGACGCCCGGGGTGTCGTCGACGATGACATCGACGCCGGTCGCCGCTTCGAACGCGCGGATGTTGCGTCCCTCGCGGCCGATGACTCGGCCCTTCATATCGTCAGAGGGGATCTGGATCGCGGTGACGGTGTGGTCCGAGCTGTGATCCGAGGCGTAGCGCTGGATCGCCTGGAGCGTGATCTTCAGCGCGTTGTCCTTGGCCTCTTCTTCGGCCCGATCGGTGATCTTCTGGATGAGTTGGCCGGCCTCGTGCTGGACCTCGGTCTCGATGACTTTCAGGGCCTCCCGCTTGGCGTCTTCCTCGCTCATGTTCGCGACGCGGAGCAGCGTGTTCTTCTGCTCGGTACGGAACTCTTCGAGCAGTTGCCGGCGCTCGGCGACGATCTGGTCCAACTCTTCTTTCTTGCCCTCGATCGCCTGCTCTCGCTCCTTGACCTTGGCTTCGAGATCGGCGGCGTTCTTTTCTTTGAGGCTGAGCATGTCCATCTTGCGATCGAGGTTGTCCTCGCGCTTGGTCAGTCGGCGTTCTTTTTCGGCCAGCTCGTCGCGGGATTCTTCGAGCTCCTTCTCGATGGTTTCGCGGCGCTTGACCTGCTCGTTGCGGGCGTCGAGTTCGATCTGCTTGGCGGTGGTTTCACCTTCGGACTTGGCCTTATCGACGATGTCGGCGGCCTGGCGTTTGGCGTCGTTGATCTTGGCGGCCCCGGTGACTTTCAGCAGCATGAACATGCCGAACGAACCGAGGACGAGTCCTGCGATACCGCCAATGGCGATCATGGTGGTGTTGTCCGCGAGCAGGAGGCTGGTGAGGGCGAGGTGGGATGAATCGGAGGGGATCAAGGCAGGCCCCTTTCTCGGCGCGGCAATGCCGGCCGGCTGGGGCACAGGCGGAGAGGAGCCGGCGCTGACCGAAAGGGGTCAGGGTGCGGATCACGGGATCAAGATGCTTGGGTGACTAGGCGCGGGTCCGGCGGGTTGTGTGCAGGCAGCAGCGATCGATCCGTGCGCAATGTGGGCGCGAGTCGGTCCCTGCCAATGGCGTAAGCCAAAGTTGGTCGGTGGTGTCTGCGGAAATCCGGAGTGAGCCTTTTAGCATCGTTAATCTATGTCCACCCAGGGTTTACTGAGTGTGCGGACGGTTCTGGGTCCGCGTGATCTGCACGCCGGTGCCGGTTGGGGTCCGACTGTGCCGAGTTGTATCGGCCGGGCTCGTGGCTCGGCCGGTTGTGGTGTCAGGCGGGGGAAAATCGCCCCGCTGATCTCATGTTAAGCGGGCGTGAACCGGGGGGCAAGTAGTCACGAATCGGGAGGCCTCAGGCGTCCGCTGGGGCGGTTTCGTCCGTCGCAGCCGCCCCGCTGCGCGCATCGGGCCAGCCGTTGGCGTATTTCACTTGCCGCACGCCGATCCAGACCAGGGTCTCGAACCAGAGCAGCGAGAGGACGAACAGGCCGCCGTAGAACAGCCAGCCCACACGGACCAGGCCCAGGAGATGTTCGTACCACGGGCGTCCCGGGCCGTACACCTGCAGCAGCCCAACTCCGACTCCCGCGAGCACGACGCCCGGCAGCCAACCGACCGAAGCGTAGCAGCAGACCCGTTCGGCCAGATGGAACGGCACACGCCATCCCCGGCGTTTGCTGAAGGCCGTAACGCCCAGCATCTCGATATACGTCAAGGTATTAATCGCGACCACACTGATCAAAAAGATCGTTCCCATCGTGGTCAGGACCCGGACGCTTGGGTCAGAATTGGTCATGATGATCCAGGTGCCAACGAAAAAGAAACTGAATAGAAAACACGCAAGAAACGTCGTCCGGAACAAGAAGACCTGAGCGGACAGATTCCGACCATTCGTGGAGAGCCTTCGGAACGCGGCGCCCGGCCGCAGCAGAAAGAGAAAAAGCAGACGCCAATATCCAGCTACCGGCGCACCACCGTCCCTTGATCCGACGTCGCGACGGCTAGGCAAAGACTCGACAACCGACACCCCGCACTCCGGGCAAGACGCATCGGTCGACAGGCCACGCAACGGGTAGCCGCAGTGTTCGCACAGCGCATCGTCGGTTGGGAACGTGTGGGCCTGATCAGCCATACCGAATCATAGGATCTAGATCGCTACTCAGCGTGAGCGAATGTCTTTGATTGAATCCATTGCGTCAGCGTGTGGGCCAGATGCTTGGGCGAACAACTTCTCGACGCCACGACCTGCTGCAATTCGCTCAGCCCGGGCTGTCGCCCATCGACCGGCGCAACGATCGGCACCCCCATCGCATTGGCCCAGAGCAACGATAGACCTGCCGCGCCAGGATCGGGAGCCAGCGCCACATCGCAACCCGCCAGCACCGACCAGGGCGCGGACAGGCCCGCGTCCTGTACAAGCAGATCGGGGAAATGCAACTGCTCGCTAAGAGTCGCCGCGTCGATCCGACGCTTGGCATGCGGGTGGCAGAGCAGACGCACATCGCTGCGTTCAGATTGGCCCGCACGAAGCACCTCGTGCGTAAACACCATGGCCAAGAGCGCCGCACTGCTGTCGACGGAGTCGAAGTGATCGCTCAGCAAGGCCACCACAAGCGAGTCCTCATTAACCGCCCATCGTTCACGCAGCGGCGCCCGCTGGTGAGAAGCTATCGTCGCCGTGTTGTCGCTGGCCGCATCGATCAGTCGTTTGGCAAACGAACAGAGCGTCGCCTGCTCGCACCGGCGGGTCACCTTTGCGCAGCCAAGCAGTGAGGCGATCTCGGCAGCGCCCTCGGTCCAGCAGACCACCCGGCGGGCGCGACCCATCCGTTCGCGCGCCTGCCGATTCGCTTGTGGAAACAGAAGGTGAAGGCCCGCGGGTCTGGGCACAAGACAAAAATCCGAATCATCGAGCCCTGCCGCGTACGCCGTGTCGCGTATCGCCTCGCCCCCGATGAGCAGCCAGGCATGCTTCGCATCCGCGTTGTGCCGAGCGTCATCCCGTGCCGAATCGACCGATAGGCGCAGGATCAGGGCCTCGCCAACCTCGGTCGGCTGATCGATCACGTGCAGGGTTCGAGTCATATCGGGTTGCCCAACGTTGAACCCGGCGCTGGCACACGCCAATCAAAGAACAACCGCGCCACATCGCGTGCCGCCAGGTCCGCCAGATCACGCAGCGCGATACTGCGTGTCGCGTTCTGGCCGGCGGTATCCTGTGCCGGCAGCTTGGACTGCATCGGGAAGACCGTCTCGCCCGTGTCGACGCCGGTCTCGGGATCGACCGCCGCGGGGAAGACCCGTGTCCGCTGATCGAGGTCGAACACCTTGACGTTCATCGAAATGCTCGGGCGAATCACGTTGCCGCCCAGTTCCATCTGGAAGCCGGTCACCTCGATGTGAATGACCTGCTTGGCGCCGAGGCGCATCGCGAGCGCCGCCAAAGAGGTCCTGTTGTAGGCCTCGCCCAGCTCTTCGCGATACCCTGCCAACTCGTCCTGACCCACGAACCCACCGAGCACGACGATCTCTTCGGCCTTCAATACGGCTCGCGTACCCGACGCGATACGCCGAAGCGTCGTCTCGCTATTGACCAGCCGCTTCGGATCATCCACCACAATCAGCGTGGCCTTGTCGGGCAGATCGTACTTGGCCTCGATCCGCTCGGGCGGGGTGACGACCGCCGCGGCCGCGCCGAGCGCTTCACAGCCAACGAACTGGGACATGACACCCAGCAACAAAACGACGGCGGCAGCATGCTTCATGGCGTTACCTAACAATCTGGTGGTCATAAAACACCCCCGCGGCGCTCTCGCAGAAACGGATCTGTGTCCGCACCTCGATCAGTTCTTCGCTGTCACCGACCCGGCCGATCTTCGACTCGCCGGGCTCGGGGTACATCACGTTCTTGGTGAAAGACGCGCCGAAGTTGTCCGGGTCCGCCGCCTCGGCCTCGACCACATGGACGCTCGCTGAGATCACGCCACGCAGCACGTGCCTATCGCCGGGCTCGTGGGTCCGGTACTCCCCGATCTCGACCAGGATGAGCCGCTCGACCTTCAACTGCTTGATCAGCGCGGAGGGCGGACGCGTGGCCCAGTAGGCGTTTTCTTTCTGCCAGGCGAGGATCTCTTTCGGGCTGGTCGCGGTGACGCCGGGCACGTTAGACATGATCCGACGGGTCATCTCGTTGGTGATCATCTCTTTGGCGTTGGGGTGGTTGAACTCGGTGAAGTCACTCATCGAGACCACGACCGCGACACTACGGTTGGCCAGGTCAAAGTATTGGCCTTTGACATCGACCACGCCATCGCCCTTCAACAACGTGTCGCAGCCGGACAACAGCAGGACCACTGTCAGCATCACGACCATCTGGATTATGTTCTTTGCTTGGCTCATTCGTCGCCATCTCCTGCGAGGTCAGTTGTTTAGCGGCCGATCCGACCGGAAGGTTCAATCCGTTTGCATTGATCAAGCTATCCACCGAGCGCGACGGCCGAGGCCTTGTAGCCCCAGCTCCCGAGCAGCAGCACGAGCCAGGCGAGCACAAAGCGCCGGGTCATCATGGCCTGTCCGAGGGGTTTTAATGACATCCCCGACGCCGCCGACCACCCCGCGATCAGCACCACCATCGCCAAGGTCAGCGCTAGCAGTGCACCAAAAGGCTGAGTGATCAATGCGTTGAGCAGCGACCCGTCCGCGGCATGGGCGAACGCGGTCGTGCAGCCGCAGGTCGCACAGGGGTATCCCGTTGCCATGACGAAGCCGCACTCGGGCAGGCCCATCTGGGTGTGCGTGCCCATCCCACCGACGTCCGGTGTCAAAGTCGCGGCAAAGACGAGCGGTCCACCACAGAGCAACGCCAGTACCAAAGCGAACAGCCGCTGCGGCTTGGTCTCGTTCTGTAGGGTTGGCGTCGTCGGACGTGCCATCGCAACATCATACCCCAAGCCATTGCCCGCTAGAGCACGGCGTTTCCCTGATTGGTGCCCCCTAGTTCGCGTGGCTTACAATGGGCCGATGGTTTCTCGCCTGCCCGAACAAGACCCCGCCCCGCCGCCGGCCCCACGCAAACGCCGAAGGCGGCGCCTGCGCGTCCGCAAGCTGCCCATCAGCGTCTTCCCGACGATGCTGACGCTCGCCAACGTGCTCTGCGGTTTCATGGCGCTCTTTCTGGCCTCCCTGCCCACCACCGCCGACTTCCCGTTCAACTGGACACCGCTGACCTTCGCCGCCATGGCTATCTTCGCGGGCATGATCTTTGACGGGTTCGACGGCCGGGTCGCCCGGCTCACCAACTCCACCAGCGCCTTCGGCGCCCAGCTCGACTCCATGGCCGACATGGTGACATTCGGCGTCGCCCCCGCTTTCATCGCCATCAAGCTCATCGACCCCGCCGTGCCTTACTTCTCTAACACCGGCGACCACCTCTTCGGCCGGTTCGCGCTAATCGTCGCGCTCATCTACGTCGCCTGTGCCGCCCTACGCCTGGCACGCTACACCGTCGCGGCGAATGAAAAGCACGCTGTAGACCCCAATGTCTTCACCGGGCTTCCCTCCCCCGGCGCCGCCGGCACCATCGCCGCGCTCATCCTCCTGCACCAGCATCTCGTTTATGGCGAGGGCTTCGACCCCAACTGGTTCATCCAGTCCACACGCTATGCGATGATCGGCGTCGTCCTGCTCGCCGCGCTCGCGATGGTCAGCAAGCTGCCCTACATCCACGCGATGAACCGCTACCTCCGTGGCAAAGCCAACGTCGGCACGATCGCGATGTACGTCATCGTCGTCCTGATGCTCTTGATCTACCCGCAGTGGACACTCGCGATCGCCTTCACCAGCTACGCGCTGACCGCACCTGCTTGGCAGATCTGGAAGCGTTTGCAACCCACCAAAAAGACTTCTTCTTCATGAAGAGGCTAACCGTCAAAGAGTTCTCGATGGGGAGGTATCTGATCTACTCGGCCATCTTTGTGCTCTTGGGCCTATTGGTCGGCGGCGGCTCAGCATTCGCCCGCCCTTTTGCCAATGTCGACGGGACTCATCTCGAAGCGGTCGTCGAGTTTTTCTTCGTCATGCCCATCCTGTGCCTGACGAGCATGCTGCTGTTTCTAAGAACCCCGTACAAACAAGCCGCACCCGCTCTGGCCGGGCAACTGACCTTGCTGTGGCTGGCGAACATGGCCGGACGCTTCATTGCCAGCCTGTTTCAGGAGCCGCTGCTTGACGAATTTTATGCACTACTATTCGTCTTCTGGTTCGGAGCGGCCGTACTCACAGCATTACTTTTAGGCGGCATCCGTAAGGTCTGGCCGTTGCGATACCCATCATCCAACTGCCAACAGTGTGGGTATTCACTCAAAGGCATCGGCGTCTCCGGCAGCTGCCCGGAATGCGGCGCGCCGTTTACCGTTGAATCTTTAGGAATCTCTGAATCAGAACTGTCTGCCTAGGCGTGACGTGTCAAGCCAGGTCAGTCCTCATCGAAATTCGATTCGACCAGCTTCTGCAGCGCAGCGAGTGCGGCGTCGGCGTCGGGGCCGTTGGCGGTGATTTCTAACTCGGTGCCCTGGGTCGCGGCAAGCATCATGAGGTTCATGATCGACTTGCCGTCGTACTTGTTGCCACCCTTGATGACGTTGATCTCGGCGCTGAACTGGGAAGCGGTATCGGCGAAGGACATCGCGGGCCGGGCGTGTAAGCCCAGCTTGTTCGTGATGGTCACCTTGACGCTTTGCGCTTCCATAGTCGTGTCGTTTCAATAACAAGGCAGCAACGGACACCGTGTAACGGGGCGTGCTCGAGGCGTGGTTGTGGGCCGGAATTAGCGGGCGAGCTGACCGGCGTCGGCCTCGTTGAGGACATCGGCGACCGCTTCTTTCGTCTCGGCCTGTCGCAGGAACTTGCGGAACATCTCGTTCTGCAAATTATTGAACAGGTTCTCCATCGCCTGCAGGTGCTCGTCGGGCTTGTCCTTGGGCGAGGCCAAAAGGAACAGGCAGTACACCGGCTCGCGGTCCAGGGCGTTGAAGTCCACGCCGGATTGGCTTACCGCGACGGCGGCGGTGACTTTCTTGATCTTGTCGTGCTTGACGTGGGGCACGGCCACGCCCTTGCCAAAGCCCGTTGAGCCATGCTTCTCGCGGTCCAGCACCAGCTTGATGACCTCGTCGCGCAGGGTCTTGGGCAGCGCCTTGGCGGCGATCAGCGCGTCGACCATCTCGGCGATCGCGTCGTCGCGGGTCTGGGCCTGGAGGGCGGGAACAATAGCGTCGGTGACGACAAAGTCGTTCAGCTTCATCTTTGAGCCTCGATCAAAAAGGGGCGGCCCACCAGCTGCACAGGCGGGCTGGCGGAAAGCGAGATTGTAGCAATTTAGGGAGTGGTGAGTCGGGAATGGGGAGTAGGCCAAGCCAACAACGCCTCTCACGACCGCCAAAGCCAATTGATCGACCGATCGGGGGCTAATCCCTACTGCCGATTCCCGACTCCCTGCATCAGTGCTTGTGGCTCCGCAGCTTCTCTTTCAGGTCGGTGAGCTGCCGCTCCATCTTCTGCACCGTCTGCTCGATGCCGTGATACAGGTCCCCGTCCGTCGCGTGGGCGATCAGGTGGTCCTGGCCATCGACGTGGGCGATGAACTCGACCTTGTAGCTGCGGTTGTCCTCGGCCTTCTCGACGATGATCTCAAGCTTCGAGAGCCGGTCGTAGTAGCGGGAGAGCTTGCCCGCTTTCTCGTTGGCGTGCTGCTCGATCGGTTCGGTGATCGGCATGTGTCGGCCGGTGATTGTGATGTCCATCTTGTTTCCTTTCCTTAGGCGTCTTTATTGTCTGTGTTGGCAGTGTCTTTGAAGGGCAGCTTCCCGGAGCCGCTGCTGCGGTCAATCGTCTGCGAGGGTGGGACGAGCACGCCGCCGGAGACCGCGAACTTCAGCGCGTCTTCGATCGTGATGCCCAGATCGATCGTGTCTTTCTTAGGCACGGTGATCACGTAACCAGTGAACGGCGTCGGCGAGCTGGGCACAAACACGGTCAGGCAGGTCTCACCCATCGCGTCTTCGATGTCCTGCATCGTGTCGCCGGTCACCAGACCAACCGAGTACAAGCCCTTACGCGGGTATTCGACGGCGACGACGCGATTGAACTTGAGCTTCTCCTCGCTGTCGCCGAAGAAAAAGTCGGTCACCTGCTTCACGGCCGGGTAGACCCGGCGGATCAGCGGGACGCGGTCGATAAATTTCTCGCCCCGGTTCTTGAGCTGCCGGCCGATGACGTTGGACATCAACGCGCCGGCAAAATAGAACAGGACGACCGCGATGATCAGGCCGATCAGGTCCAGCACGTGCCAGTTGCCGATCGCGATCGTATTCCACTTCTTTTCGAGCTGGACCCGGCGGGCGTCGAGGACGATCTCCGCCTGGGTTTTCATCCAGGCCAACCGCTGATCACGCAGCTGCTGCTCGATCACCGCGTTGCTCGGTTTAGGTTCGGCTGTGCTCAGCATCTCACGGAGCCGCTGGGCCTCGATCTCCCAATCCTCCTCCTGCGACGCAGTCAGGTACTCGGCCCTGCCCTGCCAGACGTCTGCGTAGTCCTCATCCAACGGGACGGGCCAATCCGTGAACTGGATGACCACGCCCTGGACACCCCAGTTGATCGGCGCGGCGATCTTGTCGCGCACAAACCCGTACGCGAAGACCAGCAGCCAGAGGGTCAAGACCGCCGGCAACAGCGTCGCCATCCCTCGGAGGATGAACCGGCTGGTCTTGCTCGCCTTTTTAGGCGGCTTGGGGGCCTCGACTTCGGCTGCGGCTACTTCGGGCGTCGGGTTGTCGGAGGGAGTATCAGTCACGTCGGGTGGGGTCGCTAAGCGTGCACTTCATTCTACCCGCTGTACAGAACCCGGCACGACAGGACTGCAGCCCGCAGCAAACCTGCTGCGCGGCGAAGTTTCGTGACCACCCGACCGCGCAGCAGGTTTGCGGCGGGCTATTGAACACGGTGAGAACTCGATTAAGCCACATCAAATCTGAACAGCCGCTTCTTGCCGGCACGGACCAGCACATACCCGTCGATGACGTCGGCGGCGGTCACGGTGCGCATCGGGTCGGCGATTTTTTCGTCGTGAACCCGGACGCCGCCGCCCTGGATGAGCCTGCGCGCCTTGCCGTTGGAAGGCTCAAACCCCGCGCGGACAACCAGTTCGATCAGGCCGACGCCTTTGGTCAATTCGCCGGCGTCGAGTGTGTCGCTGGGGATCGCGTCGCCGGTGACATCGGTCGCGCCGCTGAATGCTTTGCCCGCCGAGTCGCGGGCTTTAACCGCTTCTTCTTCGCCGTGAACAAGCCTGGTCACTTCGTAGGCCAGTCGGACCTTCGACTCGTTGATCGCCTTGCCCTCGGCCGACGCGAGTGCGTTGACCTCGTCCATCGGCAGGAAGGTGAAGTAGCCGAGGAACCGGCCGACGTCGGCATCCGACACGTTGCGCCAGAACTGGAAGAACTCGAAAACGCTGGTGCGGTTGACGTCGAGCCAGATATTGCCCTGCTCGGACTTGCCGAACTTGCCGCCGTCGGACTTGGTCACCAGTGGGAAGGTCAGGCCGGCCAGATCCGCGTCGTGCAGGCGCCGACCCAGGTCGATACCGATGACGATGTTGCCCCACTGGTCCTGCCCGCCGATCTGCAGCGTACACTTGTGTGCATCAAACAGGTGCGCAAAGTCGTAGCCCTGCAGCAGCATGTAGCTGAACTCGAGGAAGGAGATGCCCTCGCCCTCGCCGGTCATGCGTCCCTTGACCGATTCCATGGACATCATGCGGTTGACGCTCATGCGTGAGCCGACGTCGCGGAGCATGTCCAGCCACTTCATCTCGCCGAACCAGTCGAGGTTGTTGACGAGGATCGCGTCGGTGTCTCCGTCGCCGAAGCTGACGATGCGGCCGATCTGTTTGGCGATTGCGTTGGCGTTGTTGTTGATGTCCTCGGCAGTGAGCATCTGACGGGCTTCGGTCTTTCCCGAGGGGTCACCGACCAACCCGGTCGCGCCGCCGACGAGGACGACGGGCTTGTGCCCGCATCGCTGCAGGTGGGCCAGGCCCATGATCGGGACGAGTGAGCCGACGTGCAGCGAATCTGCCGTCGGATCGAACCCGCAGTACGCGGCCAGCGGCTTGGCGAGGCGCTGACGGATTTTTTCGTCCGTGCACTGAGAGACCAGCCCGCGCTCGTGCAGGATGTCGTAGAGGTTTTGAGTGGTGATCGGGGCGGTCATAGACGGGCGATTTTAGTTGATCGCCAGTTGGCCTGCTATTACGAAATCTCAACCAATCAATCCAAAAAGAAAAAGCCCGCTCTTATCCCGCGGGCTTATTCAATCTTGGATCTTGCCGGGTGCTCAGAGATTCAACCCCTCGCCCGGTTCAGGGGCCATGCCCTCGAAGAGCGGCGCCATCTTCTCGGCCAGCTCAAAGAAGTCCTTGTCGAGCTTGAGCTTGAGGGTGTCGCCGGCGACCTGCATCTTCAGCTTCATGAAGAAGCTGTTGACCGTGTTGGGGTCGGGCATGTTCTCGATCTGCCCGCCCTGACCCGCTTGGGCCATCATGACTGGAGCGAACATCAGGATCGAGTTGTAGAGGTTGGCAAACATCTGAGCGTTCTGCGCGTCGAGGAACGCCATCTGGACATCGACCTGCATCTCTTCTTCTTTGTCTTGCGAGACCACTATGCCGAGCGTATCCAACGCGCGGATCGGTTTAAACATACCCATCAGCATGCCCATCGCCATCTGAGCCTGCGGGTCCTCGCCCGGTCCGGCCTGCTGGTTCTTGGCCAATTGCTCGGCCTCGTCCATCATCTTGCGCAGCTCTTCCTGCATGCGGAACGCGACCGCGAGAACGGGTTTCTCAGCCTGGGTCAGTTGTTTCTCAAATGCGGTGAAGACATCGGCATCCGGCTTGGGCAGGCCCATGGTCACGCCCTGGCCATCGAGCGTGCGGATCGCGATGTTCTGCCAGCCGTCGGCGACCGGCTCGATTTTGGCTTCCATCTCGCCCTCGCCCATGGCGCGGACCAGCGAAGCCATCGACTTGGTGTCCACCTTGTCGGAGACCTTCGCGAGCAGGTTCATCGGCGGCGACCAGGAGTCTTCGCCGGGCATGTCCACGGTCATCAGCAGTCCTTCGCCACCCGCCTGCAGGAAGGAGCCTCGGAGCACGCTCAGGCTGTCGATCATCTTCTGTGTGTCGCCCAGGGGCAGCGCGAGCTCCTGGTCTTGCAGCATCTCGTTTTCGAGGATCTGCATCAAAGCCTCGCCGATGCCGGCAATCATCTCGGTATCGACCTGCTCGACGTCGACCCAGAGCATGAGCATCGTGTCGGTGCCGACCGCTTCCTTGGGCGGCTGCGCAGCCAGCGTGGGGAGGCAGAGCAATAGCGCCAGGGCGGCCATCATCGAGGTCAGGGGCTTGGTCCGTGTCATCGGGCGATTCCTGTGGATTGGATCGAGAGTGTTGGGCGGTGCGGGGAAAGCGCCTCGCGGCCACAGCCATCATACGCCGGGCAATCGCCGGTGGGTCGGCACCGCTGATTCTACCGCGGGGTTTGGTGCGGGTTGCAGTTGAATACGCAGTTTCCACGGGCAAAAGGCGCAAGAAAAAACCGAGGCATGGGCCTCGGCTTTTCATCTAAATCAGTGGGTTGTCGGCCGGCTTAACGCTCGTAGTAGCCGATCAGATCCAGGAAGCGGTCCTGACTGAGCACAGGGATGCGGAGCAGCTTCGCCTCATCGACGATGCGGAAGTACGCCTCGTTCGCGGCCAGCTGGGCCTGGTACTCGGCGATGATGACCGGGTCGAACTCGTCGGGGCTGGGCTTGTCGGGCAACTCGGGCTTGGCACCGAGAATGACATAGTTCAGGTCCGGGGTGAGGATCGGGATCCCGCTGTCGTCCTTGGTCATCGTCGCGAGCTCGGCACCGTTCTTGACGATCAGCGCGTTGATACGGCCGATGTCGTTGGTCCCGCCGTCGCCCTCGATATCAAACGCGCCGAAGGCGGACATGGTGATATTCATGTTCGGGTCGTAGGCGACGTTCACGATCGGGTCGCCGGGGTTGATCGCGGCGCCGCGTGACAGGCGGACCACGCGGCAGGTCGCCGAATCGTCCTTAAGGCCGTAGACCTCGATGGTCGCTTTGCCACGTGCTTCGTTGGAGGTGTTCAGCCGGATGACGGGCTGGGGGTCAAAGATCTCGAAGGTCATGCCCAGCACCAAGCCGTTGCGTCGGCCCAGCGAGATGAACAGGTCGTTGCCGCCACCAAAGATCGAGGCGACCTCGCCGTCGGGGTTGGTGGTGTTCGGCGCCGGCGGCTTGGGCAGGCTTGCAAACAACGTGTTGTACTTGCCTTCCCATTCCTTGGCGATCGCGTTGGCATCGAAGACGGTGGCTTCGAGGTTCTTCTTTTCTTCGCTGAGCTCGGCGATGCGCTCACGGGCGGCGGCGTCCGCGTTCTCAATCGCATCGCTGACCTGCTTCTGCAGAACACCGATCTGTGACGCAAGTTCGGCCTTCTCACGCAGGGCCTTTTCCAAACTCGCTTTACGGTCGGCTAGCGTATCGACAGCCTGCTTCCGCTCCGCAATAAGCTCGGCATCCACCGTGTTCTTCTGGCCCGCAAGGGTGTTGTAGACGTCTTCCATCTCCTTGGTCGTGCGGGTCAGCTTGGCGATCTGATCGTTGGCCTCACGGATGTCTGTCTCGAGGTTGCGGATCTGGATCAGCATGTTGCCGAAGACTGTGGCGTCCGTCGACTTGAAGTCGTTGGCCTGGGCCGTCTCGGCGTTGCTGATGTATTCGGCCAGGGCGTCTTTAGCCGCCTCTTCGTTGACCTTGTGGGTCTCGATCTTCGTGTAGAAGATGATCGCGACCAACAGGGCGATCACGAAACCGCAACCAAAGATCACTAGGGCCACCGCGAAACCGGTGTTGCCGCCACGTACTCTTGCCATAATCGGGGTCTCCAACGGACTTTAACGGAGGGTTATCCCCACAGTGTCCGCCAATCCGTAAGTCTAGTCAAGCGCGGTTTTTGGGAAGGCCCGCCCGCCCTCGAACGCGGGTCACCCATTTGGATCAGTCCACCTTCGCCACCAGGTCCATCTCCACCGACGCCCCCAAGGGCAACGACGGCACCCCGACCGCCGATCGGGCGTGCACACCCACCCCACCGAGCACCTCGCCCAGCAGCTCGCTGGCCCCGTTGGCGACCTTGTGCTGGTCGGTAAAGGAGGGGTCAGAGGCCACGAAGACGCCCAATCGGACGATCCGAACCAGCCGGGTCCAGTCGCCCTTGACCGCCGCGTCGATCTGGGCCAAGGCGTTGAGGGCACACTGAGCGGCCGCCTGCTGGGCCTCTTCGAGCGTCGGGCCTTCGGCCGTACCCAAGGCCCCGGTCGCGGTCAGCTCCCCGTCCTTGAGCGGCAAGGCCCCTGACAGAAACAGGTGCCCCCCGCTCTCGACGCAGGGCACATAGGCCGCGACGGGCTTGGCGGCCAGGGGCAGTTCGTATCCCAGTTCGGCGAGTTTGGCTTTGATGTCCATGCCCTGATTATGAACGATCGTTCAAGCGGTGTCGATGGGTTTGATCGTGTTAGCGCTGGGCGACGCCGCCGTCCTTGGCCTCTTGGACCGCGTCGACGACTTCCGAGGCCTTGTACCAGTCGCGTTTGAACACCTGCTCGCCATCGGGAGATAGCACAACCAGCAGCGGGATCTGCTTGCCGCCCATCTCAACCAGCAGGTCATTGCCCGCGACATTCGACGGCGAGGTGATGTCGACTTTCATCGCCACCACGCCCTCACTGTTTAAGAGGTCCGACACGGGTTTGGGGTTGAGCACGGTGGCTTCGAGGAAGTGGCAGTTGTTGCACCAGTCAGCGGTGAAATCGAGCACGACGACGTTGTCTTTTTCCAGCGCGGTCTCAAGCACCTCGGGCGTGTAGTAGACCCAATCGATCGGCGGCTTGCGCGTCAGCGTGTGGCTGCCCGCAGCGCCGGCGAGGATCAACACGACGCCGAGCGCGGAGAACACGCCGCGCCGGGTCGCGGTCTGCGTCAGGCCGTTGATCTTCAAGACCAACCAACCACCTGCCACAACCACGAACGCGCCGACGACCCACCAGAAGAGTTTGTTCGGCGGCGCGGTGCCGTCGGAGAGCACGACGTTGATGCCGGTGCCGATGAAGAACGCCGCGGCGCCGAGCATCAACAAGCCCATCACCTGCTTGAGCAGTTCACTGCCCGGGCCGGTGCGGGGCACGCGTTCAACGAGTTTCGGAAACGCCGCTAAAACAAGGTAAGGCAGGCCCATCCCCACGCCGATCGCGATGAAGACGGCCAGCACCAGCCAGTCCTTCTCAAGCTGCGTCGAGCCAGCGAGCGCGGTGCCCATGAACGGCGCGGTGCAGGGGGTGGCGAGGACGGCGGTCATGATGCCGAAGCCGAACGAGCCGTGCAGGCTGTCGTGCTTGGGGTTGATCGCGTAGACCCAGTTGGGCAGTTTCACCGCGAAGAGCCCACACATGCCCACGGCCATGGCCGCGACGATCACGCCCACGCCGATCGTGAACCACCACTGCTGGAACAACGCGCTGACCGAGCTGAACTGCTTCAAGAAGGCGAAGAAGATGCCGAACACCCCCCAGAACGCGAGCACGCCCAGGAACATCACAAAGCCGAGCAGCAGCATCTTGCCCCGGCTGCCCGCGGACTGGCTCAGGCCCATGATCTTGATCGGGATGACCGGCAGGACGCAGGGCGTGAAGTTCAGCAGGAACCCGCCGATCAGAGAGACGCCGACGAGCAGCGCCAGCAGCGCGAGCGTGCCCATGTTCGCCAGATCGATCTTGGTGATGTACAGGTCGAGGATGATGCCATCGACCGATGAGCTTGCTTCAAACACGCCCTCGCCCTGCTGCAGGCCTGCCCAGACCGAAGGATCGAAGCCCGCGAACACGTCGTCGTCGGTCCGGTCTTCACCGGTCGCCTCGGCATCGCGTGCGATCACCTCGATCGTGGTCTCGAGCGTTCTCGTTGTCGGTGCGATACACGAGCTGTTGCAGGGCTGGTAGCCGAACTCGACCGACACCGTCTGCTCGCCGGGCGCCGCGTCGGCCTTGACGATCAGCGGGAGGTAGATCGTGACCCGGCCCTCGTAAACCGGCTGGTCCTTGTCTTCCCAGTTCTTGATGAGGATCGGTTTGGGCCACTGAACCTGCCCGATGACAAGGCTGTCGGGCGCGGTGGGCACGAAGGTGCTGGCGACCTCGATCCCGGTGTGCACGTCCTTGGGCGGGTAGATGTGCCAGTGCTTGCCGTTGGCGTCGACCACGTCGGAGACGTCGACCTGCAGCGCGAGGATGACCTGATCGCCTGGCCGGACCGGGTCCTTGGAGGCCACCAGATCGAGGGTGACCGGGTGATCGCCGAACCCGATCGGCTGGGCCGTGACCCGCATCGGCAGCAACACGAGCAGGATCGCGAGGAGGGGCAAAACGGCTTTCATCGAGGTCTTAGTCATGGCGTGCAGGCTTGAGAGCATCGGGTCAGGGCAGGGGCGTGATACGGAGCCCGGCTGCCGGAGGTTCAACCGTGGGGGGCCCGGCGGTATTCCTCTGAGGTCGGAATCGGGCTAAATCGGGGCCGGGCACGGGATTGTAGCCGCCCCCGGGCGATTACCGATAACTCTTGGGACCCCTCACGCAACCCCAGGCCCGTTTTTGTCATGGTCGACGTCCTAGATCAATCTGAAGTTGATGCCCTACTCGCCGCGGTTGAGTCCGGACCCGACGACTCCGACACCGGTGTTGGTGGCGAGACCAAAATCTTCACGATCGACCGCCGTCCGCTGCCCGACGAAATCGAGATCCGCGACTACGACTTCAAGCGCCCCGAGCGCGTCTCCAAAGACCAGATGCGGGCGCTCGAGACCCTGCACGAGTCGTTCAGCCGCAGCTTCGGTGCCCTGCTCTCGGGCTTCCTGCGCACCATTATGGAGGTCAAGGTCGCATCCATCGAGCAGATGACCTTCTCCGAGTTCACCCACTCGCTGCCCAACCCGACCTGCTTCTCGCTCATCGACTGCGAACCGCTGGAGGGCACGATGTGCATGGAGGTCAGCCCGCTGATTATCTACCCGGTCATCGACCGGCTGCTCGGCGGGTCCAGTGCCGACCTGTTCATCCCCCAGCGCCCGCTGACCGCCATCGAGATGCGGCTGGTCGGCAAGATCCTCGACCGCGCCGTCGTCGGGCTCAAAGAAGCCTGGGCCAACGTCAAAGAAATCAACTTCAACGTCACCGAGACCGAGTCCAACCCGGTGCTCGTGCAGATCGTCCCGCCCAACGAGGTCGTTGTCGTCGTCAGCTTCGAGCTGAAGATGGGTGGCCGGGCCGGCACGATGTCGCTGTGCATCCCGTACAACGTGATTGAGCCGCTGATCGAGAAGCTCAGCAACCAGACCTGGGCGGCCTACAAACGCCAGAGCCGTGACGCGAAGATGCGTTCGCAGTTGGCCAACCACCTCGACGCCGCTCGCGTGGACATCTCCACCATCCTCGCAGACACCACGCTGAAAATCAGCGAGCTGAAAAACCTCGAGGTCGGCGACCTGCTGCTCACCGAAAAACCCGCCAACGCCCCGCTCTCACTCGAGATCGAGGGCAAGCGCAAGTTCATCGGCCAACTCGGCCAGTACAAAGGCAACCGCGTCTTCCGCGTCGATCGACCAATCACGCCGAAGGACCGGGTGTAAGCGTTCAGATATCAATGTCGGACGACGTTTAGCGGTCGGGCTTGCCCGACTTCAGCACACATCCGCAGACGTGTAGTCGGGCAAGCCCGACCGCTAAACGTATCAACTCAACACCGTAATTGATCCGCCCGCGACATGATCCCCGCGAGTCCGCTGTCGCTGATTAGGTATTTCGGGTTCATCACCTTCGTCCCCACCGCGACGTGCTTCACGCCGAGGTCGACATACGCATCCACATCGTCGGGGTTATAGATCCCCCCGCCGCCGATGATCGTGAGTTTGTCGAAGTACGGCTTGCGTTTGAGGTCCTGGATGCACTGCAGCGCGACGGCCATCAACGGCTTGCCGCTCATCCCGCCGCCGGGGTTGGGCAGCGTGTTGCAGCAATGCAGCATCCGCAGGCCCGCGGCGTATGCCTGCTCAATCATCGTGTCGTAGTTCACCGGCGGGACCTTCACAATGATCGGCACACCCGTTGCATGCGCCCGCTCGAACAAATCCTCGGGCCAGGCGATGTGCCCGACGTTTGGGCAGCTCATGTTCAGCTCGATCGCCAAGGGCTTAAGCGGCGCCGTCTTGTCCAGCAGCAGGTACCAGTCGTCAGGCGTGAAGCCGTGGATCGAAACGAGCTTGTCGCTGACATCGACCTTGCCCGCGCTGCACTTGCCAACGAGCCAGTCGATGCCGGGGTTGCGGAGTCCGATCTTGTTGACCCAGGCCTTCATGCGGGGGTAGTAGCGGACGGTCAGCAGGATGCGCCAGACGCGGTTGAGGATGCCGCCTCGGCGGAGCGCGGTAAACGTGCCGAGCGTCGGCGTCGTCCCCTCGGGCTGGATGTAATTGCCAAAGGGCGCGGAGATGATCAGCGGCTTGATCGCGGGGGTCGATTGTTGGGTTTCGTCGGTCACGCCAAGAGTATACGTGTAGCACGTTTAGCGGTCGGGCTTGCCCGACTTCGCGTCTTGGTAGTTGCATAAAAGTCGGGCAAGCCCGACCGCTAAACGCGCCACACGGATTAAGATGGGACCGTGAATCTTTCAACGGCCATTCGGGGATGGACCCAACACGTCAGCGGCGCACTGGACCGCGTCTGGCCGAGCTTGGTTTCTGAGCAACTCTCCGAACACGACGACTGGCAGCCCGATGAGCCGGAGGACTACTGCCACCGATGCGGCGCGAGCGCGGGGCCCGGCTCGGTGCTCGCCGACGGCTGCGCGTTCTGCCGGGGCAAGCGGCTCGCCTGGGATCGGCTGGCCCGTCTCTCGCTGTACGACGAGCCCTTCGACGGCTGGGTCAAGCAGATGAAGTTCGCCCGGCAGTGGGCCTGGGCGCCGCACCTGGGCCGGCTCTTGGCAAGCCAAGTGGGCGAGCCAATCGAAGCGGACAAAATGGTCGTGACCTACGTGCCGATGCACTGGCGAAGGCGCTGGCGGCGCGGCTTCAACCAGGCGGAGCTCATGGCCCGGTCGCTGGCCAAAGCACGCGGCTGGCCGATGGTCCCCTTGCTCAAGCGCACAAGCTGGACACCGCCCCAGCCCTCGGTCATCCCCTCGCAGCGTGAAGCGAACGTCAAGCAATCTTTCGCCGTCCGCGAGGTCGATCTCACTGGCTGGCAGGTCGTGGTCGTAGACGACATCAAGACAAGCGGCGCAACGCTTGGCACGTGCTGCAAACTGCTAAAGGATGCGGGCGCCCGCTCGATCCAGGTCGCCGTTGCCGCGGTCGCGGACCCCAAGGGCATGAACTTTGAGCGTAAGCTGTAGAGACATATCAATAGCCCGCAGCAAACCTGCTGCGCGGCAAGGGCTCTCAAACTTCTGCCGCGCAGCAGGTTTGCTGCGGGCTATTGGCCCAAAAACATTAGAAATTAGACCACCCCGCCGAAGCGGCGGGTTCGGCCGTGGAACGCGTTGAGCGCTTTGTGCAGTTCCGCAACATTGAACTCCGGCCAGCACACATCCGTCACGTAGAATTCGGCGTAGCTGAGCTGCCAGAGCAGGTAGTTGCTAAGCCGCATCTCGCCTGCCGTGCGGATCAGCAGGTCCGGGTCGGGCAGGCCGGCGGTGTAGAGGTGGTCGGTGATGGTTTGATCGGTGATGGAGCCAGGTGCTAAAGCACCCTCGGCCACTTTTTCTGCGATCGCGCGCATTGCGTCGGTGATCTCGGCCCGGCTGCCGTAGTTCAGCGCCAGCGTCATCGTCAGGCCGTCGTGCTTGGCGGTGTCATCCTTCATCCGATCCAAGGCATCGAGCACCCTGCTGGGCAGCCCGTCACGTCGGCCGATCTGATTGAACCGCACGTTGTTGTCAAAGAACAGCTGCCGCTCGGACTCGAGGTACATCACGTACAGGTCCATGAGCACTTCGATCTCTTCGTTAGATCGCGTCCAGTTCTCCGTCGAGAACGCGTAGAGCGTCAGGGCCTCGAGATTCAAATCCGAGCACTCGGTGACGATCGGGCGCACGACTTCCGCACCGGCCTTGTGGCCGTACGAACGGTCCTTGCCGCGGGCCTGAGCCCAGCGCCCGTTGCCGTCCATGATGATGGCAACGTGTTTTGGCAATGGTTTATTCGGATCGATGGCGGACTGGCTCATCGCAACACCCCTGTCGTTTGCTTACCGCACCGCGGACTGGTCACGCTTGGGCCCGACGCTCGCGAGCACGACCGGCACGCCGAGGAAGTCCGAGATGAACTTCAGGTAGTTCTGCGCGTTCTCAGGCAGCTCGGCGATTGAGCGGCACTGATCGACGGGCCCTTCAAAGCCAGGCAGCGTTTCATACACCGGCTCGATCTTCGAGAGGTCATCGCTGCATGCGGGGAACTCGTCAACTGGTTTGCCATCAATCATGTAACCGGTGCAGAGCTTGAGTTCGGGCAGATCGGCGAGGACGTCCAGCAGCATGACGCAGAGCGCGGTCGCGCCGCTGACGGACGCGGTGTACTTGAGCGCGACCAGGTCGATCCAGCCGCAGCGTCGTGGCCGGCCGGTCGTCGTGCCGTACTCGTGCCCGACCTCGCGGATGCGGTCGCCGGTGGCGTCGTCGAGCTGCGTGGGCATCGGACCGCCGCCGACGCGGGTCTGGTAGGCCTTGACGATGCCAATGACGTTGGGGACCTGGTGCCCGGGGACGCCGGTGCCGGTGTGGGCACCCAGCGACGAGCAGTTGCTGGAGGTCACGTACGGGTACGTGCCGTGGTCGATATCCAGGAGGGTCGCGTTCGCGCCCTCGAAGAGGATGCGCTTGTCCTCGGCGGTCACCCTGTGCAGCAGGCCCGCGGTGTTGGTGATGTGCGGGACGAGGACCTCGGCCAGGGGCTTGAGCCATTCGAGCAGCGCGTCGGCGTCGATCGGCTCGAACGTGTCGCCGGTGTACTCGGACAGGGCCTTGAGCGTTGCGTTCTTGATCGGCACGATGCGGTGGAGCTTGTGACGCAGCTCATTGAGGTCCTGCAGGTCGGCCATGCGCACCGCGGTCGAGCGCAGCGCCTTGTCCGCGTAGCACGGGCCGATGCCGCGGCCGGTCGTGCCGATGCCCTCGACCACCTGGTCCAGCGCGTTGGGCATGATGTAGGCGGCCTCTTGCAGCTGGTCTTGGGCCTTGTGGTAAGGCAGGACAAGGTGGGCGCGGTTGCTGATGAAGAGGTTGGTGGTGTCGACCTTCAGGCCGCGCTCGCGGTTGCCGACGATCTCGCTGACGAGCTGCTCGGGGTCGATGACCACGCCGTTGCCCAGCACGTTGAACTTGCCGGGGTAGAGGATGCCCGAGGGCATGAGGTGGAGCTTGTATTTCTGGTCGCCGACGACGACGGTGTGGCCGGCGTTGGCGCCGCCGTTGTAGCGGGCGACGGCGTCGAACTCGGCGGCGAGCATGTCGACGACCTTGCCCTTGCCCTCGTCGCCCCACTGCAGGCCGACAATGGTGGCGTGCCCGGGCTTGAGGCCCAGTCGGTCGATCAGGGGTTTGGTTTCGGTTGAAGTTCCGGGTGCGGTCGGGGGCATCGAGCTTCTCGGGTCGTGTGGCTTGGGGATGGCCAAACGCGATAGTTTACCCGATGAAGCCGGAGTCGTTGCGCCTACGGTTGTAAGGCTGTGTCCCGCAAAACGATCTGCCCGCTCTGGGCGTCGTAGACCCATTCTGATCCACCGCCCGGCGTCTCGAGCAGGCCCGGGCGCTCACCCGATTGCTCGCTGAGGTAGATGTACTCCAGCGGGTTCACAAGCTCGGCCACCGCCTTGGTCGTGCGGTAGACCTTCCCGGTCGTGTGATACGCACGCTTGACCGCTTGGTAGGTCTTGGAGATCGGCCGAGACGAACAGCCCGCGAACACGATCACCGCCCCTGCCAATACGCACACCTTCAACAGATTATTCATCGCCTTTCTCCGGATCTCCTGACCACCGATCAGATCGGCCGATTCGGCGCTGTCATCCACGCCCTCCGCCAGGCGCGATCATTTGTGCCCCTCAGAAGCCGTAGAACCCATACACACCGAACCCCCACGCCACGGTCAGAGCGAACGGGAGCTTCTAGAATGCGTCACGTGTATCGAGTGACACAAGCCATCGCGCTGACCTGTGGCCTGCTGTTAATAGCAGCCGTCGCCCTTTGTATCGACAGCCTGTGGTGGCCCGAGTCGGGTGGTGTTGAGATCCGGCAGGACGAGTCGATCAGCTACCACTCCCACGCGGGACGCATCACCTTCACACGACTGATCTTTACCGACCGCAGCGACCCGAATTGCGGGAGTGAGCTTTCGCCTGAAGCATCCGCACGATCGATCGATCAACGCGTCCGCGATGGGCAGATCGATGTCGCCCCGATCGACGAGTCAACCTGGAACCACTGGCTCACATTCGAGCACCGCGCAGAGCGCGTGGTGTACCCAAACGAATCAATCGACTACCGATCGGTCGCGGTGCCCTACTGGTTCATCCTTTTGCTCACGGGTGCGCCGCCCATGCTGTACCTGCTGATGCAGCGCACTAGCAGGCGTACATCCGGGGACAAGGCGTCGGCCTGACCTTACGACCCCGGCAGCTTCACGACCGCGAGCTTGAGTACGCCCGACGTACCGCTGAGCTGATCGATCAGCTCGGCGGGCGGCTGCTCGTCAACCTTCAACGTCATCAACGCCGTCGGCTTGCCCGAGCCCTGGTCACGGCGGCTGATGGTCATGTCGGCGATGTTGACCTTGGCGTCACCGAAGGCCGAGCCGACACAGCCGATCATGCCCGGCAGGTCTTCGTTCTGCAGCAGCACCATCGTGCCATCAGGCGTCATGTCCATGTGGTAGCCGTTGATCTCGACGACACGGGGCTTGAGGTCTTCATAGACCCGGCCGACGATCTTGCGGGTCTTGTCCGCATCGTGCGTGCTGTCATCGACCGAGCCATCGGGGCCGTGCACCTCGATGGTCAGCGCGGGCCCGGCCTGGGTCGGCTCGTCAACCGTCGCGGTCTTGATCTTGATGCCACGCGATTCGGCGACCTGGGCGACGTTGATCATGTTGACCGGATCGGCCAGGTGCTCACGGAGCAGGCCAACCATCGCCGCACGCTCGACGGTGCCCGCGGCCTTGTGCAGGCTCTTGCCCGCCAGCTCGATCTCGACCGTCGCCAGCCCGCGGGTGATCATGGGGCTGATGAGCGTGGCCATGCGTGAGGCCAGGTCGACAAAGCCGTTCTGCGTCGGGTCCAGGTCCACGCGGAGGTTGCCCGCATTGACCGCGCCCTTGATGCCTTCGCCACGCAGGTAGGCCATGCACGCGATCGCGGCGTCGCTGGACACCGCGGTCTGTGCTTCCTGCGTCGAAGCGCCCAGGTGCGGGGTAACCAGCAGCTTGGGATGTGATCGCAGCGCGCTGTCTTCCGGCGGCGGCTCGCTGGTGTACACATCCAGCGCCGCGCCGGCACACTTGCCGCTTTCCAAAGCGGGGATGACCGCCTCTTCATCGACGACACCACCTCGCGCCGCGTTGACGACGTAGACGCCGTCTTTGCAGAGTTCAAAGGTCTCGCTGTTGAGCATGCCCCGTGTGTGGTCGTTGAGCGGGACGTGGAAGCTGAGCACATCAACGTGCGGCAGCATCTCTTTGAAATCCGTAAACATCTTGACGCGCCCATCGAGCGCGGTCGGGCTGTTAAAGACCGGGTCGAAGGCGACGACATCCATCCCGAATGCGAGCCCGCGCTTGGCCATCGTCTGCCCGATGCGCCCGAAGCCGACGACGCCGAGCGTCATGCCACTGAGCTGTCGGCCCTTGAACTTCGCGCGGTCCCAGCCGCCGCCGGCCATCGTCTTGTAGGCCGGGCCGATGTTCCGCAGCAAGCTGATCATCAGCGCAAAGGCGTGCTCGGCGGTCGTGATTGTCGAGGCCTCCGCCGTATTGACAACAAGGATGCCCTTGTCCGTCGCGGCCTGCAGATCGATGTTGTCGACCCCCACGCCGGCCCGCGCGATGATCTTCAGGTCGCCGGGGTTCTCAAGCACCTTGGCGGTGACCTTGATGCCCGAGCGCACGATCATCGCGTGGATGCCGCCCTCGGAGAGCATCTGGCCGTACTCGTCCTCGGTCAGGCCGGGCTTGTTGAGCAGCTCGGCGTCGGGCTGGGCGTTGATCCAGTCCAGGCCCTGCTGGGCAAGCTTGTCGGCGGCGAGGATGGTGAAGGTCTGGGTGGCGGTCGCGGTGGTCATGGTCTTTGCTTCTATGAAAGGGGAAGGTCAGGCATTTTAACGCCAAGACGCCAAGGCGCAGGGACACCAAGACAAGGCAACCCGCCCTTTCTTCTTGGCGTCTTGGTGACTTGGCGTCTTGGCGTTAAAAACAAAGGCTTTAGATGCCCGAAGCCACAGCAAAGCCCTTACTCGCCGCGGCGATCGTCTTCTCGATGGCCTCGTCGTCGTGGGCGGTGCTGACGAACCAGGCCTCGAACTGGGCCGGGGGCAGGACGACGCCCTCGTCGAGCATCGTGCGGAAGAAGGCTGCGAACCGGTCGGTCCGGCAGGCGGTCGCGTCGTCGTAGTTCACGACGCGCTGGTCCGACTCGGCAACGAAGAACGGGCAGACCATCGAACCTACGCGCGTGATGTAGGTCGGCACGCCCGCGGCGTTGGCCGCCTCCGCCAGGCCCATCTCCAGCCGGCGCGACGACTCTTCGAGTTGTTTGTACGCCGCGAATCCGTCCGCACTAAGCGATTCAAGCGTCGCCAACCCCGCCGCCATCGCCAGCGGGTTGCCGCTGAGCGTACCCGCCTGGTACATCGGCCCGTCCGGCGCGACCTGCCGCATCAAATCTTCGCGCCCGCCATACGCCGCGCACGGCATCCCGCCGCCAACCACCTTGCCCATACATGTCAGGTCCGGCATCACGTTGTAGAGCTTCTGCGCACAGCCGTAGTCCACGCGGAACCCGGTCATCACCTCGTCAAAGAGCAGCAGCACGCCGTGCTCATCGCACAGCCGTCGCAGGCCTTCGAGGTAACCCGGCTCGGGCGGGATACAGCCCATGTTGCCCGCGATCGGCTCGACAGCCATGCACGCAATCTCGTCGCGGTTCTCGCGCAGCGTCGCCTGCACCGCGATCAGGTTGTTGTACGGCACCAGCAGCGTATTTTTCACCAGCCCCTCGGGCACGCCAGGCGAGCTGGGTGTGCCGAGTGTCGTCGCCCCGCTGCCTGCCGAGACGAGCATCGCATCGGTGTGCCCGTGGTAGCAACCGATGCACTTGATGATTTTTTCTCGCCCGGTCGCCGCACGCGCCAGCCGCAACGCGCTCATCGCCGCCTCGGTCCCGGAGTTCACGAATCGCACGACCTCGACCGACGGCACCGCGTCGATCACCGCCTCGGCGAGTTTGCTCTCCAGCAAGGTAGGCATGCCGAAGCTCGTGCCGTGCTTCGCCGCCTTACTGATCGCGGCGAGGACGGGCTCGGCGGCGTGACCGAGGATCAGCGGTCCGAACGACCCGACGTAGTCGATGTAGTCGTTGCCGTCGATATCGGTGACGACAGCCCCTTTGCCCTTGGCGATGGTGATCGGCTCCCGGCCGACGGCGCTGTAGGCTCGCACGGGCGAATTCACCCCGCCGGGCATGAGCGTCTTCGCCTTCGCGTGCGCGGCGGCGGACATGGCGTAGCGGTCGGTCTGCGTCGAGGTGCTGTCCTTAGTCATTCCCAGATGGTATCGCGATTCAGCGCGTTTAGCGGCCGCCCGCGAGGGCGGGGTTATCAGGATTAACACGCAATTAAAAACACCGCCCTTTCGGGCGGTCGCTAAGTGGGGGTTGGTCCTTCGATCGACGCGTGGTACGTTATAGTTGTTCGTCTCGCCTCATCCTTTCGGAGCTCTCCATGTCAACTGTCGCCGAATTGCTCGCCAAGAAAGAACAGACCCTCCTGTCCATCGCGCCGACCGCCACGGTCATGGAGGCCGCCAACCTGATGAACAAGCACCGGATCGGGGCCCTGCTGGTCGTCGACCGCCGGGGCGAATCCCTCGCGGGCATCTTCACCGAACGCGACATCCTCCAACGGATCATCGGCGAGAAGAAAGACCCCGAAGTGACCGCGGTCGGCCAGGTCATGACCACCGAGGTCGCCTGCTGCAAGCCTGACACCACCCTCGAGCAGGCCCGGCTGATCTTCCGCGACAAGCGCGTCCGCCACCTGCCCGTCGTCGACGACGAGGGCAAACCCCTGGGTGTCGTCTCGATCGGCGACGCGAACGCCTGGGCCATGGACAACCAGCAGGCCGAGATCCACTACCTGCAGGAATACCTCTACGGCACGCGCACCCGCGGGTCGGGCGGATACGCATGATCATTCGGCGTACAGCGGATGACCCGAAGCGTCCCGTGCGAATCACCTAAACTGCCCGCATGACCCTGCTCTTCCTCGGCATCGCGATCGGCGTGCTGCTCGCCATCCCCGGCGCGTGGGCTTATTCCAGGCGTACCGAGCGGAAGGTGATGCAACTCGAGCGTGAGGCCCGGGCCAATGAACGTCTTGCCGAGCAGGCGACGATGACGCGTGGCCTCGCCCACGAGATCAAGAACCCGCTGTCGACGATCGGCCTCAACGTCCAGCTCCTGCAGGAAGACGCGGCCGACATCGAGCGGGCCACGGAAGACCAGCCCGAGATCAAAGAACAGGCCGGCAAAATCCGCCGACGCCTAGGCACGCTGGGGCGCGAAGCGGTTCGGCTGCGCGAGATCCTTGAAGACTTCCTCCGCTTCGCCGGGCGCATCGAACTGGACAAACAGCCGGCAGACATCAACGCGTTGATCGATGAACTGGCGGTTTTCTTTGAGCCCCAGGCGACCGAGGCGGGCGTGAAGCTACGCTGCCAGCTCGAAGCCAATCCGCCGATGGCCAGCGCAGACCCGTCACTGCTCAAACAAGCGACCTTGAATCTGATGATCAATGCGACGCACGCGATGGCCGACGCCAAACGCGACGACCAGGCACACGGCGGCGCCAACGAGCTTATCCTCCGTACCAGCCGGGCGGACAAGGCCGTCTGCATCCACGTGATCGATACCGGGCCGGGCATCCCTGACGACGTCAAAACACAGGTCTTCAAGCCCTACTTCTCGACCAAACGCACGGGCACGGGCCTGGGCCTGCCGACCACACGGCGGATCGTCGAAGAACACGGCGGCGAGCTGATTATCCACACCGAACCGGGCCGAGGCAGCGAGTTTACGATCGAACTGCCCGTCTAATTCTTAAACAGCCCATCGACCGTCAGCTTGACCTCCTCGATCTCGTACTCGGTCGCGAGCACGATCCGCAGCTTCTCGACCGAGTCCTCGTCACCGCTAAGCGGAAAGATCAGCTCAACCTCGTAGCCCTTCGCGAAGAGGTCCAGTTCGTTGGTCCAGCGGCCGCCACCGATAGCTTTGCCCTTCTTGTTCAGGGCGTAAACAGAATCGATCACGGGTGACGTCTTGTTGCCCGTGCGTTTCACATTGAGCTTGACCGTCATCTCGCCGCCCTTGTCGACTTCTTTCGCGCTGACCTTCACCTCGGTGTCGTTGCCGATGTCGATATAGCGGTCGACGACCTCGGCATCGATCTCCTCCGATTCACGCTCTTCGACCACCACCGCCGAAGCGATCACCACAAGCTCCTGCACCTCGTAGCCCGGGCGTTTGAGTGAGGCCGACTCCATCGTGACTTCGGAAAGAAGCAGCGGATCACCCCGGCGGGTCTGGTAGGCACTGCTTGGGAGCAGTGCCCTGTACTGAGCGTCCTTGCGGCGGCGCTGAGGCAGCAGCAGGTCCTTGCCGCGATCGTCCTCCGCGCTATCCGCTAGCAAAGCAGTCGCGAAACACAACACGTCCGCACGCTCGGGCGGCTGCAAGAGACCTGACAGCGAGATGCTGTGCTCGGCCGCGTCACCCTCCAATAACTCCGCTTGGGTGTTCATGCCGTATTCAGTCACCGCGAGGCCATACCCCACGCGATCACGGAACACCGGGACGTCGAGCTGCTTGAGATCGTCAGCGACTACCGGAGCAAGCCCGATCGGCCAGAGCACCGACGCCACAACCAAGCCCCATAAACCCGTATTCATATGTCTACGCATCGTGGTCTCCATCGCTAAAGCATACCGGTAGGACGCGGCTTGCTGGCGTTTTAATGCACCCCAAATAAAAACACCGCCCAAGCGGACGGTGTTTCATGGTGTCGCTATGGGTGAGGCCTACTCGCGGATCTCGAAGACCGACTGGGTCCGCAGCACGGTGCCGTTGGATGCGGTCAGATGGTAGCCCTGCACGTGGAACTCGTTCTTGTACTTCTGCACATCCAGGACGTACAGATTCGGACCCGAGGGGGTTTCGTGCTCGTACTGGAGCGCGCCGACCTCGCTGGCGAAGTCCTTCATCTCCCGGTAGGTCGCGAGATAGAGGTTCTCGGTCAGGGATTCGGTCTGCAGGGTCGTGAAGTAGGCGACCTTGCCCTCGTCCTCGAACTCGTACTCCTTCTCACCCAGGCAGGGCAGCGCGTGAGCGAGGTTGGACTCGGGCAGGTGGTCGTTGCCCTCGAGGACCGCTTCGACCAAAGACTGGCCGTCAAGGATGAAACGGACCACGTGACCGCCGTTGACCAGCCAGGTCTCAACCTCGTAATCGCCGTGGCGATCGACCCGGCGGGCCTTGAACGAGAAGAGCTCTGGGTGCAGCGGTCGCTTGTAGAGCATCAGCTTCGGAATTTGTGCGATGGGTGATTTGCTGTTGATAGTCATGTCAACAACCCCTAAATGTTGTGGTTAAGTAATTAAGCAGGCCTAGATCTAGACGTCCCCGGTCATGAACGGTTTCAGGCCAGGTGGAGATTATAGTGTTCAAATCCGGGATTGGAAGCGCGAGGTACAGTTTTTCGAGTCTTTTTCACCTATTTTAAACCCCGAACCGCCTGATTGCCTCTAATCGATCGTCACTAATCATCATGACAGCGGGGTTTACAGCCCTCTGGGCAGCTAGACCGATAACTACGGAGTGTCCCTCGGCTTTGTTCGCCCCATCAGGTAGTAAACCGGCCCATGCCCCGGATTCGTGACATCCTGCCCGCCATTCTGGCGCAGCGCAGCAGCGTGATCGATCAGGCGCTGTCGGCCGCGCTGCCCCACGCCCAGGCCGAGGAACTGGAGAATTTGGGCCTGGCGATGATCCAGCGGGGCAAGGCCAACGGCGTGGAATCGCTGATCGCCGAGTACCACCGCCTGCCGATTGAGCTGCAGCACAAGCTGGTTGAGCAGGCCGAGCAGTTCGCCACCTCGATCCGCCGGGCAGCGGGCCGAAAGTCCCTCATCGCCTCCGCCAACGCCTTGCAGATCATTGAAAAGGCCGCCTCCACCCGGCTGGCCTACCTGGCGATCGCGATGTGCCGGCACCCCAAGGCCGAGATCCGCAAGCAGGCGGGCCGCTGCATCTTCGCGCTGGCGATCCGAAGCGCGAGCTCTCCGAAACCCGATCAGCCGTCCCCAATGGACGCGATCAGCGTGCGGTTCCTTTTAGAAGCCGTCGAGCAGGCGATCGTGCTCTACAGCCGACACGACCAGCCGGACCTCATCCACGCGATGTTCTGGCTGATCCCACGAGCCATGCCCGAGGCCCGGGCCGCAATGGGACAGAGCGAGCACAGCGTGATCGAGCCGATGAAGCGCTTACTCACCGACCGGCCCGCACCCTCCAGCCGACGCGCCCTGCTCGCCCTGGTCGGCATCCACGCACTGGGGGAAGCCTGCCGTGATGCCTTGGCCGACGCGAGCGCCAGCCAGCGACTCGACGAGCCCTTGGAACTGGGCCACCTCATTTCTCTGCCCTCGACACGCCACGGGCTCAGCAAGATCCGCAACCCCCAAACCCACTGGCCCGATGCGCAGCAGCAGCTGCAGATGCCCAGCCTCTCACGCCGCTGGCTGCCGGCTTACCTCGACGCGATCACCGACGACCCCCAGGAACAGGTCTTCCGCCTGACCACCCTCGCAAAGAAGACCGACACCGCGACACGGCTTGCCGCGCTGCGCCGCCTGCTGAGCCTGGCCAAACCCGCGACGCCCGACGATCAGCCCGCCGCCGACAACGCCAAGGACACCCTTGCGCTGATGACCCGCGACCCCGAGCCCGCGATCGCGCGGACCGCCCTGTGGCACCTCATTCAGACCGACTACGCCGGCCTGCCCCGCATCCTCGCGGACCTGGTCAACTCCCGGCACGCATCGATCCGCAAGGTCGCCGCGAAACAACTCGCGCCCCTGGGCTTCGACCGGTTCTGGAAGTCCTGGCCCAAGCTCGATCCCAAGCGGCGTATCGCCGCCGGCCGAGCCCTCATCAAAATCGACAACGACTTCCACCGCCACCTCGGCGGCCGACTCACTTCGCGTGACCCCGATACACGCATCCGCGCCCTTGGGATCATCGCCACGCTCAACCAGGGCTTCTTCTTTGAAAACGTCCTACTCGACCTCTGTGCAAGCGAGGACGAGCGGATCGTTGCCAGCGCGGTCAAGGCGCTCTCGGGCTGCTCTTCCGAGGCCGCACAGCAAACCCTCGAGCTCGCGATGGAGCACGAAGACACCCGCATCCGCGCCAACGCGATCGAGGCGATCAGCCACAGCCAGGCCACCGCGAATATCGACAAGCTCCTGGAGATCAGTCAAGACACCGCCCAGCGTCCCCGGGCCAACGCGATCAAGGCCCTGCTCGAACTCCGTGCCAAAGACGCCCTGCCCTCGCTCACCCGCATGCTCGGCGACCAACGCGCCGACCACCGCATCTCCGCGCTCTGGCTCATCGACGAACTGGGCATCCTCCAGCTCGCACGGCTCGTCGCGGAGATGTCACTCAACGATAACGATGACAAGGTGAAACAGCGCGCGGGCACGGTGATCAAACACCTCATCGAAGACCTCGAAAACCAGACCGACCAGGTCCCCGACAACCCGCGCGACGCCGGCCAACCCACGGAGGCCGCGTGATGCTTCATTTCGCCAACACGCTGACCTTGCTGCTGGCACAGACGCAGGGCGACGGCGACAAGCAAAAAGCCCTGACCACCGTTTCGCCCAGTGACGTCAGCAGGGAAGTCAACAAAGGCATCCAGCACGACATGCCCTGGGAACTGCTGATGGTCGGCATCGGCGCAACCCTGACCGCGATCGTTGTCATCTCGCTGCGTCGGCGATGGATTCGCCGCCACGAGAACCCCGGCCCGCTGACGTTGTTCAGCGCCATCGCGCGCAAGGCCGGGCTCAGTTGGCAAGACCGCTACATCCTCTGGCGGATCGCCCGAGCCAACGACCTGCCCACCCCCATCGCCCTGCTGCTCGCCCGCGGCGCCCTGCGCCACTACGCCCAGCAGTACACCCGCCACCGCAGCATCACCGCCCGGGCCAGGCTCGACGCCCGCCTGGCACGCATCGAGGCCGACCTCTTCGGCCACTGACCCCCACCCCAATCGATATCCACTCTCACCCGGACGTGCCAAGCCGTGCGTAATGGTTCATTGGTCGCCTTCCATCACACGCGAGATCGCCCCGCGCGCACAGCCGGCGCACCCCCACGCACACGCAATCAAGCCCACGAAGCCCACGGCGTCACGGCGGGGGCTTCGACAAATCGCGCCCCTCACTATTACCCCAATCGTCAACCCCGCACGCGCAGCCACCAGACGCCGCGCAACCCCCAACGCCAGCCAGCCGATCCACCCTCGCCCCATCAAAAGACCCAGCTAATTCTCTGCACCCCGTGTGCCGACCCCGTTCGAGCAGATCGCATCATTCCTGACCCTCCCCTATTTCGTCATGCCCGCGCAGTGCCTGCCCCCGTACAGTCGGGGGCGGGAATCTATGCGTGGCCCCCGCCTGCGCGCGGGTGACCGAAAAGACGCAAGCTGCTCAAGCGGAAAAACACACACCGACCGCAATCAAAAACCCCTTTTGTGGGTACCCAGATCGGTGTATTTCCTTGAAAATGAAAGAACTTTTTTACCCCCCCCTTGAATAAGTAGTCCCTGCGTTTATGATTTAATAGGTAGATGCGATTGCTTCGATGGCGGAGAAACGCAGCACACATGTCTTGACGAAGCACCCCTTGCAGGAGACTCGAAGAATGAAAACCACAAGTAAAATCCTGGTCGCAGCCACAGCCATCTTGGCTTTGCCGGCGATGACTGCCCATTCGGCACTTCTTTTGACCTTCACCGAATCGGGAGGCGACGTGGTCTTGACCTACAGTGGCTCTGTCGATATGACCAATGCCACTTGGGTTACGGATACCGGTTTAAACCAGGGAGGCATCCTCAATAGGACCGACACGGGTAAAGTCGAATACAACGGCCTATTAAGTACAGGTGTGAAGGGTGGCGAATTCTTTACGGGCGTAGACCTGCTGGCTGGCGACCTCACCAACGGAGCGTTCATTGGCACGCCTGACGCGGGCAATAGCGGTGAGGTGTTCAGGATAAACGGCGCCGCGTTTCAAATTGGGCTCGATGGCTTCACCGCCATTAGCAATGACAACGTGATGGATTTTCCGACCAATTACGGCCCCACTGGCTTTGTCACTTTTTCCGGCCAGTCATTCGCTTCAATGGGGCTCGATGCACATACGCCGAACACCGTGATCGATCTGTGGGCAGCTCAAGAAACGCCCGGAAGCAATGATCTTGTTCAATTTACGGTTGTTCCCGAGCCCGGCTCGCTGGCGCTCTTGGGCCTCGGCGGCCTGCTCATCACCCGCCGACGACGCGGCTGAGTCTCACGACTTCACCAACTTATTCTCCTTCGAACGGCCCCGGATCAAACCGGGGTTGTTTTTTGTTCTCTCGCGCTGATTGGCCTGGGAGGCCTGCTGATCGCCCGGCGTCGCCGCGACTGATCATCAACGACATCCCGACCTACACCAACCCTGCCCTCGGCAGGGTTTTTTATTCGAGCAGCACTACCTCAAGGTGCTAATAATATGACGTAATTTTGAAAGTATATTGCGCAATTTGATCAAAAGTTGTTGCTCGATCTATGTTTTGCGGTTACATTTCTCTCAACATTGCGAAAGGCAACCCATCGCCATTTGAAGGAGACCCAGATCATGAAAACTGCACTCACCGCAATCATTGCGACAACGACAATTGCTGTGTCATCAACTTCCGCGAATGCGGCTACCGTCTTTGCGGCCGAAGGTTTCGAGAGCGGTTTAGGTGATTGGAATATCGACTCTGTAGTAGGGACTCCCAGTGCTAATAATGACACGGGGTTGTATGACTTTAATACCGGTGGCACTCCCATCAATGGTCCCACCGGTCAAGATGCTACTAACTTTGCAACGACAGGTGATGGGGCATTTCGTCTTGAAAATGGCCGGGCAATTTTAATATCGAACGTCTTTGACCTGACTGCCGGTGGCGCCACCGAGTCTCTGACCATTAACCTGGATCGGATTGGATATAGAATACAGTCCACTCGCAGAGGTTATGTTGAGTACTCCAATGACAATGGGACGACTTGGTTTAGAGTCGCGATGTTCTCAAGTGGAGGCGGCAGCGGTACAGCCACTATCACAGAAGGCACAAGCGGAACCTCGACCAGCGGATCGTTGTTCTCTGGTTCCCTTTTAAATGACATCGGTACTGGGCCTGGGGTTGCATATGCAGGGCAAGCCTTTGGTAACCAGTCTCTCATTCGCTTCATCTATAACGTAGGTACTAATGACAACAGATCTCAGTTTATAGATAATCTTGAAGTGACCACGACTGCACCGATCCCAGAGCCCGGCTCGTTGGCCCTGCTTGGTCTCGGCGGCCTGCTCGTCGCCCGTCGGCGACGCGGCTGATCCTCGGCCCTCACAACTTGTTTCTCCTCCGACGACCCCGGTGTGTGCTGGGGTTGTTTTTTGCGCGCCCGCATCAAATAAAATAACCGACCGATGCGCACCCCACCCGGCGCGCGTCGGTCGGCTCGATCCCCTCAGAACGGCCCCCCTTCAGCCCGTGTCCTACTTCAATATGCGATGGTCGCTAGTGCGCCTGACTGGCGGCCTGAGGCGCCTCGACAGCCTCGGGTGCCGGGGCCTCGGACCGCTTGACGTCCTTGGCCTGCAGCCACTCGTCACCCTCGACCAGCTCATAATCGACCGCCTCGCCGTCCTTGAGCGAGCGGAAGCCGTCGCCCATGATCTGGCTGAAGTGGACGAAGACGTCCTGGCCTTTGGGCCCGACAATAAAGCCGTAGCCCTTCTTGGGATCAAACCACTTAACCTCACCGTGAATCGACATGGAAATACTCCAGAAAAGAAACTATATAAAAGAAAGCTGATCC
>Ga0213866_10000193_pt1 | contig 51291 bp, 38 predicted proteins | sample PICome_11_FD_160079 | JGI IMG/M metagenome (GOLD analysis project Ga0213866, IMG submission 160079) | Coastal seawater microbial communities near Pivers Island, North Carolina, United States - PICO284 | ecosystem: Environmental > Aquatic > Marine > Coastal | place: USA: North Carolina...
ATGGTTCACTTGGACACCCAGCGGGTGCTCGCCGAAAACTAGGATGCAACCTAGAAAAAACAAGTGGTATCGAGACGATTTTGACGATTTGGCCGCCTTAACACATTACCGGTTAGAAGCAGGTCTCCATAGATGGCTTCAATGTGAGCGCAGCGTGCGAAATTATCCAATCAATTCCTTGATCACCGTTCCTCCAAATTGGGAGAGCTGCTTGTAGCGGCCGGCGTGGAAGTAGGTGAGTTTGTTGTCTTCAAGCCCAAGGAGGTGGAGGAGGGTGACGTGGAAGTCGCGGATAGGATGGGCACATTCGACGGCCTCCGCCCCGATGTCATCGGTGGAGCCGACGATGGAACCTTTTTTGACTCCGCCGCCGGCCATCATAATGGTCATAGCGTCGGCATTGTGGCCACGGCCGATGGAGTATACGCCCCCGCGCATGTTGTTATCTGGAGTGCGGCCGAACTCGCCATTCCAGATGACGAGAGTGTCATCAAGCATGCCGCGTTGTTTAAGATCTTTGATCAGGGCCGCCCAAGGCTTGTCTACGGCGGCGATCCGTGAGGAGTGGCCGCGTTCAAGGTAGTCATGGGAGTCCCAACCACCTGCAAAGATTTGGACAAAGCGGGTTCCTTTTTCAACGAGTCGGCGGGCCATGAGGCATTGGCGGCCGAAGTCGTGGGTGACCTTGTCATTCATGCCATACATTTCGCGGATGTATTCGGGTTCGCCATCGAGATCGACGACTTCGGGAACCTCCATCTGCATGCGGTAAGCTAGTTCATACGATTCCATGCGGGCAGCAAGGTCGGCATGTTCAGGATGGCGCTTGGAGTGTTGGTCGTTTAGGAAAGCGAGTTGATCCAAAGCGGCTCGTTGGTGGGTGCGGGACTTGAAAGGCTGGGATTCTAGATCGAGGAGCGGGGATCCTTTGGGGCGTAGAGCGGTTCCCTGGTAGTGGGCGGGGAGAAAGCCATTTGACCAGTTTTTGGATCCGCCCTGGGGGAGGGCCATTTCGGTCATCACGACGTAGCCGGGGAGATTTTGGTTCTCGGATCCGAGTCCATAGGTGGCCCAGGCGCCGAGGGCGGGATCGGCTCCCAGACGGCTGCCGGTGTTCATGTGGAAGAGAGCCTCGGGATGGTTGAGGGATTCGGCCTGGCAGCCTCGGTAGTTGCAAAGTTCATCGGCGATCTCGGGATCGGACATGTATTTCCATTGGTCGCACATATCCATGCCTGATTGGCCGGCTTTTTTGAATTTGAAGGGAGAGCCGACGTAGAATTGATAAGAGCCGGCGGCGAGCCCCCGGTCATTCTTGGATTCAGTTTTGTGGAGTTGGGTGAGCTTAGGCTTTGGATCGAAGGTGTCCATATGCCCGGGGCCGCCCTCCATGAAGAGCATGATCACATTTTTGGCCTTGGCCGGTGTCATGGGCTTTTTGGGAGCCATGGGGTTGACGGTGATTTCTTCTGCAAGGAGGGATGAGAAGGCGACTGACCCCATGGAGGCGCCGAGTCCGTAGAGGAACTCGCGACGCGAATGGGCGTCGGAGAGGGGGCGGGAGCAGAGGGGAGATTTCATGTATTGGTTCGTTGCGAGTGGGATGGTGAGGCTTGGCGGTTGGTTATTAGCGGTCTGTGACTTGCTTCTAATAAGAGTAAACAAATTCGTGGGAGTTGAAGAGGATGAGGCAGAAATCGGCGAGGGCTCTGGTGTTGGGGCTGACGTCGGAGGCTTGTTTGTCCTGTTGGTAATCGTTGAAGACGGGAAGGAGTTCCTGGTATTCGAAAGGTTGACCTGAGAATTCTTCAACAAGCGAGCGGGTGATCTCGGCGGGATATTCTCGGGGCTTGGGAGTCTTGTCGGCGTGGTAGACTTGCATCTCCTTCACATAAGCTTCGACTTTGGTGGCTTCTTCCTCGCTCGCCTTGCGATTAAAGACGAGGTGGAAGGCGCGCTGAATTTGTGCGGGAAGAGTGCCGGATTCTTTTTCCAATCTCAGGGCGAGGGCGATGGAGCGATCGGTGACGAGATCGCTGTTCATGAGCGTGAAGGCCTGGGGAGAAACAGAGGCGGAGTCGCGTTCTTCGCATGAGTCGTTGGGATTGGGTTGGTTGAAGGTCTCGAGGAAGGGATCGGCGAGTCCGCGCACGCGGTAGGCGTAAATGGAACGCCGGTTGCGTTGCTCGGGGGTTTTGCTTGGGAGATAGGTTGGCGCAATGGAGAACTGGATCATGCGGGGTTGCAGGGCGACTTCCATATTCATTTCAGGTCGAATCGGCAGACCGCCGGCGGTTGGATTCAACTCTCCGGTGATGTGGAGCATGGAGTCGCGGAGCTCTTCGGCGGTGAGGCGTCGATGGGGGAAGAAGGCAAAGAGGTCGTTGTCGGGGTCCTCCTGTGCGAGCTTGTAGTGATCACCATGGTGGCTGGATTGCTGGTAGGTTTCCGAGGTCAGGATGAGCCGGTGAAGTCGTTTGATGCTCCAGCCGTTTTTGATAAAGTCGGAGGCGAGCCAGTTGATAAGATCCGGGTGGGTTGGAGGTGAGCCTTTCACTCCGAAGTTGTTGGGGTTTCCGGCGATGGGCTTGCCAAAGTGGTATTGCCAAATTCGATTGACGATAGAGCGCGCGGCGAGCGGGTTTTGGGGATGGGCGATCCACTTGGCGAGGGCGAGGCGGCGACCGTCCAGGTCTTCGGGCGTGGCGTAGGGATCATCTTCCGGAGCTCCCTCGACGGGAAGTCCGATAGCAGAGAGAACACCCGGGGTGACTTTCTCACCGGGGGCTTCAAGGGCACCGCCGGTGAGGATGTGGGAGTCGGGTTTCCAGTTTCCGTTGATCTTGCCCGGCATGCGGAGTTTTCGGGCATTGAGGAATTTGGGATCGGGGCCGTTGTAGACGGATTGAACCATGGGGAGGAAGCGTTCGCGACGGCGGTTCCAAATCCACTCGTCCTGTTCGCGGACTTTGAGTTGTCCTTTTTCCGTTTCGTCGAGGCCGACGTGGCGCGGTGGCTTTTGATCGACGGAGTCGTTTTTCCGGGCCTTGAGGTTTTTGTAGGGTAGGTCGTTGTCGGCATACCATTTCCGGGCATGCTCCTCGACCTTATGCTGAAGGCGTTTGGCTTCGCTGTCGGCGAAACTTTGGAGGAGTTCGATTTGTGCCCTTTCTTCTTCAAAGCCAACCTTGTTGTCGTGCTTCTGCCATGAGACGAAACGCTCGGCGAGTTGGGTTCCCGCAAACACGGAATACATGCGGTAGTAGTCCCTGGTGGGGAGTGGGTCGAATTTGTGGTCATGGCACTTGAAGCAGCGCATGGTGGTGGAGAGGAAGGTTTGGCCAACGGCATTGACGACATCATCCACGTATTGCTGCCTCGCTTCGGGAGCCTTTACCATGGCCGGATCCCACGGGCCCATGCGCAGAAAGGACGAGGCGATCATTTGATCGGCCTCTTTGGGAGAGTAGTGACCTTTTCTGCGGAGTTCTTCGTAATTCGCGTCATCACCAACACGTTTGCGAAGGGACTGGTCGGCGAGTTCATCGCCGGCGATCTGTTCCATGATGAATTCATTGTAGGGTTTGTCTTCGTTGAAAGCGCGGATGACGTAGTCGCGATAGCGCCAGGCGTTGGAGCGTTCGTAGTCGTTGGAGAGGCCTCCGGTGTCGGCGTAGCGGGCGACATCGAGCCAATGCTGGGCCCAGCGCTCGCCATGGTGAGGAGAGGCGAGAAGCCGCTCAACAAGAGACGCGTAGGCGGTGTCGAAGTCTTTTTCTGCAGCGGTAATGAACTGGGAAACTTCGGAAGGAGTGGGAGGGAGCCCAATCAGGTCGTAGGAGACCCGGCGAATCAGAGTGCGGAGGTTGGCACGCGGGGCTGGTTCATACTTGGCGGACTTAAGCTTGGCGTGAATGAAGGCATCGATTGGGTTGGGTTTGCCGGAAGGTGGGGTTGGTTTTTTAAGTGGAAGAAAGGCCCAGACGGTTTCAGGTTTATAGCGTCGAAAGGTCCAGTCGTCAGCAAGGCCGCCGGAGGTTTCGATGATGAGACCTTCGTCGGTGAGTCTTTTTTCTTTTTCGGCAGATAGGATGACCTTTTGGTCGGCTTCACTGGGCCAAGGGGCTCCGTTTTTAATCCAGGTTTCAATATGGGCGATCTGCGCGGGTGTCAGCCGGTCATTCTCCTTTGGGGGCATTTCGAAGTCTGGATCTTCCCATTTGATAACCGTCATGAGAAAGGATTTTTCGACATCGCCCGGAACGAGGAGGTCCTTGACGAATTGGCCACCCTTCAGGAAGCCCTCGCGGGTGAGTAGATTGAGCTCGCCCTCAATATCATCCGGGTCTTCGCCATGGCAGGCGGCGCATTTCGAAGAGAGAATGGGAAGAGCCTTGAGGGTGGCGTGTTCTTCGGGGGTGGCAGCCCACGCGAAATGAGTGAGGAGAATAACGAGAAGAAGTGGCTTCATTTGAATAAAAACTTCGGGTTGCCTTGTTTTCGTCGGCTGGAATTTGATTCAGGGCTTGCCGGAAAAGTAGAGTGATTTGATCTCTTTAGGAGTGAGCGCCGATTGATAAATTGTGAATTCGTCGAGTCTCCCGTTGAGGTTGCGGACGGCAAACTCAGGTTCTTCGCGAGTGGGGAGTCCCCAGTTTCCGATCTGAGCGTTTTCGATGACGAGGGCGCCCACACCCTTTTCCTTGGGAGCAGATTCGCGGCTGATTTCTTCTCCGTTTAGGTAGTGAACGCAAGTACGGGTTTCGACGTCATAAGTGGTGACGAGGTGAAGCCATTGCTCGCTTTTGGTATAGTCCCATATCACGGGCGAATGAAAAATGTGATGGAGCTTTCCTTTTCCCAGGCCGACCGAGAAAAACAGGCGGCCGTCTTCACGGATCTGCCAGTGCGGTTCGCCAAGGCCGTAATTGTCGGTGAGGAAGAGGGCGTTGTATTGGCGGTCGAGGCTGTCGATTTTCGCCCAGGTGGAGTAGGTGAGTGCTTGATGTCTTCCGGGGATGTGGACGCGTACACGGGAGCCATTGGGTGAGAAGTCGAGAGCTTCTTTTTGCGGCCAACGACCTTCGACGATTTTCGCGCCGACGATGGCTCCCGGAAGAATTTTGCCAGCCTTCGAGGGGAGTTCCCGGTCCCAATCCTGGAGTTGGTCCATTGGGAAGTAGGCGAGTAGTTCGGGGTGGCTTTCGGTCGCCCGAGAGTCCTGCTGCCAGTCCGTGAAACGATCGGTTTGATAGGCTGCGATTTTGCGTGCCAGTTGATCAGGGCCGGTGAAGCGTTCTGGTTTGGCTTCAATTCGCGAGTTCTCCTTGCCGGTCAGTTGGAGAGCTTGTCCCTTTGTGAGCAGGATATCCGGCTCTGATTCGTCATGCCACTCGACTTCGCCGTCGATGACGTGGAGCTCGGAGTCATAATGCGAGACGTCGAGTGCAAATTCGGTCCCAAGGTCAAGGGCCGTGCCTTGTGGCGTGTGGATTTGAAAACCGATGGCGGGGCGCGGGACGTGTGCTCTGAGTTTACCACGGAGAAGTCGCATTTCGTCGGGCGAAATGATTTCGAGAGCGGCGTCTCCCTCGAGGACGAGTGATACACCGGAAAAAAATTCGATTTGAGCGAGGCCGGATTTCAGCTCGAGGAGTCCCTGGGGGAGAAGGTCTCCCTCGGCCGGAGTGGTTCCGGACCAGATCGAATTCACCGAGTGGGTCAGGATTGCAAAGCCGGTATGGTGCTTCTCGACTTCGGCGACCGAAGAGGTGGTGATCCCGGATTCGGGATCACGGAGTGCGATGATTGCCACAACGGCGGCAGCGGCTGCCATGGTCCACGGGAGGAGTGTTTTTGATGAGGAGAGAATGGGCTTCCAGCCGGAAATATTTGCTACTGCGTGTGTGTGTTTCGTTGCGAGTGCCCCGGACTGGAAGCCAGAATGGAGAGAGCCGTGCAGGAGCGCAATTTCAGCGAATTGATCCGCAGCGGCTGGAGACTCCTTTAAAATTTTATTGAGCTTACCTAGCTCACCTTGATTCAGGGTGCCGTCAATAAAACCGTGAAAAAGTTGGTCGTGTTCCTGGTTCATGATGTCGAAAGTTGGGGCTTTTCGAGGCAGCTTCGAAGTTGTTCGCGGATCCGCTGGAGGGCCTTCGCCGCGGCATTCGGTGACATCCCCAGCTGTTCTCCGATAGCGGCTGGCTTGAGGTTCCGAGCGTAGCGAAGTTCGCATAATTCGCGAGCCCGGTCATCGAGTTGGGAAACGCAGTTCTCAAGCCGAGTCAGTCGTTTGTCGTGAGAGGGCCGGATTCGGGAGAAGGCATCGACGAGGTTGTTTAGGGCATCATCGTCAAAGATATGAGGATCTTTGGATTTGCGGCGCAGGTAAAGGCGGACCTGATTTCGGGCAACCCCAATCACCCAGGCCACGAAGGGGCGTGTGGAATCGTAGCGATCGAAGGAAGTCATGGCGGCGATGGCGCAGTCTTGCAGGACGTCATCGCGATCACTGACATCAAAGACCATCGAGCCGACAAAAGCAGAGACCTGCGGCAGGGCGCTGGTCCATTGGCGGGTGAATTCGGCGGTCGAAGGATCCATCTATCATTGATTTAACAGGGAAGGGGAAATCGTGACCAATTTTTTCCATTTTTTTGCGGATCGGTATTTCAATGGTCCCAATTCCCGTTTTTCTTGCGTTCGCGATATCCCTCCTTGTGAGACTCTTGAAGAGCTTCACCCAGCTTGCTCCGGGATCGAGTGGTTTCGCTCATAACGGAAAGATTCTTTATGAAAAAGGCGGCTTCAATTGAAGCCGCCTTTAAAACAGATTGAAGTGAATCCGAACCCTTAGTTGGTGGGCTTGGCCGAGTAATTTTTATCGCTGAGTTTCGTGTAGAAGTCGAAGATTTGAGGCTTCTTAAGGTTCTCGTTCTGGATCATTTCGATGTGTCCGTCGAGCATGCAGCAGTGAACCTTGCCCTTGTGATTACCCTGGGGAGCGTTGTCCACGTTTTTGAACACCCATCCGTGTGAGGTGACGTTGTCGTCGGTTTCGCCAAAGTAAATCGTGCTTGGGCCGTCCTTGACGGCGCTCAAGCGAACTTTGTAGACATTTTCCTCCGCAGCGTCATTGCTAACGTCTCCGCCAAGTTCGGCGTTGTAGGCATAGCTTCCGAGACTCAGAGCTGGCTCGTTGTAGAGTGAATCATATTCCTTCTTTCCCTCACCGAGCTTCTTCTTGGAAAGTGGATTTTGAAGGATGGTTTCCCAATACGCCTTGCCCCACCTGTAGTTGGAACCGTCGCGCTCCGCGACGTCGAGTTGCTCGGCAACGAGGTCCCACCATACGAAAGATGGCTGTTGGGCGTCTTGAAGGCTTCCTTTGTAGGGAGGGAAGGTGCTGGGAGCATGATAACCGGTGTTCACTCCCTCGGACTGGAGAACGGTGAGGGCGCTGTAAATTTCCTTCATGTTCTTGGTGGCTTTTCCCGCCTTTGAAGCGGAAAGGCCGGCCCGGACGGCCACGAGGGCAATCCCGGCGAGAGTCATGATGATGGCGATGACCACGAGAAGTTCGACGAGAGTGAAACCTCTTTTTCTATTTGATGATGAGTGTGTATTCATTTCCTCCACAGAGCTTGGATAGCTTGGCGCGGGGATCAAGTAGTTTTCACTCGCGTGGGGGATCTTCTTGGGTCTCATCCTTGTTTTTGGGGCTGTCGCGTTCGTGATTTGGGGTGATTGAGGACTGGGAAAGTTTTTCGATCACGGGAGATGTTTTTTGCGGTCACCACGGTCAGGACGTCATCAAAGGTTTGCTCTGCGACGATGTGGCGGCCTGGGGCCTCCTGCAATTTGCAAGTCAGCATCAGCCTGCGAGTTCACCTTGGGAATTGGAAGAAGGGTTCGGTTTTTTTGAGAGGAACCCCGGATCTTGGCCGCCACCCCTCTGATGACTCCGGTCCTGAGGGCGCACGCCACCGTTGTGAAAGAACCGTCATTATGGATGTGTTTGTTGGCAAAACCGAATATCACGTACGATCAATGGGGCAGGATTTTGGTGAGTCAATCCGATATGAATTTTTCAACTTCAGCGGTGTCTCCTGACATGAATGGATCCACTTGTTGGCTGAGGTCAAACGGCGATTTGGGATTTCCCTGTATTGCCGTGGTAGTCATCAGGGGTGCTGCACCGGCCTGGGAAACCTAGTCTAGGGTGGTCATTAGCAGGCCGTTACTTTTGAAATTATGGGGGTGGTGGAGTGGGTTCCGTTTGCTGGCCGAATGCGACGGACAGGGCCCCGAGGACCATTGAAGCGGTAAGTCGCGAACTCTTCTTCATGGCTTGATTTCTTCAAGGGCAACGCTCGATCAATCTCCTTCCTGATAGGACTGGAGGCTCGGGCGCGGTTGATTGAAGGAGAGGTAGCCATATCTGGCAATGACGACAAAACAGACGGCGACAAGGGTGAATGAAATGGGAACTCCGTGAGAGGTGATCAGATTCCCCTGAACTTTTGCTCCAACAGCTCCGCCGACGATGGCCATGATCAGAAAGGCGGAGCCGAGTTTGGCTTCTTCCTCTTTCATGCCATCCAAGGCGATGCCGTAAATGGTCGGGAACATGAGTGACATGCATCCTGAAACGCAGACGAGGCAGATGAGGCCGGGGTAGCCGGGTATGAGGATGGCACCGCAAACAAAGACGAGGCCACCAATTGCAAAAATCATGAGAAGCTTGCCGGGGGTTATGATACGAAGGAGCCACGTGCAGAAAAAGCGGCTGCTCAAGAAGAGAATCATGGAGGCGATGTTCCATTTCTGGGCGGTGGCGAGACTGAGGCCGACCTCTTCCATTCCGTAGTGGATGATGTAGGTCCAACACATAATTTGGGCCCCGACATAAAACGCCTGGGCCACTACGCCACCGGCAAAGTGACCGCGGCAAAAGATGCGTTTGGTAATTTCAAAAAAGGGAGCCTCCTTGTCCTTACTTTTGAAAGTGGGCATTTTTGAAAAGGCAAAGAACAGAAAAAAGAGAACGACGATGGCGGCGATGACGAGGTAGGGCGTGCGAACGTTTGCGAGGTCTGCGCTTTGGAGCATTTTGAAATCCTCCGGTTGGGTGGCATTGAGCCCCTTAAGTGCGTCGGACGTGGCGCTGGAAAGAACTCCGGGAAGTTCTTCGGAGAAGACAGGGATTTCCTTGTAGACGGGAACGGTGACGCTCTCGTTCAGAACGACCGTGTCAACATCAATCGTTGCTCCGTTGGGAAGAGTTGATTCCGGAGTGAAGAGGAACTTGGTGGCATCCGGGTTGTTTTTACCAAGCTCCTCGGCGAATTTGTTGATCTCAAGTTGGGGTGCGAGAACGAAGGTGGCAATGGCCATGCCGGTCAGGGAGCCGATGGGATTGAAGGCTTGGGCGAGATTGAGGCGCTGCGTGGCGGTTTCGCGGGGGCCCATGGCCAGAATGTAGGGATTGCAGGCGGTTTCCAGAAAGGCGAGTCCACAGGGGATGATGTAGGATCCCAGGACGAAGATTGGGAATGAGATGGCCATGCTGGCGGGAATGGCGAGGAGGGCGCCGATGGCATAAAGAGCCAGTCCGACAAGGATGGCCCCTTTGTAAGAGAACCGCCGGATGAAGAAGGCAGCTGGAAGAGCCATGCAGAAATAGCCAAAGTAGAACGCGAATTGGAGCCAGGCGGCCTGCGCGGTGGGAATGATGAAGACTTGTTCGTATACCTTGACGAGAGGGTTGGTATAATCGTTTGCAAATCCCCAAAGTGAAAAGCAGCAGGTTGTCAGGATGAAGGCTGCGAGATAGTGTCGTGGAATGACTGGCAGAGAATTGTTGGTTGAGGTCACAATGGAAAGGCTGAAGAAGGATGGATGTCAGACAAATTCATCTTTGTGGAGATCAAAGTCTCGCAACTGTGTGAAAATTGCTAACATGCGGTGATGAAAGATTACTCACGCCGCAAATTACTGTCTTCCCTCGCTCTATCTTCTGCCGCCTGTTTGACGGGATCGGCTCGAGAGGGCTCACGCAAACATCCCATCGGGGTCTCTACTTATAGTTTCTGGGGCTTTCAGCGGGACGAGTTGCGGGATATCGGGAAGTGCATCGATCTGGCTGCCAAGATGGGGTTTGACGGAGTGGAGATCCTGCAGATGCAGATGGAGGATTTTTCGCCGGCAGCGATGCAGAAGATCAAGCGGAAGGCCTTCATGGCAGGGGTGGATTTAATGGGTTTTTCAACGCACCAGGATTTCGTGGATCCTGATTGGCTGGTGAGGCGAAGAAATGTCGAACAAACGATCACCTACATCGAGCAAGCCTATGCGCTGGGTATTCCCACCCTGCGGATCAATACGGGCCGCTGGAATACGAGTAAGAATTTCGATGATCTCATGGCGAACCGCGGCATCGAGCCAGTGCTGGAAGGTCACACCGAGCAGGAAGGATTTGAATGGGTGATTGAGTCTATGAAACAATTGGTGCCCTATGCCGAGAAGTGCGGGGTGGTGCTCGGTTTAGAAAACCACTGGGGACTCGGCCTGACACCGGAGGGGGTGATGAAGGTGGTCGATGCGGTGAAGTCTCCCTGGCTGCAGGTGACCTTGGATACCGGGAACTTTTTAGAAGATCCCTATGCGCGGCTGGAAAAGCTGGCGCCGCACACCGTCCTGCTTCAGGCGAAGACTTATTACGGCAAGGGACGTTGGTATACTCTGGACCTCGACTACGGGCGCATCGCGAAAATTATGAAGAAGGCAGACTATAAAGGCTATGTTTCACTGGAATTCGAGGGCTTGGAGGATCCCAGAACGGCAGTGCCGAAGAGTCTCGAGCTGTTACGAAAGCACTTTGGGTAAAGGGCTGTCTGGAATCGCTCACTTTCTTTCAGGATCGACGTAGAAGGGGGATTTGGACGGGAAGCGGCCGTTATTACAAAGAATTTTGAAAAATTTGGTGTCCTCGGAACTCAGCTTCCCATCGGGCTTTCGGCTGTAACGGTGAGCCTCAGCGATCTTGCCAGTGCGCCTGCCGACGCGGCCACTGCTCAAAGTTTAATTGCCGGGACTGTTGTGAATGGCTTTCCCGTCGACTCGACCCAAGGCGTTAGTTTCAATTTGAGGTTAACATCAAACCAACCGACCCAGCCGGGGAAAGGGTGTGTTTTGAGTTTGGTGGGGGAAATGGAATAGGAAGTTATTTGGTTTATAGTGGGTTCGATGTTGATTCCTCTTTTGAATGTGCCGCTCAATCAGCCTCTCACCATCACGGCCTCCATCGATCTTTCCGAGGCGCGGCTCAACCTCTTAATCGGGGAGACTCTCTATACGACCACAGGTACGGCATTGACTGACTGGGCCGGTGGCGACGAAGGTGGTTTCTTCGCGCTTGGAGAGAACTCCGCTCTTACGCCCAAATTCAGTAATGTGGCCTCACCTGAGTACACCTCTCCTCTTGCTTCGGAAGCTGAAGCTCTTTCCGAGCTTCGCATCTACGGAGATACTTTTGTCGATTCGGCGCCTGAGCCATCATCGATTTTTCTCGTTGCCATTGGCATGCTTGGGCTACTCCACTGTCGTATATAGCTCATCTATTTGTAGGTCAGTTGGGCGGTTGCGCCCTTAGCTCTGCGCTTGTTGAGCAATTCGGATTTGACGGTGTCATCGTAGTCCATCACGACATGGTCGCCCCAACGGGCAAAGTCGCCGAGGACCTTGAGGTAGGACGAGCGGGGTAAAATGCCGGAGGAGTTTTGGGGAGTGAAGGTTTTGGGAAAGTTCTAGAACATGCCGTGTATCGTCATGAGGAAGCTGTCGCCTTCGCCCTATCTTGCGGATGCGGGGCCACTTGGTGGTCCAGATCGGATCGGTTGCTGGGCTTGCGTTGCCGAAGATTCCGCTGGGTCCGGTCACTTCGGTGAATTATTTTTCGAGAAAGGTTTCGAGGGACATGGACTTGCCGTCCCGCTGGGCGAGGACGCCGGACTTGGTGAAAGGGTTTTTCATGTCGGCAGAGCCTCGCTGTCCGTTGTTGGAGTAAACAAGGTGTCCTTGTCCGGAATGGAAGCCCTTGCCGTGGTAGCCGTGGAGACCGGCCTTTGGTTCGCCTTGGGTCCGCCGGGGGAAGGGGGCCAAGGGGCGGAATCTGGGCTTCGAACGTGATGATTCTCCCAGTGGTCAAAGTTACGGGGAATTTTTCCGGGGAGCGATTAATGAAATGGTCATTTACGACATGGCTCTCAGCCGCGAGAAGATTGTCAGACTATTGGAGTTTAACGAGATGCCCGAGGAGTAGATTCAAGCTGCCATTCGCCTCGATAGAAGAGAGACGTGGATCCTGACGGTAACGAAGGAAGGCTTAGGGTCGTTGTTGAGCCGTCGGATTCTCGATTGAAGGACGAGGCGGGTAAAGGAGTCCAGGTGATGAGGTCGCTTGAGCTGGCGATGACGAATTGCTCGGCACGTGCTCCGGCGGGAAAAGGGGAAGTGAAGGCTGCTTGGTTGTTGTTGGTGGCTGCGGTGGGCTCGATCGTCGGAGCTGTTTTGAGGACTTGAACTTCGGCGGTTTGAGAAGTTTCACCGTTGATAGTAAGAGTGAAGGTGGTTGCTTCAAGAGGAGAGACTTCGAGGAAGCCGATACCGTTGACGGTAAACGGGCTGACGTCTTCACCGTTGAGGGTGACTGTTTCGCCAGGGGTTATGTTCCAGCGGAGAAGCGAGCTTTGTCCCGGGATGATGCGGGGAATGAGAGCTTCGAAGGAATTGATCGCCGGAGTAGGGAATGTAGCAGGGGCCTGGTTGGTTAGAGTGCGCCTGTCACTGAGTTCGATGCGGTAAGTAAGAGAGTTGTCGTAAACGGGTGGTCGGACGAAGTTGTCCCGGGTTCGGATGGCGTAGATTAACTCGTTACTTGTTTCGGCGTAGACTTTGAGAACGGGTGAAGGGTTGATTCCGGTGGTGATAGCCGGGAGGTAGCCGGTGGGGACTCTTCCGTCGTTCTCAGTTTGGGAGATGGTGAGAGGCCAGTCGTCGAATTGCGAGCCGGTTGAGGGGGATCCGGGGTCGGCATGAAGGGGCCAGGTTTCAAAGGTGATCCGGCGGTTGCTTTTGTTCATCCGGATGATGCCATATCCGGCGCCCCGGTCGTGGAGGTTCGCCGGAGAGATGTTGCGAGTCTGATTGTAATATTGGTGAGGATTTCCGACGGCGAGAACTCGGAGGTGATGGGGGAATTGCGAGGTCAGGTTTGACTGGCCTGTTGGCAGGGTGCCGGTGCCATCGAAGAAGAAGTCTCCCGTGTAAGGACTCACTTTGTTGGTGCGACCGGCCGAGTTATTGACGGGGTCCCAGGTCCGCGGGAAAAAGTTGGCAATGGCAGGAGCGGTGAAGGAAAATCCGGCGTCGGCCGGGCCGTCGATGCCGTGGTGGGCGATGGTGGCGAGGTGTTGGTCTCCGGCGATTTGAAACATGCGGGAGAGGCGCAGGAGTTCCCATGTTTCGTTGCGGCGGTGGGTGGGCCAGCCGTGGGTGTCTCGGTCATTGAGTCCAAATCCGTATCCGCTGTTGGCGTGGGTGTGGAGGTTTCCAAACGGGGATTGTGAGACGACGCATTTGATTTTCTGATCATCCCAGTCCTCGGCCCAGTCGCGAAGAAAGTCTTTCTGGCGGTTGCCTAGAAGGAATTGCTGGTTGAGGTTGGCTGGTGGATTTGTGCTGCCGGTTTTGAATTTGCGATCTTCGAGGATGGCAAACCCGACTCCACCATAAATCATGCCGGTAAAGTAGGTGGGAATCCCCTGGGCGACCGGGGGCGCTGGTTGGACCGGGTTGTAGGGATCGGAGTCAGGAAGGTGGAGGGTCTGGGTTCGTTCGACCATTTTGACCCAAGTCGCAGGTTCATCGTAGCCTCCGGTGTTTTGGCTGGTGGTAAAAATGCCGCCCTCTCCCCAGAGATTACCTTGAAAAATATCGTGGTCGTCGGGAATACAAATAGTGGGGCGGTCTCTGGTGATTTCCCGGGCCTGAAGCACCCAGAGATACCATTTATAAAGGTAGTCGTGGTGGCGGTTGAAGTCGATGCTGCTGTCCTCAGGGGTGGGTTGTCCTTCGTAAATCTGGTCACCTAAGGCAAGGAAGACATCGGGGTCGTGTTTGGCGATATGATTGAAGGCGAGAGTGTGGGGTTGCCAAAGGCGAACGGGTGACCAGTCGAATCCGTCGTTCTGAACCTGCCCGTCCGCGATACGCTGGCAGGTTGTCGCAGCGACCGAGATGCTTTCTTGGCCGGTCGGGTTTTTACGAATGAATCCGTTCCAGTGGTATTGTGTTCCGTCGATAGTGATCGTGGTGCGGATTTCAATTTTGCGGGTGTCATCCCAATCGAAAACGCGGAAGGTCGCGGTGTAAGATGAGAGATTGTCGGTGGTGTCGATGGGGGCGCTGGCCACGGTTTGCCACGCTTCGCCATTCCGGACTTCGAGAAGTAGATCGGAAGTGTTGGCGAGGTCCATGGGTGGAAGTTGGGCGGTAAGTTTGAGCGTATTACGGCTGAGGCTATACATTGAGCCAAGGATTGCGAGATGTCGGTCGGGCTCGGGATTAAGGGCGGGGCCTGATCCGGTAAAATCATCAAACCAAAACCGGGCGTTGTTTGCTCCTTTGTGAGAAAGGAGGGCGAGAGAACCGAGAAGTTGATCGGAGGGAACCTCGGCGATGGCGCGGCTTCTGAAGGAGTTGTTCAGGTCGAAGGCGTCGAGCGTGAGCCGGTAGGTTCCGGAGTCGGGTAGATAAACGGCGTTGAGATCCAGCCGGGTGTTGTTCGAGAGTGACACCTGGGGCTCTCCCGCAGCGAGGAGGTTGGTTCCTCCGGTGGTCATATCTTCGATGACAGCTGAACCATCACCCCTCATCCCGAGGAAGATTCCGAAGTCGCGGCCCAAGCCGTCGTGCACGAGAAGGGAACCTCGCCAATCGAGTGAGGGTCCGGCGCCGAGGATGAAGCCGGAACGGGCGCCACTTGAACTGTTACCGGCATTGAGTCCGGTGCGAACAGAGAAGGTGAAGTTCTGTCCGTCGCCCCGGAGGGTGGTGTTGGTTTTATGAAGGGTTCGGCGATCGCGGTCTCCGAGGATGCAGTTGACCCGGCCATTCCGAACCTCCCAGTCGTGCAGGCGATTTCCCCAGAAGCCGGGCCCGGGCCAGACCTGGTTAGGGGTGGTGTTCCAGTTGATTTGGAAGTCTTCGCGAGGAGCGTCCGCACTCCACGAGTTGAGCCGAACGTTGTCGATGGATTGGAAGTTGTTCTCGGGAGTGGGGGTGCCGCGGAAGCGAATGCCTAGCGCTTTTCCTGCGTGGGCATCAAGAGTTCCGGGAGGGACGGCGAGGTGGTAGTGGAACCATGAGCCTACGGTGGGGGATTTGAAGTCGTAGGTCCGTGAGGCGATGGGTTGGATGATCCCATCTTCTTCGACGTAAAGTTCGGCGGTGAAGTTGCGCTGGACTGGTATTCCGGTTGATTGGCCTCGTTGGAGAGTGAAGTTTTCAAGTCGGGCGAATCCGCCGCCTCCATTGATGGCCTGAAAGGAGGCGAAGAGACGTTTGTCCGCAAAGGAGGTTGGCACCGGGGCAAAAACTGAACGCTGGGTTTCGTAGGTTGTGGGGATGGTGGAAAGATCCGAATCGATGCTTTGGATGATAGTTTCGTTTCCGGTGATGGTATCATCGTCGGTGGTGAAAAGAATGACGCGGACGCGGTTGGAATCGGAATTCCAGTTGAAGGCATCCCGCCATTGGTAGGTGATCTGAAAGACCTCACCTGCAATTAGGGTGTGTCCGGTGTCGATGGCGAATCGACGTTGGGCATTGGCGGAGAGAACGGCGTTGCGACTCCCGTCGAGGGCGGTGTTGGCGGGATTGAAGCGAGTGGCCTGGCTGGCTTGGTTTACGATGCCGAGATTATACCAAAACGGCGTTTGTGCGTAGTTGCGTCCATCGATGGGAGAATTGTCTTCGTTGAAGTCTCCATTGCGGACTCCCGGCCCGACAAGGGTGAGGTCGGGGATAAAGTCCCCACCGGGAGTGGCTCCGCTGAAGATCGCGGCATCGAATCGCAGTGAGTATGAGGCTCCGGTTTCGATGAGGTGGGGAGTAAGTTGGCGAATCTCGCCGGAGTCTTCGAAAGTCAGTCGCCATCCGCCGTTTCCGTAATCCGTGTGGTCATTGATGACCTGGCCGCTACCCTCCCACGCAATAACGGAGAGGTCGGAGACGGGGGTGCGGTCGATTCCGTTATTAATTTCGCCTCCGGGGTTGAGCAGAGAGACAGGAGCGGCGATGGCCGGAGTGACGAGGGCAATGGGCAAGAGTCTGAACATGACAATTAAGGTTGATGGATAAGTCGGAAGAAGCGAATCCCGTCAGCCGGAATGACCGCTGATTGGGAAAAGCGGCCAAGCCCCGGTCGGTGGAAATGCTCCTCTTCATCGATGACGAAAAATTGGCCGCCGGGGAAGGCGTCACCCCAATTGATAAGGTCGGTGGAAGATTGAATTTGAAAGAACGTCGCTTGTCCAAGAGATGAGACTGGGTAACTGATACTGTTTGAGGTGGAGGTCCGGGAGATGGTGAGTGGGTGGGTTTTGGTGAACTCGGCGGGGTTGCTGCCGGTGAAGAATTCGAGTCCGTTGGAAATACCATCGAGATCGGGGTCCGCTGAAAAAAGAGAGTCGGCTCCGGAGAGCATGTGGGTTCGTTCTGACCAGATTTGATAAGCTTGGATGGAACGGACGAGTGCGATCTGGTTCCCCTGGTATTGGTAGTCGAAGAGGTATCCGGTTGGCGGAGCGTTGGCATCACGGAAGCCATCAACGAGGGTGGTGTAGGTGATGATCGGGTAGATGGCTTCAGTTAGGTTTTGAGCCGACCAAGTGAGGGTGGTGTTTGAAAGATTGAGTTCTCCGGTGGAGACAAGTTGATCGGATTGAGCTCTGTCGATTTCTAGGTGGAGCCTTCCGGGGGCGGCGTTGTGGAGGGTCAAGGTCCCGATGCCCTGGCCCGGGGAAATAGTGCCGGGACCGCTGAGGGAATGAGTCAGAGTGCCGTTGCCGGAAATTGTGCCGTTCTCCGCAAGGATAACTTCGGAGGAGAGGGTGGTGTCCGCGGCCAGAATGATTTCTCCCCCGGTAATGGTGGTGGTCCCGGTGTGGGAGGGAGAGGATTTGATGAGCAAGGTGGAACTTCCGGACTTGGTGAGAGAGGAAGATGGATGATGTTCCGAGAGCTGGCCTTCTAAAATGAAGGTGGCGGTTCCGTCTCCGGTGATTTCGAGATCGTTGTAAAGGGCGAGGTCCTGCTGGATGAGGAAAGTGTAGTTGGAGCCCATGGCATCGAGACGGATGCTTGGAGGCAAATTTTTGAGGTCGTTGGTGAGGAGAAGATTGTTTCCGCGCAGGGTGGTGGATTGGGGGGATGGAGCATCGAACGATCCGGTGAGGTGGAGCGAGTTGAGCATGAAGGTGAGCCCGCTGACACGGGTCATGTCATTGTTGGCCTCATAGGAGAATTCCGGGGTCACAGGGAATTGAAGGACGCAGCTGGGGAAGGCGTCGGTTCGAAGGAGGGTGTCCGGCGAGTTGGTTTCGGGATCGATCCAGGCGGAACCTTGAGACCAATCGACAAGGATTGGTGTGTTGACGCCGCCTTGCCCTACGGTTCCGCGTTGAAGTTCAAAGTCGTCAAGCCGGGCGAATCCACTGCCTGATTGAGCGGCGTTGATTTCGATGAAGAGTCGTTTGCCTTGTGCACTGGCGCTGATGGGACTGAAGAGGAGGGTTTCGGTTTGATAACTTGAGTCGGAAGTGGAGGTTCTGGATACGAGCTGCTGGAGATCGGTGCGGGATCCAGAGAAGGTGTTGTTGGAGGTGGTGAAAAGGGTGACTGCGATAAGGTCGGAAGAGTCGTTCCAACCGGAGGCGTCGCGCCATTGAAAATTGGCCTGGAAGATTTCTCCACTTGATAAATTATGGCCGGTATCAAGTCCGGCGGCACGGGCAATTGTTTTGGCGATGATGGCATTTCTGGATCCGTCCGCCGAGAGGCTGGTGTTAGTGAAGTTTTCCAGGGAGGTGCCGTTTCCTGTGTTCTCCCACGAAGAGGTTTGCGCGAAGGTTTGCACACCTCCCGCACTACCCGCATTGAAGTTGCCGTTGCGCAAATCCCCCCCGACGAGAGTCAGGTTTGGAGTGAAATCTCCCTGTAGCGTTCTCTGGGGTGCGAACACGAAAGTGTTGTTTAGGTTGATGGAAGAAGGCGCGCTGCCAAGCCCGGCATGACGAGGTTTGTCGGCGGTAGTTTCGAAAGCGGTAAAATCGTCGAGGAGGTCTTCAACGATGCTTGGGTTGGTAGAGGCGAGGTCTCTTGTTTCTCCAGGATCTTCTGAAGTGTTAAAAAGTAAGAAGGGTGAGCTGGCAGCGTTCCTGGCAAGCTTCCAGTCGCCTTTCCGGACACTCACTTTTGTGTCGTTTCGAATGGTGATGACTTCGTGGGGGACGCCGGGAATAGTGGAGTTGAGATAGGGGAGAAGGCTGACGCCGTCGATTTCGGATGGAGGGCTTGCGCCAGCGGCATCGAGGCAGGTGGGGAGAATGTCGATGGAGTGGATGGGGGCGTGGTAGGTGGCATTCTCCGGAAGCCCGGTTCCGGCAATGATCATGGGGACGCGCGTTCCGCCCTCAAAGATGGAGCCTTTGAAACTGCGTAGAGGAGTGTTGTTGGTTCCGATTCCGGAGGCACCTCCGTTATCGTTGATGAAGATGACGAGCGTCCTTTCGGTAACTGAGACCGAACCGTCGCCTGCAGGGTTATCGAGGGTGTCAAGGATGTTGCCAATTTCGCGATCCATGGTGAGGACCATGGAGGCGTAATTTTTGCGAGTACCCGAGAGGGTTGTCAGGCGTGGATCACCAATGTCAGGGGAGGGGCCGATGGGTGAGTGAGGGGCGGTAAAAGAAACATAGAGGAAAAAGGGATCGGGGTCAGCGTGGTGTCTTTTGATGAAATTCACGGCACCCGTTCCGAATGCATTGGTGACGTAATTGCTGGTGGTGTTCCAGGGCGGGGTGGTCTCGAGGACGGTATCAGAGAAGGGGAAGGTGATGGTTTCACGCAGGGTTCCAGATCCCGTCGTTGTTCCGATGGTGTAATTTCGCGAGCCTTTCCAAATTCCAAAGAATTCATCGACGCCTTGATTTTCGGGTCGGTTGCCGAGTCCGCCGCCATTGTCGCGCGCGCCGAGGTGCCACTTGCCCACGACGCCGGTGGTGTAGCCCTCGGATTTCATTCGGTCAAAGATGGTGGTGGTGTCAGGTGAAAGTCCGTCAATGTCATTGGCCCCCATGAGGTTGTTGATGTTATATTCGTAGCCAATTCGTTGTTGGTAGGACCCGGTGACGATGGCAGCTCTTGAGGGCGAGCAAACAGCTGCGGTGTAAGCGTTGGTGAGGAGGGTTCCCCGTTGGCGCAGGGCATCGAGATTGGGAGTGGGGACCTGCGAGTCGGGCTGACCGGGATTGATAGTTTGAAGGTAATCATCCATGAAACCCCAGTCGGCATAGCCGGCGTCGTCTGAAATGATTACGACAACATTGGGACGCTGGGCGAGGAGGGGTTGAGTCAGAAAGAATAGTGCGGCGGCCGGAAGAAGTTTCATGAAGTGATCTCGATTGAAGCGAAAATCCCGAATAGCGGCAATGGCAGTTTCCTCAAACTGCCGGAATCACCGGGGAGCCACGGTGATTTTAAAAAAGGCTCTTGTCGTGTTTTTCCACGGTGCCGTAAGTTCCAGTTCGCCTCCGTTGCCGGGGGCGGCCGGGGTGACCCCCTAGACGTAGAAGAGAGAAACCCGCGAGCAGTTGGCAATCGTCGAGAAAGCCCTTATGGGTGAGTTGGGGAAGCTTCTCGCTGGTTTGAATGCCACCAAGGAAGACGGGGAAACCTCACTCAAGCAGTCGATGGTGATGCAGATGAGAAATCTCGGTGAAGCCAACCGACACGCCAACCGAAACCTGCCGATCCAGCTGGCGGGCGGTGATTTCAAGCACAGAAGTCACCTTGCTTTCGACGAAATCCACAACATGCCGCTGGCCAATCTTTATCCGAGCATGTTGCAACAGATGCGAGTGGAAGCCGACATGTTTATCACTGCTACAGGAACTTTGTGGGAATTGGAAATGACAGGGTGAGGTTTTCAGGCAGACCCACATCAAAAAAGGCCACCCGCACCTGGGTGGCCTTTTGAAGATGAAGCGAAGGGCCCCGGCTTAATCGATCGCGACGGCGGCTTCGTGCTCTTCTTCGGCTTTTTCGAGGTCGTATTTTTCCTTGGCGATGACCCGAATCAATTTTGTGAGAGTGGTATCCCAGTTCTCAAGAAGTTTCTTGGCGCAGTGCGAATCGGTTTTTCCGGCGTGCTCTTCTATAAGCGATTTGACCTCGGCAATATCCTGTTTGCGCATGACGGGGCGGGCGACAACCATCTCTGGATTGAGGCGGCTTTGGAACATGCCATCGATATCGTAAATGTAGGCAGTTCCGCCTGACATTCCGGCTCCGAAGTTCTTTCCTGTCATGCCCAGGATGACAGTTGTCCCATTCGTCATGTATTCGCAACCGTGATCGCCAACCCCTTCAACAACCGAGATGGAACCTGAGTTACGGACGCAGAAGCGCTCGCCGGCCCGTCCATTTACGAAGAGCTTCCCGCCGGTGGCACCATAGAGGCAGGTGTTTCCAACAATGGAATTTCTGGCGGCGATGAAGTCCTGACTCATTTTTTCCGGCGGGCGGACGATGATTTCGCCATTGCTCATGCCTTTGCCAACGTAATCGTTTCCTTCGCCGATGAGGGTGAGTTTGATTCCACCACAGAGGAAGGTTCCGAACGATTGTCCCGCAGAGCCGCGGAAGGTAAGATTGATGCTGTCTGCCGGGAGCCCGTGGTTTTCGTAAACCTCGGCAACGCGCCCGGCGGTTCGGGTGCCAATGTTGCGATCGGTATTTACAACCTTGTATTCCCTGGTAAATGGTCCGCGGTCCATGAGGTTGCCGGTCGGGTTTTCTCCTTCAGCGGTTCCTGTATGAGCGGCAAGGTCCCTGAGGCTTTCGAGGTCGAGGGCGGGCTTGTGAATACCATCATTGCGGTCCTGGGTGCAGATGCGAACGGCATCTTCGTCGGCCTTGTCGGAAAGCACTTTGCTCAAATCAAGGGTGTTGGCCTTCGGGTGATCGGGAACCTCACGTTGTGCGAGGAATTTCTGTGGGCGGCCAATCAATTCGTTCATCGAACGAACTCCGAGGGATGCCATGATCTCTCGGGCCTCCTCGGCCACTCCCATCATGAAGTTGACGACGTGGTCCGGCGATCCCTTGAACTTGGCGCGCCACTTCGGGTTTGTGGTGGCGACTCCAACGGGGCAGTTGTTGAGGTGGCACTTCCGGACGTAAACACAGCCCATCGCGATCATGGCGATGGTTCCAAAGTTCATCTGCTCGGCTCCCAGGATGGCGGCGATGACCACATCGCGTCCGGTGCGGAGTCCGCCGTCGGTGCGAAGGGTGATATTATTGCGGAGCTTGTTAATCATGAGGACCTGATGGGCTTCGGAGATGCCGAGTTCCCATGGAAGTCCGGCGTGCTTCGTACTTGAGAGAGGGGAGGCGGCGGTGCCGCCATCGTGCCCTGAAATGAGCACGTTGTCGGCGCTCGCTTTGGCGCACCCGGCCGCCACGGTGCCGACGCCGGATTCGGCGACGAGTTTCACGGTCACTTTTGCCTGTGGGTTGACCTCCTTGAGGTCGTGAATGAGTTGGGCCAGATCCTCAATTGAATAGATATCGTGGTGAGGAGGAGGGGAGATCAGTTGGACGCCGGGCTGTGTGTTGCGCAGGCGTGCGATGAGGGCGTTGACCTTGTGACCGGGAAGTTGTCCGCCTTCTCCGGGCTTCGCTCCCTGGGCCATTTTGATTTCCAGTTCGTCGGCATTGACGAGATACTGCGCCGAAACCCCGAAGCGACCGCTGGCGATCTGCTTGATGTAGGATCGGGCAAAGTCTCCATTTGGATATGGCTTGAATCTACGGGCGTCCTCGCCACCTTCGCCAGAGTCGGACTTGCCGCCAATACGGTTCATTGCGATGGCAAGGGTCTCGTGGGCTTCGGGTGAGAGCGCTCCCATGGACATGGCCGCGGTTGTGAAGCGCTTCACGATTTCCCCGGCGGGTTCCACTTCCTCAAGCGGGACCCCAGAGGCGGGAATCTTGAAATCCAGGATGTCCTTGATGGTGATGGGGTCGTTGGCAAGGGTGACTTTAACGTAGTCTTCGTAGTCTTCTTTTTTGCCGTCGCGGACGAAGGTGTGGAAGTTTTTGATAACGTCAGTGGTGAGCGCATGGGCCTCGCCCGATTTACGGTAGCGGTTGTAGCCGGGATCGCCCAAATTGAGAGGTTTGTTTTGTTTCACTTCGGTCTCAAAGGCAGCCCGGTGGCGAATGATGGTTTCTCCGGCAATCTCCTTAAAGCCAACTCCGCCGATTCGTGAGTGAACACCGGTAAAGGCATAATTGACCACTTCCTTGCCGACTCCGAGTGCTTCGAAAATCTGGGCACCCTGATAGGAATTGAGGACGGATATCCCCATTTTGGACATGATTTTGAGGAGGCCTTTTTCGAGGGCTTTGCGGTAATTCGCCATCGCAAGCTCGGGTGTCATGTCCTCGCCAAGTTTGTTTTTTGTGTCGGTGGCGACGACCTGTCGAACGGTGGCATAGCCGAGGTATGGACAAACCGCGGTGGCGCCAAATCCGAAGAGGCACGCGATCTGGTGGGTGTCGCGTGCTTCTCCGGTGTCGATGACAAGTGAGGTGCGCAGGCGCTTACGGCAGCGGTTGAGATGGTGATGCACCGACCCGGTGGCAAGAAGTGACGGGATGGGGACTCGTTCGGCCGAGGTCGCGCGGTCTGAAAGGACGAGAATTTCGACTTTATTGTTCACGGCCTTCTCGGCCTCTGCACAGATGCGGTCGAGCGCTTTCTTCATCCCGGCCTCGCCTTCGTCGACAGGCCATGTGGTATCGATGACCCGGGTGGAAAACCCGTGTTCCTCGCGCTTGACGAGAGTTTCAAGCTCCTGTTCGTAAAGGAGGGCTGATTCCAGGCTGAGAATGCGGGCGTGCTTCGCGGTCTCCGAGAGGAGATTTCGTTCTGCCCCGAGTCCGGCGCCCAAGGTCATGACGGCCCACTCACGGATCGGGTCGATGGGTGGGTTGGTAACCTGGGCGAAGAGTTGCTTGAAGTAGGTGAAAAGGAGACGCGGGTAGCGGGAGAGGGGCGCCAGTGGAATGTCATCGCCCATCGAGAATACGGCTTCCTGTGCGCCTTTGATCATGGGAGGAAACACCATGTCGAGGTCTTCGGCAGTGACGCCATGGGTGACCTGCTGACGTGAAAGCTCGAGTGGTTCGAAGTCAACGGTGGGCACATGTGCGGAGTGGTCAGTGAAGGACTTGAGTTCGACACGATTTTCGTCGACCCACTTGGCATAAGGTTTTTGGGATGCAAGCTGCGCGCGGATCTCCTTGTCATAAAGAACTTCTCCGGTTTCGGTGTTGGCGGAGAGCATTTGACCGGGGCCAAGGCGGCCGCGACGGATGATTTTTTCGTCAGGCAGAATAATCGCTCCGGATTCGGAACCGATATAAAGAAGTCCGTCTTCGGTGAGGGTAAAACGGGATGGCCTGAGGCCGTTGCGGTCGAGGCTTGCGCAAAGGGCACGGCCATCGGTGAAACACAGTCCGGCAGGTCCATCCCAGGGTTCGGAGAAGGAGCGGATGTAGTTGTAAAATGCACGCTCCTCTTCAGTGATATCGGGATCATGACGGAAGGCGGGAGGGATTAGCATGCGCATGGCATGTTCAAGGCGCCTCCCTGAAAGCACCAGAAGCTCGAGTGCATGATCCAGTGATGCCGAGTCGGACTCGCCGTCGCTCATGAGATTTTTGACGAGTTCAATATCTTCGCCCCAAAGTTCCGAACTGAAGAATTCCTCGCGCGATCTCATCCAGTTTCGGTTTCCGCGCACCGTGTTGATTTCGCCGTTGTGGCACATCATGCGGAAGGGTTGTCCGAGGGGCCACGCCGGGAAGGTGTTGGTTGAAAAACGCTGGTGGTAAAGGGAAATGCCGGTTTGGAAATCGGAATCTTGAAGGTCGCTGTAGAACGCCCTCAGGGTTGCGGGCATGGCGAGGCCCTTGTAGCTGATGAGGCGGCTGGAAAGGGTGGGGATGTAAAAAGCGGCTTCGTCTTTAAACTCGCGCTCAATTTCACGACGAACAAGGTAGAGCAGTCGTTCGAAATGATCGGTGTCCACGTCAGCGGGACGGCTGACGATGAGGTGGTAAATTTCCGGTTGGGTGAGGCGGGCCAGTTCACCCAGTTCGTCCGGGTTGACCGGAACCTTACGCCAGCCGACGAACGGGATATCGCGTTTGACGAGGACGGACTCGGCGAAGGACTTAATGTTAGCGGCGATTCCTTCGGGGAGGAAAAAGACTCCGACTCCAAGATCGTCATCGTCGCCATTATAGCCAAACTCTCTGGCCGCCTTGGCGAAAATGGGGCGTGGGATCTGGCAGAGAATGCCGGAGCCGTCGCCGGTCTTCATGTCGGCGTCGACAGCCCCACGGTGGGTCATGTTGCAGACCGAGGTCAGGGCGTAGTCGAGAATTTCGTAGGATTTCTCTCCACGGAGATTGGCAATGGCTCCCATTCCGCAGTTGGCGGTTTCATTATCCCATTGGTGCAGAGTGCCTGAGAAATCGGGGGTGTGACGTGGATGATAGAAGTTCATGGTCGGAAAGTCGTGGGGGGTTATGAGCAGTTGCCGTACCCTCCGGAAAGCCCCAGAATATGGTCGAGCGGAGTGAGTTGCCAAGTGGAACTTGTTTGTTAAATTAAATGGGGGTCACCTTGAATTCTTTGTGATCCTGCCCGTCTAAATTCGGTCATGCGGAGCAGATCATACCTTTTGGCGGCCATTTTAGGTCTTGTTTTCTCATCGGGAGCGGGTGCCCAGCAGATCTCGAGAGAGTTGGCGGCGGAATTAATTGCCGAGGCCAATCAGATTCGTTCGGCCGATATCACGATCGGGCCGATTCACAGTGTTGAGCGTAAAATGGATACGACCATAACTCTCCTAGGCGGGGTTTGTGTGACCTTCATCGCCCCGGAGATCAAGGATGGGCGGCGTCGCAGGGTCACATTGACGCGAACATTTTTCTATGACAAGGAGTGGGGTTGGTATCTTTACGCCCTCGAAACTGACCGAGGAGGTGATGTTATCGACATTGTCAGCCAGCACAAAGGGCGGTTGATTTTGAGGGGTTTGACTGGATTTCACAGCACTTCCAGAAGGCCGGAATGTGAATTCGGGCCTTTTTTGTGGACTGGAATTCGGAAGAATGCCCATCTTTTCGCGGAGATGAGCACGTTTTCCGGGAGTATCGAAGGGTGTGAGCTACAGGAAATCCCTGTGGAGTCTTTCGGGTATCAGGAGTTGCGCCGACTGAGATTTGCGGAGCTCCGAAAGCCGCTGGGTCTTGAGTGGACGAAGGCTGAAGGCGAGGCGGACCGGCTCGATCGGCATTTTGGACTTTACCGGGAGGGGGTGCCGGTCGGGACGGTCGTGGTGGCGGCGATAGGTTCGGGGCTTGCCAAGCTTCGTCAGATCGCGGTGTCAAAGGCGGAGCAGGGAAGAGGTCTGGGGCGCTGTCTGATGGACGCTGTTGAGAGTCTACTTGCAGGAGAAGGAGTGACTCAAGTTGAGCTCCACGCGCGGCTGGAAGTTGCTGGGTTTTACGATTCGTTGGGCTATCGACGGCAGGGAGAGCTCTTCGAGGAAATTGGAATTCCTCATGTGAAGATGGTCAAGTCCCTCAAGAGGGGTGGGTCAGCTTGATTCCGGCGATTACGGCGATCAGTCCCAAAGTGACGGAAAGGAGCACCTTCAGGATCGCGAAATGAGTGAGTCCGGTGGTCCAGAGCGAGTGGGTGTCCCGGGCGAAGGTTGAAAATGTTGTGAATCCGCCCAGGAATCCGGTTGCTAAAAAAGGGAAGACCCAGCTGGGAGCGCTTTTGCCGGTGAAGTAGCCGAAAAGACAGCCGATGAGAAAGCAGCCAAGGAGATTGCAAACCAAGATCCCGGCCGGGAATCGCTGGAGTGAAGTGTTTTGGGCGAGGGATTGGACTCCGGAAGATAAGCCGTAGCGTGCGAGGGAGCCAAGTCCTCCCCCAAGAAAGACAAGAAGGGCGTTCATGAGAGAGCTGCCAAAAGGGCTCGGACCTTGTCAAAATCCTTGTGTCCGGGAGATGACTCGGCACCGCTGGCGACATCGAGGGCGGCTGGTTTGACCGTGGCGAGGGCCTCGGCTGCGTTTGTCGGGTCAATCCCGCCCGCCAGGAGAATGGGAAGGTCGGGATGCTTCTGCGCGAAATCCCGGGCGATGGACCAATCAAAAACTTTTCCTGTCCCACCGTAATTTTTGCCAGCCGGGGTATCGATAAGAAGGGCGAAGTTCCTGGTGGGAAGTTCGTAGTCGGGGAGACGGTTTGCGGAGACCGCCTTGATGACAGGGATCCTTTGTTCGAGGAAAAAGTGAATATCCTCCTCGGTTTCGTCGCCGTGAAGCTGGACGACATCGATGAGGCATTCGTCGATGAGTTTGCTTGCCAAATGGTGGGAGTTGTTGACGAAGACGCCGACCCGGACGATGCCTCCGGCAACGTGGGATGCGATGGTCGACGCGTGCTCGGGCGAGCAATATCGTTTGGAAGCGGGCCAAAAGTTGAGTCCAAGAGCTGTGACCTCAAGCTCGGTAAGGCGCTCGGCATCCTTAAGAGTCGTGACACCACAAATCTTGAGAGAGGGAGTTGAGGAAAAGAAGTCGTCGACCATATTTGAACTTGTCCCTAGCATAACATTTTTAGGAGTAGATGGGAATGACGGAATCGTCCAAGTCAAATCTCCGCGAGCTTCCTTTTTTAGACGGCCTCTCAAGCGCTTTCATGATTCTATGCGTCACCATTTTTCCGAATCACTCGAGGGCCAACTAGGCTGCCGGAATTTTGGTCGACGCGCTATGGATCTTTTCGGAAGAGAAAGGAGTCCGAGGTAATAAGTGCGACCAGCGTTTCCTTTAGACTCCCTTCGCTGTCGACGTAGGCCTTGTCCATGGCCATGAGGGTTGGAGAATCGTTGAGGGTTTCGTTTCGACCCATGAAAAAGCGGAAGAGGTGGCGGATGAAGACCTGTCGGACACGCGAGCTTTTGGCGAGCTTGTGCATAAGTTCGACGGCGGTCTTGACGGGGCCGTCTAGCTCCGGGTCGCCGGTGCCAAAGAGTTGGCCGCTCATATCAACCGGGATTTTGAATTCGGCAGCTCTGGCGTTTTTGTCGGGATTCTTCCGGTTGAGCATCTCGAATTCGGCTTCAACAAGGTGGCCGTCTGGGCATGCCAGATGCTTCGTGCGATAACGACCGAAGTCGTCATAAGCTTCGAATGGGTTTCCGAGAGGGTTCATTTTTTTATGACAACGCCAGCAATTTTCACCTTCGACGACCGAGAAGCGTTGGCGGATTGTTTTGTCATGCCACTCGGGGAGTTGCGCTTGAGCTGCAATGGGAAGTTCGGGGACATCGTATCCCAGAAGGTGTCCGAGGATCCATTTGCCGCGACGGACAGGGTCGGTGTGGAAATTGGTGCTGTGAGCGACAAGCCAGGCAGGGTGGGTGAGGATGCCGGCTCGCTGGTCTGCGGGCATTTCAAGGGGGGTGGCACCGCGTGCTTCCCGGTGGCCTTTGGCCATATTGTAGGCGAGCTGATACCCAAAAGGTTGGGCCGCTTTTTCCGCCTCAGCTTTTGATTGGGTTGTTCCTTTTTTGCTCTTCTTTTTTCGGAGTGCTCTAACGGCGAAGCGATTGGTGGTAAGCAATTCCTCGAGGACATTTTTATCTTCAGCGAGAACGTGCAATACCGTCCAGTCGGCATCCCGGACCAATTCCTTGGGGTCGTGTTTACCGCCGTGGCGGGTGTCGTCTTTGAAGACTTCCGTTGCTTTGGAGTAGTCAAAATATTGTTGGAAGAACTGGATGAGTTTGGGTCGTGAAAATGTGCCACGGCGGTGGTCTTTTGATTGCATCCATACAAAATCACGGGAGCCTACGGCAACGGAGCCCCGGAGAAGCCTGGTATCATCATAGAGCTTGCGAAACTCGCGCTCCACATCTTCCCTGGTCTTGAGTTGCCCCTGCTCGGCGGCCTCTAGGACACTTTCAACCGGATGGTTATGGAGAGTGTAGGAGAGGGTAAAGCTCAGTTCGGTGGCTGAGAGCATGCGTCGGCCATCAGGAAGTTCCTCGCCCCGGCCGAGTTCGACCCGGAAGAGGAAGTCAGGTGAGAGGAGAATGGAGGTAATGGTGCCCTCAAGTCCGTGCGAGAGGCCACCGGTTTCAAGGTTGGGTATTAGCACTCCACCGACCCAGCGGTTGGTTTGGGCTTCGGTGGGCTTGCGCTTGGTGAAAAATTCAAAGAGGAAGGTGAAGATATCTACCATTTGTTTTCGAGACGGACTGCCCTTGATGGCGAGGAAATTCTGAATGGCCCTTTGTTTGGGGCCGGAGAAGGTGGGGACAAAATCCTCGGCATTGCCGTGCCTGGGCGGTGTCGAGGCCTTGCCTCTGACCATGGCGGAGGCCACGCGTTTGGCGTTGGTCTTCATGGTGAGAATGGTGGCTTCATCGGCGTAGAGGCTGGCGTAGTCGTGAAAACCGGTTTCGTTCTTTTTCATCGGGACGACGAAGTCGAAGCCGAGTTCAAAGTCTTTCATGAGGCGTTGATAAGTGTCTCCACTGATTCGCCAAACTCGAGCTTTGGTAAAGGGTGGGCCTTGATGTTTACCACTAAAAAGGGAGTCGTGATCAACCCGGTTGGCGTAGCGGGGAAGTTCCAGTTCCCAGTCGCTTTTGCCGAGCTGGAAGGATTTGAGGAGGCCACTGAGGCCGAGTTCAAAAGCGACCTGGTCTTTCTCATTGGGCTGTTCTTTTTTTGGAGGAGGCATTTCTCCGGTGTTGACCATCTCGTGGATGCTCAGCCAGCGCTTGCTGTCGGCCGGGTCGAAGGGCTGGTCGATGAGGTCGTGGAGTTGGAATTTTCCCTTGGGTCTGGTTTCTCCGTGACAGTCGACGCAGTGGGTGTCTAGGAAGTCAGAGAGAACGGCATGGGCAGCTTCCAGGTCGGCACCGCTTGGGTTTTCGGCGGTCGCAGGTGTTCCTTGATCCTGTCCCCACACCGAAGGAGGTAGAGATGCCCCGGCGATGACCAGAAGAAAAATCGCAACAACGGGACGTCGGGCAATCAATGGGATTAGACCATCCATTCGTTCAGAGGAATGTGTTGATTGATGTGATCGGCGGCTTCGAGGTCGAGGTCCCCAAATTGTTTCCTTTGGTCTCCGGCGGCATGCAAGAGCGACAGGTAAAAATTCCCAATGGTCTGGTGACCATGATTATTGTGGCCCGGGTATTGTAAATAACGTCCGGTTTTGAAAGTGCCACCGGCATCGCCAAGGACAGTCATGGGCCAGAGGTAATAGGGACTGTGGTGGCGGTCGCCGTGGTCAGAGAAGTAGATGATGGCGGTGTTGTCGGCCATGGTGCCATCACCTTCCGGGACGGCTTTGAGCTTTGTCCAGAGCTTGGCGATTTGCTGCATGTGAAAGTCCATGAGGACCCGGCGGGTGGCAAATTCACCGACGGGTGCTCCTTCTTTGAAAACTCCACCGGTGCCGGGGTTCGCGGTTGTGCCGTCCTGATGACCTTGAATCATGTGTCCGATGTGATGGACTGTTTTGCTTCCCAGTCCCAGACCGGAGAGCCGCATTCCGAGATGTTCGCAGCGGATGGTGCATACGTTGGTGAGTCCTGCGATAAGGGAGGAGGCGGAGAGATCGAAATGAGCCTTGAGGCGTTCGATTTCGATCTCGCTGGTGAAATGTTCCTTCAGTTCCGGAGCAGCGGCTTCGAGCTGCCTCGACATGTTTTTGAGTCTGGCCTGTCGTTCGCGCAGGGTTTCGAAGCCATGCAGGTAATGGCCCATCTTTTCCTTCTCGCCGGAGGAGAGTCGTTTTTGGTAGCGCTTCACATCATCGATCATGAAGTCGAGCATATTACGCTCCAGATCGATGGCGGTTTTTGCAGAACCGGTGGTGGCGATGGTGCCGAAGAGGTCGGTGTAGGCGAGCATTGGGTCGGCATAATAAGGGAGGGCTTTGCGCGGACCCGAGGCAGAGAGATTGGGGTAGGTCACCGATTTGCCAAACTGATCCATGGTGAGGCCGATGTGCGGGACGACTCCGCCGAGACGTTTGGCAAGGGCCCAGTCGATGGTTTCAGCGCGCGGGAAACGTTTGCCATTGTAGGCTCCGAGGGCGCCGAAGCCGGCCTCGTGGTCACCGGCCATCATGCGGCCGCTAAGGCCCTGGATGAGGGTGAGTTTTTCTTTGCAGGGTTCCAGGGCAGCCATGCCGGGTGCCAGTTTTGTGTTCCGGAGTGGGTAGTCGATCCAGCTTGTGAGTTCTCTTGCGTGGGGGCGCTCTTTGAGGGGGGCGACACCCTCGGGTTGAATTTCGTTGGTAAGAACTCCGTTCGAGCGAAGAACAAAAACAAAGCGTTTGGGGAGCTTGGCCGGGTTTCCGTTGGCCGCAGTTTCGGCTCTGAGCTGGGAAAGGAAGGGAGTGAGAGAACAGGCTCCCGCTCCCAGTCCAAGGGTTTTGATAATCTGTCTGCGAATGATCATGGAGATGGCGGACTCTCGGGATAAAGGGCCGTTTTTAGGATCCAGGTCAATGATAATGGTAGGTTGAAATCCCTGATCTACAGACGAACGGTGATGTCTTATGCCGATTCGACAAGTTCTCCTGCTTGATATTTTTAGGGCAGATCTTGTCGAAACATCGGTGTTTAAACCCATGTTGCCTTCGGCAATGGTTCTCGCCCTGTCCGCTCCTTTATTTGAGGGCACAAAAAAGCTCTCCAGTGAAGGAGAGTTTGGTGAAATGGCAAAACACTTTGGGAAAAAGTGGCGGAGCGGACGGGACTCGAACCCGCGACCTCCGGCGTGACAGGCCGGCGCTCTAACCAACTGAGCTACCGCTCCGCATTGCCGGCTAGGACGGGCGGAACCTAGGATGACCGACGGGTAGGAACAAGAACTAATTTACCCGTTTTGACATTTTTTTCGCTTAGGAAAGTTCGGTCACGGCAGCCTCCAATGAGGCGGCATCTTCGATGGAAATAATGCGGGCTTCCTTGTCGATTCGGGACATGAATCCGGCGAGAACCTTGCCGGGCCCAAGCTCGATGAAAAGGTCGTGACCCTGCTCGCGGAGGAGGCGGATGGATTCGATCCAGCGGACCGATCCAGTGACCTGGTCTCTGAGGGATGAGCGGATGGCCTCGGGGCCGACGGCCGGGGCGGCGAGGAAATTGGAAACGACGGGGATTTTTGGCTCGGTGAATTCGGTGGCGCCGAGGGCCTCTCCGAGTTGGTCCTGGGCTCCGGCCATGAGTCGGGAGTGGTAGGCTCCGGCGACTTGCAATTTTTTCCCCATGCGGAGTCCGTATTCCTTAGCTTTGGATACCGCGGCGTCGATTCCTTCTTCCTTTCCGGAGAGCACCGTCTGGCCGGGGCAGTTGAGGTTGGCGACGTCGACATCGCAATCGGCGGCGAGGCGGGCCACATCTTCGTCGGAGCCTCCGATCATGGCGGCCATGGCGCCGGGATTGGCTTCGCAGGCTTCGTCCATGAGTTCGCCGCGGCGGGCGACAAGTTTGAGCCCTTCTTCAAAGGTGAAGGTGCCGGCGGCGCAATGTGCGGTCATTTCCCCGAGGGAAAGTCCGGCCGCCGCGACGGGCTCAAGCGAGGGGGCTTTTTCACGAAGGATTTCGATAAGAGCAAGCCCGTGCAGGAAAAGGGCAGGTTGGCAATTTCCGGTCCGAGTGAGGTCCTCAGTTGGGCCGTTGAACATGACATCTGTTAAGGAACGGCTTAGGATCAAGTCCGCTTTTTTGAAAAGCGCTTTGGCGGAAGGATAGGCTTCGACGAGATCTTGGCCCATGCCCACTTTCTGGGCACCTTGTCCGGAGAAGAGAAGAACTGCTTTGCTCATGAGGGCGCGAGCTAAGCCTCTCCATGCAGGGGGAGCAAGTCACTTAGCTCACGAACTTTCCGTGTGAGAAGATTTGAGGTGTCCGTCATGAGGGTCTCAAGCGGGAGGTCGAAGTCGGTGAGAGCTCCGCATTGTTCGAAGAGGCCGGATTGACGGACTTCATCTGAAATATGTCCGGCAATGGCGATGACGGGGGTGCCAAGATCGCTGGCGAGTCGAGCGATACTCACGGGGCCTTTTCCGGAGAGCGACTGGGCGTCTAGTGATCCTTCTCCCGTGATGACAAGGTCGGCTTGCTCGATCCGGGCGGGGAGATCAAGGGCTTTTGAGACGAGGTCAAAGCCGGGGTGAAGTTCGGCTCCGAGAAAATGCATCATGCCAAACCCCAGTCCGCCGGCAGCTCCGGCTCCGGGCCTTTCGGCGAGGTCCCGGGCTCCGGTGATTTTGATGAGATGGGCGAGAAATGCCTCGAGAATTTCTTGTTGGGCTACGGTCGCTCCTTTTTGCGGGCCGAAGATGGCGGTGGCGCCGTTGGGTCCGAGAACGGGGTTATCAACGTCGCAGGCAACATCGACGGGTGGGAGTTCGATGAGCTGGTCGCGGTCGATGGTGGCGAGCTTGTCTAATCCGGCGGGGCAGGGGGAGAGCGGTTCCTCCTCGGAATCAAGGAGGAGGGCGCCCAGGGCATCGGCCATTCCAACGCCACCGTCGTTGGTGGCGGAGCCGCCGATGCCGATGAGAATGTGCTCGACGTCTCTTTGTCCGGCGGCGTGTCGGATCATGAGCCCGGTGCCGTAGGTAGAGGATCGCAGAATATCGCGATCCGCTTCCTGGATGAGTTCGAAGCCCGAGGCGGAGGCCATTTCCATGACTGCGAGACCGGTGTCGGTGATGGCGTAGCGGGCTTTGAGGGGCCGATGAAGGGCGTCGACGGTATCGCATTCCACCCACCGCCCGCCGAGAGCCGCGAGCATAGTGGAGGTAAAACCTTCCCCACCGTCGGCAATGGGGCAGAGGTCAAATTCACAGCTGGAAGGGAGTCCTTTCCGCAACGCTTGCGCGACTTCGAGGGCGGGGAGGGATCCTTTAAATTTATCGTTGGCAATGAGGATGCGCATGTTGCCAATGAAGCAGAACCGAGGCCAAACCTCTAGCTGACAAAGCGGATACAGAGAGGGTAGCGGTAAGAGACTCCTTCATTCGATTTTACGGCTGCAATAATGGTGACGATGATCCAGAAGATGCCGAGCCCTGCCAAAAGGACGAATCCGATAAAGACAAGGCAGAGAACGAGTGCGATCAGCCCGTAGAGCGTGCAGGAGATATTAAAGTTGAGAGCTTCCTTGGCCTGCTCTCCGCCGAAGCGATATTCATCTTTTTTGATCAGGAACATCACCAAGGGTGCGAGGATGTTTCCAAATGGGATTCCCACGCATGCTGAGAATGCCGAGAGATGGGCGAACATGCCCCACTGGCGTTCGGCATTGGGAATGCCGGAGGGGTGGGAAGGTGGGAGCTGGTTTTGAGGTTGAAGATGATTCATGGGGGAAATGCTAAAGTCTCGGTCGAGCCTGCCCATTATAAAAGATTCCGATAATTCTCACCGCAAGTCTGAAAGGCAATTTGCTAGCCGTCAGATTCCAGTTGTGTCAACCTAAGCTCATGTCAGACGAACTTACACGCATGAGTCTTTTGTGGGAGACCATTCAGAGAGAGGAGGAATACCCTATTTTTCGACTGACCTACCTGAGTAAACCCACCAAACTATTTACCGATGAAGATTTCGATGATATCGAGAGCAAATCGGTTGAAGCCAATAATGCCAGAGATGTGACGGGACTTTTGGTGGTGAACGAGGACCGCATTCTCCAGATTCTTGAAGGGCGCCAGGATTCGGTTCGCGAACTTTATGAAAAGATCGAACGGGATAGCCGTCACACGGTGATCAAGTTGGTCTGTGCGGTGGAGGACGAGGTGCGGCTCTTGCTGACTTGGAACATGGTGGTGCGAGGCTTGAATGGGACGCCACCTGATCTCCTGAAGCAATTTTCACAAGTCTATGACGAGTTTTTGCACGCGGATGGAGAGACTGAAATCTCCATAGACCAGGTAGAGCTTTTTAAGGAGCTTGCTATTTTTGGAGGCCTGCCGAAAACGGTTTGATCGGATGAACTGCCAGCAATTTTCTTTTGGCGCGAGGGCTTTGAAGGCGTCTTTGGGCCGGAAAGGAGGTATAAGTAATTCGCCGGCAAGGCGGTCGCCGTGGGCCCCAAGTTCATGGTGGCGATGTTCAACGTCACCACCAGCAAGCTCCGTAGCCCACTTCCGGAATTCGGCTCAGAAAGGGACCGAATCTTTGCTCACTTGCTCGATCAGCCTTATCGATCAGGTATGAGATCATCAAATCCCGCCCGGAAGAAAAGTTCCGGGATTTTCAGGTGCCTTATCTTCGAGGCGCCTTTCGGGCCGAGAGCAAAGACGACGTTCCGGAAGGATCAATTGATTAGTTCTGGCTGCCGCCGTACCCGAAGTCCCGGGGAATGAGAAGGGCGTTGATTTTCCCGTGGTTGGAGAGTTCCCCCCAATGACCGATGTCAAAATCGATCACGATGATTCCAGAGGTCGGAAGGTTCTCGAGATAATCCCTGGTCAGACGATGGCAGAGATCAGTCCAAGTGGGATTGTGGCCCACCAGCATGACGGACGAGAGGCTGTCATCCAGCTTGCTCGCGAATTACACTACTCTGCCGGGAGACGTTCCGTAGAACGAATCGACAAACTCGATCTGCTCTGTTGGAAAGCCAAGGGCTTCGGCAAGGAGAGTCGAAGTCATACGGGTTCGCACCGAGGAGCTTGCGTAGACGGCTTCGGGGATGAAGCCGCGCTCCTTAAGGGCTCCTTCCATGATGGGTGCAGCTTTTCTCCCGCGCTTGTTCAACGGGCGGTCAATGTCACGCAGCTCGGGAAATTTCCAGGAAGACTTGGCGTGGCGGGATAGGATCAGTCGTTTCATTTTTGGGGGAAGCCGTCGTCGATGTGTCCCTTGTGTGTGGGCGTATTGCGTTTTCCGGCATCCAGTTCGGCCTCGCGCCGGAGGAGGAAAGTGCGGGAAATTTTTTGAGCTTTCTCGCGATCCTTTTCGTCGTAGTCCCAGAATTCCTGAATGACTTGCTCTGCTTTGGGAAAGTGTGAGCCGTCATCGCCCACGCGCTTCCGTGTTTCGGCCAGCTGCTTTTTTAAGTCGGCAACGAGTGCGGCATTGGCCGGGTCGTTGTAGAGATTGATCGTTTCGTATGGATCGTTGATGAGGTCATAAAGTTCCCAGCCAGGAGGCGTTTGATATCCCCCGTCATAGTTGCAGCCATAGAAGTAGATGAGCTTGTGGGTCTTGGTCCGGATGCCGACGTGGGCTGGATTGTCATGGTGGACCATGTGCATCCAATAGCGGTAATAGGCGGTTTTTTTCCAGCTCTCGGGTTCTTTTCCGGTTTCGAGATGCTTCTTGAAGGACCGGCCCTGCATGGAGGAGGGGGGGGTGATTCCGGCCATATCGAGCATGGTGGGGCCGAAGTCGACGTTCTCGACGCAACTGTCAATGACGGTGCCGGCCTTGATGGATTGTGGGTGGCGAATGAGGAGGGGCATCCTCTGGGATTCTTCGTACATCCAACGCTTGTCCTGAAAGTCGTGCTCTCCGAGCATGAAACCCTGATCGCCGGTGTAGATGATGATGGTGTTGTCCATTTGCCCGGTCTCCTCGAGGTGCTTGAAAAGACGGGACAGATTGTCATCAATCCCCTTCACGCAGCGAAGGAATTTCTTGAGATAGGCGTTGTATGCCATACGTGTGTTTTCTTTGTCGCTGTGGCTTTTGGGATCAAAGTTGCCAGGGAACTCGGCAGGAAAGCGCGGGGGGAGATCCATGAGGTAATTCCGGCGGGGATTGCGGGATCCGTTGGAGGTTCCGATATGCGGGATGAGTGCATCTCGATAGCCCCGGGTGGCAAGGGAACCCCAGCGTGGGTCTCTCTTCCAAAGTGTTTCGGGCTCGGGAATATCGACATCCTTGAGATAATTCTCATAGCGGAGAGCATTCTCGAAATAATCGTGGGGAGCTTTGTAATGGTGCATCAGGAAGAATGGTTTTTCCTGATTCCAGCCCTCCTTGAGCCACTTGAGGGTTATTTCAGTGATGACATCGGTGGAGTGTTTTCCCTCGAACTTGACCGTGTTTTGCTTCCAGGGCTTGTTGCCACGGATACGGAACTCGGGATCAAAATAAGATCCCTGCCCGGCGAGGACGGAGTAATAGTCGAAGTCGGCCGGTTCGTCCTTGAGGTGCCACTTTCCGATCATAGCGGTGTGGTATCCCGCTTTACCGAACTCGATGGCGAGGGTTTGCTTTCCGGGAGGCACCCGGCCGGCCAAGTCAAAGGCTCCGTTGGTGTGATTGTATTGCCCGGTGAGGACACAGGCCCGGGAGGGAGAGCAGATGGCGTTGGTGCAAAAGGCGTTTTTAAAAAGCGCGCCTTCCTTGGCGAGGCGATCGATCGTTGGGGTGGGCGCGATTTTGGCAAGCCGGCTCCCATAGGCGGAGATTCCGTTCGCGGCATGATCGTCCGACATGATGTAGAGGATATTGGGCCTGGAGTCGTGTTCGTCTTTGTGCTGATCGGCGAGGGAAAGGCAGGGAAGGAGGATCAAGATAGATGAAAATTTGAATGACATATTCTTCCAAGAATCGATGAAATGGAGTTCCCCGCAACGAAAAAAGGGCTTTTAAGGCGCCTTTGGAGCGGATGGGGGGAAAGGGGGACAAGTCGCACGCGACCTCCTCAAACTCATCGACAGTGCCGATTTAGAAAATGTTCTCATTTCGGCCTGTCTCATCCCTACACCTCAAACAGAGGCTGCAATAGAACGTGCCGAGAGCCGCGGAGTGCAAGTCCGCATTTTTACTAACTCCTTGCGCTCAAATAACCGTGCTGCTGCCCATGCGTCCTACTGTCGTCACAAGCAACTCAACGACCGCGAGTGCGACCCTCACGATCTTCGCTCCGAGAGTAAAGACCGCAGCCGTCATGTGCAAGGAATCGTAAGCGATCGCAGCCTGGCGCTTCATACCAAGGCCCTTATTACCTGTCGTAAACGGTGAACAGATCCCCTCCATCCAAAGCAAGCGTCACGCAGGGGATGTTCCAGTAGTCGTTAAAATTGCTGGCGATTAGTCAGGGGGGATTTGTATTTTTCAAGATAGTTTCTCTGCGGATTCAAGCTGCTATTGCAATTGGTTCGGTAGGAAAAAAGAGGTCATTTGGGATTTGGACGTCGAGGCATTTACGAGGTCTTCGGTTGAGCTTGTCTTGAATCTCCTTCACGTCTTTGCGGGTGATTGTTGAGAAGTCGGTTTTCTTTGAGGAGTATTGGCGAATCATCCCGTTGGTGTTCTCGTTGAGGGTCCGCTCCCACCAGTGATACGGGTGGGCGAAGTAGGCTTGCGCTGCCATGAACTCAGTCAGGAGTTCGTGCATCGCGAATTCTTTGCCGTTGTTATATGTATGACTCAAAACCTTGTCACGATATTGCTTGGTTGCTTCGAGGATCGCTACGGCCCCGGCGTTCTTTTCCCGAAATTCGATCTCGGTAAGATTTGGCAGGATGTCGCAAGAAGCGCTGAAGATCTCCGCCGGACTGTAGTTCGTGATATACCATGGCGTAGATTGTTCCATGACTCAGGGCCCCGTGGCCTTCCCGTGCCAATCAGCCACTGATCTGTTCAGGGTTCTATTGTTCCTCGCTCAGCTTCTGCGCAGCCAAGGAAAGCAACTGCGGATGAAAAGTCTGATCGCGTATCTTGAGCTCCTGGTGATCTCGGTGAGCTTGGCGATGAGCGTATGGACGACCGGGACCCGGGCGCCGAAGCTCCCGTGAAATGGTCGATGGGTGAACGTCAAAAATCTCAGTGACCTTGATTTTGGGAGTTCTCTTGCGGTAGAGGGCCTCGATGGTATACCTCTTGGCCTCGGTCGGGCGGATGTAGTTTGGCATTTCAGGCTCAGTTTGGTGATTGAGCCGGAAGCCTCTGCAGCTAGTGACCTTTTCGCCAACCTAAATTGCGCTGGAGTCTTGAATCGAAGCAATCAAACGATCCGGCCGTCCGCTTTTCCAAGGGCTGTAGTTTAGTATAGCGACGCTCCTCAACAACTTCTTGCCAAAATGACCTCTACCGATCTCAATCCTCCGGTTGAAACAAAACCACACTACAAGATCATCGCATTGAACACGCTTGGCCTGAATTCAAAATAGTTGGTCCCACTTTCAGTCCCCACGACATTCCCTTTTTAAAATGAAGCCAGTCTTACTTCTGTTCTCTTCCTTACTCCTGCAAATCAGCGCGATCGAGAATCCAAACATGCTGATCATCCTCGCGGACGACTGCACCTTCTCGGACCTCCCAGTCAACGGCGGACAAAACGCCAAGACTCCCCACCTCGACGCTTTCGCAAGACAATCACTAGTCTTCGACCACGCTTACCTAGGCATGGCCATGTGCTCACCCTGCCGTTCCGAACTCTATACCGGCCGTTATCCCTTTCGAAACGGCTGCGCCTGGAATCACGGCACTGTCCGCCCCGGAACCCAAAGCCTCCCCCACTACCTTCGTCCCCTTGGCTACCGGGTCGGTCTCGCTGGGAAAACTCATATCAAACCCAGGTCAGCGTTCCCCTTCAAATTGATTCCTGGTTTCGATGACAATTGCGTTCGTAATCCCACAAATCCACACGATCTCGCAGGCACTCGGAAATTTATCACCGCTGACCCCACTCACCCCTTCTGCCTCGTCGTTGCCCTCACCGAACCCCACGCCCCTTGGGTCATGGGCGACGCCTCAAAATATCCTCCTGCCAAAATCAAACTTCCCTCTTACTTGGCCGACACTCCCTCGACCCGGGAAAGCTATTCCAAGTATTTAGCCGAGATCACATATATGGATTCCCAGGTCGGCGAACTCTTAGCCCTCCTCGATGAAACCAAGCTCGCCGACGATACTCTTGTCCTTTTTACCAGCGAACAAGGCGCGCAGTTCCCCGGCTGCAAATGGACCAACTGGGACAACGGAATCCACACCTCGCTTATCGCCCGCTGGCCCGGTAAAATTCCCGCCGACAAGCGCACCCCCGCCATCGTACAATACACCGATATTCTCCCCACGCTCCTCGACCTAAGCGGAAAAAAAACAAGCGAGGGCTCCTTCGATGGATCTTCTTTTGCCGATGTTCTTCAAGGGGAACGTGACACCCATCGTACCTATGCCTTTGGCATGCACAACAACTTCCCCGAGGGGCCTTCCTACCCCATCCGCTCCGCAACCAATGGAGAGTGGCGCTACATTCGCAACCTCAGGCCCGAGCAGCTTTACATCGAAAAACACCTCATGGGGAAAAACGATCACAATCCCTACTGGCAAACCTGGATCTTCTCATCCTTCTCCAACAAGCATCATGAAACACTCGTTAGCCGTTTCATGAAGCGCCCAGCGGAGGAACTTTACCACACGGCAAAAGATCCATTCGAACTAACCAACCTTGCCAGCTCGGCCGAACACGCCGAAATCAAGGCACAACTAGCCAAAGCTCTTGACCAGCACCTTGCACAACAAAAGGATCCCGGGGCTAGGCTCGATACTCAGAAGGCCCACCGGGCAGCCGCAAAACTCTCTCCTCTTTTTCCCTCCAAACCATAAACCGAAAGTCACCGATGCCCGCTTTTAGGTTTTCAATTTTCTCCACCTTCACCCCGTCTAGAGTTTCTCTTCGCTGTCTCAGGAACTGGGATATTCTTCGAACATGTCTGCAGCTGGAAGCGTAGCTGCAGTAGCCTGACGAGTATTACAATACCTGATAGCGTCATCAGCATCAAGAATTGGGCCTTCAATGGCCTGAAGCAAAGCCAGCTAAGATGCCCCAAGCGCCCGTTCCAACCTACCGAGTCAAATACGTGGCTCATGGCTGTTGACTGGCCCTTTGGGAGCAAAAAGATTTCTTAGATATCAAACCGCTCGGGATGCCACTGCTTACGCCCGTTGGGATGCCCGAGATAGGGGTGGAAAAATTCATGTGTTTGACTAGCAGGGGAGATTGTTTAGGAGCATTGCTAGTGAGGCGGATCAATTAGCCGACTCGTTTTTTTTGCTGTCTGTTTAAGTCCGGGGGAGTTGGAATTTTAGAGGTTTCCAAGGCTGTTCCGGAGATCGAAAAGCGGTTCTGCCGTTGTTATTACCTTAGTTCGGGTCGGGTAGTCAGAGATACACGTAATCCTGTTGTCTGTTTGTTGCCCAAAAAAGGTTCGTTTGGGGGCGTTTTCATCCCTTTTCGTTCCCAATAAAAAAGAGCGCTCCCGGTTGGGAGAGCGCTCAATCCCTTGTGGGATAAGAAATAATATGGCGGAGGGGGAGGGATTCGAACCCTCGGTAGCTTGCGCTACGTCGGTTTTCAAGACCGGTGCATTAAACCAGACTCTGCCACCCCTCCGCGTTGCCGGGACTTTCAGTAAAGACTCGGATATTGGCAAGTCACAATCTTTGAAAAGTTGGTTTTTCTAAATCGAGGCCGGGATCCTCTAGGAGCTTGGCGCTGTCCCGGATGTGGCGTTCACCTCCAAGGTTCGAAATGAGGACGCGGACGATCTGGAGGGCCCGTCATGATTGCCGGTCAGATTTTTGGGCTTCCTAATTGGCGCAACGTCCTCAAGCCCACGATGATTGGAAGCAATCCTGCGATTCGGTTCGTCTGGAGACAGCCCGTCCAAAAGTCAGCGGGTGCGGACCCATTCGTATTCGGCGCTGATTTGATCAGTCAGCGGTTTTTGGAGCTGATCGGGAAGGACGCCCCAGGTGTAGGTTTCGATTTCGAGGTGCGGACAGGTTTCGGGATGTTCCTTGAGGTAGGCGAGCGCTGTTTCGGCGTGATCGAGGGTCGAGGCGAGGGGCGCAAGGGGTTCGGAGTAAAGTGGAACGTGGAAATGGATCCGGCCTTCGGTGGCTGCGGTGATACCGTCGAAGTCGGGAAGATCTTTGAAGCGGGTGAGTGGATCGGTGTTGAGGATAACCTGGTGGAGATAGGTCGGTTCGTCAAACTGACGGATGGCTTCGAGAGACTCGGTGTTTTGCGGGTCGAAGGAAAGGGCGTTTGAAAGGTGGATTTTTGAGATCCGAAGGCCTGCGTCGGTGAGAGTCTTGAGCGACTGGTGGCAGTCGTCGAACTCGAGTGCGAAGTGGCAGGTGTCGTAGTTGATGCCGATATGGTTTTTAACCGGATCGGAATCGAGGTCCTGCTTGGCACACCAGGCAAAAAAGCGTTCGAAAAAAGCGAGGGTTTCTTCGGTGTTTTCGAAGTGGCCCAGCGGTTCGGGTTCGAGGCCGAGGTGAAGGTCCTTGCCGGTAGTTGCAGCGAGGGATGCGATGGTGAGGGCGCAGGAGTATAGATTGCCGAAGATGAGAGTTTCATCCGCTTCAAATTCTTTGAAGGAACCCGGGAGGGTGGAGACGGAACCGCCAGATTCGGTTGGGCAAAGGCGGGCAATAATGGAGAAGAGTTGTTCTGTATAAACGAGACGGTCAGGCTGGGTCCAGTCGGGCTTGTAAACGTTTTCCTTCACCCGTGTGTCGTGAAAGGCGCCATACGGAAAGCCGTTAATGGTGAAAACGTAGCAGTTTTCCTGGTCGAGCCAGGCTTCGAAGTGGTCGAGATGACGGTCTTCGAGAAGTTCGAGTGCGGCTTGGGCCGAGAGGCGCAGGCCAATCGCGAATTTTTCGCCGGAAGCGACGCGGTCGCGCACGGCCAGAACATCGGTTTTGAGAACGTGGAAGGTCTCGTCCCAGCTTTCAGCGGGATGGATGTTGGTGCAGTAGGCGAGGTGGTGGCTTTCGAACTTCACCCCCGCTTCATAGCGATGGTGGCCATGGTCGCAAGGATTTACCTTTGGATTGCCACGACGCGGTAAAACCGGAAGTTGTTTGCGAGGGGATAAGAGCGCGTGATGGGGGTGCTGGTGCCGTTGCGAGTTTCGACGGTGGTCCACCCGGAGGCGGAGAGGTCGGAGGTCCCTTCGATCCGGTAGCGGAAGCGGATATCGCTCAGCCAGGTCAGGGAGATGGAGTTGTTGCTGATGACACTCGAAACCATGGGTGCGATGGGTGGCAGGAGTTCGTCTTTTTCAAAGAGAATCTCAAAGGAGCTCGGCTCGAGGGTGAAGCCAAGGTTGTTCCCGGTGCCGTTAGAGACTATTCCGGTGGCGGAGGAGAGCGCTGACGGATCAATCGCCAACGGAGCGATACCGGAGCCAAGAAAGGTGTTGTTCGTGCCTCGCAGGGAGAGTTCAAAGCGGGCAGGCTCTTCGGCGATCCTGAATGGAAATTTAGGGAAGGTGCCATTGTCAGAGGTGTCAATGGTAAGGTCAATGACCTCGGCGCCGGGGTATTTGAAGGTAAAGGTGTGGAAGGTTGTGGGAGCGTCCGGGGAAGCGGATTCGACAAAGCCTTGCCACTCGAAGTTTCCGACGGTGAGGATAATCCCGAGCTTGATGTTTGTCCGGAAATCATCTTCGAACCGGCCCGGGAATGGCAGGTTGACCCGGTTTTGCGGGATTGCCGCGTCGTCGTAAGTGACCCTGATTGTTAGTGGCGTACCGGCTGGTAGATCCTCTCGAAGCAAGACACCGTTGCCTTCGTCGAGGGAGCCGGAGGCTTTCCAGACGACGATTTCTCCCGGTGCAGCAACTGAAAGGGCAAGAAATCCTACAGCTTGAAGTTTGGACACTGCGAGAGGAAGTTTTTGGGGTTCTCGAAGATGACCTTGTCGATGATCCCGGGGGGATGCTGGCGCTTTTTCATTTCGAGGGCCGTCTTAATCACGGCGAGAGGATCGGAGATTCCCCAGTCGCAGGCGGAATTCATCCAGATATTTTCCATGCCGAAGGTTTCAAGAATGTCGATGGCCCGGGCGGGGGAGCATTTGGACTCGGGGTAAAGGGTCATGCCGGCCCAGTAGCCTTGATCGAGGACGAGGGGTGCGGTGTGCTCTTCGACGTGGTCGATGATGACGCGGCTCCGGTCAACGTTGGCATTTTCGAGCGCATCGAGGATGAGGCGGGTGCCTTTTAATTTATCCTCGAGGTGGGGAGTGTGGATGAGGATGGCCTGATCATATTTTTTTGCGAGTTCCACGTGCTCTTCGAAGATCGCGAGCTCGTTTTTGGTGTTTTTGTTGAGGCCGATCTCGCCGATGCCAAGCACGGTGGGCTTATTGATGAAGTCAGGGATGAGGGCCATGACTTCGCGGGCGAAGACGGGATCCTCGGCTTCCTTGGGATTGATGCAGAGCCAGCAAAAGTGCTTAATGCCGAACTTCGCGGCACGGGCGGGTTCGTATTCGGTGAGCTGGCGGTAGTAATCGTAAAATCCCTGCGGGGATGCGCGGTCGAATCCGGCCCAGAATGCGGGTTCGCAGAGGGCTTCGCAGCCAACTTGGGCGATGGCCTGATAGTCAGCGGTGGTGCGGCTGACCATGTGGGCGTGAGGCTCGATGTATCTCATGATTCCACCTCCTCTTTATGCGCGCCATAGGCAAACTGGATTCCGGCGGATTCGGCAGGTTCGGTGGAATGGTCTGAGAACGCGAGGTGCACGGCTTGGGCCCGGGTGGTGCCCTCCGGAGGGTTCTGCATGGCCTGAAGAGCTTTCATGAATGCCGGGTGCCGAAAGTCGGCCTCCCCCTCGTGGCGATCGACGCGATCGAGAAAGGAGGCGATTTCAAGAAGCTTGAATCGCGCGTCCATGAAGTAGAGATCCTGGATTTCTTGCTTCGTCGGCATACTAAAAGATAGTTGGGATTGGCTTATTTCGCAACGCCGGTCTCACGGGCGAAGAACTCTGGGTTGAGCTCGGCGAGCGGTTCGCGGAGTTTATCGAGTTCTTCGGCCGGACCGTGAAGCTCGAGGCGGAAGAGCTCGGAAAAGGTGAGGGCCTCTTCGATGCAGGAACCGACGTTTTCGAGGTGTGCCAGGACGCCGGCGGCGCCGACGTAGGCTTCGCGGCAGAAAACGACGTCACCATTGATCGAGAAGTCGTAATAAAGGCAGGTTTCTTCGGTGCCGGTGCGGGCCACGAATTCCTTCATCGTTTTCTTAAAGGCTTCGAGTTTGCCTTCCTCGACTTTGAAGTAGGGATGAATGCTGACGGCTTGAGAAAGTGAGCTCATGGGGAGAGTGTGCAGATTGAATGAAAAAGAGTGAAGGGTGAATTTGCGGAGCCTGAATGATTGGTTTTTGGTGTGCTTTGGTCCGGATTTCAGGTCGGCGGGTTGTTCGGGCTATTGACCAAGCTCTGTCGCGATGGGGATGCGGGTGTTGGCGGTTTTGGGATCTCCGAGAGCGATGGCGTTTTTTGGAAGGGGGGACTCCTTCGGAATAGTGGTGAGGACGAGGGAGCGGTTGGGGGAGAGTTTGAGTCGCAGTTGGTGTGCAAGCCGCCCCATGGACCAGCGGGCGTTGATTTCACTGACGGGATGCCAGGTGAGGCCTTCCGGGGTATGGTGGAGAAAGGAATCGATGCAGACCGGGCCGTGATAATCTTGGGATTCGAGGAGTTGTTGGAGGGCACTTCGGATCTCCTTTTTTGAGGCGGGGAGGACTTCGTTCGCGATGAGGCGGGCGTGTTCCGGGGGCAGCCCGCTGGCGGGTTTGGGTGCCGAGGTGGAGGAGATCCATTGTCCTGAGGAGCTTACTTTCTGGTGGCAGACCCCGAGGAAGCGCAGGCCGCCTTGGTCGGCGGGATTAGCTTGATAGAGGAGGGAAAATTCCCGCTCCTTGTTAAGCCAGGGTTCGATGAGGTATTCTCCCTTGATGGATGGGATTTGATCGGAGGCAAATTTGAGCAGGCCCCGTCCGGCGGAGCCGAGCACAGGTTTTGCGAGCCAGTTGGAGAGGGGGTGGGCTGCGATGAAGGTCTCGATTTCTGCGGGATTGCGGCAGACCTGGGCGGGGATTGTGTGGCCGAGAAGAGTGCGGAGTTTGAGGCCGAATTTTTTTGAAAGGAGGTCGGGATTTGGAGTTCCCCACGGTTGTTCCTGTCTGATTTTTCGGTTATCGTGAACCTCCTTGAATCTGGAGAGAGGTGAGACTTCGGGGAAGATGAGGTTGTGCTGCGCGAGAGATTCGCGGTGTTCGTCGCGGGGTGGATTGCGGAGGAGGACGAGATCATCAGAGGAGGGAGCGGCAAGGGCGAAGGCATATTCCAAATCTGCAGCCACTTGCTCAAGGCGTTTGGGCGGAGTCCAATTCCTGGAACCGGAGGCAAGTTCGACATCGGGATTGAACCAGTAGAGGTCGGGGCTGCGACCCCGAGAGGCCTGGTAGCGTTTAATTGAGGCGATGAAGTGCTCGTCCATTCCGGCCTTGCGTCGGCCTTCTGCGTTGAAGGGTGCCATACCTTTGGCGCGGATGGGGGAAAGCGGGAAGTGGAGTTGTGTGTGCCAAGCGTCCCAATCGGATTGGGCATTTTGTTTCCAGCGCCGCAGCCATTTCAGGCCGTAGCCGACATGGGCGATTTCATCTTTGTAGATTTTTGCGAGGAGGTCGGCTGATTTTTGATCACCGGCTTGGGCAAGAACCTGCGAGTAGTGTTTGGCGTAATCGAGGTTGGCTTGCTCGAAGGTCAGCGAAAGGCGGGAGACATAATCAAGTGGGCTTTCCATCGAGGAAATGTGCGACCAGATCATGGGGCTGAGGTGATAGTCGCCAAACTCCAGCCCGCATTCTCCCATGCGTTCGAGATACCAACGGGTGTGATTTTGTTCTTCCTGGAGAGTTCGCAGGACGCCCTTGCGAAAGGAATCGGGAGCGTCCGGGAATTTGAGGAGGGCGAGCGCCATGAGCTCGACAGCAAGGAGTTCGTGGTTGGCGAAGAAGTGGAGGAGAATGCCGCGTTGTTCCTCGTCGTGGATTTGATCGGCGGAGGGAAAAGGCGATTTGCCATGATTTGCCCGGGGCTTGAGATGATTGGGGCGACCGGGGAGCGCCGGCGCAGTGAATCCAGCCCGGCGCGGGGGATCGAGGTCTAGGGAAGCGGGGGCATGGGTGAGTTTGTCCTCCATTGAGGTGGACATCAGGACGCGCTCGGCGAACTCGGAGACGGTGTGTGGTGGGGTCATTCCGGTTGGCAAGAGATCGTTTGAATCCGGCCCTCTGCAAAGAAAAATCCGTGGAAGGGTTTAGCTGGAATAAATTTTCATTTGTGTCAGAGTGTTCTCAGCAGTATGAAAACTCGATTGATCATTCTTGGAGCGGTCGCAAGTTGGGCCGTGATGGTAGGACTCGCGGAAACACTCCCCAAAGCCGACGGCAAGGTCTCGGCGACCATACTTCCTCTCGATGCCAAAACGGCAAAGGTAAAATACGAAACCGCGACCTTCGGGTTGGGCTGATTTTGGGGGCCTGACTCCGAGTTCGGAAGTCTCAAGGGGGTTCTTCGCACGCGCGTTGGATATGCGGGTGGTGATAAGGCTAACCCCACCTATTACAGCCTGGGGAAACACACCGAAGTGATCTCAATCGACTTCGATCCCAAGGTTTTGAAATACGAGGATCTTCTGGAAATTTTTTGGTCGGCCCACCGTTGTGATCAGATCAATACCTCGCGCCAGTATATGAATGCGGTCTTTTTTCATGACGAGGCGCAAAAGAAGGCTGCTGAGAAATCCAAGGCTGCCGCCGCCGCACAGCAGGGGGTGGGGGTCGAAGAGGTTCAGACTACGATTGCTCCGGTCGGGAAATTTACCTATGCCGAAGGTTACCACCAAAAATATTATCTCACCCGGTTTGGCGATATTCGGGATATCCTCACCAGGACTTACAAAACTGAAAAGGAATTGGCCGACTCCACGGTTGCGACCCGCCTCAATGCCTATCTGGGATCTGGGATGAAGCGTGACTGGGCGGTGTTTATCAAAGAGCTTCCGGACTACGGAGTGCCGGAAGAGTTGGAGAAAGCGCTTTCTAAGGCGGCCGTGCGCATGCTCGACGAAGCAAAGTAGCACTCTATCGATTTCTTTTGTTAGAGGCCTCTTCCGACCTTGCGGGAGGGACGGATACGGGCATAATCATCTCATGAAAAGCACCATCATATGTGGAGTCTGCGCGCTCGCGTTTTCGGCTCTGGTTTCCTGTGGGTCCAGTAACAGTCGGCGGGCCGGCGGGGCTGCTTTTGATGATTCGGAGCTTGGGCGCAAGCTTGACGCCAACTCCCATCTACCGGATCCCGACAACCCGAGCAGGCAGTCGTTCGAGCAGTGGCGGGATACCGTTCGGTAATCGCGGGAAAAAACGATTCCGGGCAATCTCGTTTTTTCTGATTGTCCAAGGCTCCGTGGCACGGTTTGTTTCAGCCATGGACCCAAGGTATATCCAGCTGGCAAAGCAGCTCATTCGTTATTCCACTGCTCTCAAAAAGGGCGAGAAGATCCTCTTGGATCTTGTTGATACGCCGGAGGATATGGCGCTGGCCTTGATTCGTGAGGTCCGTTCGCGGAAAGGGATCCCGTTTTTGCGCCTTGGATCGAATCGACTGAGCCGTGAGTTGTTGATGGGTGCCACCGATGAGCAGTATCAGACGACTTCCAGGCATCTTCTCACGGAGATGAAAGACATGGATGCCTATATCGCCATTCGTGGTTCGCACAATATTACCGAGACCAGCGATGTTCCTGCCAAAAGGATGGGAACTGCGATGAAGCACCTCCGCAAGGTTTTGGATCACCGGGTTAAGAAAACAAAATGGTGCGTTCTGCGCTGGCCGCATCCAGCGATGGCGCAGCAGGCGGGAATGAGTACTGAGGCTTTTGAGGACTTTTACTTCGATGCCTGCTTGCTTGATTATAAGAGCTATCTTCCGGCGATGAATGCACTCAAGCGTTTCATGGAGAGAGCCAATGAGGTCCACATTGTCGGAAACGGAACCGACCTTCGCTTTTCGATTAAGGGAATGTCGGCCATCGCTTGTGGCGGTCAGAATAATATTCCCGACGGCGAGGTCTTCACTGCTCCGGTCAAGGATTCGGTGGAGGGAGTGATCTACTACAATGCTCCGACGATTTACCGGGGGATCGGTTTTGATGGCATCAAGCTGACTTTCGAGAAGGGCAGAATTGTAAAGGCCGAGGCAGACGGTGGAATGACAGGCGAGCTGAACAAGATCCTCGATAGCGACGATGGGGCCCGTTACATCGGCGAGTTTGCGCTTGGATTTCATCCGGTTGTGCGCGAGCCCATGCGCGACATTCTCTTTGATGAGAAGATTGCCGGAAGCTTCCACTTCACTCCGGGACAGGCATATGAGGAAGCTGATAATGGCAACCGCTCAACGGTGCACTGGGACATGGTTAATATTCAGCGCAAGGACTACGGAGGAGGAGAGATCTACTTCGACGGGAAGCTTTTCCGCAAGAACGGGAGCTTCCTCGCCAAGAGTCTCGAGAAGCTAAACGGTTAAGCGTGCGGCTTGTTCTTTCATCCATCAGAGCTTAGTAGTGGCCATGAAAATTTTCACCCACGAGGACAAAGCCTACTCTGCGTTTGTCAAAAAATTGTATCGGCGGGCGATTCCGAGCGATGTCGTTTCCGACACGGTGGCGGCAATCGTCTCCGAAGTGCAGAAAAAAGGGGATCGTGCCTTGATCGCTTTCGCAAAGGAATTTGATGGAGCAACTCTCAATCTAAAATCGCTGAGGGTAACCGCTGCTGAATTGAAACTGGCACGGGACGCGGTGAGTCAGGAAACAAAGGATGCCATCAGGTCTTCCTTGAAGAATATTCATGCTTTCGCGGGCAGGAGCCTTCGTAAAAACTGGAAGGCAAAGAACCCGCAGGGAGTGGAAGTGGGTGAGCGATTCGTGCCTTTCGATCGGGTGGGAGTTTATGTTCCGGGAGGCAAGGCTCCCCTTGTATCGACCTCGCTGATGACGGCGGGATTTGCGCAAGCGGCAGGCGTTCCCGAAATTGTGGCGGCGACCCCGCCGGGTGCGGATGGTTCGGTGAATTCCGATTTGCTCTATGCGCTCGAAGCCGCCGGCGCGACTGAGATTTACAAAGCCGGTGGGGCCCACGGGATTGCCGCGCTCTCGCTTGGCACCCAGTCGATCGCCCCTGTCGATAAGGTTTTCGGTCCGGGAAATAGTTTCGTCGTGGAAGCGAAACGTCAAATGGTGGGAGCGGTTTCGATCGATCTTCTTCCCGGACCGAGCGAGGTTTTAATTGCCTCGGACGCGACTGGGAATGCTCGCTTTTTGGCCTCGGATCTCTTGGCGCAGGCGGAGCACGGGCCGGACTCCGTTGTCGGAGTGGTCACTCATTCGAGAAAGCTCTTTAAGGAAATCCAAAAAGAACTTGAGATTCAGTTGGCGGAAACGCCACGTCGTGAGATTGCGACCAAGGCTTTGAAAAAAGCGGGGTTCCTTTTGCTCACGAAATCGATGAAGGAATCGATTTCCATTGTGAATGACTGGGCTCCGGAGCACCTGATTCTGGTCGCAAAGGACGAAGACAAGTGGCTGGACGAGGTCAGGACGGCGGGCGCGATTTATATAGGGAACTACTCGGCGGTGGCGGTGGGAGATTTTTTGGCCGGTCCAAGTCATACCTTGCCGACCGAGGGATCGGGGCGCTCGTTTTCAGGTTTGCGGGCGGATCAATTCCAAAGGCGTGCGAGCGTGGTTCGGATGGACCAGAAAGCGGTTCGTAAATCACAGCGGGTGGTCGAGCACTTTGCAAAAATGGAAGGCTTGCACGCTCACGGTCGATCTGTGACCTTAAGGGCTGATAGTTAAAGGATGTCGAAGCGAAGGGACGAGTCAGAAGGCAGCAAAAAATACCGGGCCGGTAGTTTTGCCATTAGCGCGATGACTTGCCCCGGTTGTCGGGCGATTATTGAAGAGCCGGTTGAGAATTGCTCCCGCTGCGGTTACTCCGGCCACAGTGTGGTCAAAAAGTTTCCCTTCGCGGCTCCGAAGATCGAGCGTTATATCGATCCAAACGGACACTTTGGTCCGGCTGACCGCGAGCTGATAGATGAGGCATTGTCTGAATTGGCCACGCGCTTTCCCCAAGTTCGTTTCAGTTTCTGTGTGGTCGATTTGGAGCAGGAAACCGATCCTCGTGAATTTGGTTTTTGGATGTTGAATGCGAGTCCGGTCAACGATCCGGTGGAGGAGAAGCTGAGGCCGTGGACCATTCTCCTGTTGATCGATAGTGCGAATGATCGGGTCTCGGTCACCTCGGGTTATGCGATTGAGCCATTCCTGAATGAAGAACAATGGGTGGCGCTTTTGCAGTTTTCCGGAAGATTGTTTTTGAGGCAGGATTACGGGGTGGCGGTTCTAAATTTTGTGGAGGGAGCTGTTGGCGTGCTGTCCGAGGGCGCGGAACGGACCGAGCGGAGGTTGAGTCTGGGGAAAGCTGAAAACCTGGGGGGGGAAGTGCGGTGGAAGTGAAGCGAGTTTTGCTAATTTTGCTGGCCCTGTTTGTTCCTGCAAATGGAGGGCAGAGAGATACACCGCTCAGGCCTGCGAATGGAATTTACGATCCGGAAGGGTGGCTGGATGAGAGCGTGAGGCTGGAAATGGAGAGTGATATTTTGGTAGCCCGCGAAAAGGGGGATGCTGCGGTTTTTGTTGTGATCCTGCCAGGAGATGCCGGGGTAGGCGGCAATGAAGCTGCGCTTGAGATGGGGCGCAGCTGGGGGGGGGAGGGTTTATGGGGATTACTCCTTCACGTGATTGATGACCCGAAGTCACCGCGATATTTTGGCGAGTTTAGTCGTGCGACCGATTGGTCGGAACAACAGACCGGAGATTTTCAGGCTTCCATTCAACGGGCGCTTTCCGAAGCGGCTCGCAAGGCAAGATTGTCAGCAGATCCTCAGTCGCAGATCGCGAGTGGCA
>Ga0213866_10000194_pt1 | contig 51246 bp, 45 predicted proteins | sample PICome_11_FD_160079 | JGI IMG/M metagenome (GOLD analysis project Ga0213866, IMG submission 160079) | Coastal seawater microbial communities near Pivers Island, North Carolina, United States - PICO284 | ecosystem: Environmental > Aquatic > Marine > Coastal | place: USA: North Carolina...
GCATCAAAATTTTTCAGGCCAAAACACGCCGCAATAACCGAGGCTCAAGGTTGTTAGTATCGTCAACACGATTGCAGCAACCGGCTTTTTCACTATCACCCTCCAAGGGGTCACAGCCAGCGCCCAGGCACAGGCAACACTCGCGGTGCAAGACAGATCGGCCCTAATCCTCGCGGCATCCCTCCCACCAAAAGACCGAACAAGCACCCACATCAAATTCGTCAATGACGCACACACGGCCAGCCGGTATAGCTCAACCACGTCAATCGCCCCATTCTCTTTCCGGCAGGCAAAATACAAGGCCACAAAAAGCGCGAGGGGTAATAGTAAAACCCAAATAGGCTTTTGGTAAACGCTGTCCATCCGGCAAAGCCAACCATTCAGGTCAAACGTGGACTCGGGAGCTCCCAACTACCGGTCCTTCCCGACGATTTTCTCGAACTCCGCTTCCATCTCCTGCGCGATCTCACTCTTCTGCTCGATCAAATTATGGGCCTCGCTGGGATCATCACCGAGATGATAAAGGTGGTATGGTTGTCCAAAGGCTTTGCCCTTCGGCTTCTGCCGGCCGCCTGAACCATCGCCCAAAACCAACTTCCACGGTCCTTTCCGAATCGCAAAAATCCCCGAAGCGGAGTGATTGATCACACCCGGACGAGTCCCCCTTATTTCGCCCTTTAACTGGGGTGCAAAGCTATAGCTATCCTCGCCCGCCCCCTTTGGCAATTCCGAGCCAATAACATCCGCAACCGTCGCCAAAACATCAGTAAGACAGACAGCATCATCCACCTTTGTCCCGGCCTTGATCTGCTTGGGCCATCTCACAAAAAAGGGAACACGATGCCCTCCTTCCCAAACATCGGCCTTTGTCCCCCGCCAATGATAATTGGCTGAGTGGTCTTCCGGCCGATACCCCTGATCTTTTTCATTCTTGAGATGATGATCATCCTTCTCCCCTCGGCGAAACATGAATGATCCGTTGTCCGAGGTATAAATCACAATCGTGTTATCAGCCTTTCCAGACTCCTCAAGAGACTTCAACACCATCCCCACGGTCGCATCCACCTGGTGCACAAAATCACCGTAAGGCCCCAATTTGGTCTTCCCCACAAAGCGCTCGTGCGGCCACACAGGCTTGTGCGGTCCCGTCAGTGGCAGATACAAGAAGAAGGGCTTATCATCCTCCTTTTTAATAAATCTCCCAGCCTCCTTCGCGAATAAATCGAGCGCATCGCCCGGATCAAAATTCGGATCCTTTGGCCCCTTCCGGATATACTTGGGAAAGCCAATCGCTGGTTGTATCTCCGTAGTCTTCGCGACCGCCTGATGATTCCGCAACATGACATAAGGCACCATATCAAGTGAAGCCGCCACGCCATACCATTCCTCAAAGCCCTTCTCAATCGGCCCGTCGGTAAAGGGCTCGTCAAAAACAACGTTCTCCTTTTCAGTCCGCGCCCAGCCAATCCCCAAATGCCACTTCCCGACCATCCCCGTTCGGTATCCTTCCTTCTTCAAAAAGTTGGCAATGGTCACCCGGTCGCTTTCGATGAGCGGCTTGTCATTCGGCGGAAAGAGCACTCCGCGCTTCAGGCGGGAACGCCAACAATACCGCCCCGTCATCAATCCATACCGCGTGGGCGTGCAAACAGCCGAGCCACTGTGTGCATCCGTAAAAATTGCTCCGCCCTTTGCCAACTCATTCAAATGCGGCGTCGGAATGTTCGATTCCTCGTTCAAGACCTGCACATCCCCGTAACCCATATCGTCCGCGAGAATCAGCACAACATTCGGGCGTTCACCGGCAATTACAGCGCCCAACAACAAAGACCGAATAGCCAAAATTCCCGTGCACCTTTTCATCGCCTCGATCCTCCCTCTGAATTTTTCAGGGAACAAGGACGAATGTCGATGAAAGTCAGATTCGACTCTTCATTTTCCCTCCTTTCGTTGTTGGCCGCTTCCTCAACTTCGTCATCATCCCGACATGACAGACTTCGACACGCCCATCGCCCGGCGCGGGACCGGTTCACTCAAGTGGGACAAGCGCCCCGAGCTCAATCCGCTCTGGGTCGCCGACATGGACTTCGTCTCGCCTCCCGAAGTCATTGAGGCCATCCGCTCGCGCGTCGACCACGGCGTCTTTGGATATGCTCAAACGCATCCTTCTCTTGTCGAAACCCTGCAAAGCTACCTTCAAAATCGCATCGGCTACTCTGCGCCTGAGGAGGAAATTGTTCACCTCGGCGGCCTAGTCCCGGCTCTCTCGCTCGCAGCCCGTGCCTTTGGCAAAGCCGGGGACAAAGTCCTCACCTGCACTCCGGTTTACCCACCGTTCCTGGGCATTCATCACGATGCTGCCATGGAACTCCTCACCGTCGATCACGTCGATTCCGGCGGCAAGTGGACCTTTGATTGGCAGGCGCTCGAGGACAAGGTCACTCCTGACACCAAGATCTTCGTCCTCAGCAATCCACAAAACCCGATGGTTCGCGTGTTCACGGAAAATGAAATCACGCAACTCGCAAGCTTTTGCGAAAAACACAACCTTATTCTCCTGTCCGACGAGATCCACTGCGACCTCATCCTTGACGAATTAGAAACCCCGCACTTCTCCGCTCTCAATTTGTCCGAAGCACTTCGTGACCGCACCATAACTTTACTCGCTCCCAGCAAGACCTACAACATCGCGGGACTCGGATACGCCTTCGCCGTTATTCCAAACGACTCCATCCGTCGCCGCTTCACCGCCGCCCGCGGTCATACCCTTCCCGAAATCAATTGCATCGCATACTACGCAGCCGAAGCTGCTTACAAACACGGCGAGCCCTGGCGACAAGACCTCCTCGCCTACCTGCGCACCAACCGTGACCTCCTCACCTCGACCATTCGTGAAAGAATCCCGGGCGCCAAAGTGCCTCAAATCGAAGCCACCTATCTGGCCTGGATCGACTGCACGGCACTTCAAATCGAGAACCCGATTCGGGCTGTGGAAGACGCCGGCCTCTTTCTTTCCGACGGAGCCTTCTTCGGCCACCCCCGATGTGTCCGCATGAACTTCGGCACCCAAACCGAACGACTCAAATCAGCTCTCGATAAGTTTTGCACGGTAGTGGGCTCCTGAATGCTCGCGACCACGCCAGCCACGAAAAACTCCGCCCCACAAACCTGCTGATAACACTCCCGAAAAACGCAGGTAAAAAAGATGGTGACTTCCCACATTTTCTTTTTCGCACTGCTCTATTGTCTTCAGTCCTGTCAGGGGATCCCCAAAGAGGATTTGGCTCTCGCCACACGGCTGGAAAATACCAGCAAAGCAGACCTTCTTATCTTCAAACTCCGTGACGACAAAGGACACGGGATGGACTGCCTTGATGTCTTCCAGGCTCGTTCCACAAAAAACGGTGCCTGCTTCGGAGTTTCGCACACTCTGAGGAATGGTGTGTTCTCGGTCCATCTTTCCGAGTCGATAGATCTTAAGAATTGGAGGCATCTCGTCGAACTGGATCAACATGGCTCGCAAGCAACGGTTCACCAGGCTGATGATGGCACCTTCCTGCTCGCATACGAAAAGGATGCTCCCAATTCATGCTGGATTCGCTTGAGATCCTACCCCGACCTCAAAGCCCTGCGCTCCGGGAAACATGATCGCGAAATCGACCTGCCCCGAACTCTCGCCCCGACCGCCGAAGGCACGCCCAGCTTTGAAACCGTGGAGTTCATGAAGGGCCATCTCTCGACGTCGAAGATCCGGCTTCGCTTTCACTACTACAAGCGTGCGCAGGTCGATCAACTGGCTTCAGGCACCCTGACCAACTTTGAAAGATGGGAGGCGTCCCCGTCACGGGCACTAAATCAGGCATTTATCAAACGGGGTGCAAACGGCAATATCGGCGACCGAAGCAAGTTCATTTGGAAAGACAGATCCTTCTACTTACAGGAAGTTCAGGGCAGCCGCGGGAACTGGGGAACATGGGGCCTCTTTCTCTGCGATTCCGATGGGTTCCCACTGAAAAAACTGGATCTAAAAACACCCGGGAAATCGATTGCCTTCGCAAACGCGGCGGTTTCCAAAATCAGAGATCAAAGCGGAAAAGAACTCTTGATCCTTACTGCCTTCCTTCACAGCAAAGGATCCTCACCGCAGGAATCTGGGCAAATGCTAGTTGCTTTCAAAACCGGTGAAGGGGCCGGCTGAAAAATGCTGCTATTTTCGCAAAGCATACGGAGTCCTCTCCACCCGCGAAGCAAACCATCCAAAACATCAGAAATGGGCCGGCTGAAACAGATCACCGCGAATCGCCTGCCCCTCCCTATTGAGAGCCGAACTAATCGCCTCCAGCCTTGAAGCCGCCTCCAAGCAGGGACATACTCCGCCCATGAAGTTTTTGGTCCTCTCACTTTTACTCGCGCTCGGACTGCCTCTTTTTGGAAAAGAGCACGTCATTCTTTGCGGAGGACCCGCCTCACGAAAGTGGGAAAACCTGCGTGTCGAGCGGGACCGGCACGACCGCTGGTGGGCCAACTCCGTCCGCGCCTCGACCATGCGCATGGACGAACTTCGTAAATCCTATGGTTCAAGCGCCTCGCTCACCTGGATCGTTTATCAAAACGGCTACGTCACGCGCGGTCGCGAAGACAAAAAACCCTACACCAAATGGATCGCGGAACAGGCCGCCAAACGCGGCGCCAGGCTTGTCTGGATCAACTCAGGCGACCAGGCCATCTCCGCGATCAACCGCCAGCGCGACATCCTCACCTTCGATTTTTTCGGCCATTCAAATCGCCACTGCTTCATGCTCGATTACGGCAGTGACGTGATGGCCGTAAGCCAAGCCTGGATTCACGAGCGCGACCTTGGCAAAATCAGACGCCGCGCCTTCAACAAAAATGCCCACTGCCAGAGCTGGGGATGCCACACCGGCGAAAGCATGTCGGCTGTCTGGAGTCGTCGCGTCGGCACTCCCCTCATCGGAGCAAAAGGGAAGACCGACTACTCCGCACTCTCTTTCGGTAAGCTGCCCACAGTATCCGGCAAGTGGATTCGCTAACTTTCGACCACCAACTTCATGACCTTCGAAGAACTCAATACACTCTACCAACTTCCCCTCTTTGACCTCATCCAGCGTTCCCGCCGGATCCACGAGGAAAACTGGCCCGCCGCGGAAGTCCAACTTTGCACCCTCCTTTCCATCAAAACCGGAGGCTGCTCCGAGGATTGCTCCTACTGCGCGCAGTCCGCCCGCTACAAAAGCGGTGTCGATGCCGAACGTCTCATGGAGAAATGCGACATCATGGAGCGAGCCAAAGCAGCCCGCGAGAGCGGCTCCACCCGTTTTTGCATGGGCGCCGCCTGGCGCGGAGTCCGCGAAGGCACCCAGCGCTTCGAACAAGTCCTCGACATCGTCCGCGATGTTTCCGAACTCGGCATGGAAGTTTGTGTCACCCTCGGTGAACTCGGACCTTCCGAAGCGGAAAAGCTCAAGGAAGCCGGAGTGACCGCTTACAATCACAACATCGACACCTCGCCGGAACACTATCCGAACATTGTAACCACCCACACCTTTCAGGATCGTCTTAATACCATCCGCCACGCGCAGGATGCCGGAATGTCCATCTGCTGCGGCGGGATCCTCGGACTCGGCGAAACCACGGAAGACCGCCTCAAAATGCTGGAAGTCATCTCAAGCTTTAATCCGCAACCCGAGTCTGTCCCCATCAACTCACTCATGCCAATGCCCGGCACCCCGCTGGCTGAGGAGCAAGGAGTCGATGTCTTCGAACTCGTCCGCATCATAGCCCTGGCCCGACTGGCAGTTCCCAAGGCCAAAGTCCGCCTTTCCGCTGGTCGCACCCAACTTTCCGAGGAAGCCCAGACCCTTTGCTTCTTCGCGGGAGCCAACTCTATTTTCTACGGCGACAAGCTTCTGACTGCCAAGAATCCGGCCATCGAAAAAGACCTCTCTCTCATCGATCGCCTCGGCATGAAACCGCAGGAACCAAACCGCAGCCTCGAAGCCCCGGATTCTGACGAATCGCGCCCCGCAGAGCCGCAGCTTGCCTGATTTTCAGCGCACCGATGAATGGGCAGGACAATCATTGTTGCATCGAGGTTTCTCTCGATCGCCAGGAAGTCATTCTCTTAAGAAACGACAAGAGAGTCTTCCAAGCCCCTGTTTCAACAGCAGCCAAGGGCCCGGGATTCCAAGAGGGTTCCTACCGCACCCCTACCGGCAACTTCGTGATCCGCGAGCGTATCGGCGAAGGCGCGCCCATCTTCACCAGCTTTAAAGGCCGTATTCCACGGGCCGTCTGGAACGGCGAAGAAAGTGACGACGCTATTCTCACTCGCATCCTTTGGCTTGAAGGCCTCGACGAAAAAAACTCCAACACCTATTGCCGCTATATCTACTTTCATGGCACCCATGCCGAAGATCAAATCGGAAACCCAGCGTCACAAGGGTGCATCAGACTCCGAAATCGAGACATGCTGCGTCTTTTTGACCTAACCCCGATTGGAGCAACGGTCCACATTTCCTGATCTATTATGAAAAAAGTCATCGCTTTTGACTGCGACTCCACCCTGTCATCGATCGAAGGAGTAGACGAATTGGCCCGGATCGCCGGGGACCCGATTTTCAAGGAAGTGGAAGATCTGACCAATCTCGCCATGGATGGAGTAGTGCCTGTCGAAGAAGTCTTTACGAGACGTCTCAATCTCATTCGGCCCACACGGGCACAGTGTGAAGAGGTCGGCAAAATGTATCTTCAAACCATCGAGCCCACCGCGAAAGAGACAATCGCAAACCTGAAGGAGCTGGGATGGGAGAGCATCATCATTTCAGGAGGCTTCGCTCCCTGTATTGCCCCACTGGCCCAAGAGCTGGGAATCTCAAGGGTCGAAGCAGTTCCCTTGCAATTTGGCAAGGCTGGGGAGTACCTCGGATTTGACAAAGATTACCCGACGACGAGATCCGGCGGGAAACCTGAAATCGTTAAATCAATTCGCGCCAGTCTTGGACCAAACATGTTTATTATGGTTGGTGATGGGGTCAGTGATCTGGAAACAACCCCCGAAGTTGATATTTTTATCGGCTTCTTAAAGTATGCTCATAGGAACACTGTTGCGCAAAACTGCATGGAAATCGCTGTTTCGATGACTGAAGTCTATGAAATTATAAGAGATCATGTAAAGCTATGAAAGTATAGCATTCTCCTGACGCCAACTTGATTTCTGTTATTAACTATTCCACTTGGCCAGCAAGAATTGGAAGCGCTACACCTCAGCTGAAAAGGCCGTGGTTCTCAAGTGAGTAAACAACTACAACGCCAAGGACGGGCGTGAAGGTGTTGCAAACGCTTTCAAAGAGTTTGGAATCAACCAATTGAAAATGCACAACTGGGTTCGTCAGGGCGGCGCGGCAATAGGCAGAAACTCAGGTCTCCGGGTTGCCCCAAACCACTCCGTGATCCTTCGTGAACTCGCTAACCTCATCCATCAAATTTCAGAGCGCGAAAGCGAATTGAGCTCGCTTCGCAAAGAATATGACGCTCTTCGCAAAAGCTTTAAAGATTCAAAAGAGGAACAACATCGTACTATCTCGAACCAACAGACAAGCCTCGGACATATAAGCGCCCAGAGCTTTTTCGAGGGACTGCTAGCCCCTCAAACCAAGGCGGATCAGCTCGGCACTATCGGCCCCAGGTTTCTCCTTCAAAACCCGATCAACCGCCTTCCGTGCCTCCGCTTGTTTGAATCCAAGGGCCATCAGACCCATTTCCGCATCGCGGGCCGAGGTAGTCCGGTCGGGACCTGAATCCCAGGTCTCGACAACCCCCACCTTGTCCTTCAGCTCTAAAATAATTCGCTCGGCGGTTTTCTTTCCGATTCCCTTCACTCCGCAAATTCCCGCGGCATCGCCCTGAATCACTGCCTGCTTAAACCCCTCAACCGGCAATCCACCCAGAACAGCCAAAGCAGTCGCCGGGCCGATCCCACTCACCCGATCAATCAAAAGCATGAAGACATCCTTCTCCTCATCCCGCGCAAACCCATACAAAGTCAATGAATTCTCCCGCACGTGCTGGTAAATCCGCAGGTCAATCGAGTCTCCCTCAAGCGGATTCAGCTGATCATAAGTCGAAAGCGGCAACTGGACCAAATAACCGACCCCTCCAGCTCCCACAACCACTCTTCCGGGCAGAGCCTCCCAAACTACACCTTTTAATCGCGCGATCATCTGACCGGAAACTAGTCAAAACCGATCATTTCACAAAGGACAATCACCTCAGCTTGGGAATGGGACGGAACTTTCCTTAAGAAAACCTAACTTAATTGTTTACTAAATTTTTAGATCCCACATTCTTTGTGGTTTTTTTCAGTCGCTTTTTCCGCAAATTTCTGCTATTATCGCGGCGTTATGGCAACTACAAAACGGACGCGTTTCTCCCGTCGACTCCCCGATCATGTCACTGATGAACTGGTGAATGTTCTAAGTTCTGACCCAAAACTTTTCGGGTTCAATGAGCTTTTCGAGGATGTCTATGAGCGGTTGAAAGAGCGTAATGCAGTAAGTGGTGGAGAAGAAATGCTTCGTCTTCGCGCTTATGAAAAACTGCAAAATCTGGTTACCCGTGGCCTTGCCGAAAAAGATGGCAAGGAATATCGCGGACTCGAGCGCATTCAGGAAGCGCACAGCGACAATCTTGCCCAGCAAGAAGGCTAATTCACTGGAATCAGCGAATTTCGCAAAAATTGATGCTGGTTTTACCAGTGCCGAATCCCTTAATTACCCGCGTCGGCAGCGTCGCGGGTAATTGTTTTTCTAGAAATGGCGATTATCCTTTCCAGACATTCGCGCCCCCAACCAACCACGCTCTCAAATCATGTTGAACGATTATCTTCCCGTTATCCTTCAGGCTCTTGCAGCAGTTGGATTCGCCGGCACCGCACTCGGCCTTAGTGTTCTTCTCGGAAAAAAGGGGAGCCACAACGCAACCAAAGAAACTCCATACGAATGCGGCATGCTCCCGATCGGCGCTGGCGCTCCTCGTTTCAGCGTGAAATTCTACCTCGTGGCAATGCTTTTCGTAATTTTCGATATCGAAGTTGTCTTCATGTATCCTTGGGCGGTTAGCTTTGCCGATCTTGTGCGCGACAACGCCATGGTCCTCTGGAGCATGGCCAGCTTCGCCGGAATCCTGACCATTGCCTACGTTTACGCGCTCAAGAAAGGGGCCTTAAACTGGAAAGGCTAACAACCTCCCAAATCCTGTCTTATTTTTCAGAGACGCGCTCTATACATTCCGGAGATTTCCCCCTAAGACACTCCTATGTTCGCCGGCACCTTTACCGCCCTCATTACCCCTTTTCGCAATGGCTCTCTCGATCACGAGGCCTTCAAGGCTCTCATCGATCGCCAGGTTGCCGCCGGAATTACCGGTATTGTGCCCGTCGGCACGACCGGGGAATCACCCACACTTGATGCGGATGAGCACCTCGAAGTCATCAGCGCGGCTGTGCAATACGCCGAAAAGCGGATTCTGGTGGTTGCGGGAAGCGGAGCCAATTCCACCACCGAAGCCATTCACCTCACTCAGGCTGCCGAAAAAGCCGGAGCGGATGCCTCACTGCAAGTTTGCCCCTACTACAACAAGCCATCACAGGAAGGCCTCTATCAGCACTACAAGACGATTGCCGCAAATACCAGACTTCCCATTATGCTCTACTCGATCCCTGGACGTTCTGTGATCGAAATCAGCATTGAGACGATCGCGCGCCTCGCCGCCGATTGCGAAAACATCGTCGCCAATAAGGAAGCAGGTGGCTCGGTCGATCGGATCAACCAACTTGTGCAGGCAGTCCCCGAAGAGTTTCAAATTCTGTCCGGAGACGATCCCCTCACCCTTCCCTTCATGTCCTGCGGAGCGGTAGGCCTCGTAAGCGTGGCCTCCAATCTTATTCCCGAGGTCATGGCGAGCCTCGTCAATCGCTGCCTCGAAGGTGAATTTGCCGAAGCCCTCGAAATCCAAAAGCGCTATTACCCGCTACTTTCCGGTCTGATGGGACTTGATACCAACCCGATTCCCATCAAATCAGCCGTCGCTCTCCAAGGTCATTGCACGGACGAAATCCGCCTTCCTCTCGTCAATCTTACTGACGAAAAGACGGAAACTCTTCGAAGCCTCCTCAAAACCTACGCTCTACTCTAGTCCGTAGCACGAGCGACCGCTTGTGTCCCCATACCATGAAAGTCTCACGCCTCGCTGACGGGTCACCAGAGATCTTTCACACACTACAGGGCGAAGGGGCGTCACTCGGAGTACCTGCGGTCTTCCTCCGACTCTCTCTTTGCAACCTTCACTGTCAATGGTGTGACACCCCCTACACGTGGAACTGGAAACAAACACCCTGGAAACATCAGGATGGAATCAAATTCTCAAAGGCCGAGCAAATTATTGAGCTTGCGCCGGCTGAGATCGCACAACTCGTTTCAAGCTATGACTGCGACCGCCTCGTCCTCACTGGAGGCGAACCATTGCTTCAACAAGATGAGTTGGCCAAACTCATCCGCCTGCTCCCCGGAGCCTCATTCATCGAAGTCGAAACAAACGGCACTCAGATCCCGTCTGACGATTTCATTGGAATTCCAACCCAATTCAATGTCTCTCCCAAGCTCTCAAACTCGGGAATGAACGAAAAGCTTCGCTTGAACTTCGAAGCACTCGAGCTCTTTGCTTCGCTCAAGACAGCCGTCTTCAAGTATGTCGTCTGCAATCAGGCCGACCTAAATGAAGTCAAATTACTGCAGTCAAAGCTGAACCTTTCATCCGGCCGTATCTACTTAATGCCCGAGGGTCGTGATGCTGAAACACTTCAGCAACGTTCACTTTGGCTTGCTGATATTTGTCGCGACCAGGGATACCGCTTTAGCCCACGACTTCATGTTCTCCTATGGGGAAATGAACGGGCAAAATGAAGGAGTAAGAGATGCACCTTAGCATATTACTCCCCTAAAGAATCTATATTTTAAAAGGGCGTTCTTTTCGGAATAGCAACAGGACGGGGCAACTCTTCCCTGTCCTATGACGCAACTTACACACAAAAAACATCTTAGCAGCCGCCATCCTCGCTCCCGCTGCCACGAATGCCGCCGCCCTGAAGATCACCGTCGAAACGCCATCCAGCATCGGACTCGCTCCGGCTCTTCTCTCATTTCATGACGGATCGAACGACTTTTTTGACACTGCCTCCACGGCTTCCACCGGTCTCGAAAATCTAGCCTTAACCGGAGCCCCCTCCACTCTTCGATTATCTCTCTCGACTGAAAACAACATCACCATCGCAAACTCCGGGCCTTTTTCTTCCCGGCAGTAGCAATTCCGTAGTGTTCAACATCACTGACACCAATACCATTTTTCGTTAGCCTCCATGATCCTGCCCTCCAACGATTGGTTCATTGGTAACAACGACGCGCTCGAAATCTCCGGCCTGATCACCGGAGGAGTGGGCAGCAGCCTCACCTTCGAATTCGGCAGAGTCTATCATGCCGGGACAGAGCTCGAAGACTTTCAATTTTTGCCGGGCAACCCTATCGTTGGAAGCGATCCCATTGCGACTCCCGGAGGCGGCACAACCGCGGATAATCCAATCTCCCTCGCATCCGGTATAGACCCTTTGGCTCTTTCGCCAACATTCCACCCGACACTTTTGATTCCACAGCCTTCGACTTCAACTCTAGCGGGGTTGGAAACAACGCCCTCGGGCGCGTCACCATCACCCTCATGCCGAAGCCTGCCGTGACCTTGCTCGGAAGCCTTGGCATCCTGATTATTCTGATTCCTGATTCGCCGCAAGCGTTCCTAAGCAACCGGTCTCACAAATCCAGCTCTGGCTCAATGGAACTGGCCGGAGCTTTTTAACGCCTGGCTTTTTGGCGCTCCCGTACTTTCTCCCGCTGAATGAAAAGCGGCACAAGTTTCCGCTCAACGTAATCGAAACCAGCTTGAAGCCCCTTTTCCTGATACTCACGACCAATCTCTGCCTCAACAGCCGTCGGTTTCCCTTGCAATCGTAAGAAATCATTCGAGGTCGCTCTAATGAAGGCCTCTCCATCGATCTTACCCTTCTCGCGAAGTAGCCACTCCCTCATGTAGAGCGCCAGAATCGCATCCCCCACCCAGGCTTCCTCACGCTCCTGATCAATCTCTTCAGTTGTTCGTTTCATTTTCCTCGTTTTTTTTCTGCCGTGCTCTTTCTTGCGCGGACCTCATCTCCTGCCTGAGTCGATCCTCGGAATCACGGTCCCAATAGCCACTATCAAGCTCGATAAATACACTGGAATATGGCAGAGCTGTTTTTGACTTGAGAACCAGGACGGCAAATTTGGACGCGTCGCTGTGAGCCAATAAAGTCAGTGAGCGATTATCCATCTGCCGGACTTGATGCCCATGCAACGCCTCCTTAAGTTGTTTGCGAAAGAAATCTATCCCGGGCGCCCGATCGTTACTAACGAAAGGCAGCTCGCGGGCGGTGTTAAAAGTCGGGGTTACATTCTCGGATTTCTCAAGGTGGTTCACGACGAAATCAACAATTTCCGGAATCTCTCCGTCCACGACCAAAGTCCGGACTCCACCCCGCGAAACCACGGGAAATGAAGACTCAGCCACGATAATCCAATTCTGAACTCCCAGTGCATCAACTTCCCTCTCCACTGTTCCCGCCCAGAGAGGAGGGGTCCGGTCCGGGCCGGATCCACATCCTCCAAGCAGGAGCATTGATGGAAGAAAAAGGTTAATTACTTTCATCGCTGGGAACGGTTTAACACAAAAAGTCAATTACATCAAACGTGCACCTGCCTCCGCCAAATCACTACGTTCACCGCGGCTCAGAGTCACATGCGCTGCAAAACTCTGTCCCCGCATCCGCTGGCGGGTGTATACCAAGCCGTTGCTCCGACTATCGACATACGGATGATCAATTTGAGCAGGGTCACCCACCATGACCAATTTTGACCCCTTAGACATCCGGGTCACCACCGTCTTGGCCTCCTGCGGCGTCAACTGCTGGGCCTCATCCAGAATAAAAAAACGATTGGGGATCGAACGCCCCCGAATGTACGCTAGGGCCTCCACCTCAATCACGCCTTGATTCATAAGATCATCATAAGGCTTCTGTTGGGCCCCTTCCGACTCGGGCTTATTGCGTTTTCGCTTCGGCCCCTGCGGATTCTGCGGGCTCATCAAAAGCTCCAGGGCATCGTAAATTGGCTGCAACCAAGGCCTCATTTTTTCCTCAAGAGACCCCGGAAGATACCCCATCTGATCACCCATTGCGACCACCGGACGGCTCACCGTGAGTCCATTAAACTCCCTTGCGAAAACCCCATGCAACCCCGCCGCCATTGCGACCAGCGTCTTGCCGGTCCCGGCCTGGCCGAAGCAGGTCACCAGCGAAATTTCCGGATTGAGCAGAGCGTCGATGAAACACTTCTGTCCCAGGTTGAGCGGCTTCAAATGATTACCATCCGGGATTCTCAGAACCTCGGGGACCACCAGACGCACCAACTTTCCACTATCTGCAAGGCGGGCTGGAATCGTTTGCTTCTCGCACGCCTCTAGGAGGACGTATTGATTAACATGCAGGCCTTCGGTCCTCTCGGCCCCCAATTCAATTTCTCCCGAACTCGCGAAGCGCTGCAGCTCGTTTTGATCTAGCGGCAACCTTACCATCTTCCTTTTGGCCGAATCCTGCGGAGCCACCTTGTCGTTCAAATAATCCTCGCAAGTGATCCCAACTGCACGGGCCTTCAGCTGCATGTTCAGATCCTTCGTGACCAACACCACCGGCGGATCGACGTGCTCGGCAAGCAACAAGGTGCAGGCCAGAATACGGTGATCCACGCGTTCGCGATCCGGAAAAATCCGATGAAATCTTCGCAATTCCTTGCTGCTCTTTTCACATAAACTCGGGTCATAAATCACCAAACGAACCGTCCCACCTCCATCAGTCGGAACCCCCTGGGTCACCTGCGATTGCGTCCCAAAAATTTCGGTCAACTTCCGATGGACCCGCCTCGCATTGGCCCCTCGCTCAGTCTGCTCGGTTTTAAAACGATCAAGTTCAGAAAGAACATCTGTCGGAATGCACAGATGATTGTCTTGAAAACGATTCAAACAACCGGGTTCGTGCAGGAGTACATTGGTATCGAGAACGTAGTGCTTCCCCGGCCCCTCCGGCGACTTAAGTCCAAAATTTTCGAGCTGATCTGCAGTCAGCAGGGTATCAATTTTCTCCTCCGGAGGAGAGACAACATTCAAGGCGGCTTGAAGATCTGAGTTGGCTTTGGCCATGTGTTAAAAAGCGAATATTTCTTCGCAAGACGGGAATACAAAAAAACCGCAACCGGAGCCGTTGTTCTCCTGAAGCGGTGGTTGAAAGAATCTCCTTCATTAAGTTAAGTTAAATTCTACCACAACGGTTGCCAATGCAACGCTAATCCTCATGAAACTGGCTCAATGCCAAACGATCAATTTTCCCCAACGCCGATCGAGGCAGCAGATCGACCGCCATTCCCCCGGCAATTCTCTCCGGGCCGGGCAGACTCGCATTCCATCGCGACAATTCAACTTCCGCCCCTTCATAAAAAACAAATAAGCGAACCCCGCGCCTTTCGTCCGGACGGCTGACCAATGCCACCTCCACTCCAAGCTTTTCCCGCCAAAAACATTCCAACTCCTCCAAATCGACCAGCTCTCCCAGGACTTTGACCAAACGGTCCGCCCGTCCCAAAATCCGCAGACCACCCCCGGTCAATTCACACCGGTCATTTGTGACATACCATCCGTCGACCTTTGGATCCCCGGCAACAAATTCGCCGCCTTTCCGACGAATGACCGCGGTCAGTAATCCGCCGCCCTTTAAAGCAAGTCGTCCGTCTACAATTTTAGCCTCCCAGCCCGGCAGCAAGGGCAGACCATCACCGGTTGCCACCTGCGAGGAAGTCTCGGTCATGCCATAGCTCGGAACCACTGGCCATCCCAGCGCCCTCGCTTGCCGGGCAAGTGCTTCATCCAACGCTGCCCCACCTACCACGATCGTTCTCATCGCGGTGGGGCATGACAATCTGGCCGAAACCAAATCATGAACCTGTGTTGGGACGAGCGAGGAGATGGTGACGCCATGAACATCACACCAATCAGCAAAGCTCTTTGCATTCCAACGCCCCTCGAATTTCACCAAGGCCGCTCCGGAAAATTCCGCTCTCAACACCACGCCATAGCCACCCACGTGAATGACCGGCAACGCCAACCCCAAAACATCATTCGGGGTAATCTTAAGCGCCTGAATCACAGATCGTGCCGACCATTCCAAGGCTGCATCGGAAAGAGCAATCCACTTTTCTTCACCACTCGATCGGGATGTTCGAAAAAAGCGATGTCCCTCAAAGCCACCGCTGTTTCTAGCCCAAACTTCAACCTCCTTCACGCCCCCAGCTTCGACCAAGGAAGAGCATCAAGCAAGTCGTCAAAACCCAGGCCAGCCCCGCCCGGAACCTTAAAATCCGGAGATACCTCCCCAAGCTCCTCGATAAATTCATTCGCCTCAAAGAGCCCATGCGTCTGAAGGCCGCAAACCTCAGACCCTCCTGCCTTGGCCGCCTCCCACGCCGCAAAAGCCTGCCCGAGTGGATGATCCATGTAGCTTGTCACCACCACCCGCAAACCCGACTTCATCTCCTGCACCGCCGGCTTCACCACCAGCACCTCCGAGTCACCTCGATCCCTTTCCAGGTTGCGATCAAGAGCCATCGTCAACCCGGATTCCGTAGCCAAACGATCCCAGTCACCCCCAAAATAGGGCACCGGATCTTCCAAAAAATCGATTGCAGCTTTCTCCTCCTGTGACCAACGCCCCAGCTCCTCAAGAATCTCGTTCACGTCTCCGTTCTCATTAAAATCAATCCGCCATTTTAGGTTTGGGAAATTCGGCATCATCCTCCTGACCTGGTGTAGATCCCGCCCACCTTCCTTGCCGCCTTTGACCTTCACATGGGTGAAGCCTCGTTCAACGACTTCCCTCAAAACCATTTCATTCAACACCGGTAAGGTCGCATGACTTCGGGGCACCTCTAGACCTTCAAACAATGAGCGCTTTTCTTCACGTGCCTGTCCATCCGCCTGCGTACAATCCAGGGTTCGACGCACCAATGCACTCTCCTGCGCCCCTGCCAGATCCTCTAAGCACTCTGGCAAAGTCGGATCCCCCAACTCAGGCCAGGTGTGAAGACATCCAAACCCCGCTCCATTTCTGACGAGCACCCCCTCGTGTGTTTTGCGGGCAGTTCTTGAGTTCAGCGCTCCAACGGCGCGCAGCTCATACCTCCAAATCCACAAATCGTCCACTTAATCCCAGAGGTAAGACTTCCTTACGGCAACTTTGGAATCTCCTTCGAAGAGAGTCACGCGCCAAGCTTGAACGTGACCATGCTTCAAATATTCCAACCCGGACACCGCGATCTCCACCTCTCCCTTGCGGGAGCCGGGAGCACGAAATTCACGCCGGTTCACTTTTGCACTGGTTCTTGCCTGCCGGTATTCAAAAACCACCCTGATGGGCCTTTGCCTTGTCAAGCCAGACCAGCGGACATGGTAATAATTCCCCTTCCGTAAGATCCGCTCCCGGGCTGTCACCGCACCGTAAAGCCACTTGTTCATCTCCGCCCGAATGAACGGATGACCGGTCGACACATCGATATCCTGAAGATGAAACTGACGCACCCTGAGCATTTCAGGGGCCCCGCAAGAAACCAAAAACATGGCAAAAACCACAAAAAAACTCTTCACGGTTTAATCCTCGATATTCGGGATTCATTATTCAATCTAAATTCCCTAACCTGAACACAATATGGACGAGGGTATTCGCGAACGACTGGACGATTTCATCCGTAAAAAGGGGCTAAGGCAGACCTCCCAACGGGATGAAATTCTCGAAATCATCTTCGCCTCCGACGAGCACTTCACTCCTGAAGAACTCTTTGACCGCCTCCGCAACGCAGGCTCCCGCGCCTCCCGCGCGACCGTTTACCGAACCCTCGGACTCCTCGTGGAAGCAGACCTCATCCACGAAATCGAACTCGGCGACGGCCAAACCACTTACGATCCAAACTTTGTCGACCACCCCAATCACAACCACCTCATCTGTGTTGATTGCGGCAAGGTTGTGGAATTCGAGGACAGCCACCTTGACCTTCAGAACGATTGCCTGACCCGCCGACTCGGCTTTCGGCCCGTGCGCCAGAGTCTGCGAATCGAAGCCGCCTGCGAGCGTCTTCGCAATGGAGGCAGCTGCCCCGACCTCATCCAAGCCCGGGTCAGAGGAAAACGCCTTCCAAATCGAAAGAAATGAAGACCATCGCCCTACTTCTGTTTGCGCTCGCCATCACATCGCACGCCCAGCTTCGAATCGAGGCCAAGGACTTCAAGATGACCGAGAACGACCTTCGTAATATTTTCGAATCCACCCTCGCCGCACTGCCGAAAGCGGACGCCTTCAAGGAGCCTCCCTTCTTTATCTCACGTCACCGGCGTGGCCCCATCACTCTGTTTCAGCGGACACCGCGCGGAGAAGTCGCCATCCAGCTCAATACTGGAGACTACTACTACGCCCAAATCATCTACCAATTTGCCCACGAAGTCGCTCATGTTCGGGCCAACTTCCAGCCCATTGATCACGAAAACAAATGGCTCGAAGAAACCCTCTGCGAGACCGCCTCACTTTTTGTTCTTCGCAAACTGAATAAGTATTGGGAAACAAACGCCCCCAACAACGCCCTCAAAAGATTTCGCAAACACCTCGCCTCGTATGCTTCGACAGTAATGAAGTCCCGCGAGCCCCTCACGGCGGAGACCGCCCCCGCTTTTTACCAAAGGCACAGGGACACCCTCCGGAAATCAGCCACTGAACGCGAGATCAATGGAGCCTTCGCTAACCTCATCCTCCCGCTCCTCGAGAAAGAACCCGAACACTGGAAAATCCTTGCCAAATTTCCCCGCATCAAAGGAGCCTCACTCGCCAGGCACTTCGCCGCCTGGCGTAAGGTCACTCACAAAAAGCATCATGGCTTCCTGAACCAATTCGAAGCTCTCCTCCTTAAAAAGTGAAAACCGCCCAAATTTTTCCAGTTTCAATTCCTTCTCACATCTGAAAATCTTTCCTCATGATCATCGCTCCCATCGAAAATACCTCCGGCATCCAGCTTGGCATCCTCGGAACCCACCTCGGCTTTCTTGACGCCCTGGTTCCCGACAAAAACGGTAAGCTTCCGCGTAATGCCGATGGTGAGTTTGTGGTTGCGGCAGGCGCCCGCGAAATCATTGAGCTTTCTCCCGTCAAAGTTGACCTCATTCAAATTTCATCTTTTGGCACGACCCAGCCCGACGAAAAAGACGAGCTCATCGCAGCTGTTCGTGAACTAGGGCTCGAGCCCCAACTCGTCATGATGGTCGGTGGCGTCAACCCCATGGAACCGGACGATGAGGACGAGGCCCTTGCCCAACTCATGGTCAATCTCAACGCCGCCCTTCGCAATAATATCGTGCAGGTCAATTCGACCTCGGTGGAAACCTGGATGGAAGGAACGCCACCTGCCAACGAAGAGGAATTTCAGGCCCGGGTGACACAGAATATCAAGCTTCATCTGAGGGCTTACCACGAAGCGGGACTTGCCGATTCCTGTATCAGGAATTGGAACATCGAATTTCTCCGCCCCGGTGAGTTTCAAAATTTCACTTCCCTCGCAAAACTACGGCCCATCCTGACCGGACTGAACGAGCAAATCGGGAGCCCCTATTTCAAAGCGCTCATTGACGCCGCCCACTGCGGTGATTCCGGCCTGAACATCCCGGAAAATGAAGCCATCATCGCCTCCATGGGCGAAGCGGATGAGATCGGACCTTTCCACTGCTCGGTTCCCACCACCCGGGGATGCCTCTCCTCCGACGATGGCTGGGTCGGAGCCCTTCTCACCGCAAATGCTAAGACCGGCAAGCTGCCCAGCGCCTTTGTCGAACTCTTTCGTCACGACGACCCCGCGCTCGAACCACTAAGGACGCTCGAGCCGGGCCATGGAGTCGACACCACCTTGGGCCGCACCTACACAGAGGTCATGGTCGACGGCCTAATCGACACAGTCCGCCGACTCAACAACCTCAAAAACCGGGGAATGTTGTAGTCAGTCCTCATTTCTTGCGCACACCCGGCCCATGATCGGGCTCAGTTCTGCCACCGAAGTATTTTTCGCGGATCCACTTGGGCTGCCAGATATCCATACTGCGATTTGAGTTGTCATAGACAGCTTCCTTGGGCGCTGGATTCTCCACTTTCAGCGGAGCCTTGTCGGTGTATCTTATCCTCGCAGTCTCCAGCCAGGATTCCAGATGCTTTGAAGGAAAAGAAGAGGCTCCATCTGCCAGCGGATGCAACTCTTCAGCGTCTTTTTCCAGGTCAAAGATCTCCCGGTGATTAATGTACGGGAAAATATTCATCTTCAAATTTCCAACCCGAATTGCCCGCTGATGATTTTGAAACGGAAGAAAAACATATGGGTGACCTGGCTCTTTCCCCTCCATAACGGGTTGTAGATCTTTGGCATCAATCAGCTTGGGCGGCTCCAAGCCAGCAAGTCCTAGAACGGTCGAATAGAGATCATGCACGTATGAAAACTCTTCGGTTGACTGACCTGCGGGGACCTCCGGCCCGCAAATGATCAGTGGACACTTCATGCTATGCTCGTAAATACTCTGCTTTCCAAGTAATCCGTGGCTTCCCATCGCGAGACCATGATCAGCGGTGTAAATCACGTAGGTATTATCGGCATGAGGACTCCCCTCCAGCGACTTCATAATCTTCCCCACCTGCTCGTCGAGATGAGTGACCAAACCATAATATTCACAAAGCTGGTCACCGACCACCTCCTTGGTCCGGGGCCATGGTGCCAGCCCTTCATCGCGCCCGGAAACACTGGCAGGCCCAATGTTAAAAGGATGCTGCGGAAGAAAATTTTTCGGAAGCGGAGGACGATTTTGATAATACATCTCGCGATATTTCTCCGGTGGATTTCTGGGATCATGAGGAGCCATGAATGCCACATAGAGAAAGAAATTTTCTTCGACCTTTGCTCCTTCGATAAACTTCACCGCATCGTTGGCGAAAACCTCGCTTGAGAATCCTCCCGCCGGACGCTTACCTGAGAGTTTCCCAGCTGAAAGATCCTGCACTTCGAAGGCAGTGTGATTCGCCATCCCGCCCAAATACACCGAGGACCCTTCGGTGAAAGCACGCTTAAGCGTCGCCTCTCCATTGTGCCATTTGCCGATGATGTGAGAGCGATAGGCCCCTTGCTGAGTCAAGTATGAGGGCAGGAGCTTGGCGTCACCCCAATTCGAACCGGGATTCTTCTTGGGCAAATTCAACCATTGCCTCCCGGTCATCAACATCGCCCGACTCGCCACGCAAACAGCGCCGCTGAAGGAGCCCGCACAATAATTGTTTCGAAAGCTGAAACCACGCTCAACCAGCTGATCCAAATGCGGAGTTCTGATGTGTTGATTTCCGTGTCCTGCGATTGTGTCAGCCCTTTGATCATCGGCAAAAAGAAAGATGAAATTGGGGCGCTTCTTTCTTAGCATATGATGAAGCTGGGCTACCTTGCCCATGTAGTGATCCATCTGAAAGTCCACCGCTGACTTTTTGATATGCTCTCTTGATTTTTTGATCGCACCCAGTGCTTCATAATAGAGTCCCAAATAGAGGTGGGCGTAACAAAGTTGGTTCCGCAATAAGGGACCAACGGCATCTTTTGAGGCGGCATTGAGAACATCCTGCTCTGTTCCCTTTCCCGCAAAAAGATCGTGAACTTCCTTCATCGGCACCCGCGAGTCTCCATCGATGGGAATCAATGCTTTCCTGCCTTTTTCAACCGAACCACCCCCAGCCCGGACAACGCACAAAAAATGCCATGCCGCATTTTCAACATCATTACGATTCACCTTTTGATGCAGCTCAAACTGCTTCACTCCCCTCTCGAATTCGCCCGCGTAATAGAAAGCTAACCCTCGCTGCCAGTGATAAGGCTCTCGAAAGGGACTAGCGGCAATTTCGAGGTCCCAACTCCGAACGGCCTCCTCTATCTGACCCTCGAAAAATTGAGCTTCACCCTTTGCATAAAGCGCTCGGGCATCTGAATCAGTCGTCTGCCCACGTGCAGAAAACACCACCAAAAAAATCGAAAAAATCAAGCGTTTCATTTGCGTGACTAGCACAAAGAGCCCCCTATTTTCGATCTAAATCTGCAAGAGAATGCACCATCTTTCCTGCCAGGGCGGGGGCGTCTGAAAAAGGACAACAATACACGTTCCTCCTTGCATGTCCCTATCCTATTTGTTTTTAAAGGCGATTCTATGAAACTACCTACAAATACGAAAATCACAACGGGTGCTTATGTGCTTTTAGGAGGGCTTACGCTCTCTCATGCTGGTGTCGTAAGCTGGGGACCTGTTGGAACAGGAATCCAAGTCGGGGACCTGATTGTCGATGGCACTCCCTATGCCGCTGTTAATGGAGGATCTGACGCCGCAGGTGCAGTAACGATTGGTGACAATGTGTTTACGGTGGGGCCGATCAACTCGGCTGTCGTAGGCACGGTTAGTAACACTGGAAACGGTGGTTTTTACACGCCATCAAGCGGTGACGCAAATCTTGATGTTATCATGGACAGCCATACGTATATTTCAGGTGGAAATCCAACGGGCCAGGGACAAATCGACATTCCTGTTACTCCTGGAAATTCCTACATGGTCCAGTTTATCGGGGTGGGTGATGATCGTGGATGTTGTGGAACAAGAGTCCAATTCGTCGCAGACGGAAATGGTAATATCAGCGGCGGCCTGACCCGAGGGACAGGCGATTGGGTAGTCGGAACTTTTATTGCGGATACCCCTAACCAGTCCTTCTTCGTGACCGGCGAAAACGATCCAGGCCTCAGTGGTTTAATTGTTCGTGATTTGGGTTCCGCCGACGATGCCGACAACGACGGACTTTTTGACGGTTGGGAAACAGCCAACGGGCTCAATCCAAACAATGACGACTCCGACGGCGACACCATTCTTGATGGGAACGAAGATGAGGACATGGACGGTCTCACCAATCTCGGAGAACAAGAACAAGGTACCGACATCACAAAAGATGACACCGACGATGATGGCTACCTTGATGGAGTCGAAACCAATACCGGAACATGGAAAGATGCCAATGACACCGGATCCAGCCCGATCCAGGATGACTCCGATGGTGACGGTTTGAAAGATGGTGTCGAGAATCCCGATCTCAATTTTGTCAACGCTGCACAAACAGGATCCAACCCCAACCTCGTTGACACGGACTCCGACAACCTTCCGGATGGCGTCGAAGTCACCCTGCTCCTCGACCCCAATAATGAAGATACCGACGGCAACGGAACCAACGATGACGGGGAAGATAGCGACGCCGACGGTTCAAGCAACGGCGAAGAACTCGTACGCAGTACCGATCCTGCAGACGACGATACCGATGACGATGGATTCAAGGATGGTGCTGAAACCAATACCGGAACATGGGTCAGCGCAAACGACACTGGAACAGATCCTCTCAATAAAGACTCCGACGGTGACACCATTCTTGATGGCGTTGAAAACCATGACCTCCCTTTCAATCCCGGCGATCCAACAGGACAGCCTGGAACGGATCCCAACCTTGCCGACTCCGATGGAGATCTACGTTCGGATGACTTTGAACTCTCGGAAGGATCAAACCCCACGGATCCAAATAGCTTCACCGCCCAGCCAGAAATCATCTTCCTCCCCGGCCTACTCGGGGGTGATCTGACAGACCCTGAAAACGATGGCATCGACACCGAAAACACCGCAGGTGAGAACTTCAACTGGGTCAGCATCTCCTCCAGCGAGAAATCCTTCTTTAGCGACGCCACCGTCGGAGGTGTCAATGAAGGCTCCTTTGACATCTTCGACAACAAAGTCGGCGGAGGTGAGTCCAAGTGGTGCTGCGGAAACGCCCCCCAGGATATCACGGTCGAATTTGAAGAAGCTGTCTCTCTGACTCACTTTACCATTACATCCGGAAACGATACTCCTGGACGTGATCCTGTCGACTGGCAGATTCAAGGATCCGACGATGGGCTGAACTTCACCCCAATCTTCACTCACACCGGATCTTCCATCTGGACCGACCGGAATCAGACCGCCCTGGTGACCCTGACATCACCTTCGGACCCTTATAAATTCATCCGCTACTCGGTGACTGCGACAGGAATCAATGTCCACCAGCTCAATGAAATCGAATACTTCGGAGAAGTTGGAGGTCAACCTCTCACCATCACCGACATTGCTTATAATCAAGATTCGGATGCCATTACGCTGACCTGGACTTCCAAGCCCGGCAGAACCTACACCGTATTTGCCAACGATGACCTCATGATCTTCGAAACAGATATCAACGACTCGGTTCAATCAGGCGGTGACAGCACTACGCTGACCTTCCCTAATCCAAGTCCCGGAGCACCCAAGCAGTTTTTTCAGGTTGTGGAGAACTAGATTTCCATCGCAGCTCAAATAGCTTACCTTGCTAGCCCTCTCCAAGCGGAGGGGGCTTCTTTTTTTCCAACAGACTCTTATCAATGATCTCCTTCGCAAAATTACTGATCCTCCCTTTTGTCCTGGCCCTCCCCATGGCTCTTCAAAGTGCCGAAGTCACCTGGCAAGCACCATTCAACATCACTTCGGTCAACAGCATTGATACCAATGGCACTTTAGTGGATGCAGTTAATGCAACCAGCGGCGGCGACAGCCCAACAGTTAATGTTGGCGACGAAAATATCACTTTCAATGCGAATGGCATCGGCCCGGCCAACACCAATACAGGAACATTTTTCACGGGAGGCGGGGGCAACACTGGAAATGCCAGTCTCAACACAGTCCTAAACAGCCATAGCTACGGAGGCGGTGGCTGGGCAATTCAATTGACTGGATTGAGCGCGGGATCCGACTATCAGATTCAACTCATCGGCGCCGGTGACACCCGTGGTTGCTGCTCTGCTCGGAACCAAAGAGGCGGCGATGACGAATCACCTGAAAATGTCAGTGGCGACTTCTCCCGCAGCGGAGTCGGTTCGGTGATCGGAACTTTCACCGCCGGAGGAACCACTCAGACCATCAATGTCCTTCCTGGACTCAACAACGGAGTCGATCCCGGTCTCAGCGCCTACATCCTTAGATCCATTGCCCCCCCCACTCCACAGCTACCAAGCAACATTGACCTCAGCAATACCGACCTCGCCCCCAATTCAGCATCAGGCACTTTGATTGGCAGCCTCACTACCAGCGACCCCAATGGCGACAATGCCCACGCATACTCACTCGTCTCAGGTGCTGGCAGCACTCACAATAATCTTTTCTCAATCGCCAATGGAGACGAGCTCCGCGCGGCCTCGCTCTTAGGTGGATTTGGATCCAGTTATTCCGTTCGCATTCGCACCACCGATGGCGATGGTCTCACACTCGAGAAATCGTTCACTCTCAACGTCGAATCCGCGATGGCTCCCACCGCCATAACCTTCCCGGCAAACACCGTTCTTTTGGGAACCCCGCCAGGCACCGATATCTCAAATTTCACCACCGAAGATCCTAACAGTGCCGACAACCACACCTATCAACTTGTGGCCGGTGCGGGCGACACCAACAATGCCCTCTTCTCTATCAGTGAAAACACCCTGTCAACAGCCACAGACCTTCCCGGTCTTGGAGCGAACCTTTCATTCAGGGTTCGCAGCACCGACCTCTCGGGCTTGAGCATTGAATCAACTTTCTTGCTCACCATTGTCAGCTCTTCTGTTCGGATCAACGAATTCCTGGCCAACAGCAGTCCAACCAGCCTCGCCGACGAAGATGGTGATACTCCCGACTGGATTGAGCTCCATAATCCCGACAGTGGATCCATCAGTCTTGGCGGTATGTATCTCACCGACGATCCAACCAATCTTACAAAATGGCCCATACCCAATGTCAGCCTTGGTGGAAATGGTTACCTCGTCATCTTTGCGTCTTCAAAAGATCGTCGACCCACCAACGGAGATAATCTTCACACCAACTTCAGCCTCGGCGCAGGCGGTGAATACCTCGCTTTGGTTGCGGCAGATGGCACCACCGTCCTCTCTGAATTTGGATCGGCTACCGAAGACTATCCGCCCCAGAATGCCGGAATCAGCTATGGCTTCTTTGGCGACCCCCTTCAAATCGGCTACCTCCTCAAACCCACTCCGGATGGAGAGAACGACTCATCAAGTGGAGTCTCGGGCTTCGTTAAAGACACCGACTACAGCGTCAGTCGTGGCTTTTACGACAATCCCTTTCCCCTCTCCATCATCTCCGCAACTCCGGGAGCAAGTATTCGCTACACCACCGATGGCAGCTGGCCCAGCGAGACAAGGGGAACCATTTACACCGGTCCGATTACCGTCAACCGAACCATGGCGGTAAAAGCCATCGCTTACAAAGCTGGATTTGTCTCCACCAACATCGACACCCACACTTACATTCTTGTCGATTCTGTTGCGGGGCAGACAGCCTCGAGCACCCAAAGCCTTTACGGACTTCCTCCAAATTGGGGTGGCCAGGCCCCTTACTACGGAATGGATAACAACGCCAATGTGGATCCAAACGAGGTCACCGAGGACCTTAAAACCGTCCCGAGTCTCTCCATCGCGATCGACACGAACGACATGTTCGGCAGCTCCGGCATCTATTCGAATCCCGGGTCATCAGGCCAGGCCTGGGAGCGCAAAACGTCCCTCGAACTCGTCGACCCGGCGGACCCCACCGGAGCTGGAAACTTCCAGCAGAATTGTGCCATTCGCATCCAGGGAGGAGCCTTCCGTAGCTTCGGCCTCACCCGCAAAAAATCATTCCGTGTTCTTTTCAAATCCCGGTTCGGAACCAGCGATCAACCCACCGGAGGTGAAGGATCGCTCAAGTTTCCTCTCTTCGGAACAGATCCGGGTGTTGCCAGGGAATTCCAAACTCTGATCTTCCGCATGGAGTCCAATGATGGTTGGCAATGGTCCGGCGCCGGTGGCCAACCACAATACGCCCGCGATGAATTCGGCCGCCGTGTCCAACTTGCCCTTGGCCAGCCCGCCCCACACGGCCGATACCTCCACCTCTATATCAATGGCGTCTACTGGGGCCTCTACAATGTCGTGGAGCGTCCCGACTCCAGCTTCGCCGAAAGCTATATTGAAAATGCCAATCGAGACCTCTGGGAAGGTCAGAACTCAGGCTCCCCCATCAACGATTCCACCAACCTGAACAACTGGAACAACTTCCGAAATGCCGTCAGTGATATTTCGTCGGGCGGGACCGACGCCGCACGCGATGCCGCATTCCTCGAGGCCTGTGGATTCAATCCCGACGGCTCTCGTAACACCTCGTTCCCAATCTGGTGTGATCCGTCCAACAACGCCGACTACTTCATCACAAACTGGTATGGCGGGAACAGTGACTGGCCGAACAAAAACTACTACGGCGGGATCAGCACCCAGCCCACCCGCACCGGTTATAAATTTTTCATGTGGGATTCCGAGTGGTCCCTCTTTCTCCGCTCCAATACGAACTATAACCGTATCACCGACTACCGTGGAATCGCCGCTGCCAATGATGCTCTTCAGGACAGCCCCGAATTTCGTCTTCGCTTCGCAGACCGCGCCCACCGTGCGCTCTTCAACGACGGCCCCCTGACTCCGGCAAATGCCCGCGCACTTTACGACGAAGTCACCGCACAGCACCGGAGCATTCTGAAGCCCGAAGCAGCGCGCTGGGGCGACCAACACGGCGGCAATCGCGACCTCTCCGACTGGGAAAACGAGTACAACAACATCGTCAACAATTGGTTCCCGGTTCGCGATGATCGCTTCCTCGACTCCCTCCGCTCGGCCGATCTCTACCCCACAATCCAAGCCCCCGTCTACAGCCAACACGGTGGCGCCCTTCCCGCCGGCACGGGACCAACCCTGCGCGTTCCATCCACCGTGACCCGGATTTACTACATGTTTGGCGAGGGCGATGACGACCTCACCGACTTTGCACATTCCCTCGACCCCCGGCTTGTCGGCGGAGCCATCAACCCCGCAGCCACACTGATCACCCTCGGTGGTGGCGGAGGAGGCGGACCAGTCACGACTGTCTTTGTCGATAGCGGAGATGACTGGAAATACCTGGACGATGGCAGCAATCAAGGTACCGCATGGCGTGCCGCTGGATTCAATGACGGATCCTGGGCGGCCGGGCCATCTCAGCTCGGATACGGCGATGGCGATGAAGCCACAGAAGTCAGCTTTGGTGGCGACAGCAACAACAAACACGCCACCACCTACTTCCGCAAGACCTTCACCATTGCCGATCCCTCGATCTTCGAAGACTTCACCCTAAGCTTCACCTTTGATGATGGAATCGTGGTCTATCTGAACGGTCAGGTCGTGGCACGGGAAAACGTGGCAGATGGAGCTGCCTTTGATGACTTCGCAACCGGTAACGGAGGCGACAACAACAGCGGATCGCGGACCCTTTTCCCTGCGAATTTCCTCGCTGGAAGTAATACCTTCGCTGTCGAGATCCACCAGGTCAGCGCCAGCAGCTCTGACATCAGCTTTAACCTCGACCTCACCGGGAATCCTCCGGGCGGCGGCAGCACCAGCACTTCCGAGCCCGTCATAATCACCGAGCCCGGATGGCTCTTCTCTCGTTCCTACAATAGCAACACCGGTGAATGGAGCGCACTGAACTCGGCCTTCTTCACCCCGGACACTGTCCCCGCCGATGCCGGCAATCTCATCATTTCTGAATTCAACTACCAACCCGGCGAACCCACCTCGCCAGCCGAGATTGCGATCTCCACCGACCGGGATGACTACGAGTTTATTGAATTGATGAACGTAGGCACTCAAACGATAGACCTAACCGGCGTCCGCTTCACCTTGGGCATCACTTTTAACTTTGCTGACAATACCCTCATCCCACCTGGGGCACGCCTCGTCATCGTGAAAAACCGTGCGGCCTTTGAAGCCCGTTACGGCACCTCGATTTCCATCGCCACCGATGTCCTCGGCAGTAGTGAATACAGCGGGCGTCTGAGCAATAGCGGAGAACAAGTCACACTCCTCGATGCCACCGACACGGTCATTCGAGATTTCACCTACGATGACGCCCTCCCTTGGCCCTACACCGATGGAAGCGGGTTCACCATGGTTCTCAAGTCACCTGCCATTCCGATTCCCGACCACGGGACCGCCACAAATTGGGTCGCGTCAAGCGTGGAAGGTGGAGCGCCGGGACTGGTCGATGTCACAGGATTCGTCGGCGATCCCAATGCTGATAACGACGGCGACTGCTACCGCGCCTTGATCGAATATGCTCTTGGCTCCAGCGACGACTCGCAGGGCGACACCCGGGGCCTCGTCGATCTTAGCTTCCAGCCCTTTGCTGTGGCCGGAATCGCCGACACCTATCTCGTCATCAGCTACCAGCGAAATCTCTATGCTCAAAACATCGTCACTCTCACACCCCAAATCTCCACCGATCTGGAGACGTGGAATGAAACGCTCGATATTGTCTTTGTCTCCGAGATTGATAATGACGACGGCACCTCAACCGTCACCTATCGAAGCGCCCTGCCTGTGAGTGATCAGCAGAAATCCTTCATGCGCCTGAAAGCAGTTGAATAGCTGGCCGAACACGAAAAAGCCAAACGCCGTGTGGACAACGTTCGGCTTGAAATTAGTTCCGAGTGCGTTCTATCGGCGGCGGCGAAATGCCAATCCGAAAAGTCCTGCAAAGGAAAGGATTACCGAGCCTGGCTCGGGAACGGCACCCAAGTCACGAACAATCAAACCACTGAGGCCTGGATCGTTTTCGCCGGTCACGAAGAAGGACTGACTGACATCGTCAGCAGTAAAAGTTCCGACCACCCAGTCTCCATTGCCACGGGTAAGAGCACCTGACGTATTACCATTGCCATCGGCCACGAATTGGGTCCGATTCAAACAACATCCACGATCATCACCCACCCCGATAAACTGGACCATGTAGGAATTCCCTGGAGTGACAGGAATGTCGATTTGTCCCTGACCCGTTGGATTTGCGCCTGAGATATACGTATGGCTGTCCATAATAATATCAAGATTTGCGTCGCCGCCTGATGGCGTGTAAAAACCACCATTTCCAGTGTTACTAACCGTGCCTGCGACAGCCGAGTTGATCGACCCCACCGTAAACACATTGTCACCAATCGTTACTGCACCTGCGGCGTCAGATCCTCCATTAACAGCGGCATAGGGAGTGCCATCGACAATCAAGTCTCCGACTTGAATTCCAGACCCAACTGGTCCCCAACTTACAGTGGCTGCCTGAGAGAGAGCGATGCCCCCAATGAGCACACATGCGCTGCCTAGTTTTATTCCTTTCATAAGCGATTAGCTGAATAGATAATAATTTCCCACTAAACAGTCAAGCTAAAAAACCCGTAAAATCGCCAATTTCTAAACCATCACGCTGGAGAACCTTTCTCCTTCCAACCAGCCTCCCTCATAAAATGGAATCAAAAGGATTTGAGCAAATTAGCCCAACCCCGCATGATTGCTTCTCAGATGCTATGCCAAAAGACTCCTTCCAAGAATCACGTCAAAAAAAAGGCATCCTCAAATGCCCGTTTCAAGGAGAAGAGATTCCAATGCTTCTTCGTCATGCCGATGTTCGGGCAGCAGCGAAGGACTGGCAGACATTCAGCTCTGATGCTCCTTTCAGGGTCCCCATCCCCTCCGAGGAGGAAATGCGCACGATGCGCCAACTCCCCATCGAAACAAACCCTCCACAACACACCGAGTACCGCAAAATCGTCGAACCTTTTTTCAAGCGATCCAGGACTCCTGAAGTCGTGAAAAAAGTACAGAATCTCGTCCATGAACTTTTGAAAAATAAACTGAACCAGGACAACCCGGTGGAAGTCGTCCATCAGTTCGCCTTACCTGTTCAGTCGCGGGCGCTGACCTACCTTTTAAATGTTCCTGAGTCCGAAGCCAAAACCTATATCAACTGGGGTATCCACGTTTTCCATGACGAAAATGGGAGTGGATCACAACTGGAGGACTACCTCGCCTTTGCCCTCGAACGCTCCGCAAAGAGTCCCGGCGAGGATCTTTTCAGCGCCCTGAACCAAGCAACATTCCAAAATCGGGCTCTAACCCACGAAGAAAAGATGGGCTTCGCAAACCTCACCTTTGCAGGAGGCCGTGACACCATCATCCACAGCATCTCATCGATCATCGCTCATTTTGGGGAAAATCCGGAAGATCTCGAATCACTTCGTAACAATCCCAAGGGCCTCGTCCTTGCCGGAGAGGAATTCTTCCGAGTTTTCATGCCCCTCACTCATATTGGAAGAGTCTGCCCTGTGGAAACGATCGTCGGCGGAAACAAAGTCCCGCCCGGAGGCCGTGTTTCTCTTGGGTGGGCAGCTGCCAATTTTGATCCCGAGGTCTTTGACCAACCCGGAAAAGTCATTCTCGATCGAAAGCCCAATCCACATGTCTCCTTCGGATTTGGCACCCACCTTTGCCTTGGGGCCCCGCACGCCAGACTGATCATACGCTCGCTGCTCGAAGCGCTGGTCTCAAAAGTCGCAACAATCGAGGTCGTGGAAGCAGATCCCCATCTCGAAAAAAACCCGGCTTATTCCCGAAAGAACGGTTACGACAAACTCGAAGTCAGGATGCTCGCCTGTTGACAGTCTGCGATGAACAGACGCCTATTCTTGCACCTTGCAAGATCATATTTTGGCAACCAATCAAGCCAAGTCATTTTACGAACAGGTAGCAAGTCAGCTTATCACTCCGGGGCCTGTTACGGCCAACTTCGCGCCTACGGCGGGCTTCGAAAAAAATATGATCATCCTGTTTCAAAGCAACACCCGCGATGACACCGCTCCTCTAAGCCTCGAGGCTCGTGTGAAAGCGGGAGACTCCGGAAGTCCTATCTTCTCTGCCTCGGGAGGCACGCTTACCCTTATGGAAGGTGGTCCCTCCTTCTGAACGACGTTCTGGGAAACTTTGTCGACTCCATCGGCCCTTCACCGCCCCCGAACGCACTCGAGTAGCGGAATGGCTCTGCCTAAACCTACGCGTCAGCGGCGGAACTGGGACCAGGGCGAACTGGAAAATTACCACCCACCGCGACCTACCCAACCGGCAAAATCAGCAGGGTTCGGACCCTCCACTCCCGTCTGGCTTTTTGTTGTTGGCGGGATCGTTATCGTCAAGGTGATCATCTTGATCCTCCAATACGTCGCCAGGGCTTGATTTTTATTCGGCACCCGGTCTCCGGGGAGCCGTCACATCTTGCCTTCGTTTTGGAATGAAAAACGCTTTTCGCTCTTCGGTTGTCGGAACTCCCGGAGGCACTTCGGGAAAAATTCTCCCTTCCGGAATTCCTACCAAGTTCCGGTCGGTGAAGGCATCCATAAGTGCAACCAGATCATCAAGCTCCTGATCGGTCAGCTCAAGATTACCCATCTCCTCGTGATTCACCGTCCCGGGATAATTGGTCACTCCCCAGCGCTCCGGTTCAAGATCACGCTTGTTGTAAAACTCTACCACCTCTTTCAAGGTCTGAATCGAACCATTGTGCAAATAAGGGGCCGTCAACGCGACGTTACGCAGCGATGGAACCTTGAACTGGCCGAGCTCCCCTGTCTTGCCAGTGACCCCACCGAGCCCTGGATCGATCTTTCCAATTGCCGGTGCACCCAGGTTATCAAACCCCGAATCGGTGAGCAAAGGTTTGGGCCAACTGGCAACCCCCGTCAGATGACAGGTGGCACAACCGCCTGAAGTCTGAAAAATATCAAGCCCGCGCCGCTCCGAAAGACTAAGCGCCTCCTTGTTGCCCGCCCAATACTCATCGATGCGCGCATTAAAGGGGCGAAATACAGGCTCGCGCAGAAAGGTAACCAGCGCGTCAAAAGCCTTCTCATTGACCTCCTTGTCACCCAGCCCTTCAAACTCTTTTCCATAGTCCCGTTTACGCAACTTACCCGCCAGTACTTCTTCATTGGCAATGTTCATTTCATTCTCATCAAAGAAGGGGTGGCGGACTTGATCCAGGAGATCATGAGCCCGCCCATCCAGGAAAAGACCACCTTCCACGATATATTCCAACTCTCCATTGTCGTCGTAAGTATCTTCCAACCGCTGTGGTGGAATCAGCGCTGCATACATCAGGGAAGGCGCGTTTCGCCGCCCCATCCGCCCCTTCACCGCCCCCGGGGAAACCCGACGTGGATCCGCAAAGGCAGCTTTCGGACTATGACAGGAAATACACCCTTGTCCGGGTGGATTAGAAAGGGCGGTATCAAGAAAGATCTGCTTCCCCAAGTCCGCAAGAGGCGGCTCGACCCCCAAAAGAAAACCGACCAAACCAAACCACGTCAGTACGATAAGCTTCATTTCGAGACACCTAATCCGATCGACTTGCAGTAGGCGATGCTTCGCTCAATCTCTCCTTTTTGATAATTTTTTTCATCTTCCTTTGAAGAAGATTTATGGGGCTTCCTGGCCTTCCCGGAAGCGGCCCACTTCTCGAAGCCCGCCAGGCTCGCCGGTTTTCCCTTCGGCCAGGATTTCCAAAAGCCCTCCTTCTGAAAGGCAAGTTCACGATTAAAACCGGAGATCGTCTCAATCTGAACCGGAGCATTCGGGCAAAGCTCCGCGAAACGATTGAAGTAGGTCTGCCAATCCACCATGCCCTCTCCCATCGCCGTCCATTGTGCGGTGATCCCGTTCTCGCTCTTCCAAACCTGTGTATCGCGCAAGCTGGTCGTCAAGGTGTATTCCCCAAGATTCTCCAGGTTCTCCAAAGGAGTCTCAAGAGTCCAAACCGCATTACCCGCATCTAAATTGACCCCAACATAATCCGGACCAGCCGCTTCCACGAGCGATTTCAATTCCAGCGAATGCATATCTCCGGCGTGGTTCTCCATGGCCACTTTCACGCCAAGATCTTCGCATATTCCCTTGCAGGACCTGAGCACTTTTACGGTGTCCTCAATCCGGGCTTCAATCCCTCCATCGGTTGATCGATCCCCTCCATTTCCAAGCACCACCCGGATCACCGGGGATCCAAGAGCCTTCGCGGATCTCAGACCGAGCTGCAAGTGCTCTTCAGCAGTCCCCCACTTGTCCTTGAAGCTCACCGAGGTCGGGCAAATACTCCAGGTTCCGAGGTACACCTTGATCCCCTTGTCATCGGCATATTTTCGAATTTTGACGAGATGCCTTTCATCGAGAGACTGGAAGGCATCGAGGTCGGTAATGAAAACCGTATCAACCCCCAGCTTCACCGCGTAGTCGATAAGCGCCTTTGCCTTCCAACCCATTGCCCGGACTGCGAAATTATCGTAGCCCAGCAAAAGGGGCTTGGTCGATTCCTCGCCGAATACACTGGCTGCAGACATCGCGAGAGAAGCGGAAAGAAAATGTCGTCGTTTCATTACTGAATCATCCTAGGTTCCCAAAGCGAAACAAGTTTCGAAATGGGAAGATCGGGATACCACTTCTTTCGGGAATCAGGCTTCTGAATTATCGTCCCCATCGGCTGGATTGCCGCTTTCCTCCTTGGCAACTCCAATGACCAGGGTGTCACCGGAGATCGCCACGGACCGACCAAATTCATCGTCCTGTCGGAGGTTGGAGGCCTTGAGATACACACTCGATCATCGACGGCGTGAAGCGAGAGTCTTCAGCACTGGCAAGTAAGGAAAAACAGAGAATTCAACAAAATGCCAAAAGAGTTCTGGCTGCCAGAGATTTACTTTTGGCGGGAGGACTTTGACACCGCGATTGGACCGGTCCAAAGGGGGAAAAAGGAGGATGCGAGGGAAAGAGAGGCCGGGAAGGTGGTTTGGTTTGTCGATTGGCGGGGTTTCTGCGGGAGATCCCGATCTCCTCTGCATTTTACTAATACCCGGAGATTTGAATACAAATTTTTTGAGTTGAAATCGAAAATTCCCATCCCGCGTTGCCAAGCTGTTTTTTGGTTGCGTATAGAGGCGGCTCCTACGTATTCAATCACCTCCGATTCCCCGGCGTTATTCAATCTCCTCGCGGCGGATGACGGTGTGAACGGCTTCATGGTGCCCTTGCAGCCGGGACACTGAAACGGGCACCCACCCCAAACCTCAGGACGGGGTCGCGCCAGAGAAGGCAAGTCACTTTCCGTTTTGCGCACCTTCCTGTGGTCGATTTCAAGGGCTGCAGTGATTGACTACGAATATCACTTTTTCTCGCCAGGCAGGGCAACTTGTTGCGGATGCATGAGATAAGAAATGAGATCACGAATTTGCTCTTCGGAAAGAGTATCCAGTAGTCCCGGAGGCATCATTGAATCCGCGACACGTGTGACTTTGACAATTGAAGACTTCTCCATTGTGACCTCACCGGCCAGGGTCCGAAGGGTCGTCGTCTTGGCATCGGAAGACGAGACCACTCCACTCAGAATCCTCTGATCATTTAACGTCACGATCGACATTTGATACTCTGCCGGGACCACCGAATTTGGAGCGACGATATTCTCCAGAAGATAACCCAGGTCAGCCCGCCCCGAGCCCGTTAGATCCGGTCCCAGCTTTGCTCCCTCACCATAAAGTTGGTGGCAACTGGCACAGAGCATTTGAAAGAGAACCCGTCCCTGCGCCTTGTCCCCTTTAGACCTAATCTCCGGAATCAAAACTTTCTCGAGAGCGGAAATCTTCTTCGTCAGTGCTTCGTCCGACCTTCTGACTTCACCCCACACGTTACGAAGGAGCTTTGACAAAGCCTCATCCTTCATTGCGAGGATTTGCCGGGCATGAAACGGAGTCACCACTTTCCTTGGTATCTTCCCAGCCTCCATCCCAGCCAATAAGAGCGATGCCCATTTTGACCTCGTCACCAAAGCATCAACGACCGCCGCCTTATCCCCGGGTCGGCGAATTTCACTAAGATTCTTAACCAGATTTTTTCCAACCTCGTCATCACCAAATTGCGCCAAGCCCTTTACCGCAGTCTCACAAAGCCCCTTCGTCCAAAAGAGCTTCTCGCATAACGGACGCAACCCTTCCACCTTGCCATCGATAAGCGCCTCCAACGCACGCTTCCTCACTGGAATCGTCTCCTTTTCATCCAGCACCGTCGCCTTTAACGATTCCATGGCCCGGCCATCTCCAAAAAGAGCACTCAGTTCGCGCGTCAGCTTTGGATTGCGCTTCGCCAAAACCAAGACCGACTCCTCCCAGCTTCGCGGCATCGGAGCATTTCGCACCCCTTTGAAACCTTCCATCAAGCCCTTGAGTAACGCCTCGCTTTTCTTTCCATTCGCCGCCGCCAGAGCCACCACAGATTCCACCATCGCAGGCTCCCCGGCTGCAGATCGGGCCAAATAGCGCAGCAGCTCCGGCCACTCGCTTGCCTTCGCTACCTCCAGCCTCTCTGCCCCCAAATGCATCAAACCGAACCACACCAGTTTAGGCAGATTATGATCCCCGGCATCCTCGGTTCGTCCGGCTAACGCCGACGCCAAAACAACCCGGTCCTCAATCGCGATCCGTTGTAAGGTCGAAGCCAAAGCCAGCCGCACCAGGCCCGATTGATCCTCCGCCGCCATCTCCACAAAGCGATCTCGCAGCTCCGGGTCCGAAGCCACCTTGCGATGCGCCATCGGCCCGTAAACTGAATCAATGGCCCACTCATCCGTCAGCAAACGAATAGCCCACACACGCATGTGTTCCTTGGGATCGTCAAGATACTGAATGAACAAGCCCCTCTTTGACTCGTTGAGTCCGTTTGCAAAAAAGAGGCGTTCCAGCGGTGATACGGAGCGAACTTCCCCAGGGGCAACGGGGGACACTTCCCCGTTCGAAAACCGAAAAATCCTCCCACTCGTCCGATGTACTCCGGTGTGATCGTGGCACTCTCCGGTATCACTCCAGTCCAGCCCATAGAGCGCACCATCAGGCCCCTCACGAATGTCTAGTCCACGGAACCATTCATCACCCGCCAAAAACTGGTCCGGCTCGTGCCGCGCGACATATCCACTTCCCTCCCGCTCCAACCGCTCCCGATTCAACCTCCGTCCATGTTGATTCCACGTGAGTAGTTTCCCCTGCCAATCGTTCGGCAAATGATCGCCCTTATAAATGCACATCCCGATATGGGCATGACCACCACCAAATTCATTCGCCGCTCCATTCCGCGACTTGATCCAGCTCCCGGTTTTATCAAAGTGCCAGTGGTCGGCATGCATTTGAATTGCTTCATAAACCCGCGGATTCACCGACCTCCCAAACGGCCGGTCAAAGTGCCCCCCGGGGATCATGTGCCAGAGATGGCCATTCACGGTGTTGATAAAAAAGCCTTCGCCGTGCTGGTCCCAATCATGCCCCCACGGATTCGTCGTTCCATGCACGATGACCTCAAAAAACTTCCGCTTGGGATGATAGCGCCAAATCCCTCCCCGCAAGGGAACCCGTTCCCCTTCCGGCGTGCCCGGTTCTCCCACCATTCCGGGACATGATCCACCGCATCGTCCATAAAGCCATCCGTCCGGCCCCCACCGCAGTCCGTTGGCAAAGTTGTGATAGTTACTTTGCGCCACCGTAAATCCATCTAGAACGACTTCGGGCTCCCCATCCGGAACATCGTCGCCATCCTTGTCCGGAATGAACAAGAGCTGCGGCGGACACATCGCCCAAACTCCACCCGGTTGAACTTCCACGCTGGTGAGCATCTGCAATTCGTCCGAAAACACCTTTCGCTTCTCTGCTTCTCCGTCACGATCTTCGTCCTCAAAAATCACAATCCGATCACGAAGATTAAGATCAAAACGCTTTCCCTTTTCGGCATAGGTATAGTTCTCCGCCACCCACATCCGTGCTTTCACATCCCAGGCCATCGCGATGGGATTTCGCACCTGCGGTTCAGCCGCGAAAACCGTCACCTCAAATCCCTCCGGCACCTGAAACGCCTCAGCAGCTGCTCCCGGTGACATCGGCTCCCCCGTTCGATTCTTTTCACTATTGTAAACCTTTGGAAATTCATCAGCACAAAGTGCTGGAATCACGAAGAAGAGAGCGGATGGAATTTTCATCGGGCATTTGAGAAAAGCAGATTAAAAAAGAACTGACACTCCAAAAGACTGTTGCGCGCTCTCTGCGATTCCTCAACTCCGGGATTTACCCGCAAACGAAATACGGTAAAGATTAAATCTCTTTATGAAGTTGAACGCGAACACCAACTTTCTTTACCGCGCGCTGATCTACGTAGCGCTCCATCGGGAGCGATTGGTTACTGCCCGTGAAATTGCCTGAGTCTATGGACTTTCACACAACCATATTTTCAAGGTTTGCTAGGAAATGATGAGATACGGCTTCCTCATCGCACAACACGGACTGGGCGGCGGGGTTCAACTGGCGCGCAAACCGGAGGAGATTTACCTTGGCGAACTCCTCTATCTAGGCGAAATGAAACCCAAGATTGTCGATTGCGAAGACGGGATTGGGGGAGCCTGCCGTATCGCGCAAGCCAGTCGACTCCAGGGCTTCTCCGCACAGGCCCAACGCGCGTTTCTTGAGGTCATGAATTCCCACACCCTCGACGAAGTGATCTCAAAGCCCAAGCTTGCCTCACTTTTCGATCCATCGGCATCAAAGTGAATTCGCTCACCATTCTTTACCAGGACAAATGGCTTGTCGCGGTTGACAAGCCGCCCGGTGTTTTGGTCCACCCTTCCGATCACCCAAAAGTCGACGACCTTGTCGCCATGAAGATTCTCCGGGATCAGATCGATGGAAAAGTTCACGTTATCCACCGCCTTGATCAGCCTACATCAGGAGTACTTGTCTTCACCAAAGATCTTTTCGCAGCCCGAAAACTCCGACAAGATTTCGAAAAGAGACGGATCCAAAAAAAATACCTCGCCCTGGTTCACGGACATCCCCACCGGAGCACATGGACTTGTCGGATTCCTCTCAGGAAATCACCGGACGCTCCCTACAAGTCGGCAGAAACATCGTTCCGGATTCTCAAAAAAAACAGTCATCAACTCGCGCTCGTTGAGGCCTCCCCTCACTCGGGACGATTTCACCAGATCCGACGACACCTTGTCGAATCGGGTCATCCCATAGTCGGCGACTTCCGCTATCTGGACAACGACCTTTGTTTCTCAACCGGAGAGAGACTGGGGATCGGAACCCGGATGCTCTTGCAAGCGAAGTCGCTGGAATTACTCCACCCTATCACAAAGGAACTGCTGCTAATTGAGGCGCCCATCGACTCTCATATCAGCAGGCTTTCAAAAAGTTGACCCGCCCCTCTTTGGAGGGAACGGGCCAATGCACTTTATGAACAAGTAAGTAAATTTACTTAGCAGCAGGAAGGATGACCGAGTCGATGACGTGGATCACTCCGTTGGTTCCGACGATGTCGGTCTTGACAATGTTCGCCTTGTCTATGGTCACCTTGCCGTCGGAGATTGCGATCGTTGCTTTGGCCCCGTTGAGAGTCTTGACCTTGCCAGCTTTGACGTCAGCAGCCATCACCTTACCAGCAACAACATGATATTTGAGAATTGATGCAAGCTTCCCCTTATTCTCCGGCTTGAGGAGGGTCTCGACGGTGCCCTTTGGAAGCTTGGCGAAAGCCTCGTTGGTTGGGGCGAAGATTGTGAACGGACCTTCACCGGAAAGAGCTTCCACGAGACCGCCAGCCTTGACGGCTGCTACGAGGGTCGAGAAGTCATCGGCACCCACAGCGATTTCGACGAGAGTCTTGGCTGGCTTGGGCTCTGCCTGCGCGGAGAAAGGAAGAAGAAGGGCAGCAGCGGCGAAGAGGGTAGTAGTAATTTTCATTGTTTTGATTTTCAGTTTGGGTTCGATTGTCGGTCTTATTTACGACTCCACATAAAAGCACCGCTTTTGAAGATTTCTCAAAAAAAATGACCCTTAAAAATTTTAGCTTGCGGATTTGAAAATCGGCTATCTCTTTGCTGTTTTTTTACATCTGTTAGTTCCAATACAAGTTTACAGAAGTCGACAAATTAAATTAAAACAAGTTTTAAGTCAACGAGTTATAAATAAGCGATAAACTCTCCGTTGCCTTCCCCCTTTCTATCACGATGCCTTTCTCTTCTTCGTCATTCTGCAAATTTTCACGAAAAAATTTAACCAACTGTTGGACCCCACTGTCATTCCCGCTCCAATAATCGAATATTCAGAGACACTGCACCCCCTTCGTTCAGCGGCTTTGGTTTTTCTTGGACAAAATAATGAACCCGGCCCCGGAAAAAACATCGCATGCGCTGAGGCATTCTCAAACCAAACGCAGATTTGCCTTCCCGCCCTTTCCAAATTGAGGTGAGCTAGTTGCCTCATGACGAACGCACTGAACTACCTGGTTCTCGCCGAGGCAAGCACCGGAAGATTGATCGGCACCTTGGTCGCCGCGATAGCCCTGATTCTGCTTCTCATTCTAAAGTTTCGGGTTCAGGCCTTCATCTCGCTTCTTCTTGCCAGCATCTTTGTCGGACTCGCCTCCGGAACCATGTATATGACGGACATCGGCACTATTGTGGTCGATAGCATGGGATCAAGCCTCGGGTTCATCGCCTCCATTATTGGGGTGGGGGCAATTTTTGGAGCCATGATCGAACATTGCGGCGGAGCCCAAAGTCTCGCCAATGGCATGCTCCGCATCACCGGTGAAAAGCGCGCGACCTGGGCCATGCTGTTCTCAGGATTTCTCATTTCCATTCCGGTCTTCCTCGATGTCGCCCTCGTGATCCTGGCTCCAATTATCTACGCCCTCGCCCGGCGCAGCGGTAAGTCGGTCACCGTTTATGGCATGCCCCTCCTCGCAGGCATGATGGTGACCCACTCCTTCGTCCCACCAACTCCCGGCCCCACCTGGGTCGCCTATGCTTTCGAGATCCCCATAGGAACGGTCATTATTTACAGCCTGCTGGTTGGCATCCCCACCGCTATTCTTTCCGGTATCGTCTTTGGAGGACGTATCGCCAATACCATCGAAATCGCACCCCCCGAACTCGTCGATGCGGAGGAGGAAAACCCACCCTCCTTTGGTATGATCGCCACCATCTTGCTCCTCCCCATTCTTCTGATCGTAAGTGGTTCCCTCGTCGAACAAGCGGTCGGAGCCTCAATTCCCGGTGGACTCAGCAAAGCCGATCGCAGCGCAATGCTACGCGACCTCCTCGGACAAGCGCCATACTGGCAGCAAACTCTTTCCTTCCTCGGCCATCCTGTCATCGCGCTCCTGCTGACCACATGCCTCAGTCTCTGGCTGCTTGGAACCAAACGGGGAGCTTCACGCGATGTCCTCATGGACGTCTCAACCCGTGCTCTCGGACCTGCCGGCATCATCATTCTCATCACCGGAGCAGGTGGTGTTTTTAAAGGTATGCTGGGTGCCTCCGGAGTCGGCGACGCCCTTGCCAACGCTCTCGATGGCCTTGGGATCTCCGTCCTCCTTCTTGCATTTCTCTTTTCTTCCATCTCAAGAATCGCCCAAGGTTCCGCCACCATGGCCATGGTCATGTCGGCCTCCCTGATGGTTCCGATCCTGGATAAGCTTGACCTCTCGGATGCCAGGCTCTCTCTCATCGTCGTCGCCATCGCTTGCGGCGCGGCCGGATTTTCCCATGTCAACGACAGCGGCTTCTGGATGGTCAGCCGCTACCTCCGCATGACCGAAAAAGAAACCCTCAAAACCTGGAGTGTCGTTTCCACCGCTGTGGCCTTCATCGGGATTGCTCTCGCCTCAATCGTTTGGTTTGTGGTTTCATGAAGGCCCTCGTTATCATGGGAGTGAGCGGCTCCGGCAAAACTACCGTCGGGCAGCTCCTCGCTCAAAAGACCGGAGGTGAATTCCTCGACGGCGATGATTTTCACCCCCCTGAAAACGTCGCTAAAATGTCATCGGGAATCCCCCTAACCGATGATGACCGTCAAGGCTGGTTGGAAATCCTAGCCACTCTCATTCGTGAGGCCGAAGAGCTTACCATCATTGCCTGCTCGGCGCTCAAGGCAAGCTATCGTGAAATCCTCAAGGGTGCCGAGTTCGTTTTTCTCAATGGCTCACCCGACCTCCTGGCAGAGCGCATCAATCAGAGGAGCGGACACTACATGCCCCCCGGACTCCTACAATCCCAGCTTGAGACTCTGGAAATCCCTTTGAACACTCTCACGCTCGATGTCATCGAATCACCCGAGAGACTCGTTGATCGGATTGTCACTCATCTTAACCTCTGATCTGGAACACTCCGATCGAAACTAATTTTTGTTGAAAACAACAGTAATTGGAAAGGCAAGTCGCTCTGGTAATAGGCAATTCAAATTACATCACTCAAAACGACCTCAAGAATCCGGGCAACGATGCCCGCCTGATGAAATCCACCTTGGAAAAGCTGGGCTTCAAAGTTCACTTTTATCTCGATGCCAACAGCAAACAACTTCTGGAAGCAGTTCGCCGATTCCACGCCGACCTGACTCCCGGCTGCATCGGAGCCTTCTTCTTTTCCGGCAACGAAGCGCCTGGTCGATGAATGGAATTATATCCTACCGACAGGTCTCAAAGCCCAGTTCAAATACGAACTAAAAAAAACAGCCCTAATCTCAAGGATATTCTCAGCGTCATAGAGAACGCAAAAACCAGCCTCAACCTGGTCTTTCTCGACTGCTGTCGCAGCGTTCCCTACTCCTTAAATACTGCCAAACCCGTCGGCTGAAGCAAAAACCCAGCGCCCACCGCCTCCTCTCTTGGAGCTCGCTCGAACAAGGCCACTTCATGGCCCACCCGTGTCAAAAAGATCCTCGCCACCAGCCCCGGACCCCACAATGGCCATGCGATATGGCATGCCCGAGTATTTCGTTCCCTTCTCCCAAGGAAAAGCAGATAACTTATTTCATCTCCTATCGTATCCCTCGTCTACTTTCGTTTTGAAAAATTTCCTTTTAGTTCTTCTCGCCTTTATAACTATCGCCAACGCCGCCACACCCACTGATGGCGAGAAGCTCTTTGCCCTCAAAGTCAAACCGCTCTTCTCGTCCCGCTGCATGGCTTGCCACGGTGAGGAGGAAAAGAAAATCAAAGGTGGCTTCGACATGCGAACCCGCGAAGCCATCCTCAAAGGAGGAGATGAATTTGAAGACCAGGTCCTCGTCCCCGGGGACCCCTCAAAAAGCCAGCTTTACCTCGTCACCACCCGCACCGTGGAGGACTACGAAATGCCGCCGAAGGAAGCCGACAAACTTACCGAGGAAGAAACCTGGATCATCCGCGATTGGATCAAGGCCGGCGCCCCGTGGCCCAGTGACGAACGGATCACCGGGATCCAAAAACAATACGCCGAAGGAGAACGCGTCGCCACGTCCAAGGCCCTCAACGAAGACTGGCAAAACCGCCGATACGTATCCGAAAAACTCTGGTCCTACCGACCGCTCAAAAAGATCGCCATCCCCCGGGGAGTCCATCCCATCGATCACTTCATCTCCAAACGCCTCAAGGAAGCAAAACTTCCGCCCGCTCCCCGCGCAAAACCACGCGAACTGGTCCGCCGACTCTCCTTCGGCCTCACCGGACTTCCGCCCTCGCCGGAAGACCTGGCTGGTTTCAAAAGCACCTCCGATTACGCCGAACGCCTCATGGCGTCACCTCACTATGGCGAGCACTTTGCACAACACTGGCTCGACATCACCCGTTATGCCGACTCCGCCGGCTTCGCCAACGACTATTACCGCCCCCACGCCTGGCGCTACCGCGACTACGTCGTGCGAGCTTTCAATCGTGACAAGCCCTATCCCGACTTCGTTCGCGAGCAACTCGCTGGCGACGAAATCCCCTCCCGCTCTCCCGAATCCCTCATCGCCACCGGCTTCCTCCGCATGGGACCGTGGGAGCAAACCGGGATGTCGGTCTTCAAAGAGACCCGCCAATTCTGGCTCGATGACGTCACTGATTCCGTCGGCCAAACCTTCCTGGCGCACCCCATGCAGTGCGCCAAGTGCCACGACCACAAATTCGACCCCGTCCCCACGCGCGACTACTACCGCATGATGGCCGTCTTCTCGACAACCCAGTTCGGGGACCATGACGTGCCATTTCTTCCGGAGGAAAACCTCAACTACTTCAAGTCTTCCCACGAACTCGTCAGGGCCAAAATCGATGGCTACAAAAAGCAACGCGCCGCCCTTGAGCAAAAGATGAAGGACGCGCGGAAAAACGAGACCGGCGAAGCCAAAGTCGGAGACAATGGGCTCGACCCCGGCGATGAAGCCTCCAATGCCCGCATGCTCAAAAACATCTCCCGCCACGAAATTGAAAGCAACCGCACCAAGCCCCGCGCCCAAGGCGTTTACACCGGGAAAACCGTTCAAAAAAATCACATCAGAGGTTACCTCAAACCCGTGGCAAACCCCTGGAAAGGCCCAGGCGAGATCGAAAAAGATACCATCCTCACCGGAGGCGATGTCTACACTCCCGGTGACCCGGTCACCCCCGGAGCGCTGAGCGCCGCCGAGTCGCTGGGTGAGATGAATCCTGCACGCTTTCCGCGAGATAAAGGGAAGCGACGCCTCGCTCTAGCCAATTGGATTGTCGACCCGGCCAACCCCCTCACCGCCCGCGTCATCGTCAATCGCATCTGGTCATGGCACTTCGGAAAAGCCATCGCCGGCAACCCCAACAACTTCGGCGGCACCGGCGCGAATCCCACCCACCCCGAACTCCTCGATTTCCTTGCCCGATGGTTCATCGACAACGGATGGTCCGTTAAGAAGCTCAACCATTTTATTATCACGTCCGAAACCTACCAACGCAGTTCACGACACCCTTCTCCCGACCTCCTTGCGAAAGCCGATCCCGCACAAAACCTTTACTCAATCTTCAAGCCCCGCCGCCTAACGGCCGAGGAGCTACGAGACGCCATGCTTGTTGCCAGCGGTGAACTCAATCGCGAATTCGGAGGCATCGCTTCCCGCCCCGACATTAATCCCGAGGTCGCCCGCCAACCTCTTCTCATCATGGGAGGCATCGCCTCGGTTTACGAACCCGACCCCACCCCGGCTCAGCGAAATCGCCGCAGTCTCTATGCCGAAAAACTTCGCGGGCTTCGTGATCCCTTTTTTGAAACCTTTAACCAACCCGGCACCAGTGATTCCTGCGAACTCCGCGAAACCTCAACGGTCGCCCCGCAAGCCCTCACCCTCATCAATTCACAAGAAATTCAAGACCGCGCCCTCGCCTTTGCCCACCGCCTTCTCAAGGAAACAAACACCAACAGGCAGGCGATCGACCGGGCGTTTCAACTCGCCCTCGGCCGACTCCCCATCTCGAAAGAACGGGAAATCTTTCTCTCCGCTTGGGTAAAGGCAAATGCGGAAGAAGCCACCCTTAAACCTGAGTCCTACACCCCGCCCACCTTCATCGCACGCACCGTTCGTGCCGAAAAAACCGGCGAACTCTATACCTTTGAGGAATTCCTTCCCGGCTCAAAGATTTACCAACCCGACCTCCAACGCAGTCAATCCGACGCACGCACCCGCGGCCTCTCCCACCTCTGCCTCGTCATTTTTAACTCAAACGAATTCGTCTATTTGGACTAAAGCCATGGCCCATCATTTCCACGCCACCCCCAACCGCCGCGAAGCCCTCTTCGGACTCGGAGCCGGACTGGGCTCGGTCGCCTTCTCGTCACTCCTGCAAGCCTCGAACACCCGGACAGTTCACCACCCGGCCAAAGCCAAGCGCTGCATCTTTCTTATGATGGAGGGCGGGCCTTCCCACATCGACACCTTCGATCCCAAACCCGAGCTGACCAAACGACACCTCCAAAAATTCAAACGGAGCGGAGAGCGGCAAAGTGCGATGTCCTCCGGGCAGCGCTACTTTGTAAAAAGCCCCTTCGATTTTGAAAAGGGTGGTCAAAGCGGAGCCGATATTTCCTCGGAATGGGTCCACCTCAAGCAGCGGGTCGACGACATCTGCTTTTATCGTGGAGCGAAGGTCGAATCAGTCAACCATCCCACCGCCTGCTATCAAATCAATACCGGAAATCGCTTCGGTGGCGATCCCGGGATTGGTGCGTGGGTCACCTATGGCCTCGGTAGCGAAAACCAAAACCTTCCCGGCTTCGTCGTTCTTCCGCGAACGTCATACCCGCAAGGCGGAGCCGGCAATTGGTCGAATGGCTTCCTCCCTGCCGACTACCAAGGCACCCCGCTCCGACCGGAAGGAAGCCCCATACTCGACCTCAATCCGCCCGTCGGGATGAACCGGCAACGCCAGCGCCAAAACCTCGACCTCCTCGCAAAGCTCAATCAAGGGCACCTTTCCACTCGTCCAGACCGCAGCGAACTGAGCGCCCGCATGGCCTCCTACGAACTCGCTTACCGCATGCAGATGGAGGTCCCTGAAATTCTCGATCTCAAGGGCGAAAAAGAATCAACCCTCGAAGACTATGGAATTGGCCAAAAAGGCACCGACGCCTTCGGACGCAAATGCCTCCTCGCCCGCCGCCTCGTCGAAAAAGGGGTCCGCTTCGTGCAAGCCTACGCCGGAAATTGGGACAGCCATGATTACATTGCACGCGCCCACGGATCCCTCATCCGCTCGGTCGATAAACCCATTGCCGCCCTCCTCAAGGACCTCAAACAACGTGGCATGCTAGACGACACTCTTGTCATCTGGTGTGGCGAGTTTGGCCGCACGCCCGACAACGGCATGCGCGGCGGCTTAAGCTACGGCCGCGACCACAACGCCAACGCCATGGCGATGTGGTTTGCCGGCGGCGGCACCAAGGCCGGGCACACCATCGGAGCCACCGACGACATCGGTGCAGAAGCTGTCGACTGCGTCCACCACATCCGCGACGTCCACTGCACCATCCTCCACCTTCTCGGGCTCGACGACAACAAGCTCACCTACTACCACGCCGGCCGCCACAAACAGCTGTCGCAATTCGGCGGAGAAGTGATCAGGGAACTCATTGGATAACTCCCGGTAAAAAATTCCACCGGTTGCTAAATCGCTTCAAGTCATCGCCGGCTTCTTGGGCTCGGCGGTGAAGTACTTTGCAATCGCCTTCATTGTCATCGATCGGCGTGTCACGGATTTGCTCCCCGGACTATCCAGGAAGATTACTGGTCAAGTTGTCGCCCTTGCAACAGGCTTGGTCGCCCAGGGTTGCCAACTGATCCATTAAGCCAACCAATCAACTTACGAGTTTGCACTTTTGCCCGAACACTCCTCAACAAAGCTCAACTACTTTGCTGGCTTCCACCAGGCATCAAGCACCTTGGTCATTTCCGCCACTTTCGCAGGCTTCTTTGCAGCGAGGTTCTTTTTCTCGTGAGGATCTTCCATCACGTGATAGAGTTCGGGTTTTCCTTCCGGATTTTCGGGATGCGCCGCCGATTTCCCGGCATAAGGCAAACCGTAATTTTCGGGATCATGCAGAAGCAACTTCCAGTCGCCCTGCACGATGTAACGGGACTCCACGTTCGCGGTCCGGTTATTGACGTCAAACATGTCGTGGTTGCCATCGTATCCGAAGACAACATTACGCTTCTCTAGGGCAGCGGTATCACGAAGATCTACTCCCGTCATCGCCTGGGGAACTTTAACCCCAACCATCTTCAAAATGGTCGGAGCGATATCGATCGATGAGACCAGAGTCTCCTTGTCCAGCCTCGGCGCAATCCTGCCCGGCCACTTGATCATGATTGGGGTCCGGACTCCCATTTCGTAAGGAGCCTGCTTGGAAAGCGGCGCATAGCGACCCGAGTCCTCCGATTGAATCCAACCGTTGTCGGTGACATAAATGACGATGGTATTCTTGGACAAGCCCCGCTGATCAAGTTCTTTGAAAAGCTCGCCACAGGTTTGGTCGAACCACTCGACCATCGCGTAGTAGCGGGCCACAAACTTGCTCTCCTCCTTCTTGAGATACTTACTGTAAAGCTCCTGTGGCGGATTGTGTGGAGTATGGGGAAGGAAAGGAGCATGCCAAATAAAGAAAGGTTTCTTTTCAGCCTTGGCCTCGTCCAAAAAGCTCTTGATCGGAGCGATCCCTTCGCGGGAAATCTTAAGTCCCACATCTCCGTGACGCCCGCCTTTGGCGGGATCGGCATGGGTCATGGCGTGGGTAAAGCCGTGGCGCTGGGGCTTACCCTCCCACCATTTTCCCGTTTGCAAGCTGAGGTAGCCCTCTCTTCCCAGAAGACGGGCCAAGCCATCCCGTTTCTCGAAATCCGCATAGATCTGCTCGTGGATTTTCCCTTCCACGGGATGGTTCCGGCTAAACTTTCCTTTCCAGTTCTTCTTCCTCACATCGTTCCCGGTGATGCCATGAACAGGAGTGTGAAGACCGGAAAAAATCGAAGCCAGTGAAGGACGACAAAGCGGCGAGGTCACATAACCGCGCGTGTAAGTCAGCGATTCATTGGCAAACTTATCGAGGGTCGGAGTCTCGAGCACCTTGTGACCCATGAAAGAATAATCCGTCCACGACTGGTCGTCTGATAAAATCAAAACCACATTGGGGCGCTCATTCGAAAAGGCCGGGAGGCAAAAGAGGAATAACAGAAGAGACAGAAACCAACTCACCCGAGGAAGCTAATGCTCCCTCCTCGTTTGAAAAGGCCATTGTCCATTCATTTTGCCAAAATTCTTGGAAAAAATCCCGAACGCCGGATCAGGGAGCTCGAATTGAATCGCACGGAGTTATTTTTCTGGATGGAGTTCGTATTGCAAACCCGGAGAGATCGTTTTCCAGCCAATCTTTGGCCAATCCAAAAAAATCATCTCCCCCTGGGGAGTCTGGGTCATCTCGTTTCATCACGATTGGGGCGGGCTTTGGGTTTTTCTTCAATGCACTCGAGCAAGGCACGTCTTGTCCGGAGGAGAATCATTTTAATCGCACTCTTCGAGCGCTGCAGGGAGTCGGCGAGCGCTCCGATGCTTTCCTTCGATTCGTACCGTTTCGAAATCATCTCTCTTTACGCCTCAGGCGGCTTTTCAAGGCAACCTTCCAATGCTTCCTGCCGGTCTTCCCAGGCCCATTGATCACTCAAATCCACGGCTGCGTCCGAACAAGTTTCGAGGTAGTCATCTTCGTAAACAAGAATGTCACGCTGGCTGTCGCGAAATGACGACAGGAGGCAGAACCTGACAATGCGGCAGGCCTAGGCATTGAAATTTGAACCACTCTCAAACTCGGCTGATTTCCGCCATATGGTGATATTCACCTCCTGAAGCAGATCCTTGGTCTTGGAGAGATCCGCCACCGATCCCCTGATGAAGGACAAGAACAGGTTTTGATGCTTAGTCAGCAGCCGAACCACCTCCTGCTCGTGGAGATTCCTTCCGATGCTGTTTTCTTGGTCGAGGCGTGGGGTCATGACTTGAAGTGGGAAGAAGATTTGGTCTTCACCCGCTCATCCTAGGTTTTCGCATGGGGTCGCCAAATTTCTCAAAAAAACTCCCTCTAGGAATTTTCCCCACGCAACCGATGTCGAAGAAAGTCAGACAGAAGGTCGCCCGCCACCACCAGCCCGGCTCCGAGCAGGGTGTAGAAAAGAATATCGTCATACTCCCGGAAGTTCTGCTGAATCGAAATGTAGTAGCCGAGGGAGCTCACCCCAAGCATCCCCAAAACAGTGGCCTCGCGGACGCAAGATTCCCACCGGTAGAAGAAGAAGAGAATGAAGCGATTGAGCGACATGGGCAACAAGGCTGCCACATAGCTCTGAAAACGTCCACCACCCACCTCCAAAATGGTACTCGGAATTGTTCGTCTTTGGTTTTCAACTACCTCCGTCCAGAGCCGCCCCAAAATCCCGACGTTATGAAGAGCCAGTGCCAGAACGAGCGGCCACGCGCTTGGCCCCATCAAACCGACCAGCAGGAAAGCATAGAGGTACTCCGGCACAGCGCGGGTCAGAACAAAGAAACCCCGGACCAGACTCCCCATCACCCCCGGAAGAGAGCTCCGCGACATTGCAAGACCCAGTGGGTTGCGATTCGCCAACGTGCGGATCCCCCATGGAATGAGTAATATCGCCAGACAAGCCGCCACAATAATGGCGGCCACCGACATCGCGAGAGTATTGATCAAGGCCTCTTGCCCGGGATACTCCCAGAGGTCTGCAAGCCACGGCACAAATTGATCAGAACCGTCACTCCAGGCTTCCTTCCTCGCATCCCAGTTCAAGAGAGATTTCTCCGGAGCGATTGGATCGGGAGTGAGCTTCGTTAGGAAGCGCGAAATCCGTTCCGAACGCTGCCCCTCCACCATCGGCGTCACCAAAGGTTCACCGATTGAAAACGCCATGAAAATGACCACCACCCAGATAACTCCATTGACCCTGAGAAATAAGTCGCGGGGTGCGGCTTTGCGAAGTTCGCTTTCAGAAAGTCCGGACGAACGCGTCCTCACCTTGCCAGACATCATCCGCTGACGGATCATGTGACCCAGTCCCTCGATTAAAATTACAGTGGTAATTAACACATAAAGCGCTGTCCAAACCTCTCCGTAAAATCCGTTTTCGAAAGAGCGATTAATGGAAAGCCCAATTGTTTCAACACCAATGAAGCCGAGCACCGCAGACGATCGCAAAGCACACTCAAAGCGATAAAGGGCATAACTCACCATATCCGGAAGAGCCATTGGGAAAATTGTGGCCACAAATCCCTGGGCCCCACTTCCCCCCGCTGCGGTAATAACACCACGAGGTGAACGATTCTGCTCGTCCATCAATTCCGAGAACACCTTTGCCAAGGTGCCCGTGAATGGCAGGGCCAGAGCCAGACAGGCACTGAAGGGCGCATCACCAAATGCCGAGAGGAAAAAGATCGCCCAGATCAATTCATGGACCGAACGCATCAACGACAATGAGATGCGCACCGGCCAGCGGATCAATTGAAAAAGAACCCGGGCTCCATTTCGGGGCCACCATTGCTCAGAAACAAAAAAACCGAGCAAGAGACCGCCGGGAACAGCGAGCGAAGTCGCAATCAGAGCATAACGGATTGTTCGCAGAAGATCATCCCCAAGCCTCGAAAGAAACGGATCCGCATCAGCGGGCAGACTGGGATTCTGGTCGACCAGTGAAGGCGAAATCGCCCCGCTAAAAAATCGGATTGTCGACGCCCACGGATCGGACCCGGGTGTGTGTGTGACAAAGTTCGTTCCCAGTCTCGCCAAACAAAGAAAAAAAACCACGCCAAGAGCCACGACTAACCATCGCCGACCGAGCCACATACGCGCGCCACCTTTCACAGATCGTAAAGGGTGGAAATTTCTTCGTCCGTTGGCTTGCCATCGAAGAGGACCTTCCCCTTTTTCAATCCAATGATGCGCGGAAAAAATTCGCGAGCCAAAGCAACCTGGTGCAGCGAAACCACAAGCGTGATCCCCTGCTCGGCAGAGAGACCGGCCATCAATTCCAGAACATCCCGGGCGCGGGCCGGATCAACCGAGCTCAAGGGTTCGTCCGCCAAAAGAACTTCCGCTCCTTGATAGAGAGTTCGAGCCAAGGCAACCCGTTGTTGCTGGCCACCCGAGAGAGAATCGGTGCGGTCATACATTTTCCCGCCCACTCCCATGCGGTCCAGAATTTTGAAAACTTTTTCCCGCTCGACCCGGGATGGCCAGAGTAGGTCACGAACCGTCCCAAGGACATTGCGTTTTCCAGACCGTCCCAAAACGACATTCTGGACGACCCTAAGATTAGGAACAAGGCCCAGATCCTGAGGAAGCATGCCAATGCGCGACCTCACCTCGCGGAGCCCCTTACGCGAGGGGCTGGAGAGATCAAACCCAAGGGCAGCAAGTTGACCGGAACTTGGTAAATTTTGCAGACCAAGCAATCGAAGCAAAGTGGTCTTGCCACATCCCGAAGCCCCGATCACAGCCACTTGTTCACCTGCTGAAATATCAAGCGCGACGTCGGACAGAGCCAACGTCGCGCCGAAATTCTGAGAGACATCTCTGACTGAGAGAATGCTCATCAATAATTATTAGTCGAATTTGACTTTCTCCATTACC
>Ga0213866_10000195_pt1 | contig 50874 bp, 70 predicted proteins | sample PICome_11_FD_160079 | JGI IMG/M metagenome (GOLD analysis project Ga0213866, IMG submission 160079) | Coastal seawater microbial communities near Pivers Island, North Carolina, United States - PICO284 | ecosystem: Environmental > Aquatic > Marine > Coastal | place: USA: North Carolina...
TTGTACAGGAAGTAATGAAAGAGGAGTTCACCAAGGCAGAGTACCAAGGTGAAAAGGTGACTTTGAACAAACCACGTAGGTTATCGGGTGGTAACAAGAAGTTTGAAGTCTTCGTTATGGATGGCAGTAAAGTAAAACGTGTTACCTTCGGTGACCCCAATATGGAAATACGTCGAGACAATCCAAAGGCCCGTGCCAACTTCCGATCACGCCATTCATGTGATACAGCAACAGATAAGACATCGGCCCGTTATTGGTCATGTCGTATGTGGGAAGGAGGCACATCAGTGTCAGACTTAACAAAGAATATAGAAGGGCAAATCCTTAAAGCTGACGATGAACAACGTATGGTATACGGCTGGGCATCAGTAGTTACAGAAAAGGGTGAACCTGTAGTAGATCGACAAGGTGATGTTATTGAGCCAGATACTTTGGTTCGTGCCGTAAACAAGTTTATGGAACATGTACGTGTCGGTAAAGAAATGCACAAAGGGGACCAGATTGGCGCAGTCATTCACTCTATGCCAGTCACTAAAGAGATTGGTGAATCCCTTGGCATACAGAGTGACCGTGAAGGCTGGGTCGTAGCATTTAAAGTGTATAACGACGATGTTTGGGCCAAGGTCAAGTCTGGTGAATTAGCCGCCTTTAGCATTGGCGGTAGAGCAATAAAGGAAGACTATAATGGCTAACCTTTTAAAACAGCTTGAACTAGAGGAATTATCCTTAGTGGATCGTCCTGCCAATGCAAAAGCTATGGTTTCCCTATTCAAGCGTGACAACTCCGAAGAGGAACAAATGACAGATAACGTAGAAAAGATGTCAGACGACCTAAAGGCAAAACTAAAGCCTTATATGGACAAAGGAATGACCGAAGAAGAGGCAATGAAAGCCTATGACGAGGACATGAAGAAGTCTGACGCAGCAGAAATTGATGAACTAGACCTGCTGAAAGCTGAGAACGACACACTGAAAATCCAGAACGAAGACCTACGTAAGGCTCTTATCGAAAATGGTTTCATTATCAAGTCTGACTCAATCGAAAAGAAAGTTGAACCAGAGTACATTGAGTACGAAGGGGAACAAATCAATAAAGCAGATGTACCTGCCGTTATTCTCAAAGCATTGGAAGAAGCAGAGTTTGCTAAAGCTGATGCAGAACTAACAAAACGTGCAACAGAAGCCCTACCACACTTTGCAGAAGATGTAGCTAAATCCTTGGTTGCTGAGTTCGGTGAAGTAGAAGGTGTTATGGAAGCCCTTAAAGCTGCCGATGCGACATTCGCAGAAAGCATGGAAGAGGTAGGAAAATCAGATGCAGATGGTGAGTTCGCTACTGCAACTGATAAAATGGAATCCCTTGTAAAATCTTACATGGATGAAAACAAAATGAAGAAGGGCGATTACGCTAAAGCATACGCTGCTGTAGCTAAGACCGACGAAGGTAAAGCCCTAATCAATAAAAGCTATAAAGGGGAATAATTATGGCTGTAATGCAATCCCGTGATACACGGACATTTATTGCTGGTGAGGACCTGTCTTCATCACAGTTCAAATTCGTAACTTTGGAATCAGACGGTGAAGTTGATCTAGCAGATGCTGCTGGTGAAAACGCAATCGGTGTAGTGATCAATGACCCAGCGGCTGGTGAAGCTGCTACAGTCGTAGTATCAGGTAAAGTTATGGTAACGTCAGGTGGTACTATTGCTGCTGGCGCACAAATTCAAACAGATGCATCTGGTGACGCACTAACTGCTGCGGCAGGTGATGTAGTTCTAGGTTACGCTTTGGAATCAGCGGTTGATGGTCAAGTATTTGCCATTGAGTTGATCCAAGGTGGTAACGTAGTACCAGCGTAACCAGCGATAGGAAGGATATAACAAATGCCATTGCTAACACCAAATTCGGTACATATTGATCAGCCGTTGACAAACCTGACCATCGCATATGTACAAGACCAAACAAACTTTGTTGCTGACAAGGTTTTCCCAACTGTAGGCGTTCAGAAGCAATCTGACAAATACTACATCTATGACCGTGATAACATGAACCGTTCAGGTGATGTTAAGGCTCTTGCACCACGCACAGAAGTCAACCGTATCGGTATGTCAATCTCAAACGCATCATACTATGCAGACGTATATGGTCTAGGTATGGACTTCGATCAGCAAACTCTTGCTAACGAAGATGCAGCACTAGACATTCGTTCAGCGGGTGCAGCTACATTGACTAACCGTCTGTTGATCCATCGTGAAGAACAATTTGCTTCAACATTCTTTGCGGCAGATGTTTGGGGTACAACAGCTACACCATCAAACTTGTGGTCAGATTATACAAACGGTACACCAATCGCAGACGTAACAGCCGCTCGTCGTACCATGCAGCTAAAATCTGGTGGCTTCAAGCCAAACACAATGGTTGTCGGTAAAGAGGTGCGTGACATCTTGATCAATCACCCAGACATCCTAGCACGTTTGAATGGTGGTGCAACTGTAACAAACACTGCATTGATCACTAACGCTAAGTTGGCTGAGATTTTTGAGGTAGAGAACTTCTACGTCATGGAAGCAGTGAAGAACTCATCAGTTGAAGGTGTCGCAGAAAGCAACGCATTCATCGGTGGTAAACATGCTCTACTAGCACACGTTGCTCCAAATGCAGGTCTAATGACACCAATGGCTGGTGCGACATTCGCATGGAACACACTAGACGGTGTAAACAACTTGGGCGTAACAGTTGAGTCATTCTCTGACGATGCTCTTAAGCGTCAACAAGTTGCAGAACACATCCAAGTTAAAATGTCCTATGATATGAAAATCACAGGTGCTGACTTGGGTTACTTCTTTGAAGCAGTTGTAGCGTAAGCTATTTACTCTGGGGGGGCTGTAATGGCCCCCTTATTCTACTAATGATAGGTGTAACATGATCCGACAAGAACAAATGCCTTTCCAGTTTGACCGACCCTTATTCGTGCGTGTACCTTTTGATGCAGCAGGACGTTCATGGGAGTCAGGACAAGAGTTTAAATGGAAAGAGATGTCCATGCCAGAAACCAATGTGATGACCCTCTACAATCAGAGGATGCTACATCACAATGTAGAACTAGAAAAACAAGTTAAGGCTGGTGACGGACTAGAAGAATTAAACATAGATGGACTACACGAAGTCGTTAAGAGTATCAATGCCAAGGTTAAGGCTAAGACACCTAACACTAATATGTACGAGAAACATAAGTGTAAAACATCTAAGATACTAGACAAACAGCGTGGGCTTATTCGTAGCTGGCGTAGAAACCACGGGCATTATGAGGTAGATTGATGGCTTGGAGTTATGAGGAAACCGATCTAAGGACAACAACGGCCTCTGGTCGTCTGAATACTGTCCGACTGTTACTTGGTGATACAGATAGTAACGACCAACAGGTGCAGAACGAAGAGATCGCTTTTGCTCTGGCTCAAAATAATAATAACGTATACTACGCTGGGGCTTGGTGTGCAAGAATAGTTGCTGCCAAGTACTCACGTAAGGTAACGACATCAATAGACAATGCTATAAGTGCTGATTACAGTGACTTAGCAAAGCAGTATAACAAGTTAGCAGAAAGCCTAGAGTATCAGGGTAAGAAGTCTGGTGCTGTTGTTGGTATTAAGGCTGGCGGTATCACCAAGTCAGGTGTAGACGCTATACGTGCCAACACTAACCGCATTACTCCCTCATTCCGTAGGGATCGCTTTCGTAATCCACCAAGCTATAGTGGAGAAGATTACGGCTCAGACTACGACTAGGAGGTCTAGATGTCTTTTCGATCCTTTGATCCCTATGACATGATAAGGGACTTCGGCAAAGAAGTTACACTGCACAAACAGACCACGACTGGAACATACGATCCAGCCACAGGTACTTTGTCGGGTGGGGCGACTACAGATTATACAGCCTTTGCTTACTTCTATAACTTTGAGGTGGGCATTCAAGGCGAGACTGATCTTAGACGTGGTACCAGAAAGTGTGTAATTTCTGCGTTGGGTCTTGCAGTTGCTCCTGATGATGGTGATACTATCTCAGGGTTTGGTGACACAGTACACATTGTAAGGGTTACCACTCACTACAGCAACGGCCTAGCAGTCATGTATACCTGTGAGGTTGCAGAATGAAGGTTACTCATAATATTGATTCTAGTATTGTAGGTGAGATTACAGAAAATGCAATAAGAGATGCGGCTGAAAGTTTAGCTGATCATGTCATTGAGACTACCTTCTTTGATAACGATTGGTCACAACCTGCTGTTGATACAGGTGCATTTATCACAAGTTGGTCTTTTTCTGTAGGTGCTGGTCGTCCAAGAGGTAAGTCATCAAGACGTAAACCCAGAAGACAAAATGCCATACAGAAAAAAGAAGAAGGTCGTGCGTTACTTCAACAAGACATCGAAAAGATGGACATTAATAAAGTAAAGAAAGCTGGCTTTATTGTCAGGAATGGCGCACCTCATGCCAAGTATATTGACACTAAACATTTCTACGGCATAGAAGCAAGGGTTAGAGCATGGCAACCATAGATAAAGATATTCGTGCTGCCCTTGAAAGTAAGTTGGCTGACATTCCATCTGTACCTTCTATTGCTTATGAGAACGTAGCATTTAATCCTACAACAGGAGAAAACTACTTAGAGGTACGATACATACCTACTATAAGAAGGCCCACTGTAAGGGGCTTAAATCCACAGCAGAGATACGATGGTGTCTTTCAAATTAACTGCTATGTCCCAGAGGGTGCTGGCCCTGCTGCGGCAGATACTCTTGCTAAGAATGTGATGGAAACATACGAGGCAACAACCAAACTAACACACAACAATCAAACAGTAAGTATAGATTACGTAGAGAGATCACAAGGTTTCTTAGATACCCCTTTCTACTTTATAGCTGTAACTGTTGCGTGGTATGCATATAAATAACTAGGAGATAACTCATGGCCTTTGCACAGGGTTCACGTTCCAGCCTGTCGTATATCGTAGAAAGCACTTTTGGTACGACACCTGCTGGTAACTTTACTAACTTACCTTTTTCTACTCACTCACTAAATCTAGCTAAAGATCGTGTTGCAGGAAACGACATTCAGTCAGACCGTATGCCACGTGTTGATCGTCATGGTAACCGTCAGGTTGGTGGAGACATTGCTGTCGATATGCGTGATGCAGATTACGACGATTGGCTAGAAGCTGCCATGCTAAACACATGGTCAACCAACGTACTTAAAGTTGGTACAACACCTAAGTTCTTCTCTATCGAAGACTATGCTGCTGACATCGACCAAGCACGTTTGTTCACAGGCTGTACAGTAAACACAATGGGTGTTTCACTTGCACCTAACCAGATGGTAACAACAACCTTTGGTGTCGTCGGTAAAGACATGACAATCGGCGCAACAGAGAAGACACAGGATGCAGCATCTGGTGCAGCACCTTTTGATGCTTACTCTGGTGACCTAAAGATTGCTGACAGTGGATCAACTTTGGCATCATCAGCTATCGTTACTGGACTAGACTTTACAGTGACTAACGGCTATGCACCTACATTCGTTATCGGTGATGACTCAGCACCAAGCCTAGAGTTTGGTCGTGCAGAAGTAGAAGGTACACTATCAGCGTACTTTGAAGATGCAGCACTAGTAAATCGTTTCATCAACGAAACAGAGACAGCACTTGAGGTTTCTGTAGGTGATGGTACAAACACAATGACATTCCTATTCCCACGTGTGAAAGTAAACTCTGCTGATGTGGGTGTAGATGGTCCTACAAGTCGTGTAGTATCTATGTCCTTCGTTGCTCTATATGACACAACAGAAGCGACAAACTTGTCTATTACACGATCTGCGTAATCCCTAGCTAGGGTCGGGGGGTGTTGGTGTCGGGTCTGGCATCCCCCACTATAATTACCCGACAAATCCCGAAGGAGACTCGACATGGATTTAAAAGAACTAAAACCAAAATCAGATACAATTACAGTAGAGTTAAAACATCCGTCTACAGATGAACCTCTACTAAACTTAGATGACTCTCCCATGACAATTACTGTCTGGGCTGCACACTCAAAAGAGTACAAAGCTGTCATTCACGAAGCTGCTAACAAAAGACTCAAGAAAGCAGCCAAATCAAAGAATAAACAAGTTGATTTGACAATAGAAGAGATTGAACAACAAGGCTTAGACCTAGCTGTTAGTGTCATCAAGGATTGGAATATTACCTATGGTAAGGATCAACCTAAATTCTCACGTGACCTTGCAGAAGAGGTATATAAAGAACTTTTCTGGGTTCGTGAACAAGTTGATGAAGCCATAGAGTCCGTTGATGTTTTTACCAAGAAGTAGCATCAGATTTAGTTGAGTGGGCTAAATACAGTTTTAAACTCAACAAGGATCAAGATGGTGCTACTTTAAGAGAACACCTAGAAGCTGTAGAGCAACAGACAGGTAAGACACCAAAGGAGTTAGTACCTCCTGTTGAATTTCCACTATCTGTTGCTCATATCTGGCAAACATTCCTAGAATTACACAAAGGTCGTAGTTACGGGATGTCAGCTAACCCTTTGTCATATGGTGACATACTGGACTTTATGAAGGTTACAGGAATAACATTGTCGTCTTATGAGGTTGAAATAATAAAGCAACTAGACGTTGCATACTTAGGATCATCAAATGGCAGCTAATCAAGGCATAAATATTGAAGCAAAGGTAACTGGCTTAGAACGTACAGAGAAACTTGCACGTGCGCTTGACATGGTTGCAAAGCATTCTGAAAAGGTCAGTAAGCAAAGAACGGCTCAGTATTTTAACCAGAACGAGAAAGCTATTTCACGGGTTAATCGTGAGATGCAACGTAATCTAGTATTGCAACAGCAATCTGGTAAATCTACTCGCCGTATGGAACTAGGTTTTCAACAGGCAGGTTATCAGTTCCAAGACTTGGTGGTCCAGTTACAAGGTGGTGTAAACCCATTTGTTGCAATTTCGCAACAGGGTTCTCAGTTAGCATCATTCTTTGCTGGACCTTGGGGTGCATCTATCGGTCTTGGTATTGCTGCATTGGGTGCTTTAGGTACTTCAATGATGGCAGCTAGGGGTGAAACTAAATCTCTACAACAGTCTATATCAGGTCTTAAAGAAACAGAGCAAATAGTAAGAGATTTAGCCGAAGTGTTCGACTTGGACCTAGCTAATGCTCTTGATGTTGTAGATGAAAAATTCCGTGTAATACTTGAGACATATAATAGACTTGAGTTACAATCTTCTATAAAAGCCCTCAAAAAAGAAATTGGTGGCATTGATGGCTTTATGTCTGTTACTGAATCTCTTGCTGGTGGTATGTTTGCTACAGATGAAGAGAGTGGCAAGTTTATAGCTGGCTCACAGCAGTTTAAAGATAGGGTTGCTGAAGTCCAAGGAATACTTGCACAACTTGATGACGCATCTATAAAAACAAAAGATCAACTAGATCAAATGTTTGTAAAGGTCATTACCGACCTAGATAAGTTATCTTATGTAGAACAAGACTATATCGACAGGCTTATTCAAATTGCAGGTGGCGATCTTCAAGCATTACAAGACATTGCTCAGAACCTTGTAGATGAACAAGAAGATAAGAATGATGCACTTGAAATTGAGGCAAAACTAACAGAAAAATTACTAGGTTTACAGCAAGACAGGGACCTTGATGCCAAAAAGGCACAAGCCGATCTTCTTAAACAGCAAGGTCACTTAGCACAAGCTATGCGACTAGAAAAAGAGATAGCTGCTGAGATACTTACTAACAAAGCTATGCAACTAGCAGAAGGTAAGGCTCTTACAACTGAACAGCAGAGGTCTTTGGATGCTGCTATTAGGTCTGCACAAGAAGCTGTACAACTAAAGTATGAACTTGAGTTAGCTAAAGATGAGGCAAGTGAACTAGCCAAAGCATTAGCAAAAGCAGAAGCTGCACTTAATTCAATGAAGAACTTTGGCAATGGCTTAGAGACTGCTCTTGCTAAAGCTAAAGCAGAAGCTGTAGCCTTGGCTACTGGTGCTGATGTTGCAACAGCTAAGGCAATAGCTGGGTTCAGGTCGCAGCAAGGCCAGAAGATAGATAAGATGGTTGAGGCTGGTGTTGATACTCAACTTATTCAAGCTGAAAAAGAGAGATCAACCGCACTAATCAACGAACTTGAGACAGTCCTTGCAGGGAACGCAGCAGAGACTAAACGTCAACGTGATGCTGCTAAGTCTGGAAGATCAGCACAGAGTGATCAAGACAAATACGAAGAGTTCTTACGTAAGCAAGGTGCAGAATTAGAACTAAAGAAAAAGAACGTACTCTTAACAGATGAAGTAATTGCACGTAACGAATACGAGTTCAAACTTCGTGATAAAGCCGCACAACTAAAAGTGTCTGTAGACGAAAAAGAAATGGCACGTCTAATGGCTTTATATGACCAAACTGTAGAGTTAGAGAAGAAACGTGCAGTTATAGACACCATAGGTGATGCCTTTGAAGACATGCTAATGAATATTGTAGATGGCACAATGAAAGCTGATGAAGCCTTTAAGTCCTTCATGTCAAGCATTCTCAAGCAACTTTACCAAGAGTTGGCTATTGACCCAGCAGTGTCGTTCCTCAAGTCATTCCTACTAGCAGCAGATGGTGGTGTTATGTCACGTGGCAAACTTACACCATTCGCTTCGGGGGGTGTCGTAAATGGACCTACTGTATTCCCAATGGCTAACGGTATGGGACTTATGGGTGAAGCTGGACCAGAGGCTATCATGCCACTGAAACGTGGACCTGATGGTAAACTTGGTGTCGAGGGTGGCGGTGGAGTTACTGTCGTACAGAACATCAACGTATCTACTGGTGTACAACAAACTGTACGTACTGAGATCAAGTCCTTAATGCCACAGATTGCAGAGGCATCTAAAGCAGCCGTTGCTGATGCTAAACGTCGAGGCGGTTCGTATGGAAGGAACTTTGCATAATGGCTATTACTTACCCACTAAACTTACCGACACATACAGGTATAGCCTCTATTGAGTTACATGCAATCAATGCAGTAGCATACAGTCAGTCCCCATTTACATTTGAAGGGCAAGTACATGCTCATGCTGGTGAGATGTGGACTGCTGATGTATCTTTACCACCTATGAAACGTGCTGATGCAGAGCAATGGATAGCCTTTCTAATGAGCCTAAGAGGTCAATATGGTACCTTTAGACTTAGCGATCCAACAGCGGCTGAACCAAGGGGTACAGCGACAGGTATGACAATTACTGGGGGTACTGGTGATCGTACTATTAACGCTACTGTAACTAGTGGTAGAACTCTAAAAGCTGGTGATTACTTTGGGATAGTATCAGGCGGTAAATACCGACTACACAAAATTTTAGTAGACTACGTTGGGACAAGCAGTCCAGCAAGTATGGAAATATGGCCAGCACTTAGAGATTCATATACTAACTTAAATGTGGACCTATCTGCACCACAAGGTCAGTTTCGTCTAGCTAGTAGTGACACCAACTGGTCTGTCAATGATGCCAGTTTCTATGGTATAACATTTGGAGCAATAGAAGCAATATGAGCCGTACTTTACCGACAGGTATGGTTGCTAAACTCACTGAGGGTGAAGTTGAGTTATTCCATGCCTTAGAACTACAATTTTCTACTCCCGTATATCTATGGACGGGTATTGGCAGTAAGTCCCTTACACCTGAGAATGGATCGACAAATACCTATATTGGTGTCGGTAACCTGCTACAGATAGGTGAACCCTCAGAGGCTCTTGATCTATCAGCCCAAGGTCTTAGCTTGTCGTTAAACGGACTAAACAGTAGTATCCTGTCTGCTGCCCTGTCTGAGAACTACCAAGGCCGTGCAGCTAAGTTATACCTAGGTATTGTAGGTGTGCCTAACATGGCAGAAGTATTCTCAGGTTACATGGATGTTATGACCATTAATGAATCAGCAGATACTGTTGACGTTTCACTTAATGTGGAAAGCAGACTGATTGACCTAGAACGACCAAGGGTTGCCAGATACACTAAAGCAAGTCATCAGAGTATCAGCGGTAACTCAGGTGATAAGTTCTTTGACTTCTTAACAGACATTCAAGATAAACGAGTAGAATGGAAGTAAATGTTACCCGACTGGAAACACAACCTGACAACTTGGATAGACCAGAATAGATATAATAGGTTCTCTTGGGGTGTACATGACTGTTTTGTATTCACCAATGTAGCTTGGCGTAAGATGACTGGTAAGGGATATGCTGACGAGTGGTACGACAGGTACTACAATGAAAGGTATAGACCTCTGTCCAGAGAAGAGATGCAACAAGAGTTTGGCTACAACGAACTACATGAAGCATTAGACGAGAAGCTAAACAGAGTGCCTACATCACAAGTAGCTTATGGTAATTTAGTCGGTACATCTAAGTGGTCATTAAACAACACTACAAGAGTTGCCCTTGGTATATGCCTAGGTGATAGTTCCGTTTTCGTCGGGACTAGAGAATTACAATTTATACCAACAGACGAAATACAGTTTGCATGGGGTGAGAAATGAGAGATGAATTTGGCGCATGGGCAAGAGGTACTACGTTCTTAAGCCCTAACTATCAGTTACGTAGGATGCCAGGGACTATTGAAGCTGCCCTTATTGCAGCAGGTGTTGGTACTACAGAGCTTATTGCTGCTGGTACATTATATGCAGGTAGTGCCGCCATCACTGTCGCAACAGTTGCATCTTATGCTATCTACACTGCTGGTACAATGTGGGCCTTGAAGCAGTTAGCACCTAAAGCACCTACACCTACTAGCCCAGACCTAAGCAACCGACTACAGCCAGACTCACCAAAGCAGGTGATCTATGGTCGTACCCGTGTTGGTGGTGCTGTTACTTACATCGAAAGTGTTGATGATAGCAGTACTTTGATGCAAATCATCTGTATTGCGGGTCACCCTGTCGAAGAGATTGAAGACATTTATGTCAACGACACGCGTGTTGATAAAGCTAATGTGGGAAGTGGGTCTGTTTATGGGGGGTTCATTGACCATCCAGACTGGAAAGATGGCACATCATCAAAGGTTGCTGTATTTAAAGGTAATGGATCAAACAATACCACTGCATTAAACCAATTATTTTATAGCAAGACAGGCAACTCAACAGATGTAAACTCAACTGACTTTACTGGCAACGGTTTATCGTTTTTACAAACTCTTTTTTACTACAATAAGGAAGTATTTACCAACGGTATCCCTACAATCAACGCTATCGTAAAAGGACGTAAGATATATGACCCTCGTAAAGATAGCACATCTGACGCTTATGATGCAAGTCTTGGAGTATCCACACACAGAAAGACTACTGAGTCCACTTGGGAATATAGCAATAACCCTGCGTTATGTATTCTAGACTACCTAACTCAAGAGCATGGGCTTAATATTGGCTATGATGAAATTGATGATGTAGAATGGGCTGACGAAGCTGACATCTGTGAAGAACAAGTTACAGAATACTCAGAAGGTGAAGCTGTCTGGATGAATGATCGCTATAATCTAAATGGCGTATTTACACGGGACATGGCACCTCAAGAGATTCTACCTGCCATGCTTTCGTCTTGTGCAGGTTCTTTATTCTATGCTCAAGGTAAGTGGGTTCTACGTGTAGGTGAGTATCGTACACCTATCAGCCCTGTGTTTGACGAGGGTGACCTACGTGGCCCTATGTCTATAGATACTAAGACTTCTCGTCGTGATCTATATAACTCTGTTACAGGTAAGGTATCCGCTGAGTTTGACTTTACTGATCCAAGCACGTCCTCAGAGATAGACTTCATACCTACCGACTACCCAATGGTAACATCTTCTGCCTTAGAAGCAGAGGATGGTGGAGTAAGAAATACACTAGAACTTCCACTGCCATTTACTACTGACTTACTTCAAGCCCAACGTATAGCTAAACAAACCCTATTTAGAACTAGGGAACAAATTGTTGTTAATGCTAGGTTTGGTCTTAAAGCATTCCAAGCTAGGGTTGGCGACAATATCAAACTAACCAACTCACGTATGGGTTGGAATGAGAAGGTATTTGAGGTTGTATCTTGGAAGTTTACTTATGGTGCTGGTGCTGCCCTAGAGGTTGACCTGACACTAAAAGAGAACTCAGAAGCTGCATACGACTGGAATGCAGAAGCTAGTGTCTTCTCAACTAACAATACAACATTACCTAAATATGACTATGCACCTCAACCTACTTTTGATGGTACACCTACTACAGAGGTTATCATTCAAGAGGATGGCACTGCTGTCGCTAGTGCAGAGGTAGCTTGGACTGTAACTGACGATGCTTATGCAAACGACTATGTATTAGAGTGGAAGAGAACTTCAGAAACAGATTACCAATCTATAGTTACAACTAATTTATACTACCGTATTCCCTCTGTACAGATCGGAGATGACTACGATCTACGTATATCTTCACGTAACAGGTTGGGTATTCTATCGGATCCATCTACAACTACTGTTACTATTACAGGGGATGTAACTGCACCTTCTGCACCCACACTTGTGAGTGTTACTGGTGGATTTGAAATGATCATTATTGACTGGGATAACCCTACCGATAATGACTTTTCTAAAGTTGAAGTATACGTAAATACAACTAACACCTCTACTGGTGCTACAAAGATAGGTGAAACTTCTGGTTCCTTCTTTACTCACAGTGGACTTGCTAGTGCAGTTACACGTTATTATTTCCTCAGGGCTTTAGACTACACAGGAAACCCCAGTGCATTTACTGGTACAACTGGCAACTCTGCAACTACACAAGATGCATTAGCAGATGGTACATCTATTGTTCCTGTGTATGCAGACGATGCAAGCGGCACTAACAAAAGTTATACCGCTGGTTCTCGTACTTTTGTACTCTACTATGAGTACACTGGCACTAAACCTGCTATTGGCACAGTTACTGGCACATGGGTACAGTTCGTAGGTGAAGAGGGACCACAAGGTCCACAAGGACCACAAGGACCACAAGGCCCACAAGGGCCACAAGGGCCAGAGGGCGACACTGGATCAAGAAATGCTGTAGTAAGGTACTACCAAGAGGCGGCATCGACACCTGCTAAACCAACTGCTAGTTCTTCAACATATACTTGGTCTACAGGTCAAGCGACAGCTACCGTAGGAAGTTGGTCAACTACCGCACCAACTGTTGATGCCGCTGGTTCTAATAATTATTACTATAGTGATATTACATATGTAGATAGCACAGGTGAAGCGAGTACGACTACAGGTTCTAGTTCAACTAATGCTGTACGTTTGTTTAACTTTAACGGTTTGGTTACTTTTACTAACGAAACTGGTACAACAGACCTAAATACAGCTTTGGCAGATAGTAGTACCATCATTGATGGTGGCAATATTACTACTAACACTATTACAGCTAATAGTATTATTGTTGATGACCTTACTATTGGTAAATCTGGTAATAACCTTACCATTAAAGATGCTGGTGTTGATACTACCCAAATTGCGGCATCTGCAATTTCAACGGTTGCGACATCTTACACTGCATCGGCGTCGGTGCCTTACTCAAGCAACACCTTTGGATCGTCAATCGCAAGCACCAGCTTGTCAGGCGCAGAGAGCGGAGACAAGTTTTTGGGAATAGTCACCGTCGGATGGTATACGAATATCTCTAGTAATGTGGATTATATCAATCAGTCAGCGTTTTTGAACTCTGGTGGTTTCTCGCAACTTTTTCATCCTCGGCTAGAGACAGCTACAGGGTTTGCTGGCGGGAGCACAATGGTGGGCCTATTCGAAGCAACTTCGAGCGGCACAGTGACGCTCACTTTTAATCCAGCACAAAGTGTCTCATCATCTGCAACCGCCACAGCTAATTCGATTAGGATGACTTTGATAAGGCTCAAACGATGATCAACTACATTATACACGACGCAAATGGGAACATCATTTCTTGCGGCTCAATGCCAGAGGCGATTGATCAAAGAATTAACACCGATCATACACAGGTATTAACTGACTTTCCCGATGATATTGAAAACTATCGTTTTGACATACCATCAAGCACCATAGTTCCTTTAAGTCAGAGTGTTATTGATGCAAGAAAAACGGAAGAAGCGTGGTTTTTACTTCGTTCAGTTAGGGCGGGGAGGTTGTCATCAACCGATTGGACACAATCACCAGACAGCCCATTGACTGACGCTAAGAAACAAGAGTGGGCCACGTATCGTCAATCTTTACGTGACCTACCTTCCAACACAACAGACCCTGCCAACCCAACTTGGCCTACTAAACCATCATAAGAGGATATTATGGGATACCAATTAGGAACACGTAGTAAACAAAAACTTTCGGGTGTTCATCCCGATATGGTAGCAGTAGTATCACGGGCGATTGAGTTGTCTGAACAAGACTTCTCTGTGCTTGAAGGTATACGACACATCAATCGTCAACGAGAACTAGTGAAGACAGGTAAGTCAACCACTATGAACTCACGACATCTGACAGGACATGCAGTAGACTTAGTGCCTTATCCTGTGTCGTGGGACTGGGAATACTTTTACCCTATCGTAGACGCTATGAAAGCAGCAGCAGAAGAGTTAGACATAGAGATCACGTGTGGTGCAGACTGGAAGAATTTCCCTGATGGTCCACACTTTGAATTGTCTTGGAACTCGTATCCAGTAGAATAGGTCAGTTATGATTGAAATGGTTGACCTTATCATGCAGTGGCTTGTTGCACCTGTTATAATCGTCGTATGGCATTTGTTTACCCGATGTACTAAACACGATACAGAAATAGCCGTACTTAAATCACAACTAGAGTCATCTAAAGTTTCCTATGACAGGGAAATGAAAGAGATGAAAGAAACCATTAAAGCAATATTCCTTAAACTCGACAGTATAGAGCAATCACTGCGAGATAGGTAAAATGGATAATAAAGCATTAGTCGGTGTTCTTTTTGCAGCACTTATAGGTTTGTTAGGTTGGAACATAAAGACAACACATGAACTAACCTTACAGGTACAGAAACTTGAGATCATTCTCCTAAATGACGCATTTGCAAAGTAGGAGAATACAATGGACCCAGTTACGATTATCAGTGGTGCTACAGTCGCCTTTAATGCCTTAAAGAAGGGTTTTGCTGTAGGCAAAGACTTACAAGAAATGGGGGGTCAACTAAATCAGTGGGCCTCTGCTATGTCAGATTTAGGTCAGGCAGAAAAGAAAGTCAACAACCCGCCTTGGTGGAAGTCACTTGGTAGTGATGTAGAACAAGAGGCTATGGCTGTTTGGAATGCAAAGCGTAAGGCAGAAGCCATGCGTGAAGAATTACGCAGTTATATAAGTTTTGTTTATGGGCCATCAGCATGGGATGAATTAGTGGCTACAGAAGCAAAAATACGTAAACAAAAAAGAGAGCATGAATACCGTAAAGCTGAACTACAAGAGGCCATAATAACTTGGTCACTTACTGGCCTAATCTTGCTTATATTCTTTGTTGGCTTAGGTTTTCTAGTTTACACAATGAGATGATTAAAAAAGTCGGCAACAAGTATATAGTATACGGGAAGGGTGGTAAGATCGTTATCATCACTAGTAGCCGACGAATAGCGGAGAAATATGATGGTAGTTGACTTTGATGTTGATGGTGACGGTAAAGTCACACTAGAAGAAATAGCTATGAAAGAGCGTATGCTTGAAGTAGAGTTACGTGAAGAAAAAGCTGAGTCACAGAAGTTTATGGCTTGGGTAGCTATGGGTATGATGATTATCTTTACGATATTTCTATTCACACCTATCATGTCAGACTCACGTGTATCTGCTTTAGCTGATCTACTAGGTTTATTCTACATTGCACAGACTGGTGTTGTTGCAGCTTACATGGGTGCTACAGCTTATATGGCTGGTAAACCTATGGGTAATAAGGTGGCTATGAGCAAATGAGATGGATAATCCTAACACTACTATTATCTAGTTGTGGATTAACTAGTCTAATTCCCACTGGTGGGACTAACGTAGCTGCTAACACACAGGTAGGACAAGAGAACTACCAAGGTGTCACGACAAACGTCGATAGGTCAGTTAAGCCTGTCCTAAGACCAGAAGGTCCCGTAGAGAACGTACAACAGGACAACAGTGTGACAAACATATCTGAACTAGACCCCCTACTATTAATACTCTTAGTGCTTGGCTGGCTTGCTCCTAGCCCCTCAGAGATAGGTAGGGGAATACTTAAACTGTTCCGACGAAGAAGAATAGAATACTAACCCCCAGATACTAAAGAACCCCCTAGGTTAATTCCTAGGGGGCTTTTTTGTGTCTACTCTTCTGATAGACCTAGTTTGTTCATGCACATAGCTGTACCTTCATACAGCATTTCTATGTCGGCCTCTGCTTTTGTAATCTTACGTAGGCAATATGCATTTGCCAGTAGACTGATCAGCAGGATACCTTCTATTACGGTCATTTACGCTCCTGTTGTTGTATTAATGCTTCTAGGTACCATCGGGCTTTCTTCAAGTCCTCGACACCGTTCTTGTATCGCCATCGGTGTAGATACTTAGCTACATTTCCACGGTAGTATCCTGTTAGTTCCTCGTCTGTCAGGAAGTCTTTGATGTACTCAATACACTCAATAGAACCTGTACCATAGTGTGCAGGGTTGTTTACATTGTCACGTTCTTTGGATCGTTGTCGTTCCTCTTTTGTCATTGGGGTTATCATCGGGGCTTCACTCCAATCTTGTTCCATAAGTTCTTTCCAGTACCTTTTTTGAGTTGTCATAGACGTTCCTTCATAAACACCTTAACCCATTGAGCGCAGATGTCTGACCTGATTATGTCGTCTACACCAAACTCAATGATTGGTACAGGCAACATGTGCTTCTTTGCTAGATGGATCACCTTCGACAAACCGTCTGTCTCTTTCAAGTCAGATTGTTGCGAATCACCATTAAGCACAATAGTAGTACCTTCTCCAACCCTAGTCAACAACATTTTTAACTCGTGTGTCGTTATGTTCTGAGATTCATCGACAATTATGAAGGCATTATCGAAGCTACGCCCACGCATAAGTGCAAGAGGTGCCATTTCAATGTTGCCATTCTTGATGCCAGTTTCGACTGTACCTTTTCCAAGATGCTTCTCCAATACGTCTAGTACAGGTAATGCCCAAGGCATTGTCTTCTCTTGTAAGTCACCCTTTAGGTATCCAAGTTCTTTACCTACGGCAACGTGAGGTCTTGTGATGACGATCTTATCAATTTCTTTCGTCGTGTAGAGGTCGGCAGCATAAGTCGCCGTAACATATGTTTTCCCAGTCCCCGCAGGACCAAGGATAAATACTTGTTGATATTCCCGAAGAGCATCTAACAGTTCCTTTTGTTTATCAGTCCTAGGTAACAACCCAGAAGTCTTTTTCTGGGCTGCACCTTTGTAGTTAGTTTTTCGTCGGGTCTTTCTAGGTTTGACAGGAAATTCTGTCACGTTGTCATCATCCATTCAGTTCTACCAGTTCTGCTGATGTATAGGGTATATGAAAGAACTGTTCCCCTTTACGTATGTACCTACCTTTGGCTGTACCTAGGCTTTCCTTAGTCAGTAGTGTGTCCTTGATACGCCATGCCTGTCGTAGGTCTTTACGGAAGACGTAGAAGTTAAGAACACCATTCTCTGACCCATGTTTGTCTAGGAGCCTCTGTTTTCGTTCAGGAATGCGTATTTCTGACCAGTGGGTAGGCCAGTCCCCATCCCAAGCTACCTTAACCTCTGCCTCGTTGAAATAGGTGTAGCCACCCTTCTGTGACACAACATCAACGTAGTAGTCCTCTTCAGTGTTTACAATCTTGTGACCCTTCTTCTTTAACAAGGAGACAAGAGCATCTTTAGCTTTATTGTCATATGCCTCATACAAAGCACGACTAAACTTCTTTCTTACGGGTTTCATCTTTTCTCCACATTAGTTCATGCACTAGCATTTTCTGTTCATATTCGGACATAATCATCCAATCTCTGATCTCGTCTGTTGTACGAAAGCACCCTGCACAGTATCCATCGACTATACGACAGACTTTTATACAGGGTGACTTAACAGAACCTATGTTAGGTCTACGATTTCGCATACGTCCCCAGAACATGCCATTGTTTGCATACCTGCTGTATTGTCCTCTTGCTCGTAGTCAGACAACTTAGACCAGTCGATAGTTTCAGGCATCCGTGATAACACATCCTCGTAGCTTGGAGTAATGACGTACTCTGCACCATCTTCGTACCTTAAACCAGTAACAGGTTTATCTTTAAAGGTTTCCTGATAAGGTGCTTGCTGATAGGTATGATCTGAGTGTGGCAAGAATGACACACCTGACATTTCGTCAAAATGCTCATACACAAATGCACCTACAGATACCCATTCATCATCACGTACTGACACAGTAATGCTAGGTTTATGTTCACACCAGTGTCGTTGATACGTAAGCCATGTTTCTAGTTGCTCAATGGCTGTCATATCGTTACGTGTTACCGCACCTGCTGGGGCTTTCTGTGGGAAGCTGAATACTGTTGTTGCATCTGGCTTCATCACATCAGGCTCATTAGGTACACCCTGATCAATTAAGAACTGTGTCAGTGGGTCTTTATTGTCGCCTCTAACAGTACGGATGTAATAAGGGCTGTGACGAGCGTGTATCCCACTAGCAGAATCAACAAGTTGGGAGACAGTGCCAGAAGGTTTGACACAAGTGATAGCAGCAGACTGAGGGATACCAAGACGTTCGCTCCATTCAGCATTTGTAGTAATCGCAACATTTCGTAGATGCTCCAAGGTTTTGGCTAATCCAGCATTAGCACTGGTCATTAGCGGGTTGTCCATGATGCCTGTTAGACTTACACCTAACAGACGCTCTTCTTCCGTATTATCTGCCCAATCCTTGGATAGGTACGGAAACTTTGTATAGGTAGCTTGGATTGTACCTAAGATAGTCGCATATTTTACCTTGCGTTCTATGTCTTCAATATTGTCTGTAGCACGTACTACGCACTCAGTTAGGTTGCAGAACTGCGCATTTTTGAGGATGATCTCGCTGCAAGGATTCGTCCCGAAGTCACTGTCTGGATTACGACGACCATTCTTTGCTGCTTGCTTCTGTGATGCCTGACGGTTAAAGATACCCCGTTCACCTGATTTACTTTCGATCAATGCTGTCCATTCACGCATGAATGTCTCTGCATCAGGCTTGTCAGTATAAGCGACAGAGTTGTTAGCCAAGGCACGGTGTCCATAGTTTTCCCACCATTGTCCTGACTTAGCGTGACGCATCTTGTCGTCTGACAGGTTAGATAGGCTGATCATAGCACTACGGCGTACACCACCTACTACTACAATTTCACCAATCTTACACATGATGTCGTGACACTCAATAGATGTCAGCTTACGGCCTGTAGCATTCAAGAACTTCTCGACAGTAAAGTTGAACAAGTCTACTAGTGGTGCTGGTCCTGATGCACGACCACCAAAGGTCTTTAGTCTTGCACCTGCTGGTCGTACTTTAGATACGTCCCACTTAGGAATTTCACCAGACCACAACAATGCTAGTAGTTGTCGGTATGCTTTAGCCCAACCTTCTTTACTGTCCTTCACTACAATCGTTGTATCAGACTTGAATATCTTTTCTGGTACTTCTGGTAGTTTCTGGACATACTGTCGTTCAACACTGAACCCTACCCCCGTACCACACAACAGGATAAACATAGCCTCGTCAAAGCGTTTAGGCTTGTCTACAGCTACGTAAGAGCAGTTGTACATACAGGTATTGTCACGGGCTGCTGCTGGTCCAGCGGTCATCATAGATCGCATAGAGGGCATAACCTCTAGTGACAAAATTGCATCACGTATATCTTTGATGTAGCTGTCGTCACCTGCTAATGGTTTAACAATATTGTCAATGTATCGGTCAACTGTCTCTGACCAAGTCTCACGTTTGTCGCCAGTCCAACGGGCATAACGTGATAGTGCAATAAAGTTTTGATAGGGGGTAGGGAGCATATTGTTCATTCTTGTTCTTTTCCTCGTCCACGCATTGTTTTGTCTTCACCTAGCCATACCAGACGGTCAATGTCTGCACGACTAATTCCTATGTCATTTAGTTCCTTGTCGCTTAAAGAATTAAGCTGTTTGATTGTATTACGATGTTCTCGCCATGTTGCTATATAGTTTAGAAACCGCCAGAACCAAGTCATACCTGTCTTTTTCTTACTCACCTTTTGTCTCCATTTCCACTGAGGACCCCACGTTCTTTGCGATCCTGTAATTTCTTTAGGTTAGCAGCAGCAAGGTCTGACATACTGACGTTAAGGTCACGGCATAGTGCTGCAATATACCACAAGCAGTCACCTACCTCATCAGCAATAGCTTGTCGATCAAACTTACCATCACGTAGTATCTTCTTGACCTTATTGGCTACCTCACCTGCCTCTGCTGCTAATCCTAGTGCAGGATAGATAACCTGATGTTCATGCTTATAGATAGCTGTCTGTGCTGCTGCTGCTTGATATACGTTCATCTCCATTTCTGTCTGACTAAAGTATTCAAACGCTTCTATGTCTTCTCTACTGATCAATGTAACATTACCTCTTCTACCATACCTAAGTCCATAGAACTATACTCTGCCAAGGCTATAGCCTCTTCCTCAGATAAGTTCTTATCATTCATAGCACGACCAATCAATATGTACTTAGCCATATGTTTTAGTTTGTCAAGGTCGTCCTCTTGTTCGATTATATCATATGCTTGTATGTAATCCGATAAACTCATAACCATTCCTCTGGTATAGATTTGTCTGCATACAGGAATCCATGCTTGTCACACCACTGTGCATAAGTAGTCTTTGCACCCTTGTATAACTTTGCTCTAGAGTTCTGGAACACAAACCTGATGTCATGCTTTGGGTACTGTTTCTGAATTAGCAAATGCTTTTTTCTATCTGCTGTTGTGAAACGGCCCTTAGTTTCGACTATGATACCGTTGGGTAAGATGAAGTCTGGTGTATAAGTACGGTCTTCTTCAACACGATACTTTATCTTCTGTGTCTCATACTCATACTTAACACCAGCTTCCTCTAATTCCCTCGACACCCTCTCTTCTAGACCAGAACGATAGCCATGCTTTATCGCTTGTCTGGTGGTTGCCATAATTCCCCTTCGTATCGTCGTAGCCAGAGCAATCTAGCATTTTCCACTACACGGTCTATGTCACCGTCATAAGCCTGTAACACTGCATTCCACAAATCTTCTTCTGTCTCTAAACCCTTGAGTATTTTCTCCGCACGTTTAGGTCCAACATTTGGGATACCGTGAATATTATCAGCACTGTCACCTGTCAGTATCTGGGTGTAGAAGAACTTAATTCCCTCGTCGGGGGTTACCCTCTTCATCGTACCCTTGGTTGGATTGTAGTGCCAGCATGGAACCTGTAGCATATCCTTATCTACTGATACGATAGTGCAGTCATGGTCGAGTTCTGTAGCACGTATCGCTAGACAGTCATCTGCCTCTTGTTCCACACTGACAACTGTTTGCCAATCCGATACCATATAGTCACGAATGAATGAAAGGTTTTTAGGCTTTTCTCTTTTGGACCTATTACCTTTGTAGACATGTGACTTGGCAATGTCGTGTCTAAACTGATGACCACTGCATGTTATGTATATCTCGTAGTCGTCTTGTTCCCAAGGCCAACCACAGACATACTCAATACTCATTTGCAGTACTTCATCAATCTTAACACGGGCTTCTCTTTCAGACTCTCCTTCGGTAGCAAAGGCCGCACGATAGGCGAATACATCACCGTCGATTAGTGCCTTGCCATAGTCCATCAGAAGCCTGACCAGACTGCATCACCACTGTCCTTGTGTGCGCCAATGGATTGAACATAGGTATACCCAGAGGCGATTGCTGCGTCCTGATAGAAGTACAGCAAGTCCTGTAGGCTATCTACATCTTCACGGGTGAGGCTGACGGTACCCTCAATACCGTCTTCCTCTTTGTCCATCGTAAAGTAAATCTCTACTTTCATTATGCCACCTGAAAGATCATGTCATCTTCTGACGGTTCACTTGTACGTTCAATCAGTTCAGTAACAGCGATACCATTCAGACGTACACCATTGCCATCAGCATAGGTTTCAAACTGAACCTTTGCACGTGTACCGTTACCTAGTTCACCATCTTCTACAAAGTCCCACTTACTGACGTTTTCCTTACCTTGACGTAGGTCAACTACCTTAACAGGACCACCTAGGTTGACGTTCTCTTTTGTTACTGGGTCGATCCAGTCACGTACATCATCAGCTACGCCACGTTTGATCTTCATGTACTTACCAATACCGAAGTCAGCATTGCCCTCTTGAATACGAGCGTTACCCATGACTGTGGCCTTGAAGCCATCCATCATAAGTTTGTCAATCTGTTCTTGACTAGTGAAGTATGCATTGACGACATACTGACCACCTTTCATAGCAATCTGTTGTTGCCATTGTGGTCCATCCATGTTGCCCATGTCTGCGTTCTCAGGGAATACTTTAGCATATTCTAGAACCATATCGAGTGTATATCGAGCCATATTGTGTATCCTTTTCTAACACTGGTAACTATATATAGGACTTTTTTTCGTCCTTGTAAACTTTTTTGTCACTTTTTATCCTAGTGGATGTCTGCATATGTCCTACCGAACTGGGCATCTATACCTAATGGTACATTTAGTCGCAGTTCATTGTTGAGGTTGTCTATGCTCATATTCATAATGTTCTCTGTTTTGTCCTCATCTCCTTCTTCGGTTAAGACGATTACTTCGTCATGGAACTGGCCTATAGTCTGTAGTCCCATTTCTCTGATACCCTTTACCCAACTGTCGAAACAGTAAACACCTGTAGATTGGTTCAAGGTACTAAACCGATCCTTATCAGATCGTAAAGAGTGCCAGAAACCAGACACAGGATTGTAAAGCCAATCAGAGCCAAGAACAGTTCGTACCCTTGCATCTTCACTCACTTTCTGCACAGACCAGTTGCGTGACCAGAATGCGTCTAGGAGCGTCTGTGCTTCGCTCTCAGACATACCTGTGTTTCTGGCTAGGGTCTGCTTACCTACGCCATAAGTCGCACTGTAGTTCACCACCTTGTAGTTCTTACGCAGTGCTTTGAGGCTACGTTCACCTGAATTGTGTTTGTCGATGTCATCTTGTGTGACGACACCTGCGTGTTTAGCAAGGTCAAGGTGTGGGTCAAACCCGTCCTTAGACATTTCCTCGACATAATCAGGGTCTAGTGGTTTCATGTAGTGACGCTTGGTCGTGTCTTCTAGTGATGTCATATCGGCACCGCACAAAACATAACCTTCTGGTGCTGTCAGGCATTCCCTTATTTCTTTACCGTACTGTCGATCAACGCTTGGCAAGTTGACACATGGTCGGGCGTGACGAAAGCGGAAGGTGTTAGTAAGCCCTGCAACAGTAGCTTGCACGTATCCATCGTTTTCTGATTCAAGTAAGCCCTTGATGACTCCAATACGATGAGAAAGAACAGTGAGGCCATCAAGCAAACCAATAGCAGGTTCCCGTTCAACCAGTTCACGTACTGAGGCACAGAGTTCTCCGTCTTTACGTATTTGTTCCAGTTTCCTTGTGGAGCCATCTGCTTCCCTCATAAACTTAAATGTACGTGGTTCCCATCCTAGCATGAACAGCCACTCTTTTACCTGTGACACAGAACTAGGGTTAGCACGATCTTCACCAACCTTGACTTTCAGGCTCTGGGTACTCGTCGGGACCTTGTGGTCCTTGCAGAGTTGTTCCCACTTGGCACCGTTTGCAGACAAACTTCCGTCCTGTTTGTGGTACACCTTTGGTCGTGTCCGTACAGCGTAGTTGACTACCTTCGGCATAACATTGGCAAGTGCCTCTGTCTTCTCTTGCTTGAGTGCTTCCCACTCTTGTAAGTGGGATTGTGCTTTGGGTACGTCTAATTTCCATCGTAGGGCCTCTTGCTCGGCTGCACACTGTAACTTGAACGTCAGGTAGTCGATCAGTCGCCACTTGTCGCTTTCGTTTGTGTACAGTTGATCTAGCTTGTAGTTTAGTCGTTTGTACAAAGCGTAGTTGATAAGTACGTCCTCATTACAACGGTGTGCATATTCCTCTGGTGTGAGGTTTTCCCAGTCGTCAATCTGAGGCTTGGGTATGTTGAAGTCCTCACCATAAGATGCAAGACCGTGGCTTGGTCGCCAGAAGTCTAGATACCACGACAAGGCTAGAGTGTCTACTAGCTTTGCCTTGATCTTGACCCCTAACACTTTTTCCACTTGGGGGATGTCAAAGCGGATAATGTTGTGACCAATGAGAATATCTGCTTCCTCAAAGAAGATACGCATAGCTACATAGTCATGGGTATGATGCACATTTCCATCGTCCCCCATCCATGATAACACGTGTATCTTTGTAGCGTTCAGGCCATCTGTCTCTATGTCAAATACTGGCATTACGTTTTATTCCTGTTAGTTTTGATCTTGACCTACCATTTAGTATTCTAGATACGTTACGTCTATCAACCCCTGTAACATTAGCTATTTGAGTATTGTTCAAACCCTGTATGTTCTTGAGGTCTAGCATAACAAGTACAACCTCGTCTGATATATTTTTAGGTTTTTCTCTAGGTTTACTATTTAAAGAGTTCTGTGATAGTGTCACCCACCTCAGATTGTCAGCATCGTTGTTTTGTGTATCACCATCTATGTGGTCTACAACAAGTGTCTCTTGATAACCATCACAAAAAAGTCCAGCTACAATCCTATGTACATAGTATTTCTTACCCTTAAGGGTTACACTTTTGTAACCATTCCTATCAAAGTAAGGCACCTCTTTTAAGTCACTATTGAAGACCCTTCCATCACTACTTACCGTGTGACCCTGAAATGTACTATACAACATATCATAAAACCTCTCGTAGTGTGAACGTATCGTAATTAAACTTGAGTTTACCTGCCATACCCTCTTCGGATGACGGACGGTTCTTCTCAATCTTGAGATACGTTGTGTTGCGTTCTTCTATATCATCTGACTCTTTGTCACGGTGTAGGTTCACAATGACACTAGCACGTTGACCAATCATCTTACAATACTTGAAATCTCCATTCTCGTTAGTGTGTCCGATAGACACGATACCTATGTTAAGTTCCGCTGCCAGTTTCGACAATCGGACGGACAGGTCTGCCAGTTGTTGTTCTTTGCTTTCCTCAGTGCCAGTGATGACATCTTGGATAGGCTCAAAGAATACAAACTTACAGTCACATGCCTGACTAAAGAACCGTATCTGATCGCACAGTTCGTCGGCCCCCTGTCCGTCCCCCAAGTAGAATTGATAAAGGTTCTCCCCTTTAGTAAGGTCAACGATGGCCTCACGTACTTCTTTATCAACCCCCTTGTCCTCAATTAGGTCACGGCGTGTTACGTTGTCGTTCATCTTGTAGGACGCAAGCCCTAACAATGAACGTAGCTTAGTCTCCTCTAGGTGCCACGTTGCGATAGGGATGTCACGTTGTAGCATCTGGTATTCAAGGTACCGCATTAGTTCTGTCTTACCAATACCAGTAGGTGCCTTGAACATAGTAAAGTGTCCCTGCATCAAACCTAAGATTTTGTCGTCTAGTGCTTGGATACCTGTTGGTACATATACATGCTCTGGCGTGTCCTCATACAGCTTCAAGAATTGGTCAGCAGTATTGATGACGTTCTCTGGTGTGTGCTTGATAGGCTTCCACCACGACGACTTGTAGTCCTGTGCTTTACCTGCCTGTAGGAAGTCGTTAGCATCCTTGTACTGCCCATGATCTACACGGTAGACCTTGTTAGGAAACAGTCTAGACATACGGTCAGCGACATTGTTACCTGCTTCATCGTTATCGACAGATAGAATAATCTTCTCAAAGCTGTCTAACCATTCCTTACAGTTTTCCCATAATTTCTTCGATGGGGTAGCTGATGGTAACGACACAACAGGTGTAGTCCAGTTAGACTTTAGCATCTGCCATGCAGACATAGCGTCTAGTTCACCTTCTGTTATTGTGACAAATTTGCTACACCCAGCAGGAAACAGGTTCATACCAAACAACTCGTCACCCTTGAAGCCATCCTTGGTAAAGAACTTCTTGTCTGCAATCATACGCACTTTCTTTCCACCAGAGGGGTATGTGTACTCTTGCGTAAAGTCATCAGTGACGACATCAAATTCTTCCATAGTCTTTGCAGTGATCCCACGCATTTCCTTGTAGGTCTTCTGCGACATTGCTGTAGGTTGTGACGACACCATAGAACGTAAGTTATCAAATCCATCATTTTCCATCGTGGGGTATTTCTCCTTCGCCCAAGGCTGCATAGCATCTCTAGATGGATAACCACGATTACAACTATGGCATTTCCCTACCATCTTTTCTGAGTTGTAACTGAAAGCGTCAGATGACCCACAACCAGTGTAGGGACAAGGCCCATGTCCTCTCTCTGCCATACTATAGTTTCCTTATGTTGTAGTTGTAGTTGTCTTACTAAAGGGGTACTTATGTATATAGGACTTATATTTTCTCCTGTAAACTTTTTAGCTTATTTAGTAAGTTTGTGTGATATTTGTGCCACATCTGATGACTGTAGCCTCTTTTCTCTGCTAGTTCTCTTGTCGTCATACCACCCCAGTAGATGTCATACAAGACCTCTCGTTCCTCTTTGTCTAGTTTTTCCATCACTTTCTTGAGGTGTTTGACCTCATCCTTCAACTCGTAAGCCTCTGTGTGGTCACTAGTGACAGCCATGTAGTCCTGTATGTCGTTCTCTATCTCCATCTCCTCTAGCAGCTTCCTAGAGCCACTACGTTCAGGCAGAGTAACCACACGATCCCTGTAGTTAGCGTAGTTGTTCACACGCTCTTTGACATACCAGTAAGTAGCCTTATCACTCAGGTTCTTCTCCTGACATTCTAGGATGTGTAGCCATGCCTCTTGGTACAAGTCGTCATATTTCTCTGGATCACCATAACGTGCCGCCAAGTGTGTTGCTATTTGCTCTGGTTTCATTTCTTCGCCTCTAATGTATATAAGCCCTCTGGCAAGTTTAGTGATGTTAGGAACATCTTAAATGTCGTATGGGAGAACTCGACAAGATCGTAACCATTTAGTTCCTCGTCCCACTGTCGGATATACCAACCGTTGTCAGTTGATATAACCTGTATGTCCTCTAATTTCCCTGTGGGGTCTATGATGATAGTTGATGTCTGATCCCACTCATGCTCAATCGTGATCATGCCTTACTCCTCATTCAGACAGAACTCACAGAAGTCAGACTTCGCTGGACCCCCACACGACACACATTTCTGTGGTTCGTCTGTAGTACCAAACACATACTCTGTCAGTTCATCTTTCTGGTACTTAATATGGTCCTCAATGAAGTCATAGACTAACTGTATGTCCATGTTGGCTGCTGCACAGTAAAGAACTAGCTTCAACCCTTCCTCTGCCAGTAACCCACGACAATGTGCATCCATGTGAAACTTGTAGGTGGCACTACCGTCTTCATGTTCTTCTACTGTTTCTACCCCAAGTATTCCTGCATCAGTCATTTGTTTTCTCCTTTACGCATACTAACTGCATTTCATCTTGTACCTGATCTTCGTATAACTCAAAACCATAAAAGCAATCATACATAGACTTGTACTTATCTATAATTTCCACTGACGGGGTGCCTTGGTAAACCCACACTAATACTAGAAACCAAGTCATTCTTCTTGGTCCATCAGTGCTGCCCACGACACAGGGTACAGCTTCAACATTTCACCATAGATCACAGAGGCTACAATGCGTGTTTCTGCTTGTGTGTCTTTTGCGCAACGTAGTTTGCACATGTCAGCCCATGCATCTAACGACCCAGACCAGTACCATGAGGTCATCATGTTCTGTGGTAATACCCCACGTGCTTGCTCTGGTGAAGCACCTTCTTTGATCAGCATGTCATATGTCGTCAGAGCATTACGTAGTGTTGCATGGAACATCATCTCAGCCTCTTGGCTAATTTCCATCGGACCCCCTGAACCCTGCTTAGAATGCTCTGGTTTGCTACGCCAGTATGGTTCGTAGAATGCAGGTTCATAGTTCACGTAACGACGACTGATCTCATTCCAACGTAGGAACTTATGTTTCACTAACTGTCGTGCTACATACAATGGTGCCTCGACACGGAAACTGGTAAAGCAATGACCAAATGGTGACGTATGCTTATGCTCTGCTAGGTATTGGATCAGACGGATGTCTTTATCCTTTAGCTGTCTATATTCCCCTGAGTGTACCTGTCCTACCCAGTCTGATGTAGATGCATACGACACACGTGCAGCACGTACCACAGTCAAGTCGTCACCCATCTTGTCAATCAGGTCTACGTTAATTTCACCTTTTTTCATCTGTCTTGTCCTTGTGTTTGCGTTTCCTGTGTAAGATAGGCTTCTTTTTGTCTGGGACAACCCTTGGCCTATACTTTTTCTGTCTTAGGTCTTTAGCCATAGGGTTGGGCCTACGCATCTTACCATTTCCTTCTAGTTTTCCACCAGACCCAACACTCACTACAGTGACCCTTACCAAAGATCAAATCTATAAGCCACACTATGTTGGGTCTGTTGTCCTTTTTCCACTGCCAATTACGTGCAGAGAAAGTTTGGTTCTGTGATCCACCTAGTAGGACGTTGATCAGTACACTCAGTACCGACAATATCCTAGAAAGATATTTCACCATTTTCATCGTAGGGGTTTCTGTAGTACCCCTTGCTAAATACCTCTTGATAATATTCACGGTTGTACGGTCCTTCTAGTTCCTCTAATTGCTCTAGTGGGGTGGGCATAAGAAGCCCTAGTTCATCTGCCATCCACTGCGGTATAGAATGTGTGTTCTCCAATGGTTCCATCCTTATGATAGTGTTTCGTCCAGTAGGGTTTGATGTCAACCCTGTGATAGTGTGTAGACTGTAACCCGATTCGGTGACCCTTGTCAACCTCTATGGCTACCTCTACGGCTGTTTTATAGGCACTTTTTTCCAAGTCATTCTTCATGTATTTCAATGGGTTATCTGACATTCCGTCATGTGTGAACGAAAATTGCTTCTTCTGATAGACGACATCACAGACATTGTCAGGCCACCTATCAGATTCCACACGGTTCATAATGACATCACCTATGGCAAACTGCCCCTCTAACGGTTGGTCACGTGCCTCAAAGAATATTGCAGCTATCAGACACTCAAGCATTTTCTATTTTACCCTCTTTTGTTACAACAGCAAAAAGCCCACCAAGCGAATTACGGACGGTCAGTTCCCCATGTTGTTTCGACAAACTGTTAATTTCTTGAGTAAACCTGTGCTTTGATACATTACTACCTATTATTACCAGTGGGTTTTCCCTGTCCCAACCTTTGTATACATAAAAAGTCATGTTCATCATTTTATTGTCCCCCAAGGTAATAGGGTGGTGGGTCCATTGTCAGTGCTTCTAGGCTCATAGCGACAAAGTGGTTGTACCTATGGTTGCGTAAGATACCTTTGTAAATAGGGTTCTCATTGTAACGCTTTGCTATCTCTTCTGCATCTGCCAGAGTGTATGGTATTTTCACTGGCAGGGGTACAGCAGGTAGAGCCGTGCGTGATGATACGTCTGATGGTACTGCTGCGATTGTGTATGTATTTCTCATGTCATACTTTCTCATTCTGGAAAAGTCTCTTTTGCTAGTGCGACCATAAAGGCCATTGCATCCTCTTTGGTTTCAAACCACGCTTGCCAGTCGCAAAACAACATTGCATTGCGTACTATCCAACCGCTGTCACCTTCACATAAGTCTAACTTAAACTTCATTACTTGATCTCCACTACTGCGTTCTCGTTAAAGCATTTCCAGTGTTGTTCTGCGACACTGTAGATAGGGATAAGCCCATTACGTGCCATAGCCTTGCTGTTACGTTCACCCTTCTCGTTGCCAATGATCTTGCTGCTAGGCTTGAATAGGCCGTTGATGGTACGTTCTGTACCGTCCTTCTTGATGAATGTAACTGTGGCAAACTGTGTGCCTTTGGCTGCTACTGCTTTGCGTACTGTTTCTACTGATAGTGTCATAGTGTTCTCCTTTGTTTCTATCTAAGGTTCTAACTGATTCGTTTAGTGGTGTCAACACTTATTCGTAATCTTTTTCACCAAATATTGCATCACCATAACCTTTCCAATACCAACGTGTCTCCTCTGGGTCATAGTTATCTAGTACTTTGTTAGGGCCTAGCTTGATCTTACCATAATATGCATCTGTGCTACCTTGTTCATAAGCTAGGCTCAGGTTTTCTCTTAGGTCTACGTATTCCATTTGTGTCTCCTTATTTCCACCGTGGGGGTCTTGTCTCATATTTCCACTGGTGGGGTCAATACCTAATTTCCACTGAGGGGGTCCATATTTCCACTGAGGGGGTCTGGTGTGATTTTTTGGCCACACATTCCATTTTTCGAATGTATACAACGGTATGCAACGGTATGCAAACAATGGTATGCAATGGCATACAATGGTGTGCAATCGCATACAATCGTATGCAACGGTATGCAATCGCATACCACGGTACACAATAACGGTATGCAATCGTACACAATGGTACACAATGGTATGCAACGGTATGCAATGGTATGCAATGGTATGCAACGGTATACAAACAACGGTATGCAATCGTACACAATGGTACACAACCGTATGCAATGGTATGCAACGGTATGCGATTGTACACTATTGTATGCAATGGTATGCGATTGTACACTATTGTATGCAATGGTATGCAAACTCAACTGTGGTATTTTTGCAACAAAATTTCGATTGCCCATCCTTCCGTGTTTTGCGACCGTGTTCCGAAAAACTAGCCCTTGGATGTGTTAGCAATGCGGCCTCTGTGGGCCTTACCAAAACCATACGCCATAAACGAAAGATAATCAAAGACTAATTTGCCCCACTAAACTATACTTTCGGACAGGTCATATATCCAACAGGTCGGTTTTTGGGATAAAGCCGTTTTTCCGACCCATACCACCCGAAAAACCGTTTCGGCTCTCTACGGGCCGTTTTAGGGCCTCTACGGCGATTTCACCTTTAACGTGTAAAACAACAACACCTGGCTAAACCCTAGGTTGAGCATATAGTAATATAATGAGCCAACCATAGGTTGAGTAAAAAAAATTCACATTCAACCGTTTTTTCTGTTGAACCTATTTTCTAGACGTGCGATAAGGGTTTCAGCAGATGACGGACCGAGTCGGAACTATCAGCCCTAAGTCTTGATGCTACGTTCTTTGACATTTTTGCCCCCTTTTGGCCCTAGGTGCGCATTGCGTTCCGATCATGGGCCTAGACTTAAAGCACATTCAATCCCGAGTGTGTTTTAACCTAGAAACAAGGGAATCAACACATGTCATATATTGACCACGAAACCAGCATCACAAACACGGAACTGGACAACATGTTCAAGGCCAAGTCAATCGTTCAAGCCTTGGAAAAGCTAGACGTCTATTGCATCCGACCAAGTCGGGATCGGGTGACCGTTTGGCTAGTCAAGGGCATTGACCGCAACACTAACGAATATCGGGACATTGTTGTCTCAACAGTCACCGCAGAAACACGACCAGCCACAAAGGACGAATTAGTCCACGGCGTAAACAACATCTAACCACCACCAGACAATGAAAGGAAAAACCATGTCTAAGAAATCAGAATTCACCCGCAACGAAATCAAAGCAATGATCAAATTCACCAGAGGCATTGTCCCACTGGATGACATGATTCAGATGCGCAATCTTCGGGCCTCTGTGGTCAAAAACATTGCGCACCAGATGTTACAATCTGGCGAAATTGAACCTCTGGGCCGTGGTTTCAGAGGCCATAGCACCAAACGCACCGCAAAGACTGTAGGCGTTACTTTCCGCAGCATCCGCAATGCCTAACCAATAACACGGCCCTTGGATCAACCGAGGGCCTACAACATAGGACAACACACAATGAAAAATTTTCTTATCAATACCGCAGCTTTCCTTTTGTGGTCAGCTTTCCTTTTTATCGTAGCCCTTGCACCTCTGGTGCTGGACCGTGCCGAGGCTGTGGCGGCAATCGTTGCTGCGACTGTGGCGGCCTTTTCAATCGGCCTTTTGGTGTTCTGGGGTGAATGATATGCAAAGCAAGCCATACAAAAAATTCATGCGCCCCTCTGATGGTTTCGGGCAAGCTACAACGTTATTCGTATTCAACGGTCAATGGGACCGTAGGGACGTTGAAACAACGTTACTTGATGACGGATACGACTTTTTTGAATATCAACCCCGCCATGCTGGGGCGTTCTTTCAACGCACCGCAGTTTACCCCATGGGGTCACGCACCTGTGCGTATCTCTGGCAATCTTACGATATATAAGGATCAATCAAATGCATAATATCAAAAACCACCTCTGGCCCGAATTGCCAACATATGACGAATTAGTATTCAATATCATTCTAGTCTATGGCTGGGCTACACCCAAAGAACACGACAATGGCCTTAAATGGTATAAACGTGCTAGACGTTCGGCCCGTGCCATGGCCCGTGACATGGGTATACCTATGCGCCATGCTGTGGGTGCTATCGCTGCGACCAGCCCTAATTTGGCATGGTCTAGGAACGTCAAAACGGCCCGTCAGGTGGTCCAAGGGTATCTGGCTGGGGTAACACCAGAGGACATAAAAGGGTGCTGTGCATACCCTGCTATGCGTTCCAAGGCATACGCCATATTGCAAGGGCCTAATAGGTCCAAGGCCGTGTTGCGTACCCTAAACGGGCCTAAGATATCTGCGTTCTTTGATAATATCATGGGCGGCGACAGTGTTACCGTAGACGGACACGCAAGAAACATTGCGTATTTCAAACACCAGCCAATCAAGAATATGACGTTAGGCAAGGCCGAGTATAAACGCATATCTCTTGCGTATCGTGATGCTGCGTCCGTGCTGGGCCTTAAGGCGTGTGACCTACAGGCTATAACGTGGACCGCATGGCGTAGACACCACGGGATTAAGGTGTAATACTTTCGGGTGTGTTGGCCCTTACTTGGTCGGCCTTCGGGTCGGCCCTTTTTTGGCTTTGTATTCAATAGAATACCGATGCATCCGAAAGTATATGTTATGTTATAACATCTAGGGGCATATGTCCAAACGGGTTGCGCCCTATCCGTCCGAGTGTCAAGATTTTCTTGGGTATTACTTGGGTATACTAACGGATACATGGGACCCTCTCAAAAGTATACATTATTTCCACGGGGGCTGCGTATCCACCCCTATCTCCAAAACAAAAAATTCCAAAGTGTGACTTTTATGCAACACTAGTAATCTCGATGATACCCTCTGTACAACAAAAAAGTTTCCTTTGTTTACAACGACATAAAAAAAAGTTATCATATTCAAGTTTACAAATATAAAAAAAAGTCCTATATATAGGTATAGAGGTACTATACTATAGTATATACTAAAGGTTAAAACTACTCACATATTACCCAAATAGATTACAACTAAAGTTATACTATAGTACCTCTATACAGCTTTCCTCCATTATTTTTTTATTTAGGTGTCGTGTTCTAATGGACAAACTAAAGTATAGCGAAAATATCGCAAAAGCTGTCCGTACAGGCATTAGGAATGGTGTCGCTGTAAAGGACATTATGGCTTCTATCCAGAAGTATCAACAAGCACCCTCTAGTTCAGCTACATTCTATAAGTTGTATGGTGACACTATTGCACAAGAACGTGCAGATATTGTAGGTCAAATTGGTTCTGTCGTGATCCAACAGGCACTAGATGGCGACTTTAAGGCTGCTGAGTTTTATCTCCGTAGTAAAGGCGGCTGGTCACCAACGCAAACAAACATTGAGGTTGAAGGCCCTGCTGATGCCGATGAGGACACAGGAGCAATCGACTCCTTGATGACACTCTTAGGCAAAAAGAATGACACTCCCGATAACAGCGAATGATCTTCGTCAGTTACCCGACGACGAAGTTGCAGACATACTCAAACAACTAGGGCCAGCACAGGCAGAAGAACTACGGTATAACTGGGAGTTCTGGGCTAGACCTGAACAATTAGAACCAACAGGAGATTGGAATGCTTGGTTAGCATTAGCTGGTCGTGGTTGGGGTAAGACCCGTGCAGGTGCTGAGTGGGTAAGACACAGGATCAAAAAAGGTGACAAGATCGTACATTGTGTCGCTCCTACTAAAGGTGATGTTCGCCGTGTTATGGTTGAGGGTGACAGTGGATTACTTAATGTTTGTTGGAAGGGTGATAAGACCTACAGAGGAAAACACATTGGGTTTCCTGTCTGGTCCCCTACTAACAATACTCTGACATGGGACAACGGAAGTAAAGCCGTATTCTTCTCAGCAGAGGACCCAGAACGTCTTCGTGGTCCACAGGCTTACTCAGCATGGACAGACGAGTTGTGTGCTTGGAGAAATGCACAAGAAACTTGGGATATGATGATGTTTGGACTCAGATTGGGTCGTAAACCGCAAGTTTTTATCACAACTACACCAAAAACTACAAAATTACTAAGAAATATTATATCTGACCCCAAAACGGTTATTTCTAAGGGTTCTACGTTTGATAACGCAGCAAACTTAGCAGATACGTTCATTGATGCGGTCAAAAAGACCTACGAAGGTACAAGACTTGGTAGGCAAGAATTATATGCAGAGATATTAGATGAAGCCTCTGGTGCCTTATGGAACCGTGAGTTGCTCTTCAAGTGTGAAGTAGATCGGGACGAGGTACCACCTCTGTCTCGTATTGTCGTGTCTGTAGACCCTGCTGTAACCAATAAAACTGACAGTGACATGACTGGTATTGTCGTGGCAGGTATAGATCAGGATGGTACAGCCTACGTATTAGAGGATCACACAGATCGTTACAGTCCCAAGGAGTGGGCAGCTAAAGCTATAGAACTATATCACGAACACATGGCTGACAGGATTGTCGCTGAACGTAACCAAGGTGGTGATATGGTCCGTCATACTCTGCAAACAGAAGATGAAAACGTCCCGATTAAGTTAGTACATGCTAGTCGTGGTAAGATGGCACGGGCTGAACCTGTGTCTGCACTGTACGAACAAGGCAAAGTAAAGCATGTCAAGGGACTTAACGACTTAGAAGATCAGATGGTACAGTGGGAACCTTTAGGGTCCATAGGCTCACCAGACCGTCTTGATGCTATGGTATGGGCTTTAACGGACCTCTCACTAAATGGATACGCAAAACCACAACTAAAACTAGCGTATTCCAATGCCAAAGGTTTAAGGTAAGATGGTAAAGAAACTATCAGCAACGGAAGCGGCCCAAGTACTGGGTATCGCAGGTGACAACACACATAACGGTCAAATCCGTGCGGATGAGTTTCTACCTGAATTACGTGGCAAACGTGCCATACGTAAGTATCGTGAAATGCGTGACAATGATAGCACTATTGGTGCAGTCATGTACGCTACTGAACAAGTCTTACGTGACGTAGACATTAAGGTTATGCCAGCCAATGATACCCCTGCTGCTAAACGTGAAGCAGACTTTGTGGAGAGTATCTTTAAGGATATGGATCACACCCTAGATGATCACGTATCCGAGGCTTTGTCGTCCCTTACATTTGGCTTTGCTTGGTTTGAGGTCGTCTACAAAAGACGTAATGGTCAGAAGACTGGCTCTAAGTATTCTGATGGTCGTATGGGTGTGCGTAAGATTGCTTCACGTGCGCCTTGGACAATCTCTAAGTTTGACGTAGACGAAAAAACTGGTGATGTCTTAGGCATTCATCAGGAAGGGTCAGGGTTCAACAATACTAACTATATTCCTAGTCGTAAGAGTTTGTACTACCGCACTACGGCGATTAACAATGATCCGTCAGGAAGGTCGATCCTACGTAATGCGTATACCTCGTATGAGTATCTTAACAATCTACAGAGCATTGAAGCTATTGCTGTGGAGCGTGAGTTGGCTGGTATTCCTGTGGCTCGTATCCCTTCTGAGTATCTTAGTCCTGATGCTACTGCTGCTCAGTCTGGATTCCTCGCCAACCTTCAACAAATCCTTAGAGATGTTAAGTTCAATGAGCAGGGATACATCGTCCTGCCCTCAGATACCTACCCCGATAGTAACGGAAGTCCTACCAACACTCGACTAGTAGATGTTGAGTTGATGGCTTCTAACGGTAAACGTAATATAGACATAGACCCGATTGTAAAACGGTACCAGCACGACATTGCTCGTTCTGTACTTTCAGAGTTTCTTATGCTTGGTGGTGGCAACACTGGTTCATATGCCCTGTCCAAGTCTAAGACAGACCTGTTCCTTCGTGCGCTTGAGAGTTACATCCAAGCCATAGTTGATGTTCTCAACAAACAGTTGGTAGAACGCCTATGGGAGTTGAACGGTCTGAACTATGATCTCATGCCAACTATTGTTGCAGGGGATGTAGCACCACATGACCTGCGTGAAATTGCAGCGTTCCTACGTAACCTAAATGGTGCAAACATTGATGTGTCGTCGCATCCAGAAGTAATTCAGGACTTGATGGACATCGCTGAACTTCGGTATGATCCAGATTTAGAGGATAATACTGACCAAAACAATGTAGATGGTTAATAACCCATTGAAAATAAAGGAAAAATATCATGGCTACCTTCAATAAGGTAAATGACTTCGTAGTCAACGCTGTACACAACATGGACTTGGAATCAGATCAAGTTGTTGTTGCTCTATCAAATACAGCACCTTCATCAGAAACTTCTGATCCATCAGCAGATGGCAACGGCATCTTAGGTAACGTAACAGAAGTTGCATACACTAACCTAAGTTCTCGTAATGTTACTACTACTTCGTCTACACAGACATCAGGAACATATAAGCTAGTTCTATCAGACATCACATTGACATCATCTGGTGGTTCTACTGGTCCTTTCCGTTACGTGTACATCTATAACGACACAGTAGCAACACCAGCCGACCCACTGATCGGATACTACGACTACGGTTCATCATTGACACTAAACGATGGTGACTCACTAACAATCGACTTCTCAGCAGCTAACGGCGTACTACAGATCGCCTAAGAGGAAATAAAAAATGGTCAAGCTAGTCAACAGAGCCAGAATGTCCACCAGCACTACTGGCACTGGCACAATTACATTAGGTTCTGCTGAAAATGGCTACCAAAGTTTTGATGACGCTGGTGTACCCGATGGAGATGTAGTCCGTTACGTTATTGAGGATGGTTCTAACTGGGAAGTAGGTACAGGTACGTATACTGCTTCTGGAACCACCCTCACACGTACAGTTACAGAAAGCAGCAACTCTGACGCTGCGATCAACTTGTCAGGTAATGCAGTCGTCTTCATCGGCCCAGCAGCACAAGACTTTAGCCCGACCATTACACTCGCTGGTGATGCCAGCGGGTCTGTTACGCTTACAGACTTAGAAGATGCGACCTTGACTGTTACCGTTGCTGATGACAGTCATAACCATACTATTGCCAATGTCGATAACCTACAGACTAACCTAGATGCAAAACTAGACAAGTCTGGTGGTACTATGACTGGCAACTTGATCCTGAATGCTGATCCTACGACAGCATTAGGAGCCGCTACGAAAGAGTATGTCGATACGATTGCTGCCGCTGGTGTTCATTACCACGATCCAGTACGTGTCGAGCAAGAGGGTAACCTTACAGCTACTTACGACAACGGTACAGCAGGTGTAGGTGCAACCCTTACTAACTCAGGTACTCAGGCTGCATTGGTCATTGATGGGGTCACTATGGTCCTTAACGACCGTGTTCTCGTCTATGAACAAACCAATGCATTTGAGAATGGTGTCTACACAGTTACTGACGTAGGTTCTGCAAGCACTAACTGGGTTCTTACCCGTGCGACTGATGCAGACAGTTATGCTCCGTCTGACCCTGACTCGCTTGGTAAAGGTGATGCTTTCTTTGTACAAGAAGGTAACGCAGGTGCTGGTGAACTATACGTTATGAATACCGATGGTGCTATCACCTTCGGTACCACAGCCATAACTTTTACTCAGATTCAGGCTACTGCTGTTTACTCTGGTGGGACAGACATTACCCTTAGTGGTACTACGTTCAACCTAGACTCTACTATCTCAGCAGATACTACAGGTAATGCAGCTACAGCTACAGCCTTAGAGACTGCACGTACAATCGGTGGGGTATCTTTCGACGGTACAGCTAACATTGATTTGGCTGGTGTTAATACGACTGGTAACCAAGACACCTCTGGTAATGCTGCTACAGCGACTGCTTGGGAAACTGCCCGTACAATTACTTTGTCGGGGGATGTCTCAGGTACAGCCACAGGTGTAGATGGTTCAGGTAACGTATCTATCACAACTACTGTCGCTGACGACAGCCACGACCACACTATTGCTAACGTAGATGGCCTACAGACTGCCCTAGATGCTAAAGCACCTACAGCAAGTCCTACCTTTAGTGGTACAGTTACTTTCCCAGCAGGTCAAACCTTCGATGGTCGTGACGTATCTGCTGATGGTGCTAAACTTGATGGTATCGAAAGTGGTGCTACTGCTGACCAAACCAAAGCTGACATTGATGCACTAGGTATTGCAGCAAGTACAGCAAGCACATTAGCAACTGCACGTACTATCAGTCTCGCAGGTGATGTGTCAGGAAGCACTAGCTTTGATGGTTCTGGCAACGTAAGTATTACTGCCACAGTTGCAGACGATAGTCACAATCACGTTATATCAAACATAGATGGCTTGCAATCTGCATTGGATGCTGGTTTTGTTTCTGCTTCAGCAAGTAACGACACCATCACATTTACAACTGCTGGTGGTACAACATCTTCAGTAAGTATTTCAGACGCTGTACTCTCAACAGAGCAAGTTCAAGATATTGTAGGAGGTATGGTTTCAGGTAATACTGAAAGCGGTATTTCTGTTACTTATGATGATGCAGGTAATAGCCTAGACTTCAACGTCAATGATCCTACTATCACACTAACAGGTGCAGTTACTGGTTCCGCCACAATGACCAACTTGGGCAACGTGTCGATAGCTACAACTGCAACTGCCGATCCTACGCTTACTCTATCTGGTGATGCATCTGGTTCAGCTACGTTTACCAATCTTGGGAATGCCACGCTGACCGTTACGGTTGCAGACGATAGTCACAACCACGTCATATCAAACATTGATGGATTGCAGTCGGCTCTTGATGGTAAACAAGCAGCAGGTACTTATAACACTATTATTGGTACAGATAGTGACATAAACACATCTGGTTCGACTATCATCGACAACATCTTTGTTACTGATGGTGTTATCACTAGTATGGGTACTAGGACACTAACTGCTGCTGATATAGGTGCATTATCTACCTCTGGTAAGGCTGCTGACAGTAACCTGTTAGATGGCCTTGATTTGTCCACAGGGCGAAACAATGTCGCCAACAGAGTAATGCGTACCAATAGCAGCGGTTATGCAGAGTTCGGCTGGATCAATACAACATCAGGCGATACGACAGGTGGCTTGTCACGCATTTATGTTGATACGGGTGACAATTATATCCGTAAGTGTACACTTTCCCATCTTGCGTCACAGGGTGGCTTCCTGACATCAAGTGCTTCTCCTACTACTTTCTCTGTGGGAAAACTTTATGCTGACTCAAGATCAGAGAGAGTAAGGGAAGATACATCTACAACAGGTACGATAAATGTGTATCTCACCCATTACGGTAGTAGCACAGACCCCGATAGCGTAGTTTGGCTAACTGCTGATCAAACTGCTGATCGGACCATAAAATTTTGGTGGGACACTGCCCAGATAGATACCAGTATTGCTCACACTGTAACGGTTTTACTAACCAACGGAACTACACCCTACAAAATGAGTGCTTATTACAACTATGCGGATGCAACTTTCTCAGGAGGAAGTGCTTCAGTTCCGTTTAGATTTCCAGCTTTTGTGAAGTGGCAAGGTGCAACTCAACCAGCCGCTGGTAACGCCGATAGCATTGATGCTTACACTTATACGTTCCTGTTTAAGAGTAATGGAAGTTTTGATGTCATCGGTTCGGGTCCAAACCAGTTTGCATAAGGAAAAACGATGCCACTATTAAGTTTACTAGGCAGTGGTTCGGCCCTAGCGTATGGCTGGGGCATTGCCCAAGACGTAAAAGTAGGTCAGTGGGACCTAGCCAATATGCACTATGATCCCAAATCTTTGGCGTTTAAGTGGACGGGGTATGATAGCACTACTACGTACTCTGGTGTTAATAGCATGTCGTATAACTACGCTGGTTATTATCCCTTTGGGACAGAGTTTACACCTTATAGTATCCGAAGTTTGGCGATGCCCACCGAAGACTATTTGTATGTTTTTCATGGTACAGGTAGCGGAGCTAGTGATGAAACAACAGTTACTAGGATGGATTTAGCAAGTCCTGATGATGTTTTAGGTTATTCAAAAGGGGCATCTAATTATCAACAGGTAAATATAGATGATGGGACTGGATATGCTAACAGTTGGCTTTACGGTTCCGATGTAACCGCCGATGGTAAACACTATGTTACCTTTAAGGCCCCAGGAACTTCTCAGCCTAGTTATTACTCTGGCATTAGAAAATTTGATACCTCTACAGACTATTCGATTACGTCATCGGATACGCAAAGCCAAACTTTTGATTTTACATCAGATGTGGCTTATCTGTACGGCGGGATCAAATTATACCCTCGAAAGATGATCCTTTCATCGCAAAGTACAGATACATTGTACGAATACTCTATGACTTCGGATTATGACTTCACCACCCTAAGTTCTCCTACAACTAATAGTAACATCGGTACCATTAATGGAAATCACTATGACTTTACTATAACACCAAGCGGTGATGCTTTTGTTTTTAGTGCTGTAGGTAATGCAACTTACAGACCAAATAGATACGACAACCTTTGGTGGGTTGATACTAGTGGAGGTTCCGTTGCAAATCTGGATTTCAATAGAGCCGACTCTAAAGACTTTAGGTTTTACTTAGGTGATGGTGGGACGGGTATTACTGATCAATACCCAAGAGGTGTTACGTTTAATGGTAACGGGACACAAATGCTCGTCGCATTGCCCAACCAACAGCGCATCGCTGCCTTTACAGTTGGTGCATGGGACGTAAGATCAGATCGTTCGACCACTACCTATAAATCGTTTGTAGCTGGTGGACTTAGAGTAAAGCCTGACGGAACAAAGTTGTGGAATGTGGACTATGATAAGAAAAAGATATTCGAGATAAATATGTCCACTGCTTTTGATCTTGGCACTGCGTCTTATGGGAACGAGTTCTCAGTAGTTGGTCAGGATAATTTTCCTTACACTATCCACTGGAAGCCAGATGGTACAAGGTTTTACATAAGCGGTCAGGGAAACAAGAAAGTTTACGAATACTCTTGTAGTACGGCTTGGGATATTAGCACTGCAAGTTACTCAAATAGAGCAACTTCTGCTTTGTCTGATACTACCCTGTATTCTGCTGTCCTCTCAGATGACGGAACAAAGTTATACGTATCCAAGCGAGTGAGAGTAGCTTATCAAACCTACGAGAATAAAGTGGCTCAATACTCTTTAAGCACCGCATGGCAAATTAACACCGCTTCACAAATTGGCAGTGACATAACCCTCACAACAAACATGTATGACTTTAGTTTTCATCCTGATGGGGACAAAATCTTCTCTACTGGGGGGTCAGGCACTTACGATGACCGTCTGCAACAATGGAACCTAAGCACTGCTTGGGACATATCCACTGCTACTCCCTCAAGTACAGAATACTTTGATTTCAGTGACGGGTTTTTAAATAATCCACCCACTCTGAGGCATTGTTGGTCTGAAGATGGTGGTCAGGTGTTTGTCAGTAATAACAATTCTGACAGTATTTATTCATTTAATGTTTACGAGGCGTAAAACATGACAAAATATGCCAAAATTGAGGATGGGCAAGTTGCCGTATATCCTTATCATCTAAACAGGTTAAAGACTGATTTTCCCGAAGTGGAATGGCCTTACCCTCAAATCCCAGATGATTTTTTAGCTGCCTATGATGTTTATCCTGTGGCAGTCCAAGAAGCACCTACAGATGTAGATTTGAGAACGCACATTGCGGAGCCTTCTTATTACCCTGAACTTGTTGATGGTCAGTGGACAATCACAATAACAGTCAGGGAATTAACGGATGAAGAAAGTGAAGCTGTTGTTGGCTCTAAAGCTGCCTCTAACAGAGATGAAAGGTTTCGCAGATTACACGATACAGACTGGATGGCATCATCAGACCGTACAATGTCACCAGAAGAAATTGCTTATCGTCAGGCACTACGAGACTTGCCTGAAACAGCAGCAAATTGGCCATTTTTAGAAGATGAAGACTGGCCTACTAAACCGTAAGGGGTAAACAATGTTAGGATTTGCACCATTAGCGTCTACCACGTTTGCTGCTGCTGGCGAAGGTTTATCTTACCAACTTGCCGCTGACGAAGGTACATACAGCTTAACCTTCCAAGACGTTATTGATGCTATATCCATAACAGCGGGTGAAGCAACATTCACCCTAACGGGACAGACTTCACCTCTTGTCGTAACTAAACCAGCAGACGAAGGTACTTATTCTGTAACAGGCCAAGATGCAGACTTTGTTATTGCTGAAAGACTTGTAGCCGCACACTTCAACTACATTATGACACCGCAAGATGCTGATTCAGCATGGAAGCGTGTGGCAGGTCAAGGTAGCTTTAGTCTGACAGGTCAAGCATCTGGGATTAACTATCAGTTACCAGCAGGTGAAACATCATATAGTCTTTCAGGACAAACGTCAGTATTCACTGTTACTCTACTAGCTGGTGAGGCTACCTATGCTCTTACTGGTCAAGCAGCTAACGTAAACACAAGCATATCTCATGCCGCTGGATCGTTCTCTGTTACTGGTCAAGATGTAGCTATTAGTCCTACAACAGTTATCACTGTAGACGATGCCGCATCATTTACTCTGACGGGTCAAGACCTTAACTTTGACTATGCAGATATATTCCCTGTAGAGTCTGGTAGCTTCTCTTTAACAGCCTCAGTTGATCCAACTCTACATACATCAAAAGTTGCTGAAGAAGCCAACTTTACGTTCACAGGCCAAGATGTAGGCCTTATTGTTGCTGAACAACTTCCAGTCGATAGTGTGTCTTATACACTAACTGGTCAGGACATTAACTTTGATGTAAACGATAATTTTGTTGCAGAAGTTGGTAGCTTTATTGTCGGCGGTGAAGATGTAAGTTTCAAAGCTAATTTCCCGATAGTAATTAACGACTCAGAGAATTACCTTTTCTTAGGACAAGATGTAACTCTGATTGACGGTAAATCTTTAGTTGCAGAAGGTACAACCTACACAGTTACTACAGAAGATGCGGTATTTACACCAGAGATTACACTACCTGCTGTAAACGCACAGTATGTACTGACTGGTCAAGATATAGGATTTATATTCCCATTCGGAGTAGACGAAGGTACGTTCACTCTCGCTGGGCAAGATATTACTATCAGTAACCCATCATCTCGTCGAGGTGTGCTAGTGACTGGTAAATCCTTCAACAAGGTAACACTAATTCAACAATACAATAAGGTTGCATAACAATGGCTTTCTACATTAAGCAGAATGACACAAGCCCATCTATGTTGGCTAACTTACAAGATGCTGACGGTAACGCCATTAACCTTACTGGTGCCAGTGTTCAGGTTCACATTAAGGATGTAGAAGGTACACTCAAGGTTGATCGTGCAGCTATCATCCCTGATCCACTTATTGGTCGTGTAAGGGTCAACTGGCAGTCAGGGGATACAGATACTGTCGGTACCTACTATGTAGAGTTTGAGGCTACCTATAATGACGGTTCTATAGAAACCTTCCCTAACAATGGTAACCTAGTTATGGTTGTAGTAGGTGAGTTGAACTAATGACAACTTGGGCAAGACAAATATATGAGCATGACCCTCTTGCCATAGCCAAGGGTGAAGTCAACGGTTACTCTAGTGAACATAAGTTTGGTGCTGTACCTGCTATGTCGCAGAACCAAACAGGGACTATCTGGGATGTAAACGATACAGCTTATCCTTGGTCCTCTTGGTCAACTGCTGGTACTGTAGACATTCCTGCTGTTAATGCATCAGACAACGGTAAGAAGATTACTATCTTAGGTCTTGATGCAGATTACAACGCTCAGTCTGAAGAGATCACTCTGAGTAGTTCTGGCTCTGTCACATCTACAAATTCTTATATTAGGCTCTATCGTGCATTTCTATCGAATGGGTCTACAAATGTAGGTGTCATAAACGTACAAAAGTCTGCTGTAACAGTCATGCGTATCAATGCTGGTAAGGGTCAAACCCTGATGGCTATTTACACGGTACCTGCTGGTTATACAGCATACTTGATACAAGGCGCTGCCACATGTCAAGGTAATGCAGATGCTACAGGGGATATGTACATACGTTACTTTGGGCAAGATGCATTTCGCATAGGTCACTCTTTTGAGTTCTCTGGTGCAGGTGGTCAGTACATGTACAAGTTTGCAGTACCGAGAACAATACCAGAAAAATCTGACGTTGACGTAAGAGCCTCAGTAAGAAGTAACAATGCTCGACTTACTGCTGCATTTGATCTGATACTCGTAGAAAACACATATAGAGATGTATAATGCCTAAAGTAGCTTTACAGAACAAAGTCAAAGAACACAACAAGAAGTCTAAGCATAAAGTTACTATGCGGATGTTGGAGCAAGTATATGACCGTGGCGTTGGAGCCTATCGCACTAATCCTGCAAGTGTTCGACCTAATGTCAAGTCACCAGAACAGTGGGCAATGGCTCGTGTCAATAGTTTTCTACGTATCGTAAGTGGTTCTAAGTCTGCTAACCATGATAAAGACCTTCTACCTTCGTCGCACCCCTCTAAGAGTAAAGCTAAGAAGATGCTAAAGGCACAGTATGCCAATGACGTATTCACGACAGAGATGGAAGCACGTAGTCGTTCTATGGATATGGGATGCGGTGGTGCCATTCATGTGCATGAGATTGACGGACAGGCCGTATACATGCCCTGTGGTAGCCATGAAGAGTATTTAGACTACTACCGTACAGAAGATGAAGACAAGCCCTCAGAGGACCGCTTAGAGGCTCTACGGGTCATTGTACAGGAAGTAATGAAAGAGGAGTTCACCAAGGCAGAGTACCAAGGTGAAAAGGTGACTTTGAACAAACCACGTAGGTTATCGGGTGGTAACAAGAAGTTTGAAGTCTTCGTTATGGATGGCAGTAAAGTAAAACGTGTTACCTTCGGTGACCCCAATATGGAAATACGTCGAGACAATCCAAAGGCCCGTGCCAACTTCCGATCACGCCATTCATGTGATACAGCAACAGATAAGACATCGGCCCGTTATTGGTCATGTCGTATGTGGGAAGGAGGCACATCAGTGTCAGACTTAACAAAGAATATAGAAGGGCAAATCCTTAAAGCTGACGATGAACAACGTATGGTATACGGCTGGGCATCAGTAGTTACAGAAAAGGGTGAACCTGTAGTAGATCGACAAGGTGATGTTATTGAGCCAGATACTTTGGTTCGTGCCGTAAACAAGTTTATGGAACATGTACGTGTCGGTAAAGAAATGCACAAAGGGGACCAGATTGGCGCAGTCATTCACTCTATGCCAGTCACTAAAGAGATTGGTGAATCCCTTGGCATACAGAGTGACCGTGAAGGCTGGGTCGTAGCATTTAAAGTGTATAACGACGATGTTTGGGCCAAGGTCAAGTCTGGTGAATTAGCCGCCTTTAGCATTGGCGGTAGAGCAATAAAGGAAGACTATAATGGCTAACCTTTTAAAACAGCTTGAACTAGAGGAATTATCCTTAGTGGATCGTCCTGCCAATGCAAAAGCTATGGTTTCCCTATTCAAGCGTGACAACTCCGAAGAGGAACAAATGACAGATAACGTAGAAAAGATGTCAGACGACCTAAAGGCAAAACTAAAGCCTTATATGGACAAAGGAATGACCGAAGAAGAGGCAATGAAAGCCTATGACGAGGACATGAAGAAGTCTGACGCAGCAGAAATTGATGAACTAGACCTGCTGAAAGCTGAGAACGACACACTGAAAATCCAGAACGAAGACCTACGTAAGGCTCTTATCGAAAATGGTTTCATTATCAAGTCTGACTCAATCGAAAAGAAAGTTGAACCAGAGTACATTGAGTACGAAGGGGAACAAATCAATAAAGCAGATGTACCTGCCGTTATTCTCAAAGCATTGGAAGAAGCAGAGTTTGCTAAAGCTGATGCAGAACTAACAAAACGTGCAACAGAAGCCCTACCACACTTTGCAGAAGATGTAGCTAAATCCTTGGTTGCTGAGTTCGGTGAAGTAGAAGGTGTTATGGAAGCCCTTAAAGCTGCCGATGCGACATTCGCAGAAAGCATGGAAGAGGTAGGAAAATCAGATGCAGATGGTGAGTTCGCTACTGCAACTGATAAAATGGAATCCCTTGTAAAATCTTACATGGATGAAAACAAAATGAAGAAGGGCGATTACGCTAAAGCATACGCTGCTGTAGCTAAGACCGACGAAGGTAAAGCCCTAATCAATAAAAGCTATAAAGGGGAATAATTATGGCTGTAATGCAATCCCGTGATACACGGACATTTATTGCTGGTGAGGACCTGTCTTCATCACAGTTCAAATTCGTAACTTTGGAATCAGACGGTGAAGTTGATCTAGCAGATGCTGCTGGTGAAAACGCAATCGGTGTAGTGATCAATGACCCAGCGGCTGGTGAAGCTGCTACAGTCGTAGTATCAGGTAAAGTTATGGTAACGTCAGGTGGTACTATTGCTGCTGGCGCACAAATTCAAACAGATGCATCTGGTGACGCACTAACTGCTGCGGCAGGTGATGTAGTTCTAGGTTACGCTTTGGAATCAGCGGTTGATGGTCAAGTATTTGCCATTGAGTTGATCCAAGGTGGTAACGTAGTACCAGCGTAACCAGCGATAGGAAGGATATAACAAATGCCATTGCTAACACCAAATTCGGTACATATTGATCAGCCGTTGACAAACCTGACCATCGCATATGTACAAGACCAAACAAACTTTGTTGCTGACAAGGTTTTCCCAACTGTAGGCGTTCAGAAGCAATCTGACAAATACTACATCTATGACCGTGATAACATGAACCGTTCAGGTGATGTTAAGGCTCTTGCACCACGCACAGAAGTCAACCGTATCGGTATGTCAATCTCAAACGCATCATACTATGCAGACGTATATGGTCTAGGTATGGACTTCGATCAGCAAACTCTTGCTAACGAAGATGCAGCACTAGACATTCGTTCAGCGGGTGCAGCTACATTGACTAACCGTCTGTTGATCCATCGTGAAGAACAATTTGCTTCAACATTCTTTGCGGCAGATGTTTGGGGTACAACAGCTACACCATCAAACTTGTGGTCAGATTATACAAACGGTACACCAATCGCAGACGTAACAGCCGCTCGTCGTACCATGCAGCTAAAATCTGGTGGCTTCAAGCCAAACACAATGGTTGTCGGTAAAGAGGTGCGTGACATCTTGATCAATCACCCAGACATCCTAGCACGTTTGAATGGTGGTGCAACTGTAACAAACACTGCATTGATCACTAACGCTAAGTTGGCTGAGATTTTTGAGGTAGAGAACTTCTACGTCATGGAAGCAGTGAAGAACTCATCAGTTGAAGGTGTCGCAGAAAGCAACGCATTCATCGGTGGTAAACATGCTCTACTAGCACACGTTGCTCCAAATGCAGGTCTAATGACACCAATGGCTGGTGCGACATTCGCATGGAACACACTAGACGGTGTAAACAACTTGGGCGTAACAGTTGAGTCATTCTCTGACGATGCTCTTAAGCGTCAACAAGTTGCAGAACACATCCAAGTTAAAATGTCCTATGATATGAAAATCACAGGTGCTGACTTGGGTTACTTCTTTGAAGCAGTTGTAGCGTAAGCTATTTACTCTGGGGGGGCTGTAATGGCCCCCTTATTCTACTAATGATAGGTGTAACATGATCCGACAAGAACAAATGCCTTTCCAGTTTGACCGACCCTTATTCGTGCGTGTACCTTTTGATGCAGCAGGACGTTCATGGGAGTCAGGACAAGAGTTTAAATGGAAAGAGATGTCCATGCCAGAAACCAATGTGATGACCCTCTACAATCAGAGGATGCTACATCACAATGTAGAACTAGAAAAACAAGTTAAGGCTGGTGACGGACTAGAAGAATTAAACATAGATGGACTACACGAAGTCGTTAAGAGTATCAATGCCAAGGTTAAGGCTAAGACACCTAACACTAATATGTACGAGAAACATAAGTGTAAAACATCTAAGATACTAGACAAACAGCGTGGGCTTATTCGTAGCTGGCGTAGAAACCACGGGCATTATGAGGTAGATTGATGGCTTGGAGTTATGAGGAAACCGATCTAAGGACAACAACGGCCTCTGGTCGTCTGAATACTGTCCGACTGTTACTTGGTGATACAGATAGTAACGACCAACAGGTGCAGAACGAAGAGATCGCTTTTGCTCTGGCTCAAAATAATAATAACGTATACTACGCTGGGGCTTGGTGTGCAAGAATAGTTGCTGCCAAGTACTCACGTAAGGTAACGACATCAATAGACAATGCTATAAGTGCTGATTACAGTGACTTAGCAAAGCAGTATAACAAGTTAGCAGAAAGCCTAGAGTATCAGGGTAAGAAGTCTGGTGCTGTTGTTGGTATTAAGGCTGGCGGTATCACCAAGTCAGGTGTAGACGCTATACGTGCCAACACTAACCGCATTACTCCCTCATTCCGTAGGGATCGCTTTCGTAATCCACCAAGCTATAGTGGAGAAGATTACGGCTCAGACTACGACTAGGAGGTCTAGATGTCTTTTCGATCCTTTGATCCCTATGATCTCATAAGGGACTTCGGCAAAGAAGTTACGCTGCATAAACTTACTACGGATGGGTCTTATGATCCTGCTACTGGTACAGTGTCTGGCAGTGAAACCACAGATTATACTGCCTTTGCATACTTCTATAATGTTGAGGTAGGTATCAGTGGGAATAGTGAACTTCGTCGTGGTAGTAGACGTTGTGTAATCTCTGCCCTTGGCCTAGCAGTTGCCCCTGATGATGGCGACAGTATCTCTGGTCTAGGGGATAAAGTACACATCACAAGAGTGACTACTCACTACAGCAATGGTGCCGCAGTTATGTACACCTGTGAGGTAGAAGAATAATGAAGGTTAAGTTTTCTGTTGATAAGTCCTCACTAAAAAGACAGTCAGAGAGAGTTAAAGAGGAAATTGAGGCAGAGACAAGTATTAGATTACAATCTATAGCTGATGATGCCATATCTTTTTCTAAACCTTTTGTTGATACAGGGGCTTACATAACAAGTTGGTCTTTTATTGTAGGTTCAGGTCGGCCTAGGGGTAAGTCATCTAGACGTAAACCAAGAGGCCAAGACGCAGAATCTATGGCAAGCAAAGGTCGTGCGCAGTTAGAGCAAGATTTAAACAAGGTGGATTTATATAATACTACTGCATTGTTCCTTAGTAATGGGTCGCCTCATTCTGAGTATGTAGAGTATAAACATAACCACAGGGTTTTTGAGAGGTTGATTATAAAGCATGGCTAACATTGATACTGATATTAGGGCTGCATTAGAAAGTAAGTTATCAGATGTACCTGATGTACCATCAATCTCTTATGAGAATGTCCCCTTTTCACCTACTACTGGTCAGAGTTACCTAGAGGTTAAATACATACCAGTTACACGTAGACCTTCCGTAAGAGGGACATCCCCTCAACAAAGATATGATGGTATTCTAGCTATCAACTGCTATGCACCAGAAGGACAAGGACCTAATGCAGCAGACACTCTAGCTAAAAATGTGATGGAAACATTTGAGGCTACCACTAAACTTACCCATAATAGCAAGACAGTAAATATCGAATACGCTGAACGACAGCAGGGCTTCGTGGATAGTCCTTGGTACTTTGTGCCAGTTAGTATTCGTTGGTACGCTTATAATTAATCAGGAGATAACTCATGGCCTTTGCACAGGGTTCACGTTCCAGCCTATCGTACATTGTAGAAAGCACTTTTGGTACGACACCTGCTGGCAACTTCACTAACTTACCTTTTTCTACTCATACACTAAACCTATCTAAAGATCGTGTTGCAGGTAACGACATCCAGTCAGACCGTATGCCACGTGTTGATCGCCACGGTAACCGTCAGGTTGGTGGAGACATTGCAGTCGATCTACGTGATGCAGACTACGACGATTGGTTAGAAGCTGCCATGTTGAACACATGGTCAACTAACGTACTTAAAGTTGGTACAACACCTAAGTTCTTCTCTATCGAAGACTATGCTGCTGACATCGACCAAGCACGTTTGTTCACTGGTTGTACAGTAAACACAATGGGTGTTTCACTAGCACCTAACCAAATGGTAACAACAACTTTTGGTGTCGTCGGTAAAGATATGACAATCGGTGCAACAGAGAAGACACAGGATGCAGCCTCTGGTGCAGCACCTTTCGATGCTTACT
>Ga0213866_10000196_pt1 | contig 50864 bp, 47 predicted proteins | sample PICome_11_FD_160079 | JGI IMG/M metagenome (GOLD analysis project Ga0213866, IMG submission 160079) | Coastal seawater microbial communities near Pivers Island, North Carolina, United States - PICO284 | ecosystem: Environmental > Aquatic > Marine > Coastal | place: USA: North Carolina...
GCCAGCACGAGCCGGGTGCCCAACGGGGTGTCGTCGATGGAAACGACGCCGGTCGCAGCGGGGGCCAGCTCGGTTGCCTCGAGTGCCAACTCGATCCCGCCGGGTGCCGAGGTCTCCCGGATCGACAAGACCGCACCGACCATCAGCACGACCAGTACGACCGCGGCGGCCGCGGCGACGAGCCGGTGTCGTGACCGGGTGAGGGGCACGACCACACCCGACGACGCCGACTCGGCGGCGATGGCGGCGACGACTGCGTCCTCGAGGCCCGCATCGGCCGGCTCCCACAGCGCAGGTTCGGCCAGGAGCGCGGCGAGATCGGCGTCGATGCCGGGATCGGTGTCGAACGGCTCGTCGGGCACGGTCACTCCTCCCCTTCCACTACGTCGGCACCGGCCCGCCGGTTCGCGACCGACGGCGGATCCGCGAGATGTCCCAACGCGACGGCGAGCCGCTTGTGGGCTCTCGCCGACCGGGATTCCCATCCGGTCGGCGATCTCCGGGTGCGACAGTCCCACCAGGTGCGAGAGCCGCACCACCTCGCGCTCCTCGACCGGGATTCCGTCGAGCGCCCGTCGGACCTCGTGGATCTCCCAGGTCCGTTCGAACGACAGGGTCGTGACCGCGACGTCGACCTCCGGGTCGTGGTCGCCGGCGGTGGGCCGCATCTCCCGGCGCAAGGCGTCGATCGCGGTGCGTCGGGCGATCGTGTAGAGCCAGGGCGCGAGGTCACGCCCTTCCTCGAAGGTGGCGCTCGCCCGCCAGGCCTTCACGAAGGTCTGCTGCACGATCTCCGCGACGAGCTCCGGATCGCGGGTCATCGAACGCGCCACCGTCTGGATCGCGCCGCCGTAGCGCTGATAGACGTCGCGCACGGCGGACTCGTCCCCGGCTCGGAATCGTGCGACGAGATCGGCCACGGATGTCGCTCAGTCGTCGAAGCGCAGGGCGTCGAGCGCCGCCCACCGAGGATCGGCGGGGGGCTCCTCGGTCTCGGGCCGGTCGACGGCGACCGCGGCCGGGAACCGATCGGGGTCCGGCCCCGCACACTCGTCGCCACACAGCGGCGCCAGCGGAAGCGCCAGGAGGGCGGCCTCCCGGACGACCGGACCGAGATCGATGCGCTCGTCCTCGATGGGCCAGGTCTCCCCCTCGGTCGGGTTCCGCTCGAAGATCTCCAGGACGTCCGCCTCGAAGGCCGCCGAAATCGGGTCGAGACAGCGCCGACACGGACCCGTCCACGATCCACCGACCCGACCCGTGGCCGAGACCCCTTCCGTGACCGCCTCGATCACGAGGTCGATCTCGAGCCGGCCGTCGACGACGGAGAATTCCCCCGCCTCGAGATCGTCCAGCTCGGTCGTCGCCCGGAATTCGCGACGTGCGCCGGTGCGACGCCGGATCTCCAGCGTGTCGACCAGCAGCTGGCTGGGCGGCGTGATCCGCCCTGCGGCGGCCACTAGACGTCCTGGTCGAAGACCGACTCGTCGGGCAGCAGCGGCTCGGGTTCGTCGGTCTCCGCCCGATCCTCCACTGCGCCCTGCAGCCGCGCTCGGCCGGACGCGACGGTGCGCATGGTGCGCTCGAGCACGACCTCCATCCCGCCGAGCTTCTGGTCGCACCAGTCCTCGGTCTCCAGGCGGAGGTTCTTGGCCCGCTCCTCGGCCTCGGCGACGACCTTGCGGGCACGATCCTCGGCCGACTTCACCAGTTCGGTGCGCTGCACCATCTGCTCGGCTCGGGTGCGGGCCCTGGCGATGATCTCGTCGCCTTCGGTCTGCACCCTGGCGAGGAAGTCGTCGCGTTCCTTCAGCAACCAGCGGGCGGAGCGCAACTCGTCGGGCAGGCTCTGCACCGCCGCCGTGAGCACGGCGAGCACCTCTTCCTTGTTGATCATCGACGAGGCGGACAGCGGCATGGGCCGGGCCTCCTCGACGAGTTCGATCGCCTGACGGAGCAGCGACTCGGCCTGGGGCGCGCGATACGACGGGGCCCCGTCGGACGTCTCTCCCGGCGGCGGCGCGTCGGGGGCCGGCGCGTCGCTCATCCGTACTGCTCCTTGAGCCGCGCCGCGACAGGAGCGGGCACCATCGCCGAGATGTCGCCGCCGTACCGGGCGAAGTCTCGGATGAACTTCGACGCCAGGAACGAACTCTTCGACGCCGACGGGATGAAGAGGGTGAAGATGCCCGACGCGGCATTGTTCATCTGGGCCATCTGCAGCTCGTTCTCGAAGTCGGACACCGCCCGCAACCCCTTCACGATGAAGTCGGCGGAGATCTCCGAGGCGAGGTCGACGACCAGGCCGCTGAACATCTTCACGGTCACATTGTCGAGATGACCCGTGGAGACCTCGAGCATCTCCTCACGGTCGTCGAGCCGGAAGACACCGTCCTTCGTGGTGTTGACCATCGCCGCGACGACCACCTCGTCGAAGAGGGATGCGGCGGTCTCGATGATCTCGATGTGCCCGTTGTGAACGGGATCGAAGGAGCCGGGGTACAGAACGCGGGTCACGTGGTTGTTCTCCACTCTCAGGGGCGTGAGGCCGAACCCGCAGATGCGAGCGTCACCACGGTACTCCCGTAGTGCCGCACCCGGTGGGTCTCCCACCCGGCCGGAAGGTCGACTTCACGACCGGACTCGATCACGACGACCGCATCGTGGGCGACGGAGCCCTCCACGGTCGAGAGGAGATCCGCCCATCCCTCGAAGGCGTACGGGGGATCGAGCAGCACCAGATCGAGATCGGATCGGGTGGCGAGGGCGCGGGTTCCGTCACCGACGACCACGGTCGCCCGGTCTTCGAATCCGAGGGTCGACAGGTTCTCCCGCAGCGCATCGAGGGCCCGTCGGTCGCTCTCGGCGAAGACACAGTGAGCGGCACCGCGGGACAGCGCCTCGATCCCGAGCGCACCCGACCCGGCGAACACGTCGATCACCTTGGCGTCCTCGATCGCACCGAGCGAGTACAGCGAGTTGAACATCGCCTCCCGCACACGATCGGCGGTCGGGCGCGTCGCATCCCCGTCGGGCACGACCAATCGACGACCACGGGCGGACCCGGCGACAACACGCATACGGCCAGTCTGGCGGGTCCGGGGTACCGTCCACCCATGGCCGTTCCCGAATCGATCACCTGCGTTGACTGCGGCGGCGCCTGCGGTCGCATCACTTTCGAGCCCGACGAAGGGTTCGAGCCGGGCGACATCGTGGCCTACCGGTGCCGAGACTGCCTCGATCGTTGGGACATCGAACTCACCGCCGACGACATCGAGCAGGAACCGCCGAGCTGACCGACGGTCAGCTCTTCATCAGGAACTCGGCTTCGTCGTCGCCCAACAGCAGGGCGATCTCGTCGTCGAGTTCGGGGTGTCCTTCGAGTTCGGGATCGTCGTCGATGATCTCCGTGGCCACGTCTCGGGCCACCCCGACCCATTCGCGATCGGTCACCAGCGACGCGAGCCGCAGGTCGTTGCGACCCTTCTGGCGCTCGCCCATGATCGTGCCCTCGCCCCGTAGGTCGAGATCGACCTCCGCCAACGCGAACCCGTCGGTGCTCGCCACCAACGCCTCGAGGCGGGCCTCGCCGTCGCCGGTGGTCGGGTCGCCCACGAGGAAGCAGCGGCTGGCGGCATCACCTCGGCCGACCCGGCCCCGCAACTGGTGCAGCTGGGCGATGCCGAACCGGTCGGCGTCGAGCACGACCATCACGGTGGCGTTCGGCACGTCGACACCGACCTCGATCACCGTGGTGGCGACCAACACGTCGATGTCGCCCGATCGGAACCGCTCCATCACCTCGGCCTTCTCGACCGACGGCATCTGCCCGTGGAGGAGGGCGAGCCGGAGATCGTGCAACTCGCCCCCGCTGAGTTCCTCGTGGGTCTCGGTGGCGCTGCGCACGTCGAGGGCCTCCGACTCGCCGATCAGTGGGCAGACCACATACGCCTGCCGCCCGCCGGCGACCTCGTCGCGCACGGTCGACCACACCTCGGCGGTCTCGTCTTCGGTCCGGGCCCACGTGGTGTCGATCGGCGTGCGACCGGGCGGGAGCTCGTCGAGCACGCTCACATCGAGATCGCCGTAGACCGTCATGGCTGCGGTCCGAGGGATCGGGGTCGCCGTCATCACGAGCACGTCGGGCGCGGCGCGGACGTCGCCCTTGTCTCGGAGTGCGGCTCGTTGCTCGACACCGAAGCGGTGCTGCTCGTCGATGACGACGACGCCGAGCGACGCGTATTCGACCTTGTCCTGGATCAGGGCGTGGGTGCCGATGACGATGTCGACCTTGCCGGTGACGAGGTCGGCCAGGATCTTCCGCCGGTCGCCGGCCCCGACCCGATTGGTGAGTAACTCCACCCGCAGCGGTCGGTCGCCCATCAGCGTGGACGGGTCGGGCACCATCAGATCGCCGAGCATCGACGTGACACCGAGATGGTGCTGTTCCGCCAAGACCTCGGTCGGGGCCATGAGGGCCCCCTGGTGCCCGCCCTGCACCGCCGCCAACAACGCGGTGACGGCGACCACGGTCTTGCCGGAGCCGACGTCGCCCTGGAGGAGCCGATGCATCGGCCGTTCGAGCGCGAGGTCAGCGCCGATCTCCCGGATGGCTCGTTGCTGGGCACCGGTGAGCGGGAACGGGAGACGCTCGTGGAATCGGTCGACGAGCTCACCGGCGACGGAGTGCGACAGACCGGCGGTCTCCCGTTCGATCCGCCGCTTACGGCGCACGAGCTCGAGCTGGACCCGCAGCAGTTCGTCGAACACGAGGCGGCGCCGCGCTTCGTCCTTCTCCGTCATGGTCTCGGGATTGTGGATGCCCTTGATCGCGGCATTGCGGGTCACGAAGTCGAACCGGTCGAGCACGGCGTCCGGGAGCGGGTCGGCGAAACCGCGCACCGACGCCCGGGCCAGCGCCTCCTCGATGAACGTCTGCAGGTCGCGGGTGAGCAGTCCCGACTTCTCCGATTGCGGGTAGACGGGGATGATCCGCCCCGTCTGATTGCCGACCAGGTCGACCACCGGGCCGGTCATCTGCCGATTCCCGCGGAAGAAGTCGCACTTGCCGTGGACCATCAGGGTCATGCCGGGCTGCAGCTGCTTCTCGCGCCAGCGCTGGTTGAAGAACGTGAGGGTGAGCTGGTGGCCGCCGTCGCCGATGACGACCTCGGTGAGGGTCCGGCGGCCCCGGAGCTGACGGGTGCTGCTGCTGCGGACCTCACCGAACACGGTCGCCTCGTCGCCCTTCTGGAGATCGGCGATCTTCGCCTCCCTGGTGCGATCGAGATGGCGCCGGGGGTAGTGCTGCACGAGGTCGAGCACGGTGCGGATCTCGGCCGCGGCGAGCGACTTCTCCTTCTTCTCGCCCACGCCGCGAAGCCGACTCACGGGCATCTCGGCCAGGTCCCGCAGCGTCAGCGGCGGGTCGCCCGCGGGCACGATCGGCTACTCCAGCCCGAAGTAGTACGGGTACAGGGGCTGGCCCCCGTGGTGGACCTCGACCTCGACCTCGGGGTGGTGTTCGTCGATCCAGGCCTCGATCGCCGCCGTCGCGTCGTCGTCGGCCTCGTCCCCGGCGATCACCGTGAGGAGTTCGTGCTCGTCGTCGAGGATGTGGGTGAGCAGGGCGGTCGCCGCCTCGAGCATCGTCGGTTGGACCGCCTGGATCCCGTCGCGGCAGATCCCGAGCCAGTCGCCGGTCGCGATGGGGCCGACGTCGGAGGTCGACTCGCGCACGGCCTGGGTGATCTCCCCGGCCACGACCGCGGCTGCCGCGGCGGTCATGTTGGCCGCGTTGGTGTCGGCACTGTCCTGCGGGTCGTAGGCCATCAGACACGCGAGCCCCTCGGCGACTCCCTTGGTGGGAACGACGCGCACGGTGCGACTGCTCTGGGCATCGACCTGCTGGGCCACGGGGATGATGTTCTTGTTGTTGGGGAGGATGACGACCTCGGGAGCCGGCACCGACTCGACCGCGGCGACCAGCTCCGCAGTCGAGGGGTTCATCGACTGGCCACCGGCCACGACGGCGTGGACACCCATCGACCGCAGGATGGCGACCACACCCGAGCCGACCCCGACGGCCACCACCGCCGTGGGCACCGGGTCTCCGCCCGGGGCGGCGGGACCGCCCATCTCGGCCTGGACCCACTCGCGCTCCTCGAGCTCCTCGAGCAGGTCGGTGACCCGGATCTTGTGAGGGCGACCGACGGCGATGCCGCACTCGATGGCCGCACCGATGTCGTCGCAGTGGATGTGGCAGTTGAAGATTCCGTCGCCACCCACGACCACGATCGAGTCGCCCACCTCGGCCCACGCGGACTTGAACCCCTCGATCTCGGCATCGGGTGCGTCGAGGAGAAACATCACCTCGTAGCGCAGATCGGCGATCGACGGCTCGTGGTCGTCGCCCTCGGGACGCACCGGCTCGACCGGTGGAGCGACGACGCTCGGCGCGGGCATGGCACGACCGTCGACGACGGTGAGCGCGGCATCGAGGAACAGGAGGAGGCCGGCACCACCGGCGTCGACCACGCCCGCATCGGCGAGGACCTTGAGCAACGTGGGCGTGCGTTCGAGCGACTCGCCGCCCTCGGTACGGGCGGCGTCGAGCACGGCGAGCAGGTCGCTGCCGGCATCGGCCGCCGCGGCGGCCGCGGCCGCAGACTCGCGCACCACCGTCAGGATCGTGCCCTCGACGGGGTTGCCGACGGCGCCGTACGCACCCTCGGCCGCGGCGGTCCACGCGTCGGCGAACGCCCGGCCGTCGATCTCCGGCCGTCCGCTCACGACGCCGGCGAACCCGCGCAGGATCTGCGACATGATCACCCCGCTGTTGCCGCGCGCGCCCATGAGCGACCCGTGCGAGACGGCGGTGCAGACTGCGGCGACATCGGCATCGGCGTCGAGCTGGTCGAGTTCCTCGACCACCGACGCGAGCGTCAGCGACATGTTGGTGCCGGTGTCGCCATCGGGCACCGGGTAGACGTTGAGGTTGTTGATGGCCTCGCGGTGCGCGCCGAGCGCGTCGCGGAATGCCACGACGGTGGCACGGAGGGTCTGGGCATCGAGCGCATCGATCGGCACGGGAGCGGATCGTACCGGCCCCACGTCGCCCGTGTGACCTCCGCGCGGATACGCTCTGCCCCCATGCAGGGTGTGATCAAGAGCTACGACCCGGGTACCGGCGACGGTGTCCTGATCAACGAGGCCGACCTCGCCGACATCGACCTGGCCGAAGACGCCCTCGAGGGCTCCATCTTCCGGATGCTCCGACAGGGTCAGCGGGTCAACTTCGACCTCGACGACCACGGACGGGCCACCCACCTGCGACTCGGCTCCGAGATTGACATGGGGACCCCCGACCTCTAACCGGACCCCACCCAGCCGCAGTCCGCTGTTTGCTCGACAGCCACTGCTCGCGACCAGGGCGGCCGGTCAGATCTGGGCGGCGCGGGGCTGACGACTGAATCGCGGCGGCCGATCCGGATCGACACGCCACATCTCGCCCAGCCTGAAGTCCCACTCGCGTGGTGTGATCGGCCCCTTTCCACCCTGATGGAACGGGGTGATCTCACCGAACACGACGCGGCCGTCGATATTGTAGAGATCGACGCGGATGTAGTCGAAGTCCTCGGACAGGCGGCGGGCGACGGTGACCATCCGGTCGAAGTTCCGCGGCGGGACGAACGGCTCGCCATCGCCTTGTCGGCGTCCCCACACGAACGGCATTGTCTCGAGTTCGTCATCGTAGATGTTCTGGATGTGGTCGCCCCACCGGTCGAGATCGACCTGGAGGATCCACCGGAAGTCATCGCGATCGGGCGAGTGGAAGCAGTGGAACTTGAAGTCGCGAGGCGACGGCTGACCCGGCTCGACGAGGAATTCCTCGGCGAGGACGACGGCACCGGGGTCGGCGTCGCCCTTCGCATTCCGCACGTGTCGAACCTTGCCGTCGAGTCGGCGGACGATCTCGTGCAGGTCGGCGACCTCGCGGTCGGGGACGATCTCGCTCGCGCCAGAGGCATGACTCCCCTTGAGGACGAACGATTGAGGCAACCGCTCGAGATCACCCACTGTCAGGTCGGTGAACACGCCGTAGCGATCGGCGAACTCCAGCTCGGGCCCGGCCCGGCTCGCTGCGTAGTACGGGGCGAAGTACTTGTTGGCGTAGAGCGCGTACAACGGGTCGACCTCGTACCTCACCCGATGGAACAGCTTCTCGCTGAACGAAGACGGTGAGTCCAGATCGGGCACGTAGCCGTGGGCGTGCTCGAAATCCGCGCTGGCCGACTCCATCGACCCGACCATCCGCTACATCGCAGGGTTGATGCCGAGGTCGGCGTAGCCCTGCTTTTCGAAGTTGGCGCGGAACATGTCGCGCAGTTTCGCGGCGGCTTCGTCGTAGGCCTCGGGGTCGTCCCAGGTGTCGCGCGGGTTCAAGATGTCGTCGTCGACACCGGCGCAGGTGGTCGGCATCTTCAGGCCGAGGATGGGTTGGACCTCGAGTTCCACGTCGTCGAACTGACCCTCGAGCGCAGCGTTGAGGAGTGCCCTCGTGGCCTTGAGGGACATGCGATCGCCCTTTCCGTACGGACCGCCGGTCCATCCGGTGTTGAGCAGGATGCAGCGGGTCTCGTTCTCGGCCATGCGCTTCGCGAGCAGTTCGGCGTAGACCGAGGCCTTCTGCGACATGAACGCCGCACCGAAGCACGCAGAGAACGACGGCTCGGGCTCGGTGACACCCACCTCGGTTCCGGCGAGCTTCGAGGTGAAGCCCATCACGAAGTGGTACATCGTCTCTTCCTTGTCGAGGATCGAGACGGGCGGGAGCACGCCGAACGCGTCGGCGGTGAGCAGGACGATGGTCTCGGGATGCGGACCGGCAGCGCCCTCGCGCACGTTGGGGTTGGTGCTGAGCGGATAGGCGAAACGCGTGTTCTCGGTGATCGACCCGTCGGTGAGATCGAACTCCTGCGGATCGGTCTCCTCGATCGCCTTGCCGGGCAGCGGCGGCACGTTCTCGATGAGCGTGCCCTTCATCGACATGGCGGCGGCGATCACCGGCTCGTTGCCCTTGTCGAGGTCGATCAGCTTCGCGTAGCAGCCGTCCTCGAAGTTCGAGATGCCCTTGTCGGTCCAGACGTGCTCGTCGTCGCCGATGAGCTGGCGGTCGGGATCGGCCGACAGGGTGGTCTTGCCGGTGCCCGAGAGCCCGAAGAGGATCGCGGTGTCGCCCCGCTCGCCGACGTTGGCCGAGCAGTGCATCGACAGCTGACCCTTGGCCGGGAGCACGTAGTTCATGATGGTGAACATCGTCTTCTTGTTGACGCCGCAGTAGTCGGCCGGGCCGAGGACCAGCCCGACCCGGTTCTCGATGTCGATGATCACGGCCCGATTGCTGTTGGTGCCGTCGCGCTCGGGATCGCAGATGAACGAGGGCACGTTGATGAGCGTCCAGCCGGCTTCGCCGCGGTCGCTGTCGTCGCGCACGTTCTTGGGGAACATGATGTTGCAGAAGTACGCGTGGGTCGCGTATTCGCCGACGAAGCGGTAGGGCTCGGCGAACGTGGTGTCCCAGCCACAGAACACGTCGGTCACGTAGAGGTGGCGGCCGCGCTCGTTGAGATGATCGATCACGCGGGGCAGGAGGTCGTCGAACTTCTGGGGATCGAACTTGGCGAAGCCGTTCTTCCACCACACGGTGTCGGTCACGCTGGCGCGGTCGACACAGAACGTGTCGGACACCGGCCGGCCGGTGCACTCGGGATCGGTGAAGTAGACGAGCGGGCCGTCGACGCCGAGCGCCGTCGGGAACGCCTTCTGGGCATCGCCGGGACCGTCGACTTCGACCCGACCTCGATCGTTGTCGATCGCCTGCTGGAACAGCTCGTCCTGGCTGAGGCCATAGCGCAGCTCCGGGCCGCTGAGGCCGAATGCACTCTCGAGTTGGGCTGCCGCGTCCGCTGCGCTGCTCATGGTGTGTTCTCCAGGGGATAGATCTCGTGATCCGGTCGGCGCCGCACACGTCGATGTGAGGCGCCCCAGGACGACCATTCAACTTACCCACGCACACCCACGGGGGCCGACTCGGGCGCAAAGCCCGGCGACAGGACGCCGACGGGGGCGTAACGTCGGGGGCATGAGCGTTTCCGCCTACATCCTGATCCAGGCCGATGTCGGCACCGCCGTCGACGTGGCCGATGCCACCCGCGACATCGAGTCGGTGGTCTCGGCCGAGGTCGCGATGGGTCCCTACGACGTCATCGCCCGGGCGGAAGCGGCGAGCATGGACGATCTCGGCCAGGTGGTCGTTCACGCCGTGCAGGCGATCGGCGGCGTGCAGCGCACCCTCCTCTGCCCAATCGTGAACGTCTGAGGCTCGAGGGTCAGCTGAGGTTCGTGGGTCAGCTGAGGTTCAGGGTCAGAGGAGCGCGGCGCGGATGCCGAGCCCCATCAGCCACAGACTGCCGAGTCCGTAGAGCAGGTAGGGCTTGTCCTTCATCTCGTTGCGGTAGGCGAAGATGATGCCGACGCTGGCGAATGCCGCGAAACCGTAGAGCTGGTGACGGTCGCCCTCGATCTCCTCGTTGACCTGCAGGATCACGCCGAGCACGACCTGGGCGAGCACGATCACCTCGGCGACGATGACGGCGACCCATCCGACCCGGTGCCGAAACTTCGGCCACTGGTGTGCCGCAAGCGCCCAGACGCCGACCGCGGCGTTGGACAGGATGAACGCCCAACTCGTGACGCCGTGGAGATCGCGGATCACTCGCCGTCGCGGCCCAGTTCGACTTCGTAGCTCCAGAGCTCCGCACTGATCGGCAACGGAGCCGGGGCCTCGGACCCGGCCGCGAGCGCGTCGCGGTGACCGTCGCGGAACTGCGCCGACGAGGTCCACGCGGTGAACGATGCCTCGTCGCGCCATCGCGTCACGACGAGCCAGGTCTCTCGGTCGTCGGTCGGGCGCAACAGCTCGAAGCCCTCGAAGCCGTCCATGCCGTCGACGGCTCCGGCACGGGCGGCGAAACGACGGGCGACCTCGTCGCCGAGGTCGCCGGGAACGGTGATGGCGTTGATCTTGATGATCTGGGACATGCCCGAGTCTCGCCCGAATCGTGCCCTTCGGGAGAAATCGCGGCGTGATCGATGCCGAAGCCATCGACATGCGACGCCGCCGCTACGTGTCGGTGAGCCGGGCGAACAGATCGGTTTCGAACGGTTCACCGGCACGGCTCGCGTTGCGCTCGATGAAGCACTCCGCGCCGAACGCAGCGACGAATGCCTGGTCGGGCATGGTCAGGAAGAACGACTCGTGGTCGATCTGCGACCGGTGCGCGGCCATCGACCGACGCTTGCGCTCGATCACCGCGCTCACGTCGATCTCGTGGGTGATCTGCGCGGCCGGCGTTCCCATCTCGGTGTTGCGCATCTCCTCGCGCTGTGCCGCGAGCTCCGGGTCGTCGTCGGCCCCCTCGAAGGCGAAGTCGGCGAGGGCCCGCATGCGATCGCGGTTCATGGTCGACTCGAACACGTGGGGGGTCGCCGCGAGCGAGGCGGCACGATGACCGACCCGGTGGACCTGGATGTGGTCGGGGTGGCCGTAGCCACCGTTGGCGTCGTAGACGGTGAGCAGGTCGGCCGACTCGGCCCGGAGGATCGTGGCCAGCCGTCGGGCGGCGGCGTCACGGTCGGCCTGCCAGAAGCAGTCGGGATGGTCGTTGGTCGACTCCTGGTCCATGCCGCTGTCGCCGTAGCCGAGCCATTCGACGCGCGCGGCGCCCAGGATCCGGGCCGATTCCTCGAGTTCCGCCAGACGCACATCGGCCAGTGTCGATCCCGCCGGCACCGAACCCGCGGTCGGCTCGCCGTGGGCGCCGTCGGTGGCGCAGACGAGGATCACGCGGTGGCCGGCAGCCGCCGCCATCGCCATGACGCCGCCGGTGGCGATCGACTCGTCGTCCGGATGGGCGTGGAAGAAGACGGCGGTCGCCACGTCAGACGATCGCGCCGGCGTCTCGCAGCGTTGCGAGTTCGTCGGCGGAGAACCCGAAGTCGGCGAGCACCTCGTCGGTGTGCTGACCGGCGTGGGGCGGCGGGCGCTCGATGGTCGCCTCGGTGCGACTGAAGCGGGGCGCCGGCCCCGGCTGGGTGATGCCGGCGACCTCGGTGAAGGTCCCGCGGGCGACGTTGTGGGGATGCCGGGGCGCCTCCTCCATCGAGAGCACCGGCGCAAAGCACACGTCGGATCCCTCGATCAGCTCGCACCACTCGTCACGCGTCTTCGTGGCGAAGATCGCCGACAGTTCTTCCTTGAGCGCCGGCCACTCCGACCGGCTCATCTGCCCGTCCCACTTGGGGTCGTCGAGCCCGAGCTTGTCGCGCAGTTCGGCGTAGAACTGGGGCTCGATCGACCCGATCGACACGAACTTGCCGTCGGCGCACTCGTAGACGTCGTAGAAGTGGGCGCCCGTGTCGAGCAGGTTCGTGCCCCGCTCGTCGTTCCAGATCCCCATCGCCCGGAAGCCGTGGAAGAAGGTCATCAGCGAAGCGGCCCCGTCGACCATCGCCGCGTCGACCACCTGACCCTGGCCCGACCCCTTGGCCTCGAGGATGGCGCACACCAGACCGAACGCCAGGTACATCCCGCCGCCGCCGAAATCACCGACGAGGTTGAGCGGCGGTACCGGCGCCTCGCCCTGGCGCCCCATCGACTCGAGGGCACCGGCGAGGGCGATGTAGTTGATGTCGTGGCCGGCGGTCGGGGCGTAGGGCCCTTCCTGGCCCCAACCGGTCATGCGCCCGTAGGCCAGCGCGGGATTGCGGGCGAGACAGTCGTCGGGTCCGATGCCCAGCCGTTCGGCCACACCCGGTCGGAAACCCTCGATGAGTCCGTCGCTCTGCTCGACCAGCCGCAGCACCGTCTCGACCCCTTCCGGGGACTTGAGGTCGACTCCGATCGAACGACGGCCTCGGTTGATGAGATCGCCCGGCGGCACGGACGGGTCACCGCCGCGAACCGACCCCGCCCGGTCGACGCGGATCACGTCGGCTCCCATGTCGGCGAGCATCATCGCGCAGAACGGTCCCGGCCCGATTCCCGCGATCTCGACGATCTTCACTCCGGCCAGCGGTCCCATGGTCACTCCTCGATGCGGTGGAATCGATTCGGACCCTAGCCAAAGGTGCGGGCCGTGAGCGCAGTCACGGCCTCGATGATGGGCGGCCATGCCTGGTACACGAAGTCGTGCGACATCCCCTCGATGACGAGCAGTTCTGCATCAGGGATCAGTTCCGCCGTGCGCGCACCGCCGGACGGGTGGATGAGCGTGTCGTTCTCGCCGTGGACGACCAGGGCGGGCATGGGGAGCGCGGCCAAGCCGGCAGCCCGGTCGCCGCTGCGCACGATGGCCTGGAGCTGCCGCCCCGACCCTCCGGGGACCCACGACCGTTCGTAGCACGAGGTGAAATAGGCCCGCATCTGCGCTTCGTCGAACCAGTCGGGGTTGGACCAGATCCGGCGGACCTCGAGGTCCTGGTCCACCTGGTCGGCGATCGTCGACGCGGGCTCGGCGATCAGGGCGTCCATGGCTTCGGGGGTGGGCATGCCGATGCCGGACTCACCCGTGGTCGACATGATCGAGACGAGAGCCCTCACCCGATCCGGATGGTCGATCGCGGTGGACTGGGCGATCATCCCCCCGAGCGAGACGCCCAGCACCACGGCGTCGTCCACGCCGGCAGCGTCGAGCACGGCGATGACGTCGTCCGCCATGTCACTCAGGGTGTAGTCGGCGGAGTCCGACGTCGTGGACGAGAGTCCGGCGTCGCGATTGTCCATCCGGATGACGTGGAACCCCCGACCGACGAAGGCTTCGCAGAACTCCTCGGGGAACAGCAGCAGCTGGTTGCCGTTGCCGGGAAGGCAGACGAGAGCGGGGTCGTCGGGCGATCCGAACGACTCGTACTCGAGCTGGATGTCGTCGTTGTGGGCGCGGGGCATGGCCCAAAGCATGCCGTTCCCTCACAGTTTCTTCACGATCGTTGCTCAGAATGGCGACATGACGACACCGCCGACCCGAGCCCGACGCCCGGCGACCCGGAGCCGCTGGGCCGCGACCGGGCTCACTGCGGCAGTCACCGTCGGCACCGTCGTCGCGATGACCGAGGCCGCGGAGGCGGAGAAAACGGAGCAGGCGCTCGCCGACGCGGGCACCAACCTCGGCGTCGTCGCCCGCCACGAGGCCGACGTCACCGCGGCGGCACTGATGTCGGCAGCCGATCCCGGCGAGGAGTTCACGGCATCCTCCCTTCCCCCTCGACTCGGGCGAGCCGATGTCTCCTGACCCCGTGGCGCCGTCCACGGTCCGTCGAGGGGCCACCTCGACGACCACGCGCCCGGCGATGGGCGGCGAGGTCGTGGTCAGCAGCGATGCCTCGGAGATCGCCGTGGCGGCGGCACTCACGGTCGTCGCCACGCTCGAGGCCCGCTGGTCACGGTTCCGCGACGACAGCGAGCTGTCGCGACTGAACCGGTCCGACGGTCCCGCGATCGTCCGCCCGTCGACCGCGCGCATCATCGAGGTCGCCCTCGCGGGCCGGCGGCTCACCCGCGGATGGTTCGACCCGACCCGCGGGGAAGACCTCTCCGCCTGGGGCTACCGCCGGAGCCACGACGCCGGGTGGGCGCTGCCCGGTCCGCTCCCCGATCGACTCGGCGACGTCGACCTCGATCCCGAGTCCGGACTGATCCACGTGCCGGGCGGTGTCGCACTCGATCTCGGCGGCATCGCCAAGGGCTGGGCGGCCGACACCGCGGTCGCCCTCCTCCGGGGCTCGGGGGCGACGCATGCAGGCGTCACCGTCGGCGGCGACGTTCGGGTCAGCGCCGACAGTCGCGCGCTGGTCGAGGTGGCCGCGCCGGCCGCCGTGCCCGGGCCGGCGGCACTGGTCGGTCTGCGCGACGGCGGGGTCGCCGTGTCGGGACCGACTCGGCGGAGGACCGCCGACGGTCGCCATCACCTGATCGACCCTCGCACCGGTCGACCCGCGGCAACGGCTCGGGTCGCCGCGGTGATCAGCGCGACGGCGGCGGGCGCCGAGATGCTCGCGACGGCCGCGGCCATCGCGCCGAGGGCGGAGGCCGAGGCCATCGTCACCGCGGCCGGGGCGACGGCCTGGCTGATCGACGACGACGGGACGCGGCACCGGGTCGGCGAGCCGGAGCGTTTCCTGCTGGATCACGGGTGGCTCGGGTGACCGACGAATTCACGTGGTACCTGGCCCGAGCGTCGGGTCTGGTCGCATGGCTCCTCCTCGCCGTCGCGCTGGTCTGGGGGTTGCTCCTGTCGAGTCGACTGCTCGAGCGTCGACCGTCTCCCGCCTGGCTGCTCGATCTCCATCGCCACCTCGGGGCCCTGACGCTCGTGCTCACGGCCGTACACCTCGGGGCGATCTGGGTCGACGACTTCGTCGAGTACTCACTCGTCGAGATCTTCGTGCCCCTGGCGAGCGACCTCGAACGGCTCCCGGTCGCGCTGGGGGCGGTGGCGTTCTGGCTTCTCGTCACCGTCCAGCTCACCTCGTGGCGTCGCGTTCGACTTCCGCTCGACCTGTGGCGACGCCTGCACTGGCTCAGCGCGCCGCTGATCGGTCTGGCGTCGGCCCACGGCTGGCTCATCGGCACCGATGTCGGTCACCCGCTGGTCGCCGTCGTCGCGATCGTGGTCGCCGCCGAGGTCGTGCTCATCACCGCGCTCCGCGTCCGCCACGGACGGCGCCCGGCCCGGGCCGGGTCAGACGGCGACGAGGGCGAGCGCACCCACCGCCATGGCCACGCCGACCAACTGCGAGCCTGACACCCGCTCGCGCAGGAACGCCCATGCGAGGAGCACGGTGCTGATCGGATAGAGCGAGCCGAACACCGAGGCGATGGCGATCTCTTCGCGGCGGAGGGCGACGAGCAGGAGTGCATTGGCGATCATCTCCGTGACGCCGGTCATGACGGCGAGCCGACGTGCCACCGGCACGGAGGGCCACACGCGACCGGTGAGTCGGCGAGCCACCAGCATCACGATCGGTACGGAGACGGCGCGGGCCATCACCAGCGGCCACATGCCGGCCTCGTCGTTGGTCTCCGCGAGCGCGATGAAGAAGATCGAGAAGCCGACCCCGGCGGTCAGGGCGAGCAGAAGGGCGACCCGCGGCGTCCGGAGCATCCCGTCGCCGGGCCGACCGTCGGCCTCGCGGGTGACGAGCACGATGGCCGCCACGGCGATCACCAGTCCGACTCCCGTGAGAGCCGACACGGCTTCACCTCGGACGACGCCGACGATGGCGGGCAGGCTGGCACCGACGACAGCGGTCGTCGGCGCGACCACGCTCATCACCCCGATCGACAGGGCCCGGTAGAAGCAGATGAAGGAGAAGGTGCCGGAGAGTCCGGCGATGGCTCCGGCCACCACATCGATTCGCACGACCTCGTCGGCACCGACCACCAGGGCCAGCAGGACGGCCGTCAGCCCACCGCAGATCTGCGCCACGGCGGTCACACGGAAGGTCGAGTCGTGGCGGGTCGCCAACCCGCCACCGAAGTCGGACCCGCCGATGATGAGGGCCGACGCGAGGGCGAGGACGGCGGTCATCCGGCAAGGCTACGGCCGACCGATGGGCCTACACTGAGCGCACAATCGAATCGGGGAGCTCGGGTCATCCGGGCTGAGAGGTCGACTCCATGCGTCGGCGACCCGCCTGAACCTGATCTGGATAATGCCAGCGGAGGAACCATGACTCGACCCATCCGTGCACTCGTGTCGCTGATCGCGATGCTGGTCCTCGCCGCGTCGTGCGGCGACGACGACACCGAACCGGCCGCAGCGCCGTCGCCCGACGAACCGGTGACGATCACCCTGCTCACCCACGACTCCTTCGCCGTCGAGGCCGAGCTCCTCGAGGCCTTCGCACAGGAGACCGGCATCACCGTCGAGTTGCTCAGCTCGGGCGACACCGGCCAGCTGATCTCGCAGTCGATCCTCAGCGCGGGAGCGCCGCTCGGCGACGTCCTCTTCGGGGTCGACAACACCTTCCTGCAACGCGCGCTCGACGCCGACCTCTTCACGCCCTACGAAGCGGCCGGCCTCGACCGGGTGCCCGACGAGTTCGAGATCGACCCGGAGTACCGGGTGACCCCGATCGACTTCGGCGACGTGTGCATCAACTACTGGACCGCTGCCCTCCCGGGACCGGCGCCGACCTCCCTCGAGGACCTGCTCGACCCGACCTACGCCGGTGAGCTCGTGGTCCAGAACCCAGAGTCGTCGTCGCCCGGGCTCGCCTTCCTCCTCGCCACGATCGCCGGTACCGACGACTGGGAGCAGTTCTGGACCGACCTGCGGGGCAACGGGGTGAGCATCACCCCCGACTGGGAGTCCGCCTACAACGGCGAGTTCATCTCGGGTGGCGGCGACCGTTCGATGGTCGTGTCCTACGCATCCAGTCCGCCGGCCGAGGTGATGTTCGCCGCCGAGCCGATCGACGAACCGCCGACCGGGGTGCTGCTCGACTCCTGCTACCGCCAGATCGAGTTCGCCGGCGTGCTCGCCGGCACCGAGCACCCGGAGGCCGCCGGTCGGCTGATCGAGTTCCTCCTCTCGAAGCCGTTCCAGGAGGGCATCCCGGAGGCCATGTTCGTCTTCCCGGTCGTCGACGACGCCGCACTGCCGACCGAGTGGGCGGCCCACGCCCGCCTCGCCGACGAACCCCATCTGCTCGACCCGGCCGAAGTCGAAGCCAATCGCGAGGAGTGGACCGACCGGTGGGTCGAGATCGTGCTCGGCTGATCACGGCGTCGGCGGTCGTCCCCGTCGGCTTCCTCGGTCTCTTCTTCGCGTACCCGGTCGCGACGGTGCTGTGGCGGGGCCTCGGCTTCGAAGGCGACGTGGCGCTGGCCGATCTCCTCGGATCGGGTCGCACGCGGGATGCCGTGTGGTTCACCGTGTGGCAGGCGGCGGTATCGACCGTGCTGACGGTGGCCGTGGCCCTTCCCGGCGCCGCCGCACTCGCCCGGTCGCGACCGCGGACCCAGCGACGACTCCGGGCCCTCGTGACGATCCCCTTCGTCCTGCCGACGGTGGTCGTGGCGGGCGCGTTCGCGGAGCTGTTCGTCCGCTTCGGGCTCGACGACGGTCCCGTCCGCCTTCGCCACACCGTGTGGGCGATCCTGCTGGCCCACGTCTTCTTCAACTACGCCGTCGTGGTCCGCACGGTCGGTTCGTTCTGGGCCGGCCTCGACGGCCGTCTCGAGGAACAGGCACGGGTGCTCGGCGCCGGACGGGTTCGGACCTTCCGCGAGGTCACCCTCCCCCGACTTCGACCGGCCATCGCCGCCGCCGCCTCGATCGTGTTCCTCTTCTCGTTCACCTCCTTCGGTGTCGTGCTCGTGCTGGGTGGGCCGAGGCAGGCCACGATCGAGACGGAGATCTACCGGCATGCCGTGCTGCGCACGGACTTCGCCTCGGCCGCGGCGCTCGCCGTGGTCCAACTGGTCGCCGTCATGGTGCTGGTCGCGCTGGCCAACCGGCTCGAGCGGACCCGCCCTCTCACCCAACGCGCCGGCCACCGACCGGGCCTGCGTCGCTCCCGACTCGGCGGCGCCGTGAACGGACTCGGGGTGGGCACGCTCCTCGGGCTGCCGATCCTGGTCGTGGTCGAACGGTCGCTGACGGTCGGCGACCGTTACGGCCTCACCAACTACCGAGCGCTGGGCACCAGGCTGACGATGCTGCCGGCCCCGGCGACCACCGCGATCCGCAACTCCTTGGTCTACGCCGCCGTGGCGACGGCGATCGCCCTCGCCGTCGGCACCATCGCCGCCCTGGTCGTCGTCCACGGACGCGGCGCTCTTCGCCACGTCCTCGACCTGGGACTCACCCTTCCTTTGGGGACCAGCGCCGTCACGATCGGGTTCGGCATCCTCATCGCCCTCGACCAACCGCCGCTCGACCTCCGGACGACCTGGTGGATCGTGCCGATCGCCCACAGCCTCGTGGGCATACCCTTCGTCGTGCGCACCATGGTGCCGGTGTTGCGACGCATCGACCCCAGCCTCCGCGAGGCGGCGGCCGTGCTCGGGGCCTCGCCCGGCAGAGTGCGCCGTGAGATCGATCTGCCCATCGCCGCCCGCGGCATGCTCGTCGGCGCGTCGTTCGCCTTCGCCGTGTCGATGGGCGAATTCGGGGCGACCGCCTTCATCCCCCGCCGCCCCGACACCCTGACCGCACCCCAGGCGCTCTTCCGGATGCTGTCGACCCCCGGCGAGTTGGTGCGCGGGCAGGCCATGGCACTCGCCGTGATCCTGATGCTCGTCGTCGCTGTGGCGGTGCTCGCGATCGAGTCGGTCCGGGGCAGCGACGAAGGCACCTTCTGATGGGGCCCCTCTGATGTGGGAACTGCGCCACGCCTCGGTGCGCTTCGGTGCCACGACGGCGCTCGACGGGGTCGACCTCCGGGTCGACCCCGTCGAGATCGTGGTGATCCTGGGCCCGAGCGGATGCGGCAAGTCGACCCTCCTGCGAACGTTGGCCGGACTCCAGCCTCTCGACCGCGGCAGCGTCTGGATCGACGGCCGGGACGCGACCCGGGAGCCGCCGCACACACGCGGCATCGGGCTCATGTTCCAGGACCCCACCCTGTTCCCCCACCGCACCGTCGGCGACAACGTCGCCTTCGGTCTCCGCATGCTGGGGTCGGACCGCGCCACACGGGACGATCGGGTCGCGGAGATGCTCGAGCTCGTCGGGCTCCCCGACTTCGCGGCCCGCGCCGTCGACACGCTGTCGGGCGGCGAGGCGCAGCGGGTCGCGCTGGCCCGGTCACTGGCGCCGGGCCCGAGGCTCCTGCTCCTCGACGAGCCGTTGGCGGCGCTCGACCGGTCGCTGCGCGATCGTCTCACCTCCGAAATCCCCGCCCTGCTCAGATCGACGGGCACCTCGGCCGTCCACGTCACCCACGATCACGACGAGGCGTTCGCCATCGCCGACCGCGTGGCGGTGATGCACCGCGGCCGGGTCCTGCGGATCGCGCCACCGGCCGAGCTGTTCGCCGATCCACGCACCGCGACGGTGGCCCGATTCCTTGGCCACGAGAACATCGTCGGCGATGGCGCCGACAGGAGGGTCATCCGGCGCGACGCGGCGAGGGTCGACGAGCAGGGCGAGCTCGGCGTCCGGGTCACGGGTTGTCGGTTCCGGGGCGACCACCACGACGTGACGGTCGACAGTGAGCTCGGCACCCTGCGCTTCCATCTCGACCGGGGGTTCGCCGTCGGCACCGACGTCCGCCTGCGCATCGACCCGTCACGGGTCGCGCCGCTCGACGACGACTGATCAGCCGCGCCGCATCGGCACGTGGGGAATACCGTCCTCGTCGAAGGCCGGCCCGTCGACGACGAAGCCACGGGCGCCGTACCAGTCCTCGAGATGGGACTGGGCGTGGAGGACCCAGGGACCCGGGGTCGAGGCCAACACGTGATCGACGAGTCGTGCGGCCAGCCCCCGACTCCGAGCCCCCGCGGCGGTGACGACCCGACCGATCCGCCGGGCATCGCCGTCGTCGAGCACCCGCAGGTAGGCGAGGAGGCGCCCGTCGTCGACCAGGGTCACGTGGCGGGCGGACGGCTCCTCGTCACGCCCGTCGAGCTCGGCATACGCGCACGCCTGCTCGACGACGAACACGTCGATGCGCAGGCGGACGATCTCATGGAGGTCGTGGGCCGACAGTTCGGCGAACGACCGGTCGAGCAGCTCCACCGATCACATCCGGTCGAGGAGCTCTCGCTTCTTCTGCTCGAACTCCGCCTCGGTGAGTACACCCTGGCGGCGGAGCTGGTCGAGCTTCTCGATCTGTTCGGGAATCGACGGCGCCGGAGCCGGGCTGCCACCGGCCGCTTCGCCCATGCGCTGGTACTTGCGGGCCTCGAGCCCTTCGACCTGGCGATAGATCTCGTTCTGGACGAGGTTGGGCTTGCGGATGTCGGTGAACGACTGACGGCCCCCCTCCCCCGCCGACTCGATGCCGAGGTCGCCGGCGCCGATCAATCGCTCGAAGAGCGACTGGTTGAAGAACACCGTGTTGATGCGGTCGAGGGGGATCTCGATGCCCTTCTTGGCGACCACCCCGGTCCGCGAGATCACCCGCTCGTTGGTGACCACGAAGTTCGTCGTGTTCCACGTGAGGTAGCGCACGACGAACCAGCCGAGCGACCCGAGGACCCACAGTCCGATCGGAACCGCGATCCAGCTGGGCCAGTCGCGTAGCAGCGCCGTGAGTCCGAACAGCACAGCGACGGCGAGGAGCACGCCCGCCGGGGCGAGAAACCACCAGTGAGGCCGAAGATCGAGCACGAGGTCTTCGTCGTCGGTGAGAAGGTGAGGCGGGAAGGGCATGGCGCGATGGTAGCCCCGCTCAGCCCCAGCCCCAGGCGTGAAGGGCGTCGTCGTCGATTCCGAAATGGTGGGCGATCTCGTGCACGACCGTGACGGCGATCTCCTCGATCAGTTCGTCGGTGTCGGCGGCGATCTCACACAGCGGCAGTCGGTAGAGCGAGATCACGTCGGGCATCACCAGGCCGCCGTAGTCGTCGCGCTCCGTCAGCGGGATGCCCTCGTAGAGACCCAGGAGATCCTCGGTCGGGTGGCGGTCGGCGGCCACGATCGCGACGTTCTCCATGAGCCGCCCGAGCTCCTCGGGCAGCGCGTCGAGTGCATCGGCGACATGGCGTTCGAACTCCCGCGCGCTGACCGGCTCCACCCCGGAGACACTACCGATGGAGTGGGTAGGGTTCGCTCGTGTCCGCATCGGCTCCGCTCCTCGACGGTCTGACCGACCAGCAGCGCGACGCGGTCACGACCGCGGCCGACCCGCTGTGCATCATCGCCGGTGCCGGGTCGGGCAAGACGCGGGTTCTCACCCGGCGCATCGCATGGCACGCGACCGAGGGCGACATCGACCCCCGTCGGGTGCTGGCGCTGACCTTCACGCGCCGGGCCGCGGCGGAGTTGCGGTCGCGCACCCGCCGACTCGGCCTCCGCGAGGAGATCGCAGCCGGCACGTTCCACGCCGCTGCGCTCGCGACCCTGCGGCGGTTCTGGGACCACACCGGACGCAGTCACCCGACGCTCGTCGAGCGACGCCTGTCGATGCTCGCGAAGGCGCACCCCCGCCTCGACCGTTCGACCGTGGCCGACCTCGATGCCGAGATCGGGTGGGCCCGGGCCCGGCTGATCACGCCCGAGGCCTACGGTGAGGCCGCCGCCGCGGCGAAGCGACGGCCGCCCCGCTCCGCCGACTTCGTGTCGAAGGCCTACGAGTCGTACCAATCGACGAAGCGCGAGCGACGCATGATCGACTTCGACGACGTGCTCGCGCTCTGTCACGCGACGATGCAACGCGAGACCGCGTTCGCCGAGGCCCAGCGCTGGCGCCACCGACACCTCTTCGTCGACGAGTTCCAGGACGTCAACCCGCTGCAGTTCGCCGTACTGCAGGCGATGCTCGGCCCCGAGTCGACGCTCGTCGTGGTCGGCGACCCCGATCAGGCGATCTACGGCTGGAACGGAGCCGAGCCCGACTTCATCAACCGGATCGACGAGCACCTCCCCGGCATCGCCGTGGTGCACCTTCGCACCAACTTCCGCTCGACACCGGAGATCCTCGCCGTCGCCGGGCGGGTGCTCGACAAGGACCCGCAACCGGCCTCGCGGTTCCGGGGCGACCCGGCCACGCTCACCGCGTGCGAGCTCGACGACGAGCCGGCGACGGTGGCGCTGGCCGTCCGTGCCCGCCACAAGCCGGGCGCCCCCTGGAGGCACCAGGCCGTCCTCGCTCGCACCAATGCGCAGCTCCCGGCGATCCGCAATGCGCTCGAGGCGGCCGGTATCCCCGCGCGCAGCCGGGGCGAGGGGGCACTCCTGCGGCGTCCCGAGATCAGCGACCTCCTCGACCGTTGGCCGCGCGGCAGCCTCGCGGCCGCGCTCACCGACGAACACACCGCCGACACGCCGGCCCTCGACCCGGAGCGAGCGGCGATGGTCGAGGCGTTTCTCGGCCTGGCCCGCGACCATCTCGTGCTCGAGCCCGACGCGACCGTCGACGAGTTCGTGTCGGCCCTCCGCCACGACGATCGGATCGGCACCGCCGGTGATGCCGTCGAGCTCGCCACCTTCCACTCCGCCAAAGGGCTCGAATGGCCGATCGTCCACCTCGTCGGCCTGGAGGACGGGCTCGTGCCGATCGCCTTCGCCCGCACCCGGGCGGCGCGTGAGGAGGAGCAGCGGCTCCTCTACGTCGCGGTCACCCGAGCCGAGCGGGAACTCCACGCCACCTGGTGCACGGCGCGGACGATCGGCGAGAGCGTGCTCCGACGACCACCCTCGCCGTGGCTCGATGCCTTCGTCGATCCCGACGCCGACGCGCCGGTCGAGAGTCCCCACATCGACGAACTCCGTTCTCGCATCGGCGACCACGGGCCCGACATCGACCTCACCGATGTCGTGACGCCGGTGATCGAATCACTCAACGCCTGGCGCGAGGCGGCGGCGCGGGCGGCCCGGGTGGCACCGACGGCCGTCCTGTCCGACGACGCGCTCCGCGGGATCGCGGAGGCTCGCCCCGACTCCGTCGACGACCTCGCGGCGGTCCCGGGCGTCGGTCCGGCCAAGGCGCGACGCTTCGGCCCGCGACTGCTGGAGATCAGTTCACCACTCGAGTGACCCGCGGGGTCGGTCCGAGGCGTTCAGCCCTCGGGTCCGTCGCTCTGCGCGGTGCGCGGGTGCGCGACGACCACCACGGTGGCGTTGGACTGCTCGAGCACCGTCTCGACCGTGTGGCCGAGGAACGGACGACCGTCGACATTGCGGAGCTGCGCGCCGAGGACGACGAGGTCGGCGGTCTCCGAGCGCGCCGCGTCGACCAGGGCGGTGCCGGCTGTCGCCGACTCGCGGACCATCGTGCGTGGTTCCACGCCCGACTCGGCCGCCAAGGCGATCGCGCTCTCGACGAGCTGATCGGCGACTTCGAGACCGGGGTCGTCGTCGCGGCCCCGCCGGCCGAAGATCCGAGGAAGCGGCGACGCCCGGTTGAGCACGTGGGTCAGGACGACTTCGGTGCCGAGCGCGGCCGAGATCGAGAACGCGACCTCCTGGGCGGAGCGGCTCGACCGGGTGCCGGTGACGGGCACGATCACCCGACTGAAGGCCGGAGGGAGTGGCCGATCGAGGCCCCGGGCCCGACGCACGATCACGAGCGGCAGGGTCGCGTTGAGGAGGAGTTCGTCGACCATCGGCGAGTAGAGCTGGCCTTCGTGACGCGCCGCGACCCCGACGGCGATCACGCCGTAACCGAGCTTGGACTCCGCGATGATCTTGTTCGAGACATCGGCGCCCTTGACCTGGCGGTGGTCGACCTCACGCTCGTCGAGCACCGCCTCGACCACCGAAACATCGGGCCACTCGCCGCCGTCGCCGACGCTCACGATCGTTGCCGGCGCCTCGGTCGGCCAGGCGAAGTGCACCAGCTGGGCCGCGGCGATCGACGCCGGCTCGCCCTGCGACGGGAGCAGGATGCGCGACGACTTGACCACCAGGTTGCGGCTGAGCGCCTCTTCTCGTTCGAGTCGGCGCTGCTCGTCGGGCGAACCGAGCCAATCCCGGACCGCGATGCGCAGACTGACGGCCGCGAAAACGGAAGTGATCAGCGGCACGATCACGATGACCGTGTAGGCGGTCTCGTTGAACACCCCGAGCGAGAGCCCGACGGACGCGATCACGATCTCGAGCGCGCCGCGGGCGTTGAGCCCCGCGCCGAGGGCCACGGCGGCCCGGTTGCTCTGGCCGGCGAGGCGGGCTCCGACGAAGGCCCCGGCGAACTTCGCGACGATGGCCACGAGCACGACGACGCCGGCCCACCACAGGGCATCGCCCTCCCCGAGGAGACCGAGGTCGACCCGCAGGCCGGCGGTGGCGAAGAACACGGGTGCCAGGAACGTGGTGGTCAACGACTCGATGTGGTCCAAGACCTCGGGTTGTTGGAACCGGGAACGGTGGAGGACGACGCCGGCGACGAACGCGCCGAGCACCGCTTCGATACCGAGGGCCTGGGTGGCCACGCCGTACACGAGCATCGTGAACACCACGACGGTCATGGCACCGCCGATGTTGGGTCCATCGCGACGGACCCAACGCAATGCCCGGTCGACCACCCGCTGGCCGACGGTCATGGCGAGGGCCAGGAAGGCGGCGAGCCCCAGCACCGTCTCGAGGACGGCCGACACCGACACCGAACCCGATGTGGCGAAGCCGGCGAACACGGCGAGCATCACCCAGCCGACCACGTCGTTGGCCATGCCGGCCGCCACCGTGATCTGTCCGAAGTCGCGCCGCATCAGGCCGAGCTCGGACAGGATCTTGGCGATGACAGCCAGGGCCGACACCGAGAGGGCGGCCGCCACGAAGAGGGCGAAGACCGTCCGGTCGCTCTCGGCCCCCAGGAACGTGTCGGGCAACAGGAAGCCGACGGCGAGCCCACCGACCAACGGAACGACGAGGCTGAAGCCCGTGACGAGCGCCGCAGCCCGGCCGAGTCGACGGATCAGCGTCAGGTCGGTCTCGAACCCGGCGGTGACGAGCAGAAGGGCGACCCCGAGCCAGCTCACCGCGAGCAACGCCCCGGAGGAGATCGCGTAGTCGGGCAGGAACCAGTGGAATCCGTCCTCCCAGACCCGCCCGAAGATGGACGGACCCAGGATCACGCCGGCCGCCAGCTGGCCGATCACCGACGGGAGATTGATGCGCCGCATGAGGGCGCCGCACAGACGGGCCATCCCGACCAGCACCAGGAGCTGGGTCCAGAAGACGAGGAGTTGGTGTTCGTCGAGCGGGGTCAGCATCGATCAGCGGACGCCGTCGATCAGCACCGGGGCGTGATCGCTCGGCGGGTCGTCCTTGGGGCCCTTGCGCTCGTTGCGGTCGACCAGGGCAACGTCCATGCGGTCGGCAACGCTGCGCGACGCGAGGAGCAGGTCGATCCGCATGCCGATCTTCTTGTGGAAGTTGCCGCCGCGATAGTCCCACCAGGAGAAGAGGCCGGCGTCGTCGTGGTGCTCGCGAAACACGTCGACGAGCCCCCACTCGTGGAACTTCGCGAGCTTCTCGCGCTCGGCCGCACTGGTGTGGGTCTGGTCGACGTACTTCGCAGGGTCGTGGACGTCGCGATCGTCGGGGGCGATGTTGAAGTCGCCGCAGACGACCACGTCGTCCACGGGCGTGCACTGGCCGTCGAGATCCGCATGGAGCCGATCGAGCCAACGCAGCTTGTACTGATAGTGCTCGTGATCGAGCGAGCGTCCGTTGGGGATGTAGCACGACGCGATGCGCACCCCTCCGCAGGTGGCCCAGGCGACGCGGGCCTCGGGGTCGGGTTCGAGTCCGTCGCCGAATCCCGCGATCGGGTCGTCGATCCCCACGCGGCTCAGGATCGCGACGCCGTTCCAACGGCCTTCCCCGTGGTGGAAGGACTCGTAGCCCAGGGCTTCGAACGCGAGGGCGGGGAACGCATCGTCGGCCAGCTTGGTCTCCTGGAGACACAGCACATCCGGTTCGAAGGTCTGGAGCCAGCGCTCGACGCGAGCGAGCCGCGCGTTCAGCGAGTTGACATTCCAGGTCACGATGCGCACGGCGGCACCCTATCCCCCCGACGATCGGCGCATCCGCTCCCCCGCCCCGACAACCGATTGGCCGTAGACTCGCCCCGTGGCAACCACGGAGAACTCACCCGACCTCGGCCCCAACGCTTGGCTCGTCGACGAGATGAAGGCCCTGTGGGCCGCCGACCCGAACTCGGTCACCCCCGAGTGGCGGACCATGTTCGAGGCCAACGGCTCGCCCGCCCCGCCGGCGCCCGCCCCCGCTCCCGCCGCGCCGATCGAGGTGGGCTCGAGTGAGGTGACCCCGGTGCGGGTCGCCTCCACCGACGACTGGGCCACCCCTGCGCCCTCGGCGCCCGCCGCGGCTCCCGCGCCGCCGACACCGGCCGCGGTTCCGGCGAATGCCGGCGAACGCACCGCTGCGCCACCGACACCGGCCGCGGTTCCGGCGAATGCCGGCGAACGCACCGCTGCGCCACCGACACCGGCCGCGGTTCCGGCGAATGCCGGCGAAAGCAACGACAACAGCGAGGCGATCCGCGGTGCGGGCGCTCGCATCGTCGCGAACATGGAAGCGTCGCTCGACGTACCCACGGCGACGAGCTTCCGCCAGGTCCCGGCGAAGTTGCTCGAGATCAACCGCAAGGTCATCAACGGCCATCTCGGTCGCAAGCAGACGGGCAAGGTCAGCTTCACCCACCTGATCGGGTATGCCGTGGTGCGGGCGATCGCCGACGAGATGCCGGCGATGAACAACACCTACGAGGCCGATGCCGACGGCAAGCCCCGCCTGATCCGCAATCCCCATGTCGGGCTCGGGGTCGCCGTCGATCTCCAGAAGTCCGACGGGTCCCGAACCCTGATGGTCCCGTGCATCCGCGAGGCCGACACCCTCGACTTCCGCGAGTTCGTGGATCGCTACGAGGCGCTGATCACCAAGGTGCGCGACGGCAAGTTGTCGCCGGACGACTTCGCGGGCACGACGGTGAGCCTCACCAACCCGGGCACGATCGGCACGCTGCATTCGGTCCCCCGCCTGATGCCGGGCCAGGGCCTCATCGTGGGCGTCGGCTCCATCGCGTTCCCCACCGAGTTCGAGGCGGCGGATCCGGCCAAGTTGGCCGACCTCGGCGTGTCGAAGGTGATCACCCTCACCTCCACCTACGACCACCGGATCATCCAGGGCGCCGAGTCCGGCATGTTCCTCAAGAAGGTCCACGAACTCCTGCTCGGCGAGGACGACTTCTACGTCGACATCTTCCGTGCGCTCGACGTGCCCTACGAGGCCGTGAAGTGGCGCCGCGACGTCAACCCGGTCGATCGCGACCATGCCCTGCTCGAGAAGCAGGCGAAGGTCAACCAGCTGATCAACATGCACCGGGTGCGTGGGCACTTGATCGCCGATCTCGACCCCCTCCAGGTCAAGGAACCGAAGATGCACGCCGAGCTCGATCCGGCGACCTACGGCCTGACGATCTGGGATCTCGACCGCGAATTCCTGACCGGAACCGACACGGGTATCTATGCCCAGGTCGGCGGCCGGGCCCGCATGCCCCTGGGCGATCTGCTCGGCGTGCTGCGCGACGCGTACTGCCGAACCGTCGGCGTCGAGTACATGCACATCCAGGATCCGGTCGAGAAGCGCTGGATGCAGGAGCAGCTGGAGGGTGCCGACCGGGCGATCGAACCCGACGAGCAGCGCCACATCCTCTCGAGACTGAACGCCGCCGAGGCGTTGGAGACGTTCCTGGGCACGAAGTACGTCGGCCAGAAGCGCTTCGGTATCGAGGGGGCGGAGAGCACGGTGCCCCTGGTCGACGCCGTTCTCGGCGCGGCCGCCGATGCCGGCATGGCCGACGTGGTGATGGGGATGGCCCACCGCGGCCGCCTCAACCTCCTGGTCAACATCGTGGGCAAGACCTACGGCGAGCTGTTCAACGAGTTCGAGGGCGGTTCGATCGGCACGATGACCCAGGGGTCGGGCGACGTGAAGTACCACCTCGGCCAGACCGGGGTGTTCGAGAGCCGCAACGGCAACACGATTCCTGTCGAGTTGGCCGCCAACCCCTCGCACCTCGAGGCGGTCGACCCGGTCGTCGTCGGCATGGTGCGGGCCAAGATGGATCTCATCGACATCGACAGCGACTACGACGAATACCCGGTGCTGCCGCTGCTGATCCACGGCGACGCCGCGTTCGCGGGCCAGGGCGTCGTGGCCGAGACGCTCAACCTCTCGCAGATCCACGGTTATCGCGTGGGCGGCACGATCCACGTGATCATCAACAACCAGCTGGGTTTCACCACCACGCCGGAGGTGGCCCGGTCGACCGAGTACTCGACCGACGTGGCCAAGATGATCCAGGCCCCCATCTTCCACGTCAACGGCGACGACCCCGAGGCATGCGTCCGGGTGGCCCGCCTGGCCTTCGCCTATCGCCAGCGGTTCAACAAGGACGTGGTGATCGACATGATCTGCTACCGGCGCCACGGCCACAACGAGGGCGACGACCCGAGCTACACGTTGCCGGAGATGTACCGCCGCATCGATGCCCGGCCTTCGGTGCGGGCCCAGTACACGACGTCGCTGGTGAAGCGCGGCGACATCACGCCCGAGGAGGAAGAGGAGGCACTGGCCGACTTCAAGGCCCGGCTCCAGGAAGCGCTCGACCAGACGCGCGAAGTCGAGAAGGACCCCAACGCGCGAGCGCAACCTCCGGTCCAACCGGTGGGGGTGCTGCCGCACCTCCGCACCGCGATCGACCGGGTCGCCGTCGAACGGATCTACGCGGCGCTCTCCTCCACTCCGGAGGGCTTCACCGTCCACCCGAAGCTGGCCCAGCAGTTCGCCAAGCGCGACGAGATGTTCGCGGCAGGCGAGATCGACTGGGCGCTGGGTGAGGCGATGGCGTTCGGCTCACTACTCGTCGAGGGCACGTCGATCCGGCTGGCCGGCCAGGACTCTCGCCGCGGCACGTTCAGCCACCGCCATTCGACGCTGGTCGACTTCGAGACCAACGCCGACCATGTTCCCCTCTCGACGCTTGCGTCGGGCGACACGAACCTGTGGATCTACGACTCGCTCCTGAGCGAGTACGCCGCACTCGGTTTCGAGTACGGCTATTCGATCACCAACCCGGATGCGCTGGTCATCTGGGAGGCCCAGTTCGGTGACTTCGCCAATGGCGCCCAGATCATCATCGACCAGTTCATCGTCGCCGCGAAGGACAAGTGGAAGCAGGATTCCGGCCTGGTGATGCTGCTGCCCCACGGCTACGAGGGCCAGGGACCCGAGCATTCCTCGGCCCGGATCGAACGGTTCCTCCTGCTCGCCGCCGAGGACAACATGCAGATCTGCAACGCCACGACGGCCGGCCAGTTCTTCCATCTCCTCCGCCGACAGATGCTCCAGGACCATCGCACGCCGCTGGTGGTGTTCACCCCCAAGTCGCTTCTCCGTGCCAAGCAGTCGCGGTCGCCGGTGGCCGACCTCCTGTCCGGCACCTTCGAGGAGCTCCTCGGCGACCGCACGGTCGCCGACCCGACCCAGGTGAAACGGCTGGTGCTGTGCAGCGGCAAGGTGGCCGTCGACGCGGAGGCCGAGCGCGACCGGCTCGGTGTTCCCGTGGCGATCGCCCGAGTCGAACAGCTCTACCCGTGGCCCTTCGACGCGGTTGCGGCCGAGCTGGCCCGGTATCCCAATGCGACCGAGATCGTCTGGCTTCAGGAGGAGCCGGAGAACATGGGTCCGTGGAACGCCATCAAGGGACGGCTCTACGAGCGCCACGACGACACCCATTCGATTCGCCGGGTGAGCCGGTTCGAGTCGGGCAGCCCTGCGTGCGGCAGCGCGAAGGTCCACGCACAGGAACACGCCGAACTGCTCGAACGGGCACTGTCTCTCTGACGGCCGGACGACTGCCAGGGTCGCCGGCGATTCTTGGGTCACAGACGCGTTCTACCGACGTCATGTGAAGCGAGGGGGACCCGCTTCGTCAGCCGAGAGGGAATCCGACCACGGCTTCCAGCTCGGCGAGCGCAACCGCGGGATCGACGACCTTGATCGTCGTCATCCCCATCGCCCGGGCCGGTTTCAGGTTGACGCCCAGATCGTCGAGGAAGACACACTCCCGCGGAGTCACGCCGAGCCGCTCGCACGCGATCTCGTAGAAGCGGCGCTCCGGCTTGCGCACGCCCACCACACTCGACTCGACCACTTCGTCGAACATCGACATGATCGTCCCCATCGGGTCGTCGGGGGCCCGAGACGAAGCCGTGTCAGTGCCGGGATCACGGAAGTTGTTGGTCAGCATCGCGGTCTTCAGGCGCTCGCCACATCGCCGAACCGCCTCGACCATCTCCGGCCGGACGTGGCCCTTGAGCGCGTCGAGCACCCGTCGAGCATCGACCGTGTGGCCCAGGTCGGCCGCCTCGGCTTCGAATACCCCGACGAACCCCGCGGCGTCGAGCTCGCCGCGCTCGAAGCGCGCCCACGCGTTCTCGTCGGGGTCGGTGGCGTTGATGCGGCGGATGGTGTCCGGCTCGAGGCCCGCCTCAGCCTCGTAGGCGTTGAAGGCGTCGAACGGGCTGGAGAGGATCACTCCTCCGAAATCGAAGAGCGCTGCGGAGATCACGGCTGCACCATAGAGCGCGTGGTTGACTGGCCGACATGCCCAGAGGCTCCCGCACTCCCACCCATGCCGTGATCGACGGATCGAATCTCGCCACCGAGGGCCGCAAGGAGCCCAGCCTCGCGCAGCTCGACGAGGCCGTCCGGGCCATCGATGCCGAGTACGACTTCGCACAGATCACGGTGATCGTCGATGCCACCTTCGAACATCGGGTCGCCAAGACCGAGACGAAGGCGGCCCGCAAGGCGATCGACGACAACGACATCCTCACGCCGCCGGCCGGGGTGATCGGACGTGGCGATGCCTTCATCCTGCAGGTGGCCGACCGGGCCAACGCGGTCGTGTTCTCGAACGACTCCTTCCAGGAGTTCCACGGCACGTACGACTGGCTCTTCGACGAGGGTCGCCTGATCGGCGGCAAGCCGGTCCCGGGCGTGGGTTGGATCTACGTCGCCCGCTCCCCGGTGCGCGGCCCGGTGAGCCGCCGAGCCACTGCCGACAGCCGGAAGGCGGAGAAGGCGAAGAAGGCCGACAAGAGCGAGACGCCGGAGAAGCCCGAGACCGCCGCAAAGGCGACCTCCAGCGTCCCCGCGAAGAAGTCGGGCGGGCGCGGGAGACGTCGAGGCCGGTCCACCGAGGCTCCCGCCGACGCGACGCCTGCGTCGGAGCCGGAGAAGAAGGCCACGGGGCGGGGCCGCCGGAAGGCGACGCCGAGTGGCGACGGGAGCAACGACCGAGCGGTCTGGCAGACGTTCAAGGACGACTTCCCCGTCGGCAGCACCATCGCCGCCCACGTCGATCGGTTCTCGTCGCACGGGGCCTATGCCTCCGTCGACGACGTGGTCGTCTATCTCCCGAACCGGCTCCTGGCCGACCCCGCGCCCACCAAGGCCCGCGACGTCATCGAACTCGGCGCCATCACCGACTTCGTCATCCACCGCTACGACGACGAACGCAACGGCATCGATGCCGGCCTGATCGCCGCACCCGGAGTGCCGGCCCCGAGTCGCTCGACGAAGAAGGCCGCTGCGAAGCGGGCTCCGGCCAAGAAGGCAGCCAAGAAGTCCACCGCCCGCAAGGCACCGGCAACCAAGACCACCACCAAGAAGACCGCCGCGAAGAAGACCGCGGTGAAGCGGACCACGGCCACGAAGGCCCCCGCCAAGAGAGCCGCCGCGAAGCGGACTCCAGCCAAGAAGGCAGCCAAGAAGTCCACCGCCCGCAAGGCACCGGCAACCAAGACCACCACCAAGAAGACCGCCGCGAAGAAGACCACGGCCAAGAAGGCGACGAAGAAGTCCGCCACCAAGAAGGCGACCCGAAGGAGCTAGCTCCCGACCCCGGTAGATTCCGCGCCATGGCCGCGCAGTTCATCTTCACCATGCACAAGGTCGGGCGATTCATCCCGCCCGATCGCGATGTCCTCAAGGACATCACCCTCGCCTTCTACCCGGGAGCCAAGATCGGCGTGCTCGGCCCGAACGGCGCCGGCAAGTCGACGCTTCTGCGGATCATGGCCGGCATCGACCAGGACTTCAGCGGCGAGGCACGGCTGACCGACGGGTTCACGGTCGGGATGCTGGAGCAGGAGCCCCATCTCGATCCGTCGAAAGACGTCATGGGCAACGTGATGGACGGGGTCGGCGAGGTCGCCGACCTCCTCCAGGAGTACGACCAGGTCCTGGCCGGCTGGTCCGACCCCGACGCCGACTACGAGAAACTCGGTGCGAAGCAGGCCGACCTCGAGTCGAAGATCGAAGCCGCGGGCGCGTGGGACCTCCAGCGCAACGTCGAGATCGCGATGGACGCGCTGCGCACACCCCCCGGCGACACCGCCGTCGACAACCTGTCCGGCGGCGAGGCCCGGCGCGTCGCCATGGCCCGCCTGTTGCTCTCGAAGCCCGACCTGCTCCTGCTCGATGAGCCCACCAACCATCTCGACGCCGAGTCCGTGGCCTGGCTCGAGCGCACGCTCCAGGACTACAACGGCACGGTCGTCGCGATCACGCACGATCGCTACTTCCTCGACAATGTCGCCGGCTGGATCCTCGAACTCGACCGGGGCAAGGGCATGCCGTTCGAGGGCAACTACTCGGGGTTCCTCGAGCAGAAGGAAGCGCGCTACGCCCAGGAACAGAAGGACGACGACAAGCGCACCCGCACGCTCCGGCGCGAACTCGAGTGGGTCCGGATGGCACCCAAGGCCCGACAGGCCAAGGGCAAGGCCCGTCTCGCCCAATACGAGAAGCTCCTCGAGGAGCAGAAGCACGCCGAGGGGCGCCAGAACGATCTCGAGATCGTGATCCCGGCCGACACCCGGCTGGGCGACGTCGTCATCGAGGCCGAGGGCATCAGCAAGGGGTTCGGCGACAAGCTTCTCATCGACGACCTGTCGTTCTCGTTGCCGCCCGCCGGCATCGTGGGCGTGATCGGCGCCAACGGCGCGGGCAAGTCCACGCTGTTCAAGATGATCATCGACGCCGCGGAGCAGTCCGGCGACGCCGACGCCGCCCCCGACAACGGCAGCCTGCGCATCGGCCCCACGGTCACGCTCGGCTATGTCGACCAGAACCGCACCCTTGATCCGGACAAGACCGTCTACGAGGAGATCACCGGCGGGGTCGACAACCTCGTGGTCGGGGGGCGGGAGATGCACGGACGCGCCTATGTCGCATCGTTCAACTTCCGCGGCTCAGACCAGCAGAAGAAGGTCGGCACCCTCTCGGGCGGCGAACGCAACCGGGTCCATCTGGCGAAGGTGCTCAAGGAGGGCGCGAACGTGCTCCTCCTCGACGAGCCCACCAACGACCTCGATGTCGACACCCTGCGCGCCCTCGAAGACGCGGTCGAGGCCTACGCCGGCTGTGCCGTCATCATCAGCCACGATCGCTGGTTCCTCGACCGCGTGGCGACCCACATCCTCGCCTTCGAAGGCGACTCGCAGGTGCGCTGGTTCGAGGGCAACTTCACCGACTACGCCGAGTATCGCAAGCGGGAGCACGGCGTCGACGCCATGCGACCCCAGCGCCTGAAGTACAAGCCGGTCTCCCGCAGCTGACGGCGGCCGTCAGGCTTCGCTGGTCGGCCAGCGGGCGGCGCGCCAATTCGCCCAGCTGCCCGCCTCCGGCGGCGGTGCCGCCGGCTCGCTGGCGCCGAGTTCCGCCTCGTCCGGCGGCTCGAACATGGCGACGTAGCTGTCGAGTTCGACGAGGGTGATCACGAAGGTGGTCGACGACCCTCGTGTCTGGCGGTCCTCGACTCGGCGCCATTGCTCCTCGGAGTCGAGGTGCAGGTACTCCATGCGGAACGTGGCGCCGCAGGAGTGCGCAAGGTCGTGGAGCGAGTCGCGCTCGGCCCGGGTCCACACGCCGAAGTCGAGAATCACACTCTGACCGAGGGTGAGCAGTCGCCGGGCGAGGCTGACGAAGCGACCCTCGATGGTGTCGCGGCCCAGGGTGTTGTCGCGCGGCCCGAACAGCGGACGCAGCCATTCATCCGGGGTGAGACGAACGGCGCCGAGTTCGGCTTCGAGCTCCTTCGCCCGAGTCGTCTTGCCGACTCCTGGTAGCCCGACGGTGACCACGAGGATGGGTCGTTGCATGAGGGGATCATGACATCCCGGAGTGTCACACCTCGTTCGTATTGTGGGGTCATGTTCGACGGTGGAGCTGCGGAGATCGGTGATGTGAGCGAGGCGCTCGATCTTGCGTTGAAGGTCGATTTCCATGCCCTGTCTCCGGATGAACGCGACGACGCAGTCGCCGAGATCGCCCGGCTCGAAGCCAAGATCGCCGCGCTTCGGTCCTCCGCGGTGCAGGCCTACGATGCCCACCTCGACTACGGCCGCGAGGGGCACCGCTCGGCCACCGCCGGTATCCGTCACCGCTGCCGCATGTACGGCGGCGCCGCTGCCGGTGCGGTGTCGATGGCGCGGGCACTGACGGGGATGCCGGGCACCGTGGCTGCGTTGGAGGCCGGCGCGATCACCGAGGCCCACGTCCGCCGGTTGATGAGGGCCGCGACCCGACCGGAGTTCGCGGCGGCCGAAGAGATGTTGATCGAGAGGGCGTTGACCCGTTCGTACAAGTCGTGGCAACAGCGGGTCGCCTACTGGGAGCAGCAGGTCGATGAACGTCGGCAGGATCCCGACGATCCCGAGCCGGAGGACCCGCGTGAGAGCGCCCGCGCCGCGCACGCCTCGAAGACGGTCTTCGATCTCACTCGCATCGATGCGTGGCTCGACCCGATCGGCGGCGAGACATTCCGCGAGGCACTGCGCCGCATCGAGCAGGAGTTCTTCGACGCCGACTGGCAACTCGCCAAGACCGAACACGGCGATGCGGTCACCCTTGATCGACTGTGGCGGACCCCCGCCCAGCGGCGAGCCGACGCGCTCGTGGAGATGGCGCGCCGGGCAACGACCGCTCCAGTCGACGGCAAGCGACCCGAGCCACTCGTGATCATCCACACCGACGTCGCCACCTTCGAACGGGCATTGGCCCGCGTCATCGGCTGTGAGGCGCCCGAGCCGCTGCGCACCGAGCGTCTCTGTGAGACCGATGACGGCACAGTCATCTCCCCGACCCAGATGATCGAACAAGCCCTGCTGGGCCACGTCCGGAGGCTCGTGTACGAGTCGCCGGGCGTGATCCTCGACTACGGCAGGTCACAACGCCTCTTCAAGGGAGCGTTGCGCCAAGCGGTCCAGGCCCGTGACCGCGAGTGCGACCACCCCGGCTGCGAAGTCCCCGCCCGCCGATGTGACATCGACCATCTGGTCGAATGGGACGACGGCGGCCACACCACCCACCGCAACGGCAGGTGCCGCTGCAGCTACCACCACCGCAACCACAAACCCCGGCCCGGCTAATGATCACGGCGGATGCTCCGATAGTGAGGCATGGCCAAAGCCGCAACCAAGACCAAGTGGAAGAGCCGTGCGGTCACTCGCTTGATCGAGGCCGGCTCCATGACCGAGTGCTCGTATTGCGAGGAACGCGTCAAGTTCAAGGCGCGTGAGCGACATCAGCAGGTGATCTGCAATGTCTACGTGAACGGCGCCTGGGATCGGGTGGAGCACTTCCACGAGCCCTGCTACAGCGAAGCCGGACAGCCGTTCGGCGAACCCGTCGACTGACCGCAACCGCCGTGCGACGATGCACGGCATGGCGATCGAGCTCGCCCATCTGGTCCGCGCGTGCCGATGAGCGCCGGCGGCTAGCGTCGGCGCACCCATGCACGGCCTGTTTGTCGCTCTCCGACTCTTGAAGAACCGCGAGATGCGTCGTCTGATGGCGGCGCTCGTGGCGTACTCCCTGACCGAGCACGCGACATGGCTCGCGCTGATGGTGTTCGCCTTCCAGCGCGGCGGCGTGGCCGAGACCGGCGTGGCGCTCTTCGCGATGCTCGTCCCCGCGGCATTCATCGCCCCGATCGCATCCCGGGCCATCGGCCCACTGGGAAGCGGTCGGGCCCTCACCCTCGGCTTCGCGATCCAGGCGGTGCTGTTGGCCGCAACCGCGGCGGTGCTCGTCGCCGACGCTCCCGCCCGCTCCGTCGAGGAACTCACCGCCGCCAACGCCACCTCGAGCCTCGTGGCCATGATCGGCCTGTTCGCGGGTCCGGCCGCCGCCGGGATCGTGCTGGCCGGCACCTCGCTCAGCACGGTCTTCTGGTTGACCGCGGCGCTCATGGCGATCGCGACCTTGCTCGTCGTCGGGTTCGCGGGCGCGGACGACCGGGCTGACGCAGTGGACGGCAGCGCCCACGCACACGAGGCCGCCCACCTCACGACCGACGGCGGCACCGACACGGCCGAAGCGCGCTCGGTGCGCCTGCTCATCGGTCTCCAAGGACTGGTGTTCGCCCTGGTCGGGGCTCTCGACGTCGCATTCGTCGCGATGGCCGTCGAACTGCTCGAACGTTCCGAGGCGACGGCCGGCGCGCTCAACGCCGCCCACGGGTTCGGCGCCTTCGTGGGCGCGGTCGCGAGCCTGTCGCTCGTGGGGCGCCGACGACTCACCCCGGCGATCGCCGTGGCCTCGTCGGCGGCCGGACTCTCCGTGGCCGCGCTCGCGGCGGTGGGCGATCTCTGGCCGGCGCTGGGCCTCCTGGCGCTCGCCGGCGCGGGACGAGCGGTGTCCGGGGTGGCGAGCCGCACGATGCTGCAGGGACTGTCGCCGTCCGACACCCTCGGTCGGGTCTTCGGCGCCCTGGAGGGAATGTCGATGCTGGCCCTCGCCATCGGTGCGCTGCTGTTCTCGGTCGCCGCCGACCGCCTCGGCCTCGAGACCGCCTTCATGGTGACCGGGCTGCTCCTGCCGTCGGTCATCGGCCTGAGCCTCGCTCGGCTCGCCGCCATCGATCGTCAGCGCCCGACCGTCGATGCCGAGTTGGTCACCCTGCTCCGATCCACCCCGGTGTTCGGCCCACTCCCTCCCTATGCGATCGAGCACATGATCGCGAATCTCGGGCGCCGGACCTTCGCCGCCGACGAAACGATCATCAACACCGGCGATGACGGAGACGAGATCTTCGTGATCGTCGGCGGCGACGTCGATGTGATCCGGGCGAACGGCGACCCGGTGACACGCACCGCGGGCGACTACTTCGGCGAGATCGCCCTGCTCTCCGACCGCCCGCGCACCGCGACGGTCGTCGCCGGCGCCGATGGGGCCACGACGCTCACGATCGACCGCGAGACCTATCGCTCAGCGATCGGCGTCAACCCGTTGAGCCACGGCCGCGTGGCGGCGACGGCTCGTCGACTCCTCGACGACAACGGGGCCGACTGACTCAGCCCAGCAGGGCGATGACCTTGGCGGCCATGGCGTCGGCATCGCCGTCGGCCGGCACGAGGCGGAGTTCGGGCTCGACCGGGGCCTCGTAGGGGTCGTCGATTCCCGTGAACCCGGTGATCTCCCCGGCCCGGGCCTTCGCGTAGAGGCCCTTCACGTCTCGCTCCTCGCACAGCTCGAGTGGCGTGTCGACGAACACCTCGTGGAACGGCACGTCGGCGGCGGCGTGGAGGGCGCGGGCATTGTCTCTGGCGGCGCGATACGGCGACACGAGCGGGATCAGCGCGACCACCCCGGCATCGGCGAAGAGCCGACCGACCTCGGCGACGCGTCGCACGTTCTCGTCGCGATCCTCGGCCGAGAAGCCGAGGTCGCCGTTGAGCCCCATGCGGATGTTGTCGCCGTCGAGCACGTAGCAGGGCCTCCCCTGCTCGAGCAGCGCCTTCTCGACGGCGGTGGCGACGGTCGACTTCCCCGAGCCCGACAGGCCGGTGAACCAGACCGTCGCGCCGCGATGGCCGATCGCCTCCCAGCGTTCGGTCTGTGAGAGGTGGCCCGGATGCCAGACGACGCTGGGACTGCGGTCTCCCACCTAGGACGTCTCGCCGAGGATCATGCCCGCACCGACGGTCACGTTGGTCGCCTCGTCGATGAGGATGAAACTGCCGGTCTCGCGATTGCGCCGGTATTCGTCGAAGAACAGGGGTGTCTGGGTGCGCAACCGCACCCGCCCGATCTCGTTGAGCCCCAGCTCGATCGACTCCTCGTCGCGATGGAGGGTGTTGATGTCGAGGTGGTACTGCAGTTCCTTCACGATCGCCTTCGTCGTGCGGGTCGTGTGCTTCACCAGCAGCTTGCTGCCCTCGCTCAGGTTGGCCCGCTCGCTCATCCAGCAGATCATCGTGTCGACGTCTTGCGACGCGATCGGCTGGTTGTTGGGGCGGCAGATCATGTCGCCCCGGGAGATGTCGATCTCGTCGTTGAGCCGCACGGTGACGGCCATCGGCGCGAACGCCTCGTCGAGCGGACCGTCGAGGGTCTCGATCGACTTGATGGACGACTGGAATCCGGACGGCAGAACCGTGACGTCGTCACCCGGCCGAAGGACCCCGCCTGCGATCGTGCCCGCGTAGCCCCGATAGTCGTGGAAGTCGTCGGACTGCGGGCGGATCACGTATTGCACGGGGAAGCGGGCGTCGATGTGGTTGCGATCCGACGCGATGTGGACCTCTTCGAGATGGTGCAGCAGCGACGGACCCTCGTACCAGGTCATGTTGGCCGAACGGTCGACGACATTGTCGCCGTGCAGGGCCGACACCGGGATGAAGGTGAGATCCGTGATGTCGAGCTTGCTCGCGAAGTCGCGGAACTCTTCCTTCACCTCTTCGAAGCGCTCCTGGTCGTAGTCGACGAGATCCATCTTGTTGACCGCGAGCACGAGATGCGGGATGCGGAGCAACGACGCGAGGAAGGCGTGGCGCTTCGACTGCTCGAGCACACCCTTGCGGGCATCGAGCAGCACGATCGCGAGGTCGGCCGTGGACGCGCCGGTGACCATGTTGCGGGTGTACTGGGTGTGGCCCGGGGTGTCGGCGATGATGAACTTGCGCTTGGGAGTGTGGAAGTAGCGGTAGGCGACATCGATGGTGATGCCCTGTTCGCGTTCGGCTCGAAGCCCGTCGGTCAGCAGCGCCAGATTGGTGTATTCGGTGCCCATCTGGACCGAGGCGCGCTCGACGGCCTCCATCTGGTCCTCGAAGATCGTCTTCGTGTCGTAGAGCAGCCGACCGATGAGGGTGGACTTGCCGTCGTCGACCGAACCTGCGGTCGCGAATCGGAGCATCTCCATTAGAAGTAACCCTCCTTCTTGCGGTCTTCCATGGCCGCTTCCGAGACCCGGTCGTCGGCCCGCGTGGCACCGCGTTCGGTGATACGGGTGGCCGCGACCTCCTCGATGATCTTGTCGATGGTGTCGGCCGTGGATTCGACCGCACCGGTGCAGCTCATGTCGCCGACCGTGCGATAGCGGACCGTCTCCATGAAGGGGTCCTCGTCGTCCATCAACGAGATGTAGGGCCCCGTGGACAGCAGCATGCCGTCGCGTTCGAAGACCTCACGCTGGTGCGAGAAGTAGACGTTGGGGATCTCGATCCCCTCTTCCTTGATGTACTGCCAGATGTCGAGCTCGGTGTAGTTCGAGATCGGGAAGACCCGGATGTGCTCGCCCTGCTTGATACGGCCGTTGTAGAGGCTCCACAGCTCGGGGCGTTGGTTCTTGGGGTCCCATTGGCCGAACTCGTCACGGAACGAGAAGACCCGCTCCTTGGCCCGGGCCTTCTCCTCGTCGCGTCGGGCGCCACCGAAGAGGGCGTCGAACCGATGCTCCTCGATGCCGTCGAGCAGGGCCGTGGTCTGGAGGCGGTTGCGGCTCGCCCGCGGGCCGGTCTCCTCGACGACCTTGCCGGAGTCGATCGCGTCCTGCACCGATGCGACCACCAACCGGGCGCCCAGCTCCTCGACCCTGCGGTCGCGGAACTCGATGACCTCGGGGAAGTTGTGGCCGGTGTCGACGTGCATCACCGGGAAGGGCAGCTTGGCCGGCCAGAACGCCTTCTCGGCGAGGCGCAGCATCACGATACTGTCCTTGCCGCCGGAGAACAGCAGGCAGGGGTTCTCGAACTCCGCAGCCACTTCACGGAAGATGTGAATGGACTCGGCTTCGAGCTGTCGGAGGTGGGTCAGGTCATAGGCCATAGGCGTGCCCAATGTTACGGTCGCCCGCGACGAACCGGAAATGGGTCTGACGACTCAGTGCCGCAGACCGTCGGAAACGAGAACCTTGCCAGATGCCCGCGACACCGGAAGACCATCAGATCGCCGCCGAGCTCGCCGAGGAAGCGGGGCGCCTGCTCGTCGAGCTCCGCTCCCGCCTGGCCGCCGACGACACGCCACCCGCGGTCCTCAAGGCCGAAGGCGACCGCCAGGCCCACGAACTCCTCATGGAGCGGCTCAGCGCCCTCCGACCGGGTGATGCCATCCTCTCGGAGGAAGGCAAGGACGATCCGGCCCGCCTCGACGCCGTGCGCACATGGATCGTCGATCCGCTCGACGGCACCCGTGAGTTCTCCGAGGTGCCGCGCACCGATTGGGCGGTCCACGTTGCGCTGGTCGAGAACGAGCGGCCCATCGCCGGGGCCGTCGCCCTCCCGGCGCTCGACCTCGTCCTGTCGACGGGGAGCCCGGCCACGCTCACCGCATCCCCCGCCGTGCCTCCGCGGATGATCGTCTCCCGGAGTCGACCCCCGGCGGCGGCCACCCACGTCGCCGAGGCACTCGGCGCCGACCTGGTCGAGATGGGCTCAGCCGGCGCCAAGACCATGGCGGTGATCCGCGGCGAGTGCGAGATCTACGCCCATTCGGGAGGCCAGTACGAGTGGGACTCGTGTGCGCCCGTTGCCGTCGCGGCGGCCGCCGGCTGTCACGTGAGTCGCATCGACGGCAGCGAGCTGCGCTACAACCAGCGCGACCCGTACCTCCCCGACCTGCTCGTGTGCCGTCCGGAGCTCGCCGACGCCGCCCTCGAGGCACTCGCCTCGTTCGAGGGCTGACCCGCACCCCATACTGAGGGGGTGACCGACTCCCCCTCGATGCACGACCCCTGGAGCGTCGATCCCGACACCATGCGCTGGCGCCGCGGTGTGCCCGGGCTGCGCCGCGCAACCCGCCGCCGTCTCCCGGCCCTGATTACCCCGTCGCGCCGTCCTCCCGGACGCCGCGCCGTCACCGTCGTCCGCCATGTCGGCGGCGCGCTCGCGACATGGGCAGTCACCGGTCGACGTCGCGGCGGCAGCGACTCGAAATCCGACCTGTCGCGTCGCCTGCGAGAGGCTGCCGAGACGCTGGGGCCGACCTACATCAAGCTCGGCCAGATCATCTCGAGCGGTGAGGGCATCTTCCCCGCCGAACTGGTGGCCGAATTCATCAAGTGCCGCGACCAGGTCCCGGCCGAGGGATTCCATGTCGTGCGCGAGGTCGTCGAACACGACTTCGGCGCCCCGCTGGAGTCGCTGTTCTCCTCGTTCGATCGGACACCGATCGCTGCCGCGTCGATCGCCCAGGTCCATGGCGCGACGCTCCTCGACGGCACCGAAGTGGTCGTCAAGGTGCAGCGGCCCTCCGTCGACGAGCTCGTGCACGACGACCTCCGGGTCATGGCCTGGCTCGCCCCGATGCTGGTCGGCCGGATCCCGATCACCGCCTTGGCCAACCCACCGGCGCTCGTCGAGGTGTTCGCCCACACGATCAGCGAAGAGCTCGACTTCCGCGTCGAGGCCGACAACATGCTCGACGTCGCCCGGGTGTTCGCCGAGCTCGGACAGGACCAGTTCGTCGTCCCCCGGCCCCATCCCGAGCTCGTCACGCGGCGGGTGCTGGTCATGGAGCGCATCCACGGCTTCAACTTCGACGATCTCGACTCCTACGACCACCACGGGGTCGACACCCACGCGGTGGTCCGCGCCGGGATGATCGGATTCATGGAAGGCGCCCTGATCCACGGGGTGTTCCACGGCGACCTCCACGGCGGCAACCTCTACGTGCTGCCCGACGGCCGCACCGCGCTCCTCGACTTCGGCATCACCGGTCGGATGAGCGAGCAGCGCCGACTCGCCTTCGTCCGGTTGCTGATCTCCGGGATGATGAACGACCCGTTGGGTCAGCTGGCTGCGCTGCGAGATCTCGGCGCGCTTCCGGCCGACACCGACCTGCAGGCCGTGGCCGACGAGCTCGGATTTCTGGGCGAGCCCGTCGATCCCACGACCATGACCGCCGACGAACTCGTGCTCGAGCTGCAGCGGGTCATCAAGGCGCTCCTCGGCTACGGCGCCCGGATGCCGAAGGAGCTCATGCTCTTCGTCAAGAACATGGTGTTCCTCGACGGTGCGATCGCCCGCTTGGCCCCCGATCTCGACCTCTTCGCCGAGATCGCCCACATCGCCGCGTACTTCGCGACCACGCACGGGGAGAACCTCGCCGCCCAGGTCGGGATGGATCCCGAGGTCTACGAGTTCGACCCCGACGGCGTGCGGGCGGCGTTCGGTGTCGACGAGACCGTGGAGTCGATGACCTACCGCGAACTCCAGGAACGTCGTGAGCTGATCCGCAACCGGCTCCGCGCGCGGGGCTGACGCGCTCGCTACGTTCGCGCGTCTCGAAAGGAACTCCGATGCGCCTCGTCGTCGCCGAGTGCACCGTCGACTACGACGGTCGCCTCCAAGCCCACCTCCCCGCCGCGACGCGACTCGTGATGGTCAAGTCCGACGGCTGTGTCGCGGTCCATGCCGATGGCGGGGCCTACAAGCCGCTCAACTGGATGAACGCGCCGAACCGCCTGATCGAGGACCGCGAGGAAGGGATCTGGACCGTCACCAGCCCGAAGGGCGAGGTCCTCACCATCACCTTCCACGACATCATCAGCGACTCGAACCATGAGATGGGGGTCGACCCCGGTCTCCAGAAGGACGGCGTCGAGGCCCATCTCCAGAAGCTCCTGGCCGATGATCCGACGTCGATCGCGGCCGGCTTGCGGCTCGTGCGACGGGAGTACCCGACCGACATCGGGCCCGTCGACCTGATGTGTCGCGACGCCGACGGACTCGCCGTCGCGATCGAGGTGAAGCGGCGCGGCGAGATCGACGGGGTCGAGCAGCTGACCCGCTATCTCGAGTTCCTCAATCGCGACCCGATGCTGCGGCCGGTGCGGGGCATCTTCGTCGCCCAGGAGATCAAGCCACAGGCGAAGGTCCTCGCCGGCGACCGCGACATCGGCTGCGTCGAGGTCGACTACGACGAGCTGCGGGGCATCGAGTCGCCCAACCTGAAGCTGTTCTGAACGGGCCGGCGGTTAGATTCGCCCCAGCCGTATGCGACTCATTCCCCCCATGAGGCCGTTCACCACGACCCGCGTCATCGTCCTGCTGTTCGTCGTCGCCGCGGCCGCCTTCGTCGGGCGTTTCGTGTGGGACGACGTGATCAGTGCCCACGACATCCCCCGCGGAGTGGCGGTGGCCGGTATCCCGGTCGGCAACACCGACCGCGACACGGCGACCGAACGCCTCGCGCCGCTCCGAGCCGACGGCGACGCGACCGTCACCTTCGCCGGAGAGAGCCGGACGGAGTCGTTGGCCGACTGGGGCGTCGTCCTCGACACAGAGGCCACGATCGACGCAGCCGCTGCCACTCGTGGCGGGTTCCCCCTCCGCTTCCTGCGCTGGGGGGCGGCGGTGGTCCGAGACCGGACCATCGAGCCGGTGTGGACGGTCGACCGGACGATCCTCGAGTCGCACTTCGGAGCCGACTCCGACGATCCGGATGCGCTCGAGATCGAGCTGTCCGTGGCTGCGATCCGGCTCGTCGACGGCCGATTCGAAGCCGTCGCACCCGAGTCCGTGCCGATTGCCGACGTCGACGCGCTCGAAGCGGCGTTGCTCGAGGCGGTCGGGAGCAGCGCGACCCCGGTCATCGAGGTCCCGGTGGCCGGAGAACGACAGGTGGAGGGCGACCCCGGCCTCGCCGACGCGGCCAACCGGTTGACGGCCCGATCGCTCGAGGTCCGGCTCGCCGGCCAGCTGGAATCGCACGTGATCGAGCAGTCCACGCTGCGCGAGTGGCTCGTGGTCGGCGATGTGACGAACGAGGACGAACTGGCATTCGATCCCGCCCGGGTCCAGGCCACGCTGCAGGAGATCTACCCGACAGTGGGTGTCGACGGCGTCGACGGCGTGCAGTTCGTGGTGGGGTTCGACGCCGAGCTGTACCTGCTCGGCGCGCTGCCCGGCGCCGAGTGTTGCGCCGCCGACAGCGCAGACCGACTCCTCGCCGCGGCGCGGGCCGGCCACGAAGCGGGCACCGACGACGCGATCGTCGTCTTCCCCGTCGAGCAGAGCGATGCCGAGGGCTTGGCCTGGGCCGAGGATCTCGGCATCACGGAGCTCGTGGGCGAGTTCACCACCTCCTTCACCCCGAATCAGACCCGCAACATCAACATCGCCCGCATCTCCGAGCTCACCCGGGGCGCGATCATCGAGCCGGGCGAGACCTTCTCGGTCAACGACTATGTCGGTCGCCGGACCATCGACAACGGTTTCGTCTCTGCCGGCGTGATCAGCAACGGCGTGTTCAGCAGCTCGGTCGGCGGTGGCATCTCGCAGTACGCGACGACGTTGTTCAACGCGGCCTTCTTCGCCGGGCTCGACTTCGGGGAGTACCAGAGCCACTCGATCTACATCGATCGCTACCCGTTCGGCCGCGAGGCCACCGTCTCGCTCCCGGCCCCCGACCTGCAGATCGTCAACACCACGCCCTACGGGGTGCTCCTGTGGCCGACGACTACCGATGACTCCATCACGGTGCGCCTCTACTCGACGAAGTGGGTCGAGGGCGCCCAGACCGGACAGACCCAGCGCACCGAGGGCACGTCGTGCACCCGCGTCACCACCGAGCGCACCCGGACCTGGGTCGACGACGGCCGTACGGAAGTCGACACGGTCACCGCCCGGTACCGCCCGGAGGGCATCAACTGCAACGGCACCTCCACCCGGCCGACCACCACCACGGTGCCGCCCTCCACCACCACCTCGACCACGGTCCCGACCAGCGTTCCCTGACGGGGGCGTCCCTAGACTGCGGCCATGACCGGGGTACTCGCCGACGAGCGCATGAGCGATGTCGACGCACTGGTGTGGAACGTCGAACACGCACCCCGCAACCGCACGACCATCGCCGCGCTCGCCCGCTTCGCCGCGCCCCTCGACCCCGTCGAGCTCCGGCACCGCGTCGACCGCGCCAGCCGCGTCCTCCCCCGGCTGCGACAACGGGTGGTCATCGACCCACGAGCGACCGTCGCGCCGCGCTGGTCGATCGATCCCGACTTCCGCGTCAGTTTCCATCTTCGACCGCTCCGGCTCGATGGCGGCGACGAGCGTCGCCTGGCCGACCTGGTGCGGACCCTGCTCATCCAGCCCTTCGACCGGGCTCGTCCCCTCTGGGAGTTCACCCACATCACGGGTCTCGACGACGGAGGCGAGGCATTGCTGCTGAAGTCCCACCACGCCGTGAGCGACGGCGTCGGCGGCGTGGAGATGATGCTCGAACTCTTCGACCTCGATGCCGAGGCCGAGCGAACCCCCCTTCCCCCACCGATCGAGCCGGACGACGGCGCGGCGCCCCCCTCACCGAACGACGAGTTGGTCGCCGCGCTCGCCGGCCTCCGGACCGTCCTCGACACGATCGCCGGGCCGCGATCGTTGGCCGAGATCGTGGAGGAAGCACGCGGCGTGGGTGAGGTACTCGGTTCGGCCGCTCGCATGTTCCGGCCCCGTCCCGCGGCAGGCGTGCCCTCCGCCCGTTCCGACGACCTCGAGGCCCGGTTCTTCTCGGTGCCCCTCGACGAGCTCAGGGCCGCCGGTCGGCGGGTCGACGGGACCATCAACGACGCGTTCGTCAGCGCCGTCGCCATCGGCATCGGTCTGCACTTCGACAGCGGGTCGTCGGCGCCGCTGCGGGTCTCGGTTCCGCTCAACACCCGAGAGGGCGACGCGGTGGGCGGCAACCACTGGACTCCCGGTCGCATCGACGTCGACCTCCGCCTCGCCGACGACTCCGGGGCACTCATGACCGACGTTCGGTGCGCCATGCGACGGACCCGGGCCGAACCGGGCCACCTCCTCATGGGCCCGATCGCCTCGGGCCTGCGGCGACTCCCGGCGCCGGTCACCGCGGCGGCCTTCACCTCGTTCAGCGCGGCGTTCGACGTCGCCGCCTCCAATGTCCCCGGGAGCCCGGTGCCGCTGCACCTGTGTGGACGGCCGGTGGAGGCGATGATCCCGTTCGGGCCGCTCAGCGGGTGCGCCGTCAACGTCACCCTGCTCAGCCACGTCGGCACCGCACACATCGGGGTGGTCTCGGACCCTGCGGCGGTGTCCGACGCCGACCTGCTGCTCCGCGATCTCCGGTGTGGGTTCGACCGCGTGGTCGGGAGCACCCGATGACGCGCACGACCGAGACGCTCATCGTGGGCGCCGGACCGGCGGGCACCGCCGCCGCGACGATCCTGGCCCGGGCCGGCCGCGACGTGCTCGTGGTCGACAAGGCCACGTTCCCGCGCGACAAGTGTTGCGGCGACGGCCTGACCGCGCTCGCCCTCCGTGAGCTCGAGCACCTCGATCTCGCCCCCGCCACCGTGTCGTCGTGGCGAGTGGTCGACGACGTCATCATCCGGTCACCGTCGGGCAAGGAGCGTCGCTACTCCCTCCCCGACGGCCCCGGCTATCACGCCGCCGTCGCTCGACGTCTCGACCTCGATGCCGCACTCGTCGACCTGGCGAAAGCGGCGGGAGCTCGGGTCGAGGAGGGCGTGTCGTTCACGCGGGCGACACCCACCGAGGCCGGGATCACCGTCGAACTCGACGGCCTCGGCACGGTCGAGGCCGAGCACCTCATCGCCGCGGACGGCATGTGGTCGCCCGTCCGCAAGTCGCTCGGCCTGACGGTCGAGGGCTACCGGGGCGAGTGGCATGCCTTCCGTCAGTACTTCGAGAACGTCAGTCCCCGTGCCGGCAACGAACTCATCGTCTGGTTCGAGAAGGACCTCTTGCCGGGATACGCGTGGTCGTTCCCCCTCGCCGACGGCCGGGCCAACATCGGCTTCGGCATCCAGCGGGGCGGGAGCAACCAGGTCGGCGACATGAAGGGACTCTGGCTCGACCTCCTCGACCGTCCCCACATCCGCGACGTCCTCGGCCCCGACGCCCGGCCGGAGGATCCGCACAAGGCCTGGCCCATTCCGGCTCGTGTGGGCAGGGTTCCGCTCGCCGGCCCGCACACGATGTTCGTCGGCGATGCCGCTGCGGTGACCGACCCGATGACGGGCGAGGGCATCGGTCAGGCGCTGGTCACCGGCCGTCTCGCGGCCGAAGCGATCCTGGGTGAAGGCGACGCCCCGGCAACGTACGAACGGGAGACCCGACGCGAACTGGTGGCCGATGACCGGATGGCACGACTGCTGATCCCGCTGCTCGGCCGGCCGCTGATCGCCCGTGGCGCCCTGAAACTGACCGGCGCGACGCCCTGGACGCGACGCAACTTCGCTCGCTGGATGTTCGAGGACTACCCGAGGGCGATGGTCGCCACCCCGCGGCGTTGGCATCGGAAGATGTTCACCGGCCCCGGCGCCTACGATCGGTCGCCGGATGTCTGAGTTCTCGCCTGCGGTCGACCGAATCGACGACCTGGTCGACGAATGGTGGGAACGACTGCGGGGCCGTCCCGCCCTCGACCGGCTGTACTACACGGCCTCCGAGGTCGCCGACTTCTCGCTCGTCTGGCACGCCCTCGGCGTGGTGCAGGCGATCATCGAAGACGACCCGAAGGTCGCCATCGGCCTCAGCGCGGCGCTCGGCGTCGAGTCGGCGCTGGTCAACGGACCGGTGAAGTCGTTCTTCAAACGGAGCCGACCGGTCCAGGAGGTGGCTCGCCCGCACAACCTCCGGCAACCGCGAACGAGCAGCTTCCCCAGCGGCCACGCGTCGGCGGCGATGGTCGCCGCCGCGTTGCTGTCACGCCACGCCGGAGGGCCGGCCTGGTACGGCCTCGCCGCAGTCGTGGCGACCAGCCGGGTCCACGTGCGGATCCATCACGCCTCCGACGTCGTCGGCGGCGCGCTCGTCGGGGCCGCGCTCGGCGCAGTGGCTCGACGGGTGTTGCGCTAGTTGACGCCGGCCGGCTCGACCGCAGGGTCGGCCGGGACGAACGTGAGCAGCGAACGGAGATCGAGGAGAAGGTCGGCCACTTCCGCGGTCGCCACCAGATCTCGTCGCATCATGTCGCCGAGACCGCGGTCGATCACTGCGAGGGCTTCTTCGAGCTGGGCGCCGTTGAGGGCTTCCGTCATTCTCTTCGACCTCCGGGTCGGGTGGCTGATGTGGGCACCATAGTCGCGCGCGATGACCCATCCGCGGCGGTCGGGTGGGCCGAAAGTCCGCCAGAAACGAGAATTCGGTCCGTTCGGCCTACGCTCCGGCCATGGACGTCAACAATGCGGTCATCGTCGTCACCGGTGCAGCGAGCGGGATCGGTCGAGCCATGGCCCGACGATTCGCCGCCGACGGGGCCGGGGCCGTGGCGATCGTCGACATCGACGCCGACGGCGTCGATGCCGTGGTCGGTGAGCTCACCACCGGCGGTTGCCCCGCCTCGGGCCACGTCGTCGACATGACCGACCAGGCCGCCGTCGAGAGCCTCATCGACCGGATCGAGGCCCACCACGGGCCGATCGACTTGTGGTGCGGCAATGCCGGCATCGGGGCCAACGGCGGTGTCGAACTCGCCAACGAGGTCTGGGACGCCAACTGGAACGTGAACGTGATGGCCCACGTCACCACGGCCCGAGTGCTCGTGCCGCGCTGGATCGAACGCGGGGGCGGCCACCTGCTCCTCACCGCGTCGGCCGCCGGACTGCTCACCAACCTCGGCACCGCTCCCTACGCCGTCACCAAGCACGCGTGTGTCGCCCTCGCCGAGTGGATCAAGATCACCTACGGCGAGAAGGGGGTCGGCGTGTCGTGTCTGTGCCCACAGGGCGTCCGCACACCGATGACCGAAGCCGACGGCGAACTGGCCGTCGAGGTGGTGAAGGCGATGGGCATGATCGAGCCCGAGGAGGTCGCCGATGCCGTGGCCGAAGGGCTCGCCGCCGACCGGTTCCTGATCCTCCCCCACCCCGAGGTAGCGACGTTCGAACAGCGACGGGCCGGCGACCGCGAACGCTGGCTCGCCGGTATGCAGAAGCTCCAGGCGACGCTGCCCGGAGGCTGAGCAGCACCACCATGACACTCGACCGGGCGACGAACGCCGTCTACGAGGCGAAGGCGAGGGAGTGGACGGATGCCCGCGAGGGCAAGTCGCTCGAGCTCGCCGAACGGCTCCGATCCCGGGCCGGCACCACGACGGCACCGCTGCTCGACCTCGGCTGCGGCCCCGGCTACCTGACCGCCGCCCTCCCGGCCGGCAGCATCGGACTCGACCCGGCGGCCGCCATGCTCGCCCTGCTCCGCGAGCGGGTCGCCGGCGCCCGTCCGGTGCAGGCCGAGGCTGCGGCACTCCCCTTTCGCACCGGTGCCCTCGGAGGAGCCGTCGTCAACGCCGTCTACGTCCACATCGACCGGCCCGAGCTGCCGATGGTCCTCCGCGAACTCCACCGGGTGCTCGCCGTCGGGGCCCCCGTCGAGCTCGGGATGTTCGGCGGCGACCAGGATCTCACCGAGATGACCGGTGGCGACTTCCGCGGCCGCCGGTTCTCCCTCTGGCAGGACGACCATCTGACCGATGTGGTGGTCGGCGCCGGGTTCTCCTTCGACGGTCACCGCCACGTCGACCGCACCGAAACCGGCCACTGGCCGTATCTGCGCACCTCGCTCACGCGCGACCGCTCACTTCCCGACACGGTCGGTCCGGACATGCGGCTCCTGGTCTGCGGGCTCAACCCGAGCCTGCACTCGGCCGACCTGGGCGTCGGGTTCGGCCGAGCCGGCAACCGTTTCTGGCCGGCGGCGCTCGCCGCCGGGATCGTGAGCGTCGACCGGGACCCGCACCATGCGCTGCGACACCACGGCGTCGGGATGACCGATCTCGTGAAGCGGGCGACACCTCGAGCCGACGAGATCACGAACGACGAGTTCCGCG
>Ga0213866_10000197_pt1 | contig 50656 bp, 44 predicted proteins | sample PICome_11_FD_160079 | JGI IMG/M metagenome (GOLD analysis project Ga0213866, IMG submission 160079) | Coastal seawater microbial communities near Pivers Island, North Carolina, United States - PICO284 | ecosystem: Environmental > Aquatic > Marine > Coastal | place: USA: North Carolina...
GATCAGCACGTCATCTCCGGCATCGGCAACATTTATGCAGACGAGATCCTGCACCGGGCCCGACTGCGCCCCGATCGGGCGGCGTCGTCGCTCGACAGCCGGGCCACCCGACGCCTCCACGAGTCGGTAGGTTCAGTGCTGAGCGAGGCGATTGACGCCGGTGGCTCGACTCTGTCTGACGCCCAATACGTCGATCTGATGGGGGCTGGCGGCTCGTTCCAGAATGACCATCGGGTCTACGCCCGAGCGGGGGAGCGGTGCCTCAGCTGCGGGCGCGGTTGGATCCGTCGCACGGTGCTCGGTGGCCGCAGCACCCACTTCTGCCCCGTCTGCCAACGCTGATCGAGATTACGAGATGCGATCGGCAGGGCTGCCGTACCCTCCGGTTGTGGTCTCGCCTGGTTGGATACGGCCCTACGAAGTGATGGCGTGCTGACGTTGGGATGAGGATCCCGGGTTAGCCGCACGGAACGCCGGTTGCGGCTCGGACTGGCACAGCTGGGCCAGCAACGTTGCCCGGGAGGTGCCGTGGCGGGAGCTTCTCGTGATCGAGCACAACGGGTGTTCTGCCAGCTTCATGCGACTCGGTGGCGCAGCTGCCGACGAGGAGAGGCGACTGGGGCTCCGTTAAGCCGGGCTCGAAGCCCACTGCGACCAGCTGGAGTCGATCGATGAGTGATCGTCTTCTACGCGTCGGTCGGCACTGAGCGACCCGAAGAGCCCGTGATCGACGGCGACCTATGCGTCGTCATACGCGTTCGAGATGAATGAGGTTGCTGTGCTCACGCAGCGCAACATCCTCATCATTGAGAATTCGTGGCTGTGGAAACCACATGGCTGTGGTCTAGGCGCCTCTAGAGGCGTTAGCGTGGTGTTGCTGTGTTCCTGAAGAGCCTGACCCTCAAGGGATTCAAGTCGTTCGCCGACTCGACGACGATGACGCTTGAACCGGGCGTCACTGTCGTCGTCGGCCCGAACGGGTCGGGCAAGTCGAACGTCGTCGACGCAATGGCCTGGGTGCTGGGCGCCCAGGCTCCGAAGTCGGTGCGCTCGCAAAAGATGGACGACGTCATCTTTGCCGGCACCGCCTCTCGCCCCGCCCTTGGCCGCGCCGAGGTGTCGATCACGATCGACAACTCCGACGGCACGCTGGGCGTTGAGTTCAGTGACGTGACCATCACTCGCATTCTTTTCCGTACCGGCGAGTCCGAGTACGCCATTAATGGGGTGCCATGCCGTCTCCTCGATGTCCAAGAGCTGCTCTCCGACGCAGGTGTTGGCAGACAGCAGCACGTCATCGTCAGCCAGGGCCAGATCGACGCTGTCCTCAACGCCCGTCCTGAAGAGAGGCGGGCGATAATCGAGGAGGCTGCGGGCGTTCTTAAGTTCCGCAGGCGCAAAGAGAAGGCCGAGCGTCGCCTCGACGCCACCGAGGCCAACTTGCTGCGCGTGCAGGACCTGCTGCGTGAGGTTCGCCGCCAGCTCCGGCCGCTAGAACGTCAGGCCAAGGCGGCTGAGCGTCATGGCGAAGTCGTCGTCGAACTCACGGCGCTGAAGACTTTCGCTGCCGGCCGCGAAATAGCCGGGCTCCGCACCCGACTCGAAACGCTCGCCAGCTTGATGATCGAGTCAGCCACGGCCGAGGGCGAGCTGAAGTCGGCCCTCGCCTCGCTGGACACCGCCGTCATGTCTGCTGAGTCCGAGCTCTCCGCCCGTGGGGCAAGCGATGTTGGCAATCGCCTTCGCCGTGTCGAGCAGATCCGCGAACGCGCCCGCGGCCTTGCTGCGGTCCTGGCCGAGCGTCGCCGTTCGCTTGAGCGCGACAAGGGTCAGCTCATGAACGCTGACGTGGTAGCGAACCTCGAAGCCGAGGTTGCTGGATACCGTGGCGAGCTGGTCGACGTCGTTGCTGAACTCGAGATGTTTGAGGCTGCCGCCCAGGAGCTGTCCGACGAAGAGGTCGCCTTCCGGGCCGAGCGCGAGAAGATGCTGGCCGCAGTCGGCACCGACGATGGCAGTGCCAAGGCCGCAACCGCCGCCGCCGAAGTGCGAGGTGAACTTCGTTCTGTGCGCGCGGTACTTGAGCGGGCCAAGGGCGATCTGCGCCGCGCCCGCAGCCGAGATGAGTCGCTGCGCGAACGGGTCGAGCTCATCGACGATCAGCTCGTGCGGTTCCGCGCCGAAGCCGACGAAGCAGGCAAGACCGAAGGTCCGCTGTTCGAGCGGTCGGCCGAGGCCGAAGCGGTGCTCGAAAGAGCCGAAGCTGATGCAGCGTTGGCCGCCGCGGCCAAAGCGGAGGCTGCCGACCGGTCGTCAGCTGCTGCCGCACGAGTCGAAGCGCTCGAGATGGCGCTCAACGCAGCCCGAGCTCGAGCGGGCGCCGAACGCCTCGTCGGGGTCGACGGTGCGCTCGGCACCCTGCTCGACTTGATTGAGATCGATGAAGGCTGGGAGCCCGCCGTCGAAGCGGCGCTTGGCGAATCGCTCACGGCCGTGGTCGTTGCCGACCCGAGCCTGGCGCGACGCGCCCTCGACGCACTGCGCTCCGACAACACGAGCGGCGCTGTCATCGCACTTGGTGCCCGTCCCGCAGCTCCGGCCCCGCCGTCGGGTGGTGACGCCGTCCTGCCCCACGCCCGCAGCGTCAACCGCGACGTTAACGAACTGCTGGGTGGGCTTCTCGGTGGAGCCGTTCGGGTCGACTCCATCGAAGGAGCTCTTGACATCGCCATTTCGCATCCCAACGCCGTCGTCGTCACGCCCGAGGGTGATCGGTTCGGGCTCAGTGGCTGGCGAGTGGGCGCTGCTGGTTCCGGCGCGACCGCAGCAGCGCTTGAAGAGGCGCAGCAGCAGGCAGCGATAGCAGCCGACGCCCTTGCCGGTGCCAGTCAAGCTTTCGCGTCCGCTGAGAGTGCGCTGGTCACCGCACGAGCGGCCGAAGCCGACTTCACTCGTCAGCTCGATGACAACGATGTTCGTCTCACCGCAGCGACCGAGGGGCTGTCGCGCGCCCAGGCAGAGCGGCGTGAGAGCCAATCCGAACTTGAGTCGCTCGAACGCTCGATCGCTGCCGACACTGAGAACGTCGAACGCGAGTCGCAGCGGGCGAGTGAGCTCGAAGCCCTTCTTCCTGCGCTTGAGTCTGAGGAGCAGGCCGAAGTCGATGCGGCCCGGGCCCGTGGCGAACTGCGAGCTGAACTCGAGTCAAGGGCAGCTGGTCTCGCTTCGAAGCGCAAGGATCTTGAGGTCCGCAACGCTGGTATTCACGAACGGCAGCAGATCCTCCAGCGTCGCATCGTGGAGGGTGAGCGCCGTCTCGAATCGGACCGTGAGGCGCGCGACGCTGCCGAAGATCGTCGGGTGCAAATTGAGCGTTCACTCGGCGCAATCGACCGCCTTGCGGCGCTCGTAGAGGGGCACCGCACTGTCGTGGAAGCGCACCAGGGCCAACTCGTCGAAGCGATGCGCAAACACGGTGATGAGGTGCGCGCCATCACCACCGAGCTTGAACGCCTGCGCAAGGAGCGCTCTGCGAAAGAACAGTCGCTTGAAGCGTCCCGTGAGCGCGCCCGCAAGGCGGAGCTTGAGGAGAATGAGGCCAAGGTGCGCCTCGAAGCATCGATCGAGACCGTGCGACGCGATCTTGATATCGAGCCGAGTGTTGCCGAGGCCGCCGAGATGCCCGAGCTACCTGAAGGCGCATCACCTGTCGGCCGCATGCGCGAACTTGAACGCGAGCTGAAGCTGCTCGGCCCAATCAATCCGCTAGCGCTTGAGGAATTCACCGAACTCGAGCAGCGGCACACCTTCCTCGAGGAACAGCTCGACGACGTTCGGTCGACACGTCGTGAGCTCGCTCGGGTAATCGCTGCGGTCGACGCCGAGATCCAGAACGTGTTTGCCTCAGCGTTCGCCGACGTCAGCGAGAACTTCACTCAGTTGTTCGGGCTTCTGTTTCCCGGTGGCTCGGGCAAGCTCAAGCTCACCCATCCTGACGACTTGCTCAACACGGGCATCGAAGTTGAGGCGAAGCCATCGGGAAAGAACGTGAAGAAGCTGTCGTTGCTTTCGGGTGGCGAACGTTCGCTTACCGCGCTGGCCTATCTGTTCGCTGTCTTCCGGTCGCGCCCCTCGCCGTTCTACGTGATGGATGAGGTCGAGGCGGCGCTCGACGACGTGAACCTGTACCGATTCCTTGGCCTCGTCGGCGAGTTCCGCAAAGATGCTCAGCTCATCATCGTGTCGCACCAGAAGCGCACTATGGAGGCTGGCGATGTGCTCTGTGGCGTATCGATGCAGCCAGGTGGCAGCTCGAAGGTCATCACCGAGAGGGCTAGTCCCGACCGCGTGGAAGCTGCGGACACGACAGTCTCTTCCATCTGACGGAGATCGGTATCGAGCGGCAAACGGGCCGCTAGCTTCGGATGGTGATGGGAGCCGTTGAGATCCTTCTTCTCGTTCTGATCGCCGCCGTCTTGGTGTTCGGGATTGGGGTCGTCGTCCTCAACCGTCGCCGTGCGGATGGCAGCGCGACCCCCGATGCGCCGCTGACGCGTCCGGCCGCTCCGCCGCCTAAGTCGGGCGACGTCAAAGTGGGCACGATCCTCGAACAACGTGGCGAAACTGCGGTGCTCGATGGACAGGAGTCCGAGGTTGACCCCAGGTCGGAACCGGTGTCGCTGCGCGAGCGGCTTACAAAGGCACGGTCGACCTTCGCGGGCGCTATCGCCGGAGTGCTCGGGCGCACGGGCATCACCGACGAGAGTTTCGATGACCTCGAAGAAGCCCTGCTGCGCGCCGACGTCGGTGTCGGTATCTCCGACGAACTACTCGAATCGCTCCGCGCGCGAGTAGCGGCCAAAGAGATTGCCGAGCCGACTGAGCTCCTCGATGCGCTCGCTGTCGAGATGAAGACTCGCCTCGCCGGCTCCGACCGCTCGCTCAATTTCGCCGATCGTGCCGAGTGTGAGCCAAACGTATGGGTGTTTGTCGGTGTCAACGGCGTTGGCAAAACGACCACGATCGGCAAGCTGTCGAAGCAGCAAATCGACGAGGGCCGCTCAGTCCTCCTCGCGGCTGGCGACACCTTCCGTGCAGCCGCCGCCGAGCAGCTCGGCACGTGGGCCGAGCGGTCGGGGTCGGAGTTCGTTCGAGGTGCTGAGGGTGGTGACCCGAGTTCGATCGTTTTCGACGGCGTCGAGTCGGCGGCTTCAAAAAACATCGACCTGGTCATGGCCGATACCGCTGGCCGGTTACACACCAAGACCAATCTGATGGAAGAGCTGAAAAAGGTCCGCCGGGTTGCCGAGAAGGGCGCCGGTCAGGTGACTGAGACACTGCTGGTTATCGATGCCACCACTGGTCAAAACGGCCTCAGTCAGGCACGAGAGTTCAACGAGGCCACCGACGTCACTGGCGTGGTGCTCACCAAGCTTGACGGTTCGGCCAAGGGTGGCATCGTGTTCGCCATTGAGACCGAACTCGGCATCCCGGTCAAACTGGTCGGCATCGGCGAGACCATTAGCGACCTCATTCCGTTCGATCCCAACGACTTCGTCGACGCCCTGCTCGCACATTGACAGTGTCGCCGCTTCGATGGGCGGTGAGGCCGTGTGATGGTGGGTCTCCTCACCCCTGACCGGAGGGGTGGCGGGTAGCCTGACCTCACCATGTTCGACAATCTATCCGGCCGGCTCGAAGGCATTGTTAAGAAGATTCGCGGCAAGGGTCGTCTCACCGAAGCCGACGTTGACGAGGTTATGAGTGAGATCCGCACGGCGCTCCTCGAGGCCGACGTCAACGTCACCGTCGTCCGTTCAGTCTGCAACCGCATTCGTGAGCATGCCATCGGCGCCACCCGCTCGAATGCCCTCGACCCTGGTCAGCAGGTCATCAAGGCCGTCAACGACGAGCTCACTCGAGCCCTCGGCGGTGAAACGCTCTCGATCACCTACAACTCGAAGCCGCCCACGGTGATTCTCATGGCTGGGCTTCAGGGTTCGGGTAAGACCACCAACTCAGCGAAGCTCGCCTCGTGGTTCAAGAGTCAGGGCCGTCAGCCTTTGCTGGTCGGTGCCGACCTTCAACGACCCGCTGCGGTGGCACAACTCCGCACACTTGGCGCCCAGATCGATGTGCCGGTGTTCTCGAACCCCGAAGATCCGATACTCACCGCTGCGGCCGGCCTTGAAGAGGCCAAGCGCCTTGGGCGTGACGTTCTGATCGTCGATACCGCTGGTCGCCTGTCGATTGATGCCCACATGATGGACCAGGTACGCCTCATTTCCGGTGCCGTCGACCCCGATTACACTTTCCTTGTCATTGACGCAATGACCGGTCAGGATGCTGTCCAGACGGCCGAAGCGTTCCACGAGATGCTCCGTATCGACGGCGTGATTTTGTCGAAACTCGACGGCGACGCCCGCGGTGGCGCGGCGCTGTCGGTGAAAGAGGTCATCGGCCGGCCGATCGCCTTCGCCTCGACGGGCGAGAAGATCAGCGAGTTCGAGCAGTTCCACCCGGATCGTATGGCCGGGCGAATCCTCGGCATGGGCGACATGCTCACCCTGATTGAGCAGGCCGAACGCGCCTTCGAGCAAGACCAGGCCGAACAGGCTGCGGCCAAGCTGATGGAGGGCCAGTTCACTCTCGACGACTTCCTCGAGCAGATGCAGCAGTTAAAGAAGATGGGCTCGCTCAGCTCGATCATGTCGATGATGCCGGGCGTACCGAAGGAACTGAAGAACGCTCAGATCGACGACGACGCCCTGAAGCCGATCGAGGCGATGATCACCTCGATGACTGCTGAGGAGCGCGCCTTCCCCAAAATCATCAAGGGCAGTCGCCGCGCCCGCATTGCGGTCGGTTCAGGCACGACTGTCAGTGATGTCAACAAGCTCGTCAAGCAGTTTGACGAGATGCAGAAGATGATGAAGAAGATGGGCGTTATGGGCGGCGGTGGGAAGAAGGGAAAGAAGGGCGGCTCCAAGCGCCTACCGCCCGGGATGGACTTCAATCCTGGCAACCTCGACATGTCCGGATTACCCGGATCACCGGGAATACCGGGCATTCCCGGCGTCCAGAGGTGAATCCGCCCGATGCCGATAGCCTCGGGGCGCTAGCCGCGACGGCGTCGCGCTATTCCAACCGTATTCAGGAGTGACGAAGAACCATGGCAGTGAAGCTGCGTTTGACCCGGGTCGGTAAGACCAAGCAGCCCCAGTATCGGATCGTGGCCGCCGACTCGCGCTCGCCTCGTGACGGCCGTTTCATCGAGATCCTCGGACAATACAACCCACGAGAAGAGCCTTCGCTCATCAACCTCGACAACGACAAGGCCGTCAAGTGGCTTCAGCAGGGAGCGCAGCCGACCGAGCGTGTCGCCAAGCTACTGACGATCTCAGGTGCCATGGAGCAGTTCGAGAGCGTGAAGGGCAGCAAGTGAGCGACACGGCTTCCACCGCAGTGGCGGTGCTCACCCACATCGTCAAGTCGATTGTCGACGATCCCGAAGCCGTCACCGTTGAGGTTGACGAATCAGGCAACCGCCCTGCGCTTAACGTGCGCGTGGGAGATGGCGACCTAGGCCGCGTCATCGGCCGTCGCGGCCGCACCGCTGCCAGCATCCGCACCGTCACTCGTGCCGCTGCCAGCAAGGATGACGTCGAAATCGACATCGAGTTCCTCGACTGAACGCGACGCCAGTAGCGTCCTGATCACGAGTCAGCCTCGAAGTCATGGCGAAAGCTTCGCCACCTGAGGGTTGGTTGTCGGTCGGCCATTTCCGTCGCCCACATGGACTGCGGGGTGACTTGTTCGTCCAACTCACCACCGATCGATCCGACCGGCTCGAGCCAGGTGCTGAGCTCTTTGGCGGTGGTCGCTCCTTCACCGTCGAAACGTCACGTCTCGCCGGCAATGGTCGCCTAATCGCGAAGTTCGCCGAGGTCGCCGACCGCACCGAGGCGGAACGCCTCGTCAACACTGAGGTTTTTGCCGCCCCGATCGACGACCCCGACGCCCTCTGGGTCCATGACCTCATTGGAAAACCCGTCGTCGACCAAGCCGGAATTGACCGAGGTGTTTGTACTGCGGTTATCGATAACCCAGCAGCGCCACTCCTCGAACTGGTCGACGGCTCGCTGGTCCCCACCAACTTCGTCACATCGGTCAGCCCCCAGGAAATCAGTGTCGACGTGCCCGTGGGGCTCTTCGACCCCGAACTCCGCCCGGGGGGCGTCTGACATGAGTAAGGCTCTGTCCGGGCCGGAGGCCTTCACCATGCGGATCGACGTGTTCTCGATATTCCCGCAAGTGGTCGACGAGTTCTGTTCGGCCAGCCTGCTCGGCAAGGCCCGCAACTCGGGCCTGCTTGACCTGCGCTGCCACGATCTGCGGAGCTTCACCAGCGATGTCCACCGCAGGGTCGACGACCAGCCGTTCGGCGGGGGGGCGGGCATGGTGATGCAACCCCAACCGATTTTCGACGCAGTTGATGCAGCACAGCCACCTCGACCGCTGTTTCTGCTGAGCCCGGGCGGACGGCGCTTCGACCAGGCAGTGGCCCATGAACTGGCCGAGTCCGATGGCTTTTCGCTTTTATGCGGCCGCTACGAGGGCGTCGACCACCGTGTCGTTCGCCACCTCATTGACGCAGAGCTTTCGATCGGTGATGTCGTGCTGTCGGGCGGTGAGGTGGCATCGTGCCTTGTCATCGAAGCCGTCACCCGCCTGCGAGATGGAGCCATGGGCAACGCTGCGAGCCACGTGAACGAGTCGTTTGGCGCCGACGGTCTACTTGAAGAGCCCCAGTACACCCGCCCCGCCGAGTTTCGGGGCTTCACCGTTCCCGGTGTGCTTCGCAGTGGTGACCACGGCCGAGTTGATCGCTATCGCCTCGCTCAGCGCCTCCACCGCACGGTTCGGGAGAGGCCCGACCTCATCGAGGCCCGCGGCGGGATCAGCGATGATGAGGCGCAACTGTTGGAAGAGTTCCCAGCCGACCCGTATCATTAGACGGTCTATCTCGGCGGGCTGCAATGCGCCGTCGAGGCTCATCGGAGCCAGTCACACCTGCGATCGACCATTCAGCGCAAGCGAGAACGCCATGAAAGCCACCGACCTCATCGACAACCAGTCCCTGCGTGACGACATCCCGGATTTCCAGGCAGGCGACGAGGTCAAGGTCCACGTTCGCGTGGTCGAGGGGGGCAAGGAGCGAATCCAGGTGTTTCAGGGAGATGTCATCGCCCGTCAAGGCGGCGGCCTGCAGGAGACCTACACGGTTCGCAAACTCAGTTACGGCGTCGGTGTTGAGCGAACATTCCCACTCCACACCCCGACGGTGCAAAAGATTGAATTCGTCAAGCGCGGCGACGTACGCCGGGCGAAGCTGTACTACCTGCGCGACCGCAAGGGCAAGGCTGCCCGCATCCGCGAAAAGCGAGAATTCTGATCTTTGATCGGCTCTGCTCGGCCTAAAACCAGGTGATGTGGGTCCCTGCGTCGGTGGGGTGTGTGGACATGGCGGACCTATCACCGGTTTGGAATCGAACTCGTCAAGGTCTGCTTGGTTCGAGTCGGCCGTCAGATCCGTCGCGCTAAACGACAGGTCCTTCGCCAGCAGTGGTTGTGATCGATTGAGATCTCAAATAGTTAAAGACCCCTTCTAGGAAAACAGCCGGCTGCCGAGCACGCGCTGGGTCGCAAGGCAGAAATCCAGGGTTCTTTCGTCCGCGGTGTCATTAAATTGCACGAGCTCGAGCACGAACGTGACCAAGAACAACAACGAACCGGTGATCAATTTTTAGCGCTGTCAGATTCATTAGTCGTAGCTCTTGCGGTACCGCAGCTCCTCGTCATCTATTGGTCTGGCTCGTGCGCACCGCGTTACCCCACCAGGGGGCGGTGAAGTTGCGGTAGGCACGCGGCCGCCTGCGCGTGGTGGGCTCAACACTCCGGTGGCGTCTGCGTGTCAGGGTTTCGTCCGGCCTGGTAGCGGATCTGCCGTCGAGATCGGCTAAACGGAAGCAATGTCTTTCGTGCAGATCATGACGTTCGAGATGGATGAGACAGAAGCTGTTCGTCTTCTCAATAAGTACGCAGAAGAGGGGCGGGGCGAAACGTATGCTCGCCGGGCCATCATCGGCCGCGACAGATCGCAAGAGGGACGCCTAGTCCAGATTGTCTTCTTCGACTCTGCTGATGAAGCAGAGGCAAATAATGAACTTGCTTTGACACAGCGCAGTGGCGCAGAATTCAACGACCTCGCTTCGGAAGTGAATTTCGTCGACGTTGACGTTGTTGCTGACGTGAAGATTTAAGGCAAAACAACCACGCCGGTCGCCTCGGGGTTGATCGCTCTTCCGTCCAGCGTCAGCTCACTGGGCTCGAGGTCGACGACATTGCCAGCGTGGTCGAAATGCCCTCCAAGCTGAGCGGATGTGCACTTCGATTCTCCGATCCGTCGCTCAACGACCATACTTGGGTCATGTCGCACCCGGCAGTTGTAGGTTCGGCATTCGCGTGGTTACTCGTCCTGAGCGCATGTGGAAGTAGCGGAAGTAGCCCCGCGCCCAGCCTCGCAAATCCGGCTTCGGAGTACTGCGTTTCCGTGGGCGGTGAGGTCGAGATCGTCAGTGAGCCCGACGGAGAAATCGGCTACTGCAATCTGCCTGACGGTCGACGAATAGAAGAATGGGATTTGTTTCGAAGCGCCTATCAAGATGATTGACCCTGCTGCGGCGCCCCATGCTCAGATCCGCTCACGCTGACAACCAAGAAATATGTCGTCTGCCTACGGTCCGTGATGATGTCGAGCACCTGCCCACAGCGTAACTGGTAGCGGTCTCCCTCGGTATCGCCGAGAAGTTCCAAACCCATGAGACACTGGAAATGAGAAGCCGCATAGTCTCATCCGAAGGACCGGTGCTCGCGAGCGGCGCGCAGCAAGTCTTAACTTGGCAGCAGCAACCCCGAACAGGGCCTGAGCCGAGACGGCGTGCGACATCCCGTTGTCTGGGACGAAGGGGCGATCGTGGTTTCGATTAGGTTCAGCGGTTCGCCTCGGTGATCGCCGCTGCAGCCTGTCGCAGAGCAGCGAACTCGTCCTTCGCAAATTCCGGAACCACAACCTCGGACCACCCGGTTTGATCAAGCAGTACGGGTACAGCGATAGGTCCCGAGAGACCTGGAATCTCGCCCTCCACCATGACCTGTGCCGGAACCACGCTCCGATGACCTCCGAGGATGAACTCCATTATGTCGACTACAGCGTGCGCCGTAGCGAGCTCGGTGGTTCGCCCCGCCGTGAAGTGCGTAAAGAACGGCTTGACCGCCGCTCGCAGGTCCGCTGGTTGTCCATTAACGAACCTATAAGCGCCCTCCACGTCGCCGTCGTTGACGAGGCGCAGCGTTTCGGTCCGTACCGATCTGACTTCAGCGGGCAGATCTTCAAGCTTTCGTCCCGCTCGGCTCCTCGCAATGACTTCCCGGAGGCGCGCCGCGGGTACGTTCCTGGCACTTATCTTGCTCCACAAGGGCACCATATGATCGCCATGTTGGCCCAGAACCTCCGCGTGCACACATGGGCGTCGTAGACCAAGCTCCGCGGCAAGTTCCCGCCTCAGACGTAACGAATCAGACCACGCAGCTGCTCCGATCAGACGGTGACGCGGGATGTGCTTGGCGAATCTCTCGATAGCGAGTTCGACGGGGTTTGACTGAACAACCACCGTCACCTGGTCGCCGAGACGTCCGACGTCGGCTGCAGCTTCGTCAAAGATTCGTCGGTTGGACTCAGCGAGCGCAGCTCGATTTGTTGTGTCTCTGGTGACGGTCGCACCCGCCATCATGACGACTAGTTGGGCCGAGCTCGCACCAACATCGGTCCCGACTTCGATTTGAGGAGCAGAATCACCAAACGCATCCAACAGATCCGCGCGCAGTCCCCAAAGCTCAGACTCGTGAGCCCCCCCTGAGTGGCCAATCAAGAAGAGCATTCCAATATCGCTCAACACGCGTCGATCCAGAAGTTGCGCTGCTACTTGTCGCCCGCAGCTTCCGGTCGCCCCAATGATGGCTACGTCCAAGCTCCAACAGTCGCGTGATACCAGTGGAGGTCCCAAATCGTGGGCGACGACAAACCATTGCCGTAGTAAGCGATCTGCAAGTCGACGATCGCGGTTCCTGCGGGTTCAACCCAGGAAGGCCCAGGCAACGAGCCCAAGAGCTATCGACGCGCACACCAGCACCATCGCGTAATCCGCTGCGGTCGCCTTGTATTTCCGATACGGGTTGTATCCCACAGCGTCAGTATCGTCCGAACTAATGGCTTCTAACACCGCCCAGCCTTACGAGACGCTGATCATCGAGCGCAACGACGGCATCGTCACCGTCACCATGAACCGACCGCGCCGCAAGAACGCCGCCAACAGCACCATGTGGACTGAACTGCTGCACTGCTTTCGGGAGATCTCGGAGTCTTCCGGCGAGCGGGTCTTGATCCTCACGGGCGCCGCAGGCGACTTTTGTTCGGGTGCGGACGTGAGCGGCGACGACTCGGGCGGTGAGCGACAGCACCAGCTCGCTGCGATGCGTGGAATTACTGACATCTGCCTCACACTCAACCGCATGCCACAGCCGACTATCGCGAAGGTGAGCGGCGTAGCCGCAGGTGCTGGACTTAACATGGCGCTGTCGTGCGATCTCCTCGTCGGTGACGACACTTCTCGCTACTCCGAGATCTTCGCTCGCCGTGGGCTCTCCATCGATTTCGGCGGTTCCTTTCTCCTGCCCCGTCGAGTTGGATTGCACAAGGCAAAAGAACTCACTCTGCTCGCCGACATCATCGACGCAAAGGAGGCCGAGGCGATCGGCCTGGTCAACCGCATCGTGCCTTCGGGAGCCCTCGATGCCTTTGTCGACGACTGGGCAAGGCGTCTCGCCGCCGGCCCGCCGATCGCGCTGGCCATGTCGAAGCGGCTCCTGAACAACTCCCTCAATGTGACGCTCGAAGAGGCGCTCGATGACGAAGGGCTCTCGCAGACGGTTAACTTTGGAACCGCCGACACGGCGGAGGCGATGCTGGCATTCGTCGAGAAGCGGTCGCCGAACTTCAAGGGCTGCTGATTCCATCTGCGGGCCGCGGTAATGCCGCCCCTGGCTGTCACGATTGAGTGCAGAGGCCTCACTACTCTCGGCAGCATGATCGTCCGGTTTGCAGCGCGTGCTTGGGTGGCGCTCGCAGGTGCAGCCATCGTGGTGGGAGCGGGCACCACCGCCCAGTCTGCACCGGCCGACGACGCGTCACCTCCGCTGGTACCTGTACCGACGGCATGTCCGTCACCTGATCCTGCCGATGTTGCCTTCGTTGGCAAAGTCATCGACAAGGACGGCTTCACCGAGAAGGGAACCGTCCGCTACCAGATCGTTCAGATCCGGGCCGGTGATGCCTCGCCGTTCTCGGCAGAGGGGCTGATCGATGTCCGCTACGGGCCTGACGCAAAGTATCTGAAGACCGGCGAGCAGTATTTTGTCGGGGCCTCGATCGACCCCTCGACCGGACAGCTGGCTTCACGGCTTGAGGCCGATCCGCTCCTGTTTGGAGGCGATGCCGTGATCGGCGTCGACGACAACGAACTCGAATGCCCCGACCTTGATGACCCGGTCCAGACGCTCAACGTCGACGGGACTGAGGTTGAGACCGGGTTACTCGCTCCGTTATTCGCGGATAGACGCCTCCTACTCGCCACCATCGGGGTTCCGGCAGCGGTAGTCGGCCTGGCACTCATTGGTCTGGTGCTGCTGCGTAAGCTCCTTGATCTCGGGATGGCTGGGGTGTTCCACCTGGGGCGATCTGCCGTGATGCCGACCTCCGATCACCGAGCAGCTCGTGTGCGTGAACACACGGCCGCCGATTCCGACCGTGAAGATGTACCGCTCGTAGGCGGTGGCTGGATCGGATCGGCGTTCCGCCGCGCTGGCGTCGCAAGTAACTCGTCTCGCATTGGCCACACCCCTGCGGACGACGCTGGGCCCGCTGAACGCGCCGACGCAAGGTCGTGATCGCGCCGGCTTACGGAGCCTCGGGTTATCCAACGAGTTGCCGGACCTCATCGATGGCCACCCGCCACTCCGGCATCTCGATTTCTTTACCGGGTTTGCGGTCGATGTACTGCACCAGCACCTGGCTGATAATCGGTTCGTCGAGTGTTGCCTTCAGCACAACGCCGTATCCGGTGAGCTATGCGAAGTAGCGGCCAGTTCGCTTGTTGGCCTGCACCGGGCCCGATCAGCAATCATTCGATCAGAATTTCAATCAGACGGCGGCCGTTCAGTCGTCGGACCGCCGCCGAAGGTGATGGGGTGGACGTGGCAGCCAGCGAGAGCTGCGAGAAGGCTGGCCGCGGCCTGCTCAACCGACGCGTCGGGGCAGTAGGCGACGACGGCGCCCCCCGAACCGGTGTAGTTTGCGTAGCCCCCGGCATGACGAACTGCCTCGACCATTGCCACATGGCGAGGGTCGAGCTCGAGGAGCTCAGCTCGAAGTTCGAACGAGCGATCCATCGATGCGCCGACAGCGTCGAGGTCCCCGCATTCGAGGGCTCTGGCCGCGGTGCGCGCAGTGTCGGCAAGTGCCGACATTAGGGCGTTGTTGCTCGGCGCTCGCCGGGTGAGCTCGCCGTGCACCACGCCGCTCGACTCCGCCGTCGACGGACGCAGCGCCACAATCCAACGACCGTCTGGCAGCGGGAGCGGTTGAACGCTCCCGCAGGGGTGACCGAGCACACTCGTCGACATGCGGGGCGAGAAATCCATCAGCAGCGGTACGCCGTGGGACTGAACGAGACGGTCCTGCATTCCGGCGCCGATGCCGAGCTCGGCGATCTCAGCCTGGTGAGCGACCACGGCAAGGGCTCGAGGGTCGGCGAGACGCTGCGCCCACGGCTGGTCACGGTGGAGAAGCATCATGGTGCGGCACACGGCGAGGATGATCGCGCTTGAGCCTGCGAGTCCGACCGAGCGAGGAATCGTCGTGGTGATCACGAGCCGAACCGAGGCGACGTGATCGGGCGCACCAGCGGCACGTACTAGTGCGCGACCAGCGGCGGCAGCGAGTTCCCATATGTCGTCGCCGGGCTCGCTGCCAACGACAGCAAGAGTGTCGGACGGACGCGCCGTTGCGGTGGCGGTCCAGCGGGATAGCGGGATGGCGACGACTGCGCCGCCGTAGCCATCGGACGGATTGCCGGCGATCGCCGCACGGGCCGGCACGCTGGCCACAAGCGGAGTCGTGTGCCCATCGGCTTCCATCGCATACAGTCTCGCAGCTACGGTCATCCTCGATGACAACGATTCGGCGAGCGACCACGACTGACATCCGTCGTGCCTCGATCACAGCGATGCGGGCCTTTCACAACGACCCGGTGATGCGGTGGCTCTTCCCGGACGACACGCAGTTCTTCGCCGATGGCGGCGAAGTACTTCGTGGTCCCATGACCTCATGGATCAGCTTGGGGGAGGTCTGGTGCACTGACGGCGGTACGGCGATAGCAGCATGGATTCCGCCTGGTCGCCCCGAGCCGACTGTTACTCCGGACCCACCGCTCGCTGAGCCCCGCCCGGACCTGATCGAGCGACTCAGCCTCCTGGGCCCCTTGTTGGCCGAACACACGCCGCGCGACGAGCATTGGTATCTCCAGATGCTCGCTACGCATCCCGACTGGCAGCGCCAGGGGCTCGGCGCACAGCTGATGGACCATATGTTCGAGCGCGCCGACGATGAAGGCCTCGCCTGCTACCTCGAGACCGAGACCGAGGAGAACGTGGCGTACTACCGGCGTCATGGATTCCAGGTGCGCAGTGAGTGGGACGTTCCTGACTGGCAGCATTTGCCCGGTCCCCACATGTGGGGCATGTTGCGTCCTGCCCGCTAGCGGGTGGTCGGCCCGTCAAGGGCGCGCAGCCTCGGCGCGGACCCGCAGGTCGCTCACAGCGTGTTCGAGGCCCTTTGGGTCCCCATACAGTGCTGATCCGGCGATCAACACGTTGGCGCCTGCCGAGACTGCGCCTGCGATTGTCGATGGTCCGATGCCGCCGTCGACCTCGATGTGGACGTCGTCGGCCCGACCGGCTGCTTGGAGCATGCGCTGGACTTCAGCGATTTTTGGCTCCATGGTCGGGAGGTAGGCCTGGCCGCCGAAACCGGGGTTGACGGTCATCACGAGGACCATGTCGATCAGATCGAGTACGTGCTCGACCGACGAAGCAGGCGTAGCGGGGTTGAGCGCAACGGCTGCGGTTGCGCCGAGCGCGTTTACGTGGGCCAACGTTCGGTGGAGGTGGTTGGTTGATTCGGCGTGGATGATGAGCCGCGAGCAGCCAGCGTCGACGTACTCCTCCGCCATCGCATCGGGGGTGCGTACCATCAGATGAGCTTCAAAGGGCACGCTGCAATGCGGGCGTGCCGAAGCGATTACGTCGGGGCCGAACGTGAGGTTCGGGACGAATTGTCCGTCCATGACGTCCCACTGGATGAGGTCGACACCGGCGGCCTCAAGCTCTGCGACCTCCTCGCCGAGTCGGGCGAAGTCGGCCGGGAGGACCGAGGGTGCGATCAAGGTTGGAAGACTCATTGCCCTGGGACAATAGTGCGGGTCGCCTGCGAACTCAGTGGCCGTCTCATTCCGAGCTAGAGCCGTCCAGAGTGTCGTTGCGCCAGGCGTTATTCCACTCGTCGTCTGCGTCGTCCCACGTCTCGTTGCGGAAATCGACGGTCTGCTGCCATCGTTCGGCTTCAGCGCGAGAGATGTACGGTCCGAGGACTTCGCTTGCGAGGCCCCGCTGGGATGCGCGCACAGCAACACTGCGCCGGAGATCCCAAAACCATGCCTCTTTTGCGTTGTCGTCGGTGTGGGTTCCCATACTCGTAAGTCTTGTTGGTCACTATCGCAGCCGCAAGGGCCGACGTACCCTGCCCGGGTGGAGCAAGTACGCATCGAACATCTCGTTGCCGGCGGCGATGGCTTCGCTCGGGCTGACGATGGCCGAGTTGTCTTCGTCACCGGGGGCCTGCCGGGGGAGTTGGTCGAGCTCACTGTCGTCGACGAGCGCCGTGATTTCGTCAGGGCCGAGGTCGCCAGAATTGTCGAGTCGTCGCCCGACCGGGTCGAAGCGGCGTGCGCGCATCGGCGTTCCGGTTGCGGCGGTTGTGGGTGGATGCATCTGGCGGCTGGCACACAGCTTGAGGCCAAGATCGAGATCGTTGCCGAGTCACTTCGTCGCATTGGTCGGCTTGATGTTGACGTGGTCGATGGGCTGGTTCGTGGAGGTGCTTCGGTTTCTACGACTGGCTACCGCACTACGATCCGCGTCGTCGGCCTTGAGGAGGGCATCGGGTTTCGTGAGGAGGGGAGTGACCGAGTCGTTCCGATTGAAACGTGTCTGGTGTCCCATCCCCAGCTCGCAGCGTTGCTTCCAGGGCTGGAAGTTCGGGCTGGCGTCGAGCTCACGTTGCGTACCAGCGTCGCCACCGGCGCTACGACGGCGCTGTGGTCGGTTCCAACTCGGCCACGGCGTCGACGTGGCGCACCCCCTACGCCGTCTGAGAAGGTAGTTGGTCGTCCTGTGGAGGGGCTCCCGCGGTCGGTGCATATTGGACCGCGGGCGTTTCTACATGAACGCATCGCAGATGTCGATCTGCGGGTGTCGGCACGGTCGTTTTTCCAATCGGGTCCTGCTGCGGCAGAGGCGCTCGTCTCCGCCGTCGCGGACGCGGCACCCGAGCTCGATGCCGCCGACCACGTGGTCGACGCGTATGGAGGGGTTGGGTTGTTCGCTGCGACTGTCGCTCGGGGAGCGAGTCGGGTGACGGTGGTCGAGTCATCACGTTTCTCGGCGGCCGACGCTGAACACAACCTGGCCAACAGCCGTGCCTCGATCGAGCGTTCTGAGTTCGCCCGTTGGGCGGCAACGCGTCGTCCCGGTGCCCGATCGGTCGATGTCGTCATCGCCGACCCGGCGCGGTCTGGGCTCGGCCGGCCGGGGGTCGAAGCGCTGGTGGCTCTCGATGCGCCGGTCGTCGTTCTGGTGAGCTGCGATCCAGTTTCGATGGCACGCGACGCGGCGTTGCTCGCCCCACTGGGATATGGTCCCGAGAGGATCGAGGTTCTCGACGTGCTTCCGCACACACACCATGTCGAAACTGTGACGCGGTTCACGCGTCGTCGGTGAAATTCATTGCCGGAATCCTCATCCGGGAGGTGCCAATGGAACGTATACACGATGTGAAACGCGAGTACACCGAGGCCTCCGATGCGGCGCTCGTCGTGGCGATCGGTCGCTACCAGCAGCTCGCCTTGGCCGAGGCGTACCGCCGCCATGCCGGCGCAGTGTTCGGCCTTGCCAAGCGCCTTCTCAACGGTGCTGATCGGGCCGAAGAGATCGTACAGGAGGTGTTCGTGCGCCTCTGGAACGAACCGGCTCGGTTCGATCCCGACCGGGGAACGCTGCGCAGCTTCTTGCTCTCGAATGCACACGGTCGCTCAATAGATCTAGTGCGCGCCGATGCCGCTCGCCGCCGCCGTGAAGAACGTGAACTTCGAGAACAGGCCGACGGCGGCTACGACGTGGCACATGAAGTGTGGGACATGGCGCTCGCTGCGCACGTGCGCGACGCCCTCAGTGCGCTCGGCGACGATGAGCGCGCAGCGATCGAACTCGCCTACTTCGGGGGGCTTACCTACCGGGAGGTGGCCGAACAGCTCGGTCAGCCCGAGGGAACCGTGAAGAGTCGGATCCGAACCGGTCTGAAACGTTTGCGCTCCGAATTGGCAGGAGCCGGGGTCACGGTTGGCGCGGGGTCGTGATGGATGACAAGATGAATTTCACGAATGATGGTTCAGATGAATCGAAACTGTCCGAATCTCTCCCGTTTGATAATCCGATGAGCACTGAACTCGACGAACTACTTGGCGCCTATGCCCTCAACGCAGTCGACCCTGACGAAGTGCAACGGGTCGAGGAGTACTTGGCGGTCAACCCTCGGGCTGCCTCCGAGGTGCGCGATCACCGTGAAATCGCATCGATGCTTGCGTTCAGCGGAGCGGCAGCTCCCGACGGTGTGTGGGAGCGGATCCAAATCGAACTCGCAGGTAGCGAGGCGCCGGCGCCATCGGGCGAGCTCGCCGGACTGCTCAACACGCCGAACTCGGCCCTGACACCGGCATCAAGCGACGACGCTTCTTCCCAGGATCCCGTCACCGAACCTGACGCCAGCTTTGGGTCAAACGTCGTCTCCCTTAATCGTCGCCGGATCGGTACTGGACTACTGGCCGCCGCCGCAGCGGTTATCGTGGTCGCTGCGTCGGTCGTCCTGATCGACGGCAGTGCCTCGGCGCCCGACGACCCGATCGCCAGCGCCTTCGAATCAGCAGTCGGTGCCCCCGGTTCGCGTATCGGTGACCTTGTAGCCGCCGGCTCCGACGTGTTGGCGACAGGTGTCCTCGGCGTTGACGGCCGAGGGTATGTCGATGCCGAGGCGCTGCCAGCACTCGAGGACAACCAGACCTACCAGTTATGGGGCGTGCTTGCGTCGACAGGTGACGCAGTTTCGCTCGGCATCATGGGTGCCCGGCCGGGCTTGTCGACATTCACGGTCGACTCCGACGTTGAGGTTGCTGCATTGGCGATCACGATAGAGGACTCGCCGGGCGTGGTCTCCGACGGCAATCTCGACGGCGCTTACGTCGGCGCCCTCGGCTGAGCATCGCGGCTACCGCAACGCTGCCTCTCTGACGCTTCAACATGTGGACTGCTGGCTGAGGCGCGTCCTCATCGGCTGGCGAACTGGCTCGCCACTCGGTCAGAGGCGTTGGCGAGCCGATCGATCGCCGGCGTGAGCCGCTCTATCGAGTCGATCCGTTCGGCGGCAGTTGGGCCTGGGTGCACGGTCATCAGTTCGTCAATGCCGATCTCGGACGCGAAATTGTTCAAATAGCGATTTATCGAATCGAGGGTGCCGGTGGCGGTGTAGTGCGTCATGGCTGCGATCTGGCGACCTTGCGGTGAGTCGAGAAGTGCGTCGGCTTCGGCCTCGGTGAGTTCACGTCGGGGTGCCGCAAACCTGGCGATTCGGGCTCGTTGTACGGCGATCCGTCGTCGTTCAGCATCGTCGTCGCTCGAGGCGCAAATCACGTTGACGCCTGCCATCACATACGGTTCGGCCAGGGTCGCCGAGGGTTGGAATTCGCGTCTGTAGGTGTCGACGGCGTCGAGCAGGTGCGTCGGGGCAAAGTGTGAAGCGAAGGCGTACGGCAGGCCGAGATGGGCGGCCAGCCGAGCACCGAACAGTGACGAGCCCAGGATGTATAAAGGCACATTCGTTCCGGCGCCTGGGACCGCCTCGACACCAGTTACTCGGGAGTCGCCAGCAAGATAGGCCTGGAGGTCGAGCACATCGTCTTGGAAACGATCGGATGATCGTGGATCGGCGCGCATGGCGCGCATTGTCGCATGGTCACTGCCGGGTGCTCTTCCGAGCCCTAGGTCGATGCGTCCGGGGTGAAGTGTCGCCAGGGTGCCGAACTGCTCAGCGATTGTGAGTGGGGAGTGGTTCGGCAGCATCACCCCGCCGGCGCCGAGTCGGATCGTCGATGTGTGAGTGGCGACGTGGGCGATCAGCACCGAGGTGGCTGACGATGCGATCGACGGCATGTTGTGGTGCTCGGCGTACCACACGCGTCGGTAGCCAGCAGCCTCCGCTACCTGAGCGATCGCAACCGACGTGTCGAAGGCATCGGCGGCGCGCTCACCCGGTCCGATGATCGCGAGGTCAAGGATCGAGAACGATGGTGTCACTTCTCCATGTTCGCGCGTCGACGGCCCCGTAACCTGCCGGGTGTGACGAGATCCACCGACCTGTCCGGGCACGATTCGCTCCAGATCGAACCTGAGGTCGCCGCAACACTCAATGCCGGGGGGCCCGTGGTTGCCATGGAGTCGACGATCTATTCCCACCTCGGGTTGCCGTCGCCGTCGAATCGCGAGGCGCTCGACCGCTGCTCGGCGGCGATCCGGGAGGCTGGGGCGGTCCCAGCGGTCACTGCTGTACTCGACGGAGTGATCCGCGTCGGGTTGCCGGTGGGAGAGGAGGAACGCATCCTCGGCCCCGCCCGCAAGGTGGCGGCACGCGACGTCCCCGTGGCCGTAGCCCAGGGGTGGGAGTTCGGGGCCACCACTGTGTCAGCGTCGCTTTCGATCGCTGCGGCTGCGGGCATCGGCGTCTTCGCAACAGGGGGTATCGGTGGGGTGCATCGTCAGGTCGAGCTGACGGGCGACGTTTCGGCTGATCTCGACGCGATCAGTGCCCACCACGTCGTCACCGTGTCGGCTGGAGCGAAAGCGTTCCTCGACATACCGCGCACGGTTGAGTACCTCGAGACTGCAAGTGTTCCGGTGCTCGGCTGGCGGACTGACCACTTCCCGGCGTTTTACACGCGTGCGTCCGGGTGCTCGGTCGCACACCGCGTCGAATCAGCCGCCGAGGTCGCAGCGGTGTACCACGCCCTGCTGCCTCCCCGTTCCGGTGTGCTGGTAGCAGCACCGATTCCCGTCGCCGACGAACTCGACCCCACTGAGATCGACCAGGTCATCGCCGATGCACTCGGCGACTGTGAGGATGCGGGCATCATCGGCGCACCGGTGACACCGTTTGTTCTCGGCCGTATCGGAGCAGCGACCGATGGTCGAAGCATTCCGGCCAACCTCGCCCTTGCAGAGCACAACGCCTCGGTCGCCGGCCAGATCGCCGTTTGCCTCGCAGGACTCTGAGGTCCGCTCAGGAAGACCGAGGGGGTGCTGTGCGAGGATCGCAGTCATGAAGATCACGATCGTCGGTGGCGGAATTGGGGGTTGCGTGGCGGCTCTCCTTCTCAACGAAGCAGGCCACGATGTCGAGGTCTACGAGTCGGTCGTGACACCGACAGAGCTCGGCGTTGGCATCAACGTCTTGCCGCACTCGGTTCGCGTGCTTGACGACTTGGGTTTGCTGCCCGAACTCGATCGGGCGGCGGTACGCACCTCGGAGCTGCGCCTCCTGTCGCTTAATGGCGTCACGATCTGGCGCGAGGCACGGGGGCTGGCCGCAGAGAATCCATGGCCGCAGTACTCGATCCACCGTGGCCATTTCCATCGGATCCTCCTTGGCGCGGTGATCGATCGGCTTGGAGCAGACCGAGTGCACACGGGACATCGAGCGTTGTCGGTCGACGGCACTGGCGACGATGCATCAACGAGCTCCGTCACGTTCCTCGATCGAAAGGGCGACGAACATGTCGTCGTCGAGGCCGACATCACGGTCGCCTGCGACGGCATCCATTCGGCGATCAGGTCACAGCTGTACCCGGCTCAGGGACACCCGCATCCGAGCGGATTAGTCCTGTGGCGAGGCGCTGTGCTGGCCGAGCCGTTTCTCGACGGTTCGACCATGTTCATGGCTGGTGACGATGACCAAAAGGCGGTGGTATACCCGGTCACGCCACCCGACTCCGGGGGTCGACAGCTCATTAACTGGGTCGCAGAGCGTCCGATGGATGTTGACATGAGGACCGTGTCGTGGAACCGCGAGGTTGATGTCGCCATGGTCGCTGCTCTGTTTGAGAAGTGGGCCCTAGGCTTCATCCATGTCGGGGAGTTGATCTCATCGACCGACACTGCGTACGAGTTTCCGATGGTTGACCGCACCCCGGTCGATCGGTGGAGCTTCGGTCGAGTCACGCTGCTCGGTGATGCTGCGCATGCGATGCGACCGAACGGCAGCAACGGGTCGAGTCAGGCGATCCTCGATGGTGAAGCCCTCGCCGGGGCGCTCAGGCGCATCGACGATCCGACAGAGGCCCTCGTGGCATATGAATTAGAGCGGCTCGAACCGACCACACGGCTCACACTGGCGAACCGCCAGTCGGGACCCGAGCGGGTGATGCAGTGGGTCGCTGATCGTTGCGACGGCTCGTGCGTCGACCAGCACGTCTGTGTCGACGCGTCGGAACTTGAGCGAGAAGCCACGGCGTACAAGGAGCTGGCTGGATTCGATATAGCCCGCTTGCGGGCGATGTCGAACTGACGCGCCTGCGTTCAGCCGAATAATCCAATGGTGCGCTCGTCGAGCTGTTCGAGCCAAGCTCGGCGAGTTTGTTCGCTGCTTGTGTCGACGCCGTAGAGTGCCCACCAGTGGCACCGGGTTCGCCGGTTGCACATGGAGCGAAGGCTGCGGAATGCGACGCGTTTACCGCCCTCGCCCTGGAAGCTGTTAATCCACTTGTTCGAACCGTGCGACGTGACCACGATGATGCGACGAACGTTTTGGAGCCTTGGAACGAGCCGGTCGGCGCCGTTGGGGAGCTCCCACGCAACGCCGGCTGCCCATACTCGATCGATCCACCCCTTCAGCATGGCGGGCTGCGTCGACCACCAAGTCGGGTAGACGAGCACGAGTGTGTCGCACCAGGTGAGATCTCTGGTGTACCGCATGAGGTCGTCGCTTACGACCGGGTCGGTGTGATGGCGGTGCTCTTCGGCGGTGAGCTCGGGCTTGAAGCCATCGGAATAGAGATCGGTGTGGCGAACATCGACATCGCAGGAGTCGAGACTGCCGAGAATGCGCTGGCGGGCCGCAGGAATAAGCCCCTCGGCGCTTGGATGGCACGAGATGACCAGCACCCGTTGGGGCGTCGATCCGAACCGAGTCAGCAATCGGATGAATCGGGACTGCGCCATCAGCGGAGCTCCTTCATCGCCCGCTCGACTCGATCGGCAAACAAAGTCCGGTCGACGTCGGTCGAGGAGTCAATCGCGTACAGCGCGTACCAAGACGGGCGCGTGCGAAGACCGCAGGCCAGGCGTAGGGCCCGCGTGATGGTTCGGCGTCCGGTGTCGACTGCGAGCTTGACGTACCAGCGGGGGCTGCCATACGTGGACACACCGATCAGCCGGCGAACCTGGGTGAGGTTCGGGCGGACTTTGCCCGATGTCTCGTCGAAACGAAAACCGACGCCAGGCACCAAGACTCGTTCGAGCCAACCCTTCAGCATCGCTGGCAACCCCGACCACCAGGTCGGATACACGAACACGATGATCTCTGCCGAGCGGACGGCTTCGATGTGTTCGGCAACCATCGGATCGAGCACGGGCTGTTCCCCGTGGTACGCCGCGCGCTCTTCGGGCGACATTGCTGCCCTAAATCCTGCGGTGTACAAGTCAAGATGAGCCACCTCGTGGCCGGCTGATCGCAATCCCGCGCATGCTCGTTCGGCGAGGTGGGCAGTGAAAGATTCGGCTCTCGGGTGGCATGAGACGACGAGTGTCTGCACGGGAGTCAGCTCTCGCCGTCGTCGGTGGATTCCGGCGCCAAAGTAGCGTCCGGGGTCCGCTCAGGTTGGAAGAGGGTGCGGATCTGGAGCAGCGCCACGATCACGAGCAACACGGCGAACATCGTGTTGGCGACGGTATCGCTGAGCGACTTTGAGATGAGGCTTCCGATCACAGCGAACACCACTCCAGCGGCTCCGACGGCCGCGGCGATCGGGATGTCAGCATTCGCTTTTTTGCGGTTTCGGAGCGTGCCAACAATCGACGTCGGAACGATGACGGCGACAGAGGTGCCCTTTGCCGTGACGGGGTCGATCGAGAAGAGGACCACCATGGCCGGGACCATGACGACGCCGCCGCCGATACCCAGCAGGCCGGCAAGCGTGCCGGCGAGCAGCCCGATCCCGACCAGCGCTGCGAACATGCTGACGGTGAGGTCGCCGCGGCTGGTCGTTTCGCCGGTCAGAACGAGGCGGACAGCAGTCAAGAGGATGGTGGTGACGAAGATGATTACTAGTGCTCGCTTGTTGATGATTTGGAGCAGCTGCGTTCCAGCGATCGCTCCGACGATCGAACCGATGGCGAGGGCTGCGACGATCGGCCAGTCGACTTTGCCCGATGCGGCGAATGTGAGCGCCGAGGCGAGCGCTATCGGAAAGGTCGCAGCAAGTGATGTTCCGTGAGCGAGCCGGCGCTCCATGCCCGCCAGTGCCATCAGCCCCGGCACAATGATGATGCCGCCGCCCACACCGAAGAGGCCTGATAGCAGTCCAGCGATCGCCCCGACGAGGAGCCCGGATGCCGGCGTGGCGCGGTGTGCTTCGGTGTCCGCTCGCTCAGTCACTGCGCCTAGGTTACGGGTGCGACCGACAGGTCAAGGATCTCGTGTTGACCGCGCGTGGGGCCGCCGTTGGTTTACCGCGCAGCTTGCCGACGCTGACGTCGGCAAGCTTGAGATTGACGAGACCCTGCGGAACCACCGACCCGACAAGCCATTGGACCAATGGCAAGTGCGATACGTGCACAGCCGTTCATCGTGTGATTCGGCCCTGAACTAAAGCTGAGATGGCATGGCGATTGTCTACACTCGTCAGACGTGCCGGATCGCCGAGGGTTGACAGGGTTGAAGCCCACTTCCCTCGACTTGCGAAGTGACGAGTTCCGTGATCTGGTTCGCCGGTCGCGTGAGGTGGTGCTCCTTGCTGCAGCGACCGGTGCCATCGCGGGCACGTTCGTTTATTGGTTCGAGTTCGTCGTCGTTGAAGTTCTGTTGTACCGACTCAAGGAGTGGGACTGGTGGTGGGGGCTGATCATTCCGCCTCTCGGTCTCGTCGTATCGGCGATCATCCTCGCAACTGTCGGGCGCGGTGCGTCCCCGGCAACGTCCGATGAATATCTCCGCTCGTTTCACGACCCGGAGTACCCGCTCCGATGGCGGGCCTTTGTGGCCCGGGTCGGGGCAGCCATCACCACGCTCGGATCGGGTGGGGCGATGGGGTTAGAAGGTCCGTCGATGTACGGCGGGTCGGCGCTCGGTGCGGCGATTCAGCGACGACTCCCCGAGTCATTCCGCGGCGCGGATTACCGGACGTTACTGGTGGCCGGAGCGGCTGCGGGTGTCGCAGCGATCTTCAAGGCGCCAGCGACTGGGGCGATCTTCGCGCTTGAGGTTCCGTTCCGCGACCAGATGGCTCGACGCATGTTGCTTCCAGCGCTTATCGCCAGTGGCCTCGGATACCTGACCTTTGTTGCGTGGAGCGCCGGTAACACGAATCCGATCTTCTTCGTCAGCGATGACACCCGGTCGACGTCTCTGTTCGACTTCACTGACCTCTTCGGCGCGATCCTCGTCGGCGCTGGTTGTGCGATCGGGGCGCGCGTCTTCGCCAAGGCGATGCGTACTGCTAAGGCATTTACCCTGAAACCTGTTGCATCTCGGTTGGCGATAGCGAGCATCGCGGTGTCAACGACGTTCTTGGTCACCCGGATGCTGACGGGCGAGGGCCTTGACCCCTCGACGGGCGAGAGCCTGTCGTTGGGCTCGGGCTTCGAGGTAATCGTGTGGCTTGGCGAGGAACATGCGCTCTGGCTGCTTGCTGCGGTGTTCCTTCTGAGGATGGTCGCGACCGGTGCCACCCTTGCCGGTGGTGGTGTCGGCGGGGTGTTCATCCCTCTCGTCGTCGGCGGGGCGATTGTCGGCCGCATTGTGGGCGACGTCTTCGGCACTCTTGACCCGCAGCTATATGTGCTGCTCGGTATCGCAGCGTTCCTTGGAGCTGGCTACCGCGTGCCGCTCGCCTCAGTTATGTTCGTAGCTGAGGCGACGGGACAGCCCGGTTTCATCGTGCCGGCGTTATTTGCCGCTGTCGCCGCCGATCTAGTGATGGGCGAGGTATCGGTCACGACCTTCCAGCGATCGCCCAACACCGACGCCTAGCGCAGGGTGCCACTAAATCTCCAGCCTCCTACATCAGTCCTTCGGGTCATCAGCTGCGAGGAGAGCACGCTTGTTGTCTAAGTTCGACGGGCATGTCGGGCGAACGCATCACCATCACAACCGAGCTGCAGGGGACGATCGTCGACCGGTATGTTGACGCGGGTTCCCCGGTCAGTGCTGGCGCCGTGGTGGCGCTCATCGAGTCGATGAAGATGCATCATGAGATCGTTTCACCGATCGATGGCGTCGTCGACGAGCTGCTGATCGACAGGGGCACGACGTTGATGGCTGGCGACCCGGTGATGTACGTCGCCGCTGAGTTCGCGGGGTCGGTTGGTCAGAGTGATGTCGACGACGCCGACCAGCTGCCGGCGTCAATGCATGAACTCCGACGGCCCGATCTTTCGCCGAGCGGTATCGACCGTCCCGACCTCGCCGAAGTGCTTGAGCGTCATGCAGTCGGCCTTGACGCAGCCCGTCCGGAGGCGGTGGAGAAGCGGCGTGCGCGTGGCCGGCGAACTGCCCGTGAGAACGTGGCAGATCTTATTGACGATGGGACTTTCGTCGAGTATGGACCAACAGTAGTTGCCGCTCAGCGACGCCGTCGTGAGCTAGACGACCTCATCGCCAATACGCCCGCCGACGGTCTCATTGGCGGTATCGCCGAGGTCAACGGCGAGCTGTTTGGAAGCGGCGGGCGCGCCTCGAAAGTTGCGGTCATGTCGTACGACTACACCGTTCTCGCAGGGACACAGGGCTATCAGAATCACCGGAAAAAGGATCGGCTCATTGAGGTGGCTGACCAGCTTGATGTGCCGATCGTGTTCCTCACCGAGGGCGGTGGAGGGCGCCCCGGTGACACCGATACCCACGGCATCAGTGGTCTCGACTGTCTTGCTTTCTGGTGGTTCGCCGAGCTGTCGGGCTCGGTACCGATCGTCGGCATCAACGCCGGATACTGCTTTGCGGGCAACGCAGCGATTCTCGGCTGCTGCGATGTAGTGATTGCCACGGCCGATTCCAATATCGGCATGGGTGGCCCGGCGATGATCGAGGGTGGCGGGCTCGGCGTTTTCGCACCAACCGATGTCGGCCCAATTGAGGTGCAGCGATCGAACGGCGTTGTCGACATCGTCGTAGACAACGAGGCCGAGGCGGTGGCCGTAGCCAGGCGGTACCTGTCGTACTTCCAGGGGGCGGTGTCGGAGTGGTCGGCGCCCGAGCAGGCCGAGTTGCGCGACATTGTGCCGCTTGATCGTCTCCGCGCCTACGACATTCGCGCAGCGATCGAAGGCATCTTTGACAACGACTCTGTTCTTGAGTTGCGGCGTGATTTTGGTGAGGGCATGATCACGGCGCTTGCCCGTCTCGAGGGTCGTCCGGTAGGTGTGGTCGCGAATAATCCGAAACACCTCGGGGGCGCAATTGACGCCGATGGTTCCGACAAGGTGGCCCGCTTTATGCAGCTGTGCGACGCACACGGACTCCCGCTCGTCACGCTGTGCGACACCCCGGGGATGATGGTCGGCCCTGAGATTGAGGCGACGGCGCTGGTGCGGCACTGTTCACGATTGTTCACGACCGGGGCCAACCTCTCGGTCCCGATGGCCACGGTGGTTACGCGAAAAGCCTACGGTTTGGGTGCACAGGCAATGATGGGTGGGTCGACCAAGGCGCCTCTTGGATGCGTGGCGTGGCCGACGGGCGAGTTCGGTGGCATGGGGCTTGAGGGCGCTGTCCGGCTTGGCTATCGCAAGGAGCTTGAGGAGGTCGAGGACTCCGTGGAGCGTGAGGCGCTGTTCGAGAAGATGGTCGACCGCATGTACGAGCACGGAAAGGCGCTCAGCGTGGCGTCGTATTTCGAGATTGACGATGTGATCGATCCGGCCGACACCCGTCGTTGGCTTACCACGCTCTTTGGCGCTGCTCCCGAGACTCATCGTTCGGTCGTGGGCCGCCGCAATGTGCGACCGAACATCGACACCTGGTGAGTCCAGCCCGGTCGTTCTCATGGGCTGTTCCGTCTCGACAGCGCGGATTCACGAGATCGAGCGGGTCTTTCAGAGGTCGCAACCTGCGGTCAGTACCTCGCTGAGGGTGATGCCGTCGTAGGTGTAGACGATGACGCTTGCACCGTCTGCAAACCAGGTGTGCACGAGGACCTCGGCGATGCCGTCGCCATTTAGGTCGGCTACATCAAGCACCCGGTAGCTGTCGAACGGTGGCGTGGCGGCTGGATCGGCGGCGATCGGGGTGAAGCTCTTTTCGATCTCGGTCGCGGCCAGGCTGTCGGCATCGATCAGGAGTAGCGCTGAGAAGCCACCGGGTGGCCCGGGCTCGCCTTCTTCAAGCACGTTTTCGTGGCCGAACACGACGAGCGCCTCGGTGTCGCCGTCACCGTCGAGATCGCTCACAACGGTCTGGTCAATTTCGCCCGCCTGCGTTTCGACATCGGTGTTGGCGAAGGCTGCCACGCCGGCGTCGGCATAGGACTGGATGGTTTTGTCGATTAGTACGGCCTCGCGGGCGTGGGTGTCCCACGTCGATGGGAGCGCAACGGCCCGATAGCCGAAGCCGGGTACGTCGGGCACCCCGGCGTTGGGGGCGATGATCGGGCCGTTGATGGCCCCGGTCCCTTCTGCGAAACACGCCTCATCAAGCTCGCCGGCGGTGCCGGCGACCGGTGTCTGGCCGAGCTCGCTGATCGCCACGCTGACTCCGCTAGTGAGGTCGTAGGCGATTGGTGCGCCGCCGTCGTCGAAAGCGCGTTCCCAGCTGCTCCCGGTCCAGCGGCCGAGGTAGAGCCATGCATCGTCGTTTGACCCGGCGAAGATCGGTGTCGCAGCGCCGGTCGGCTGAAGGCTCGGCGGTGGGATGGTCGTGGTTGTGGAAGGTGGGGCGGTCGTTGTCGTGGCGGGTGCGACGGTAGTCGTCGTGGGGGTGGGAGCGTCGGTCGTCGTTGACGCGATCGTGCTGACGATCAAGATTGACGTCGCCGACGCTGTGTTTGCAGGCTCCTCCTCGGAGCATCCGGCCGTGATCAGAGCAGCAGCGCAGGTCAGTGCGCCGACCCGGCGAGCACTACGGGCTGCATAAGTCGGGGTCGCGAGGTGGGCCATGGTTGACAGTCTGCCCCGGTCGGCGCACTGTTCAGAGTGCAGGCCAGGTGCGACGTCGCGGACGACGGCGTCCCGATGGGCTGCGCCGTCGACGATCGCCGAGCTGCCACTGGCGGCGCCAGCTGGAATACTCCGGCCCGGTGAGGCTGGGTGAGTTCCCGCCGGCAGCTCGCCGGCTCGCCGTCCAGTAGTCGGTGAGTGCCTCGTCGCCGAGACGTTCCATCGTGGACTGGATGCGGGCGTTGAAGCGGCGTGTGTTCTCGTTGTCACCGGGCCACATCGGCGCACCAAATGTGACCGTGGTCCGGCCAGGCTTGGGTCGTTTGGCGCCCTTACCAAAGATTTCGCTGGTGCCGTCGATAAAAACGGGTATCACGGCGACGCCGGTACGGGCGGCCAGGTAGGCAGCCCCACCCTTGAACTCCTGGCCCCAGCCGTCGGGCGAGCGCCCGCCTTCGGGGTAGATGATGAGGCTATTACCGTCGGCGATGAGGTCGCGAAGACGATCGCTCGTGGAGCGGCCGGTCATCTCGCGATCGATGGGAAGGGCATGGAGTGACAGCGCCGATATGACCGCCTTCCACTGGGCGTCGAAGAAATAGTCAGCGGCTGCGGCCACAACAAGTTCGCGTCGCCATGCTGCTGGGATCGATCGGATCACTAGCCCCGTGTCGAAGTGGCTGTGGTGGTTCGGGGCAAATATCACCGGTGCGGGTGACTCGTTGTCGTTGGCTGCGCGCTCAAGGTCCGACAGTCGATCAAGCCCGTGCACGGTGGGGCTGGTGAGTGTGCGCACGGCCAGTCGCATCGGCCCTTCGACGATGACGCCGCGCATGGCGCGAGCGATAGGTGTGCGCGCCCACTCGGTGTCGTAGGCGCCGCCGAGTTTTGACGGTTTCTTCGGCACTTCGACCGACCGTGGAACAGTCGGCTTCCGATACGGGAATCCTCTGCGGGCGAGTGGCATGGCGGCGCGGCGGAGCGCACTCTCCGTGATGCCCGAGGCACGCTGGGCCACCCTGATCGAGCGGCGGCCGACGCTGTTGGGGCGTTGAACTCGGCGGATGTAGGCCAACATCGTCAAGTGTGGTTCACTTCACGTCCGCGACCAGTACGCCGGGTACGTGGAGGTGGCTGATTGTCGGGTTGCGGCCGACAACGTCGGAGGCGATCTCAAGCGCGTCGCTCATCGTCGAGGCAGGCGTGAAGCCGAGGCGGCGTACAGCCGGGGCATGCCCGCCGACGATGATCACGCGACCTGCGTGCTGTTGGCCGTGCGCGCCCCAGTACCAAGCGTAAAAGGGGTGGACGCCGTGGTAGGCGTAGCTGGTGCGGTAGAGGTGGCGATACCAGTCGTCTTCTGCGTATTTCTTCTCCCATTTCGTCGACATCTCGGCTGGGTCGGTGGTATCGGCCAGAACCTCGTCAAAGAAGTCGATGTAGCTGGGGTGATGGACCGGGTGGAAGTCTTCGTAGGTCGGGTGGGTCATGATGACTACGCCACCCGCACGCACCAGTGGCTTACCGCGGTACATGTTGAAGAGATACCCAAGGCCCATGCACATGACGAGGATTGGGTTCATAATCGACTCGGGGTTGTAAGGGCTGATGAACGGAATACCCATCGTGAGGATGTCGGTCTGACCTTCGACCTCAACGAGGTGCTGCTCGTGGACGTTCTGCAGTGTGATTTCGTGCACCGATTCTGTGTAACCAGCCTGCACACTCGTTGTGCGGTACGGCGCCTCGATGTTGTGGAAGAGCTTCCGCTTCGTTGTGTTGGGCATTTTGTTGAGTGCTTTCGACGTGCCGAGGAAGAGTGCACGGTCTTTCGCCGTCCATTCCCACTCGCGCTTGGCGAGGAACTCGAATGGTGACGGGAACGCCTCGGTGTTGATCGTGGTCTCAACCTGGAATACAGCCGGCCCGGAGTCGCGTAGCACCTTGCCCATCCGCCAGATCGAGTGGTGCAACGCCGAGTGATGGCGGTCCATCAGGCTCTTGGTGTTTCGGAGCGACTCGGGATTGTGGTGGTGGCTGAGGCAGCGATAGCTCGCGAGACCGGTGACGAGAGACTTCCAACCGCCGTCCATTGCGACCTGATTGACGTTGGCGTACACGATCAGATCAGATTCGGCGGCGCGCTTGTTGATCTCCAGAACCTCGCCGTGGTCGGTCTCGCCGACGACAGTGAGGTTTTCATGATCCTCGGCGTCGTGGTTGTACAGCTGCCCGCGCGGCATGAACGCATCGACTACCCGGTCACCAAGCACGTGGCGCATCTCGTATTCGTGCATCCGGCGGTGAAGGCCGAGTGCCGCAATGATGTGGACGTCGTCGACGCCAGCCTCTGCAGCCATGTCTAGCACCGCCTCGACGATGCGCTGGCGATTGTCGGGACGTCGCATCTTCGGCAGCGACAGGCTCACGTCGTCGAAGGCAATGGTGAGCCTCATGCCCGGCTTGAGCAACGCAGGTAGTGGCTCCATGTCGATTGGGTTGAGCAGTGCATTGCGGATGTGATGATCAAGGTGATCGAGCCCCTTAAGTGGCTCGGGCGGGTAAATGATGCGGCTGCGATCGGCGGGGAGGCGTTCGAGGCTGAAGCCCTCACCACGCCAGAACAGGGTGGGTGGTGTCGAGCGGTCGACGTCGAGCACGAATCCAGGACGGGGCATTAGGAGCCTCTCATTTCGAAGCAGGTCTTGGTGGCACCGCGGCGGCCGGCGGATGCGGCGTGGGCGATGGCGTCGACGTGATCGTCGAGCGAATACGTGGCGGACACCAGCATCTCGGCCTCGAGCGCCGTCACGGTGTCGATGGCCAGCTTGAAGGTGGAGGTTGTGGTGCCGTCGGCGAGCTTTTCGGTGCCGTACGTGTATGCACCTCTCATCTCGATTTCGCGGTGCCACAAACCAGTGAGGTCGATCGTGACGTTTGCTGGCATGCCGAGGAGCACGATTCGGCCGCCGGGGCGAGTGATCCGGATCGCGTCGGCGATCGAGGCGGCCGAACCGACGGCGTCGACTGTGACGTGAGCGCCCGACGACAGAATTGGCTCGTCGGGGTCACCGATGAGGTGGCAGCCAACTTCGCGCCGAACGGCCCGGTCGAGGTCGGAGCCTTCGGCTACGCAGTCAGCTCCGAAGGCAGCGGCAAGCCGACGCTGGTGTTCGTAACGGGCGCCTGCGACGATACGGACATTGGGGACGTACCGACGGAGCCCGGCGATCGCTGCGAGGCCCATGGTTCCTGCGCCGATGACGGCGACGACCGGGTCGTCGGCACGGTTCGCGACTGGTGCCGCCATAAGCGCAGCGTGGATGCCGCCAGCGAAGGGTTCGACGAGCACGGCGCGCTCGTCTGGAAACTCGCTGGCGGTGCCGTTGATGCGGTGAAGCTGGGATTCGTGCGCCCAGAACCAGGGCGCCCAACCGCCACCGGTCGAGCAGCAGAAGCCAGTCTGAATTCCTGGCTCAATACCGTTTACGCTCGTGGTGGCTAGGTGGGTGTGGTCGTCGCCGTCGGCGGGCGAGGCGCCCTCAAACGGGAGAGTTAGGCCGCGGGCGGCATGGCCGAGCACTGGTTCGAGGATGACTCGTTCGCCGCTCTCAAGTTCGCCGACCACCTCGTGGCCGGGCACGAACGGAAAGCTCACCCAGTTCTCGAAGTAGGCCGAAGCATGGCCGTCGAGGAGCGCGAGGTCGGATCCGCAGATCCCGGCAAGACGGGTGTGCACCTGTTGCCACCCTCCGCCGCTTGGAGGCGCGGGGTCGTTGATCGTCCGGTGCTCGAGTGGCCCCAGCTTGGCGGCTCCGCCGGGCGACACAGCGGAGACAATCCGCGCCGCGCCGAACTTGCCGACGTTCCGGTCGATCCTTAATGCCTTCATGCGAACTTTCTCCGACGTTCGCGTTCGGTCATCAGTTCGCCGATCGGGAGAAATGGCTGGTGGCTGCCCTGGGCTTTTGTCCAGTGCTCGACCAGCCAGCCGCGCTTGCGGGCGATGGCGGCGAGGCGCGTCTCGGGATTCACGGCGACGGGAAACCCGACCGTCTCGAATAGCGGCAGGTCGGACGACGAGTCGGCGTAGGCGACGCACTCGTCGGGGCGAATACTTTCGGCCCCGCAGTACTCAAGGAGGATGTCGGCGCGCGCTTCGCCGGTCGGTGGCACCGTGACCATCTCGCCGGTGTAGCGGCCCTCGGAGGTGACGCTCATCTCGGCGGCAACGATCTCGTCGAACAGCGGACTTAGGCCTTGCACGGCGAAGTCGAGAGCGCCGGTGATGAGGATCGTGCGATGCCCGAGCGCCCGGTGTTCGCGCACCCGGCGGAGCCCCTCGGGGAAGGCCTTGGTGACGATGAGTTGACTTAGCATCTCAGCTGCATCGGTCTGGATCTGTTCGACGGGGGCGTCTTCGTACCTTCGGTAGAAGTGCCGGAGGAAGTCGGTGCGATCCTGGCGGTCGAGCTTGAGAAGGCCGGGCGCCTCGGTGATTGTTTTGAGAACGTAACGGGCACGTTCGGCCGGGTCGAGGCGACGGGTAGCGAGCCACGAGAAGCTTTCGACGACGTTCGATGCGATCAAGGTGTTCTCGAGGTCGAACACGGCAAGACGGCGCTTCGGGTCCAGCACCTGTCTCCGCATACGGATCATTCGGTCGGTCGACTTCGACGGGCCCGGTGTGGTTTTGACCCGTGCGTGCTGGATTATCGACGGGAGATGGATCTCGTTGACGTAGTGGATCCAGTCAACCGAGCGGGGGTCAAAATTGAAATCGATCTGGTCAACGGGGTCAAGCCGGGAATGGAGGTCGATGAGATTATCGACCTGATAGATCGCCTCGCACTCGGTGTAAAGGCCGTACAACTCGACGTACTCAAGCGCCGTCTCGACTTCGAGCCGTTTCTCCTCGAGAGTTGCCGACAGTTCGGCTTGCTTGCCTCGGAGCGGGAGCGTTTGCAGTACCTTGTCGGCGGCGTTAAGAGTCTGCCTCGCTCGGGTGAGCTGGGTCTGCACCCGGCCGCGACCGGGGAAGCGCCATTCGGGTACGACAATCGGCTGGCCGCGTTTGTCGTAGACCGGGTTACGGGTGAACCAGGCTGAAACATTGTCGACGAGGGTTCGGTATTTGAGTGGGTTGATGCCACCCGACGCGACCTGCGTGATGGCGGGCGCTTCGTCGGGTCCGGCAGCAGCGACTCCGATGATTGCTGCGACGACGAGGTCGACCGGGATGACGTCGACGGTGCCTTCGGGAACGCCGGGAAACTCGCGAAGCAGGCCGCGTGCGTAGGAGATGATGACTGGCTCTGCCATGCGGAAGCCCCGGATCCAGCCGGGCTTCGGCTCGGCCCACGCTGACTCGATGATCGATGGGCGTACGATCGAGAGCGGGATAGATCCTCCGTTGTCGGCGACGGTGTCGGTGACGGCCTGTTCGCCGAGGGCCTTGGTAAAGGCGTATGCGTCAGGCCAGCCCACGCTGGCAGCTCGTGATCTGCCGGCTTGCACCAGCTCGCCCTTCACCCAGCGGGTGCGGAGCTGTTCGGTTTTGGTAGCGAGGGCAGGGGCGCCAGCGGCGCCAAGCTCGGCACGAGCCGCCTTGCGGAACTGGGTGAGCTGCTCGGGCTCGCGGGAACGGGCGTCGATGTCAGACCGGAGGCGACGAGAGGCCCGCACCTCGGTGCGCCAGTCGATGCCAATGTCGAACGGTCCCTGGCTGACGAGAAGCTCGGGTGCTTTGCCTCGGCGGTTGCCGGCGACGTAGCAGGTCGACACGGCCACGAGATGGGGCGTGACGCCGAGGTCGGCGCATAGCTGGGCGATGCGGACGGGTCCAAGCAGGTTGATTTCGACAGCCGAGTCGAGCGGGCTGTCGAACGACACCGCAGCAGCCGAGTGGATGATGACGTCGGCGGTGGCCCAGATCTCACGGCCGGCATCGTTCAAGCCGAGGCCGTCACGGGTGACGTCACCGGCGACGGTGGTGACTCGGCCAGCGACGGCGGTATCGAAGTCGTCGCCGTGTTGGGCGCGTAATCGGTCGAACGCATCGTTCTTGAGGATCTCCTTCTGCGTGCGCTTGGCGGCAGGTGTTCGCTTGCCGTCGCGCACAAGCAGAATCAATTCACAGTCAGGGATGCTGCGCAGTAGCCGCTCGGCGAGCGCGGTGCCGACGAACCCAGTGCAGCCCGTGACCGCAATTCTCTTCCCGCTAAGCCGGTCGGCGATGCGCGTCAGCGGCAGGCTTTCCTGGTCGTTGTCGTCCATGACGGTTGACTGTTTTATCACGTTGGTCTACCAATTGGTAGAGAGAATTGTGAGTTCCCGAGCATCCTGATGACCCGAGCAACGCCGACCCGTGACCGCATCCTCGACGTTGCTGTCGATCTATTTGGCAATCGCGGGGTTGACGCCGTGTCGCTTGACGAGATCGCCCGTGCCGTGGGGGTGCGCAAGCAGACAGTGCTGTATTGGTTTGACTCGAAAGACGTGTTGGTCGAGGCGGTCCTCGACCAGGTGGCATCGGAGTTGTTCGTGGTGATTGATGCAGCGGTTCGAGCGGCGCCTGACGATCCGCTGGAACGGATCGATGCCGTGGTGAAGGCTGTATTTCGATCTGCTGTCAGGCGCCCCGCCCTGTTGGGCCTGGTGCGAGAGGTGAGTCGCCTCGACACCGGGCAGGCAGCCCGCCTGCGAAGCCGGATCGAGCCGCTGGTCGCCCGAGCCGTGGCTTACATGGGCGACGAGATGGATGCGGGCCGACTGCGCCGCGGTGACCCTGGCTTGATTGCTGCGCTCGGTTACGGCACCCTTACCGGCATAGCGACCGAACCCGAAGCGCTCCGAGCCGTCGGTTGGACCGCCGACGCCGTCGGCCTCCGCCAGCTCCGCAACCAACTGCTGGCCTTCCTCCGCGCCGCCCTCTCCCCATGAATCTGGTGCCTAACGCACCTTGGGAGCGGACGCTCTGGGACTGTGTCTCCATCGAGCTGGCGCTGCGCCTCCTGCTGCGTGCCGAACACCCAGTCAGTGGGTGGTGTTGCGGCGTTTTCGGATGTGCCGGTCAAGGGCGAGGTCGACGAGTTGGTCGATGATCTCGGGATAGCTCACGCCGTCTGCGATCCACATCTTCGGGAACATCGAGATTGGCGTGAAGCCAGGCATGGTGTTGATCTCGTTGAGCAGTAGGCCGCGACCCCCTTCGTTTGGGTCTTCCCAGAAGAAGTCGACTCGTGACAAGCCCTCGCAGCGCATTGCTCGATACGCCCGCACCGCCAACCCCTTGGCTTCGGCGAGCGCAGCATCGCCGATCGGGGCAGGAATGAGAGCGTAGGAGCCTTCGTCGACGTATTTGTCTTCGTAGCTGTAGAACTCGGCGCCTGGCACAATCTCGCCCGGCGTTGCCGCTTTTGGCTTGGCGTTGCCGAGCACGGCGACCTCGATTTCCTTGCCGACTACGCCCTCCTCGACGACGATCGTCTCGTCGTATGCGAGCGCAAGGTTGATCGCATCGGAGAGCTCGTCGACGGTGGTGGCTTTCGAGACGCCAACCGATGACCCCATGTTGGCGGGTTTAACGAACGCCGGTAGACCCAGCTCGCTGGCCAACTCGGCGGCGAGCCCCGGGCCGATCTCGTGCTCGGCAAACGCTCGGTATTCGGCCTGGGGGATGCCAGCGGCGGTGGTGACCTGCTTTGCCATCGCTTTGTCCATCGCCACTGCTGACGCCAGTACGCCGGCGCCGACGTAGGGGACGTTGGCGAGTTCAAGTAAGCCCTGCACCGTGCCGTCTTCGCCCATCGGGCCGTGGAGGAGCGGCATCACGACGGTACGGCCGGGGGAGCGGGTTGCTGCGCTGAGGAGCGCAGTGGGAGACACCGTGGATCCAGCTGGTTCGAGCTGGCCGGGCAGCAAATCACCTGACTTGAGCGCTGCGGCGGCTGCATCGGCCAATGCCCAGGTGCCATCGGTTGAGATGCCAATCGGCGTGATGCGATAGCGGTTCGCGTCGGCTGCGGCGAGCACGTGAGCTGCGGTGGTGCACGACACATCGTGTTCGGCTGACTCCCCGCCGAACAGGACGATCAGGTGGATGCGTTCGTCGGTCGGTTCCCCGGCGAGCCATTTGAGAACAGCCTCGTGCGCATCGTGACTGATCGATGCAGGCGAGGCTCCGGTCTGGGCCATACCTGCCACGGTACCGTCGGGGCTGATGAGGTTTCTGGCATCCGAAGCAGCAGCCGGCATCGGTGCGCGACTCGTCGGACCCGACGTCGCGTTCGAGGGTGCCTCGTTCGATACCCGTTCGCTTGAGCCGGGACAACTCTTCGTGCCACTCGTCGCCGACCGCAACGGTCACGAGTTCATCGGCGTTGCATACGAGGCTGGGGCGGCATGCCACCTCACGAGTGAGACCTACCCGTTCCGACGTGACCGCACGGCGCTTGAAGTGGCCGACACGGGCGACGCGCTCCTGGCGCTGGCGGCGTGGGCACGGCAGCGTTCGTCGGCGCACGTGGTCGGCGTCACCGGCAGCGTGGGGAAAACGTCGACGAAGGATTTGATCGGGGCTGCGTGCACTGCGGGTCGCCGCACCGCGGTGAACGAGCGGAGCTTCAACAATGAACAGGGGATGCCGGTCACGGTCCTCAACGCGCCTGACAACACCGAGGTGCTCGTGCTTGAGATGGGGATGCGCGGGTTCAGTCAGATCACCCGGCTCTGCAAGATCGCCCGACCGTCGATCGGTGTGGTCACCGCCGTCGGCTATTCACACACTGAGCTGGTCGGCGATATCGAGGGAGTCGCCCGGGCCAAGCGCGAGCTCGTCGAAGCGTTGCCTGCATCGGGAACAGCGGTCCTGAACGCCGATGACGAACGTGTCATTGCTATGGCGCCGCACACCGGTGCGAACGTGATCACCTACGGCCAAGCCGGGGAGGTGCGCATCGAAGGGCTCGAACTTGACGACCTCGCCCGGCCGACTTTCACCCTCTCGACGCCGTGGGGGAAGGTGCCGGTGCGGCTGTCGGTCGCCGGCGCCCACATGGCGAGCAACGCCGCAGCTGCGATTGCCGTGGCGGGCTCGGTTGGAGTTGACGTCGAGATGGCTGCTGCTGCCCTGACCTATGCCTCGATCTCGAGCATGCGGATGGAGCGAATCGAGCTCCCGTCAGGCGCCGTGGTTATCAACGACGCGTACAACGCCAACCCGACGTCGATGGCCGCAGCCATCGATGCACTCGCTGCGATGTCGGCCCTCCGCCGTGTGGCGGTGCTCGGCCTGATGGGCGAACTTGACGATCTTGAAGGCGGCCACGCCCAGGTCGCCGAATACGCTCGGTCGCGGGGGGTCGAGCTCATGGCCGTCGGCACCGACCTGTACGGGGTCGAGCCCTCTGCAGACCCGGTCGCTGCGCTCGGCGACCTTGCCGACGGCGACGTCGTCTTGGTCAAAGCCAGCCGCGCCGCCAGCCTCGAATCGATTGTCCGAGCACTCATCGAGGCCTGACGGCGCCGTCCCGAATCGTCTCACCCGGCGTTGGCGGCAGAACGCCTCGCCCGATGGGGCCAACTGAAGGAAACGTCTATGCGGTTAAATCTGGCGGCTGGCGTTGATGGGTTTGATGGCCACTTCGCCTCCGTCGACTTCGGGGAGGAACCAATCGGCGGGCTGACGGCGGAGGTCGAGCCACCACGACAGGAACACGGCCCACGCAGCGCCGAACAGCAGCACCGGGCGGGGGCCAATCGCCTCGATGATCGGGCCGCCGATGAGGTTGCCGATCGGCACGGTGCCGCCGAACACCATGAACCACAGCGGCATCACTGAGGCGCGCTCGTCGTCACGCATGTTGAGCTGCAGCGACGTGGTAATCGCCGTGGCGGTCATGAAGTAGAAGAAGCCGAGCACGAACCCGATGACGTACGGGGTCGCCTGGTCGCGCAGCTGCGAGAACACGGCGAGGGCGATGGCGAACCCCTGGAAGCCACGTACGATTAGCACCCGGCGGTGGAAACCCGACAGGAACGTGCCGACCGAGATCGCCCCGAAGAACGCCCCGAACCCCCAGGTGGCGTAGAGCCAGCGGTAGGCGGGAGAGTCGGCGTCGATGCCGAAGGCCAGCTCGGCGACCGACGGGAACAGCCCGATGTGGACGAGGCTGAGCAGCGAGAACGTGCACATGCCGAGCAGCAGCCGGGCGAGGACCTTTCGATTGCGGGCAATCGATATACCAACACCGAGTCGGGCGAAGCCCTTGACCTTTGACTTTAGCTTCACGTCGGGCATCGTCACCACGAGTAGAGCGCCGATGAAGAAGAGGTAGGTGCCGGCGTTGACGACGAAGATCTGAGCCATCGAGAGCCCGATCACGCCGAGTATCGCGGCCGTGACCGGGCCCATGACGCGGCTGCCGTTGATCATCGCTGAGTTGAGCGAGATGGCGCCGGGCAGATCTTGACGGTGGACGAGCAAGGGCATCGAGGACTGGAACGCCGGCGCGTTGAGCGCGTTGGCGATGCCGATGCCCAGCTGAGAGAGCAGGATCCACTCGACCGCCGAATCGGACGCGACGAGCGCCGCAGTGGCCAGGGTTAGGGCCGCTGAGATCGCCTGCATCGAGATCATCAGCTTCTGCTTCGACACCTTGTCGGCGAGCACGCCTGCCGGGATCGACAGCAGAAGGAGTGGCCCGAGTTGGGCGAAGATTGCGACGCCGACGATCGAGGGGCGACCGGTTCGATCCTGGATGTAGGCGGGCAGCAGGACGTTCTGCATCCACGTGCCGACCTGGCTCAGGGCGAGTCCGACAAACACGATACGGAACGCCCGATATGAGAGTGCCGCCCTGGTGGTGCCGGGCTCGTGGCCGTGGTCGGGTGGCTCGGCGACAGGGGCAGCGGCGCCCGGCTGGTGGTCGGTGGAACTCATCGTGCGATCGCGATCCGACCGTACTGGAACCACGTTCCAGCCTCGCCGTCCGCTCGACGACTACGCCCGACGTCACACTCAGGATCCCGCTGGGTGCCGGAGTCGATCCCTCTGGGTGTCTGACACCGTCACCGTGTGTGTCTGACACCGAGGGGGACGATGCGAGACTGGGGCGGTGGAACGGGATCTCGAGACGTTACGGGCGATCGAGGAGCGGGTGCTCTGGCTGGCGACGCGGATGGTCGACCACGCCAATCACCGCAGCGATGGTGAGGTGAAGGTGGGCGGTCACCAGGCGTCGTGCGCTTCGATGGTGTCGATCATGACTGCGCTCTGGTTCGGTCATCTCGGCGGTGACGACAAGGTGGCGGTGAAACCGCACGCGTCGCCCGTGTACCACTCGATCAAGTACCTCACCGGAGAACTCGATCGGTCGTACCTCACCCGGCTCCGCGACTTCGGCGGGCTCCAGGCGTACCCCTCGCGCACGAAGGACCCTGACGTGTCCGACTTCTCCACCGGGTCGGTTGGCCTCGGTGCGGTGGCGCCGCTTTTCTCGGCGCTCACAAAGCGGTACCTCGACGACCACCCGATGCCAGGGGTGCCGTCGCCTGGTCGATCTCGGTTCATCGCTCTCGTCGGCGACGCCGAACTCGACGAGGGCAACGTGTGGGAGGCCATTGCCGACCCGGCAACGCAGGGCCTGGGCGACTTTACGATGGTGATCGACCTCAACCGGCAGAGCCTCGATCGGGTGATCCCCGACATCGCAGCGACGCGGCTCATCCAGTTCTTCTCGAACGCCGGTTGGCACGTCGTCGAGGCGAAGTACGGCCGTCGACTCCAAGCGGCGTTCGAGCGGTCGGGCGGTGATGCGATTCGAGCCCGTATCGACGAGATGTCGAACGAGGCGTATCAGTCGATGTTCGCCCTCGACCCGCCAGCGGCCCGCGCTAAGTTCCTCGACGGCGCCGAGCTGGCGGTCGCTGCAGCGCTCGATGGCATGGACGATGAGTCGGTGAAGCACCTCGTGACCGATCTCGGTGGCCACGACCTCGACGTGCTCCTCGACGCGTTCGACGAGTGCGATTGCGTTGTCGACCGTCCGTCGGTGGTGTTCGCTTACACGATCAAGGGGTGGGGTCTGCCGATCGCTGGCGATCCGCTCAATCACGCTGCGCTGCTCACGTCCGCCCAGATCGACGATGAGCGTTCCCGGCTAGGCCTCACGCCCGACACGGAGTGGGATCGCTTCGACCCCGATTCGGCGGCTGGCCGCCTGTGCGGTCTGGTGGGCGGCGAGCTGCACAACGCGTCCGATGTTCCAAGGCCGACGCCCGAGGTTCCGGTGCGGGTCCGGCCCGTGGTCACAGCAGGTTCGCCGTCGACCCAGGAGGCGTTCGGTCGGGTGCTGGCTGGCCTCGCCGACGTCGAGGGCATTGGTGACCGCATCGTCACGACCTCTCCCGACGTGTCGATCTCGACCAACCTCGGCGGCTGGATCAACAAAACGGGCGTCTACTCGCCCGACGTGCGCGACGACCACGGGGGCGGGGAGCGCCTGCTCAGGTGGGCGCCGTCGCCGGCAGGACAACACATCGAGCTCGGCATCAGCGAGATGAACCTCTTCATGCTGCTCGGGCAACTGGGCCTCGCCCATGACCACCACGGCCAGCAGCTGCTTCCGATCGGCACGGTCTACGATCCGTTCGTTCTGCGGGGGCTCGATGCGTTCATCTACGGCATCTACAACGGCTCGCGCTTCATCGTCGTCGGCACGCCGTCGGGCGTGACGTTGGCGCCCGAGGGCGGAGCGCACCAATCGACGATCACGCCGTCGGTCGGGCTGGAGCTGCCCGGCGTCGACTACGTCGAGCCGGCGTTCGCCACCGAAGTCGACTGGCTGCTCTGCGAAGCGGTCGACCGGCTCGGTCAGCCCGACGGCGGAAGTACGTACCTCCGCCTGTCGACCCGCCCGATCGACCAAGGTCCGTTTCTTGCGGTGCTCGAGCGCGAGAGCGAGGACCGGCTGAGGGCCGCAGTGCTCGACGGTGGCTATCGGCTCATCGATGTGCCGGCTGACGAGCGGCCCGGCGTCACGATCGTGACGACTGGTGCGATGGCCCCGGAATCGGTTGCCGCTGCGACCGAACTCAATGCCGAGGGCGTGGCCGCCACGGTGATACACCTCACTGCGCCAGGACGTGTCTACCGGGGTGCCCGAGCCCCGTACTCCGTCGTGGCGGGTGGGTCGGTCATCCGTCGGCCCAGCCATCTGCACCGTCTCGTCCCGGTCGATGAACGGTCACGGCCGGTCGTCAGCGTCCACGATGCGGCGTCGCACAACCTGTCGTGGATAGGTTCGGCGCTCGGCACCCGCCAATTCAGCCTGGGTGTCGATCGCTTCGGCGAGTCGGGCACCATCTCCGATCTACATGCCGCCACCGGCATCTCGGCCGGCGACATCGTCAACGCCGCCCTCGTCTCCATCACCGAGTAGCGCGACACAGCTGGTGTATGACACCAGCTGTAACGGTCAGCGGAAGGCGCGGAAGAAGGCGCGGAGTTCCGTGACAAATACGTCGGGGACTTCGAACGCAGCGAAGTGGCCGCCGCGTTCGTACTCAGCCCAGTGGCAGAGGCCGGAGTACATCGGCTCGACCCACTTCCTCACCGGTGGGACGATCTCGTGGGCGAAGCTGGCGAATCCGGTGGGAACGTCGCCGATCTCGAGCGGCGGTCGTTTGCCGAAGCTTTCCCAGTAGATGCGCGCCGACGAGGCGCCGTTCGCATTAACCCAGTAGGTCATCACGTTGTCGAGCAGTTCGTCTTTGGTGGCGACGTCTTCGGGGCTCCCATCGTTGTCGGTCCACGCCCAGAACTTCTCGACGATCCATGCGGCCTGCGCCGACGGCGAGTCGACGAGTCCGTACCCGACCGACTGCGGACGGGTCGACTGCTGCTTCGAGTACCCCGAGTCCCATTCCTGGTAGTACGTGCCCTTCTCGATCGTCCGTAGCTCCTCGGGTGACGGGTCGGTCAGGTCGCCCGGCCGAGCGGCCATGGCCAGCGTCATGTGGATGGCTGCGACGTGGTCGGGGTCTTGGGCGCCGATCGCGTGGGTGATGGCTGAGCCCCAGTCACCGCCTTGGGCGACGTATCGGTCGTAGCCGAGGCGGGCCATGAGTTCGGTGAACACGAGGGCGATCTTCTCGACGCCCCAGCCGACCTCGGTGGGCTTGCCGGACCAGCCGAACCCCGGCAGCGACGGAGCGACGACATGGAATGCATCCGCAACGTCGCCACCGTGTCGGGTGGGATCGGTGAGCGGCTCGATCACCTTGTGGAACTCGACGATCGACCCCGGCCAGCCATGGCTGAGGATGAGCGGCATCGCATCGTCGTGGGGCGAGCGGACATGGACGAAGTGGATGTCGACCCCGTCGATCTCGGTGATGAACTGATCGAACCGGTTGAGTTGCGTTTCGCGCGCACGCCAGTCGTAGCCGTTCGCCCAGTACTCGCACAGCTCTTGCGTGTACGTGAGCGGCGTGCCCTGCGACCAGTCGTCGACCACCTCGGCGTCGGGCCAGCGCGTGTTCGTGAGGCGGGCCTGTAGGTCGGTGAGGACCTCGTCGGGAACATCGATCGTGAACGGTCGGATCTCGGCCATGCCCCGACGGTATGGAGTTGGTCGGCCCGTCGACGAGGCGTGTTGAAGCAGCGTTGGTCGTTCGTGTGGCAGTCGGAGTCGTGCGTCTGGCTCGGTAGGCGTCTGGCCGCATCGTCAACGCAGGTTGAGTTCGGCAGCAAGCTGTGACGCCTGTGGCCAAAAGAGGAGGCCGCCGCCTGGGAGGCCTCCGCTCGTTGACTAAATGTTGTCCAACTGGGGCGCGTCAGTGGTGGATGTTGATGCGAGTTTCTAGATGCCCGGCTCGAACGCTCCCTGACGCGGACCCCGGTGGGTGGCTGACGGTTTCGTCCCTCTGATTTGAGGAGGGATGATGGTCGCTCTGAACCTCGAGGAGAGGCTGATGAGCGAGAAGAAGCAACGGCGTTCGTGGACGCCGGATGAGAAGACTGAGATCGTGCTTGCGGGACTGCGTGGCGATCGCAGCGTTCGCGATGTGTGTTGTGAGCACGAGATCTCCGAAGCGCAGTTCTATTCGTGGCGTGATCGGCTGTTGGAGGGCGGCAAGACGGCGCTGCGGCGGCCGTGGAGGTCGCTGACGTTGGGGCGCTGATCGTCGTCGGGCTGGCCGCCTGGCATGTTCGTCCACGAGTCGATGAATGTGCCCGGCATGTGCACGGCTGGGTCGTTCAGATCCCGATCGGGAATGTCGCGCCGTGGTCGATCGTCCCGTCTGCGCTTTCGGAACCAGCCCACGTCGCCCCCTCAGGCATCCGGGCCGTCGGTGGCGCCGCCGGCGAACGCTTGTGCCTTGGTCATCCAGTCGTCGGCGGCATCGCCCGTGACCGTGAGGCCCGTGGCGTTCACGTGTCGGCATTGGGTGACGACGAGGCAGAAGTCGACGGCATCGCCCGCGACCGAGTCGGCGGCATCGTCGGGACCGAACGTCCACGTCGACCCGGATGGCGAGGTGAGCTCGACCCGGACCGGAACGGCTGGCGTGTCGAGGCCGCGGTTGATGTAGGTCCAGTTGCGGGTGATGAACCCGAGCTGAGCGATGTGGCGGAGACGGTCGGTTGGGAAGCGCTCGACGCCGAGGGCGTCAGCGATGTGTTGGCCGTGGGCCCAGCACTCCATCAGTCGAGCGGTGAGGAACGACTTGGCGCCCATCGAAGGTCCGTACCAGATGACCCGGGAGTCGTCGGCGAGCCCATCGGAGGCCTCGGCGAGCTCGCGCCGTCGAGCACGCCACATCGAGAGCAGCTCCGAACCCGGCAGGGCTCGATACTCGGCGAGGGTGAGATCGTCGACCTCGCTCGGTGACAGCTCGCCCGAGAGCGCCGGGGCCAGCTCGGCGAGCGACTCCTTGAACCGGATCTCGTCGGTGATCGCCCACGCCGCGGTCTGGTCGAAGTAGGCGAGGTGGCCGATCTGGTCGGCGACCGACCAGCGTTCGCTTGCCGTCGGGGTCTGCCACTGCTCGTCGGCGAGCCCGGCGACCATCGCTTCGAGTTCGGCCTGCTCGTCGAGCAGGTCGATGCGGACGCTCTTGGCGGTGATGTCGGACATTGTGGGCTCCAGTTAGATGGTGAGGGGGGGGACGATGAGGTCGACAATCTGAGCGACGACGTTGGACGAGGGCATGGTGAAGCGGTCGAGCATGTCGGGCTCGGAGATGAAGAGCGAGGCGCCCGTGAGCGTGGCTGCGGTGACCTCGGTGTCGACGGGTCGGAGTTCTCCGCGCTCGACACCGAGGTCGAGCAGTCGCTTCACCACGGTCATCACGAACCGGTAGTGGTGATCGACGAGGCGGCGGGCGGGGGCATCGTCGGCGAGGTCGTCGCTGAATCGGTGGGCCCAGCCGAACTCGACGCCGCCGGCGAGGTAGCTGCGGATCTGCTCGGCGATTGGTGCGTCGAGATCGATCGCGTCGAGCGCGCGGCGGCCCTTCTGATGGAGTAGTCGGTCGAGCACCACGAGCACGAGTTGGTCTTTCGACGGGGCCAACTCGTAGATGGTGCGGCGCGAACAGCCGACTTGTCCGGCAAGGTCGGAGATCGTGAACGATGCGAAGCCGCGCTCGACGAAGATCGCCTCGATCGCATCGAGCACCTCGCGTTGGCGGGGCCCGAGCCGAGCTTCGGCCGAGCGTGGGAGCAGTGGTCGAGGCGCCCCGGCGCGCAGTGCGCGGGCCTGATCGGCTGCGCTGATCGTGGCCGTCGTTCCCATTGCGAACCTGATCGTAGGCAACTGGCCCGTTCGCTGCGGTACTGAACGGGGCAATCGAGTACCGTCAGCCGAATGGGGATGAACCGAAGCGCGGAGCCGCGCCGATGAGCCTGATCGACAGCAGAGTCGGCACGGTGCTCCGATCGAAGATCGACACCAACTCCGACGACTACCGAGCGAACCTCGCCCAGATGCAGGCGCTGTGGGACGAGGTCGCCGACCAGATGGCGCAGGTGCCGACGATCGGCGGCCAGCGCTACGTCGACCGCCATCGCAAGCGGGGCAAGATGCTCGTCCGTGAGCGGGTCGAGGCGCTGATCGATTCCGACACGCCGTTCCTCGAGCTCAGCCCGCTCGCCGCATGGGGCACGCAAGATCCAATCGGTGTCGGCGTGGTGGACGGGATCGGCATCGTCGAAGGTGTCGAGTGTGCGATCACCGGAACCGACATGAGCGTGAAGGGCGGTGCCTCCAACCCGACCACGTGGAAGAAGCAGCAGCGCATCTTCGAGATCGCACGGGCCAACCGGCTGCCGATGATCAACCTCAACGAGTCGGCCGGCGCCGACCTTCCCCGCCAGGCCGACTTGTTCATCGGTGGCGGCGAGAGTTTCCGTCGGCTCACACAGCTCTCCAAGGCCGGCATCCCCACCATCACCGCGGTGTTCGGGCCGAACACGGCGGGCGGCGCCTACGTGCCGGGCATGAGCGACTACACCGTGTTCGTGAAGGAGCGCGGTACCGCCTACCTCGGCGGGCCGCCGCTCGTGAAGATGGCGATCGACGAGATCGTCGATGAAGAGTCGCTCGGTGGCGCCGAGATGCACAGCCGCACGTCGGGCCTCAGCGACTACTTCGCGCAAGACGAGATGGACGCGATCCGCATCTGCCGCCAGATCGTTCGTCATCTCGGCTGGAAGAAGCTCGGCCCCGGACCGACCGAACCCGACGAGCCACCGCTGTACGACCCGCAGGAGCTGCTCGGCATCGCGCCGGCCGACGTGCGGATCCCGTTCGACATCCGTGAGGTGTACGCCCGCATCCTCGACGGTTCCCGCTTTGAGGAGTTCAAGGCGCTCATCGGCGACAAGCTCGTGTGCGGTTGGGGTTCGATTCACGGCTTCCCCGTCGGCCTGATCGGCAACAATGGAATCCTCTTCTCGGAGGAAGCCAAGAAGGGCGCCCAGTTCATCCAGCTCTGCAACCGGATGGGGGTGCCGATCTGGTTCCTCCACAACATCACCGGCTTCATGGTCGGCTCGAAGGCCGAGCAGGGCGGCATCATCCGCAACGGTGCGAAGATGATCAACGCGGTGTCGAACTCCGAGGTGCCGCACTTCAACCTGATGGTCGGCGCCTCCTACGGGGCCGGCAACTACGGCATGGGTGGCCGTTCATACGACCCCCGGTTGATCTTCACGTGGCCGAACCACAAGGTCGCCGTGATGGGGCCCAAGCAGTTGGCGGGGGTGATGGAGATCATCGCTCGCAACAGTGCCGCCGGCCGAGGTGTTGAGGTCGACGAGGAGGCGCTGCTCGCACAGACGGCGGCGCTCGAAGCTCAGATCGAGCACGAGTCGACTGCGTTGTACTCGACTGGCCAACTATGGGACGACGGCATCATCCACCCCGGCGACAGCCGAACCGTCATGGGCATAGCCCTGTCGGCGGTGCACTCCAACGTGATCACAGGCGCCGAGTCGTACGGCGTGTGGAGGCACTGACATGACCGACCTGTCACGCACCATCACTCGGCTGCTCATCGCCAACCGTGGAGAGATCGCTGTGCGTATCGCCCGCACTGCGCACTCGCTCGGCATCTCCACCGTCGGCGTCTACTCCGAACCCGATGCCGACGCGATGCACGTCGACGCCGTCGACATCGCGGTGGCCCTTGGCGGTTCGACCCCGGCCGAGTCGTACCTGCGCGCCGATGCGATCATCGGGGCCGCCGTTGCGCGCGGATGTCAGGCCATCCATCCCGGCTACGGCTTCCTCGCCGAGAACGCCGACGTGGCCGAACAGGTGGCCGCTGCCGGGCTGATCTGGGTGGGCCCCACGCCCGACCAGATCCGACTGCTCGGCGACAAGATCGCAGCGAAGAAACGGGCGGTCGAGGCAGGTGTGCCGACGGCGCCACTCATCGAGGTTGCCGCCGACGGTTCGGGTCTCCCTGATGACGTCCCGATGCCCGCGCTGGTGAAGGCCGCTGCCGGCGGCGGCGGGCGTGGCATGCGCATCGTGCGTTCCCAGGACGAGCTGACCGAAGCGATCGCTGCGGGTTCGCGAGAGGCCGAGGCGGCGTTCGGTAATGGCACCGTGTTCGTCGAGCCGTACATCGAGCGGGCTCGCCACGTCGAGGTCCAGATCATCGGTGATGCCCACGGCAACGTCGTGCATCTAGGCGAACGCGAGTGTTCGATTCAACGGCGCAACCAGAAGATCGTTGAGGAGTCGCCGTCGGCGGGCATCACGCACGAGACTCGAGCGGCGATCTGCGACGGTGCGGTGGCGCTCGCTCGGTCGGTCGGCTACCAAGGTGCCGGCACCGTCGAGTTCCTCGTCGGCGAGGCGGGTACGCCCGACCGGATCAACTTCCTCGAGGTCAACACCCGGCTCCAAGTCGAACATCCGGTCACCGAAGCGGTCACCGGCGTCGACTTGGTCGAGCTGATGCTGCGGGTGGCGGCTGGTGAGCCGTTGCCGATCACGCAAGACGACGTGTCGGTCGACGGGCACGCCATCGAGGTCCGCGTGGTCGCCGAAGATCCGGCGGCCGGATGGCTGCCGTCGACGGGTGAGATCACCGCCTTTGATCTCGCCGAGTCGAGCGGGCTCGTTCGTGTCGACACGGGGTTCCGCCCGGGTGCGTTCGTGTCGGCGGACTACGACTCGATGCTCGCCAAGGTCATCGCTCACGGTCCGACCCGGCCCGAGGCTGCGGCCAAGCTCAAGCGGGCGCTCGAGGCGTCGGAGGTCGACGGGGTGACCACCAACGTCCCGTCGCTTCTGGCAATCATGGCTGAGTCCGACTATCTCGACGCAGCGACACCAACGGCGTATTTCGACGAGCATCCCGACGTGCTCTTCGCCGTCGGCCCTGACGGCGACGACCGGCTGGCTCATCTGCTCGCTGCCGTGTTCGCTTGCGAGGGCGCCCGTCGGCGTACCGACTCGGTCACGGGGTTCGCCCCGTCGGGTTGGCGCAATCTACGCACGCAAGGTCAGCGATCTCGCTGGCTGCTGGCGGGCTCCAACAGTGAAACTCAGGTTGAATACACGATGTGCGTTGACAACGCAGTGGCGCTTATCGGCCCATGGCCCGAACCGACCGGCGATGGCTCCCTCAGTGCCGACGATCGGCGACGCGTCGACGTGCGGCTGCTCCGGCGTCGGTCCGACGGCGACGCGACCGAGGTCGCAATCGAACTTGACGGCGTGCGTCGGGTGGTCATCGCTGCGGCTGCCCGCGACGAGGTGCGCACCCGTTCAGCGGCCGGCTCGCTGCGCTGGACCGAGGCGCCACGGTTCGTCGACCACGACGCCGAAGCCGCAGGTGGCGGCCCGATGTGCCCGCTGCCGGGCACGGTCATCGGGGTCAACGTCGAGGCTGGACAGCAGGTGTCCGCAGGCGAGGTGCTGATGGTGGTCGAGGCGATGAAGATGGAACACAAGATCACCGCCTCGGCCGACTCGACAGTCAGCGAGGTCCACTTCGCCACCGGTGACCGCGTCGACCAGGGCGACTTGCTCGTCTCGTTGGAGTCGGCCGATGGCTGATCCGATTCGTATCGCCAACTGTTCGGGGTTCTTCGGTGATCGTCCGTCGGGGGCACGCGAGATGGTCGAGGGTGGGCCGATCGACGTGCTCACCGGCGACTGGCTGGCTGAGCTCACGATGCTCATCCTCAGCCGCATCCGGGCCAAGACTCAGA